>Ga0066639_10000719_pt1 | contig 29188 bp, 45 predicted proteins | sample CryGeyCG2114_010_2_FD_59504 | JGI IMG/M metagenome (GOLD analysis project Ga0066639, IMG submission 59504) | Groundwater microbial communities from aquifer - Crystal Geyser CG10_big_fil_rev_8/21/14_0.10 | ecosystem: Environmental > Aquatic > Deep subsurface > Groundwater | place: USA: Utah...
ACCACTTTTTTGTGCCCGAAACAAGGCGGATTCTTGCCACACTATTTATCGTACACCCCCTTCCTTTGTGCTTTAAACAAGTATTATTTCAAACTTTTTTCTTCTTCTTTTGTACCGACAAAAGAATCAAAAGCTCTCGCCACGTCTTGCTTCATGCTTTTGTAATTAAACTCACTCTTCGGGTGATTTCACCCCCTCCCCACCATGGCGGGGAATCCCCCTGAATCGTCAGCTTAATTCCTCATGCATTCAGCATGCGAAGTGGCAAATTTACGAAACTAAAAATTTTAGGATTTGGTGGCAGAATAGGAACGCTCGTTGATTTTGTCTAAGAAAAAACCGAGAATAATTCTTATCATTGCTGTTACAGGAACTGCGAGAACCAAACCTAAAATTCCTGCGACGTGTTCTCCTGCAATTGCAGCGAACAATATTAATAGCGGATGAAGCTTAGCCATTCTTCCCATAACTTGAGGCATCACCAGATAATCCTGCACCTGACGCACAACTGTATAAATTATGGCGACAACGACTGCTCCCATAAAAGGATCCAGTCCAAAGTTAATTTGTCCATTTATAAGCACCGTAAGAGCCGCAACTGCTCCTGCAAAAATAGGACCTATTATTGGCACTATTTCGGCAAATCCGGAAAAGATTGCAAGAACCAGAGCAAATCTTACTCCCATAATTGTCAAAGCAATAAACAGAGTTATTGACACAAAAAATATCATAAGAATTTGCCCTCTGAGATAGTCTCCGAATGAAGAATTTATTTTTTTGAAAAGTGTCTCCGCATCAAGCCGGAATTCTTTCGGAATTGCCAAAAGAAGCCTATTGAACATTCTTCCTCCGTCTTTTAAGAAATAGAATCCTGAAATTAAAAATAATAAAAATCCAAATAGTCCCGACAGTGCTCTAGGAAAAAAAGTTATCAGGGAAGACGAAGTAAGAAATCTTGATTTTTCAACGGTAGTAAGTAGGCTATCGATTTCCGGTCTCAGCCAATCAGGAAATTGCTTGATTTGATTATGAAGAGTTGGCATTAAATTTGAAGTTAGGCTTCTCAGACCTGTTGATTCCTGAAGAACTTGTCTGGTAATAAGTGTACCCGCAAAAACAATAAGAGCAACCATCAAAGTATAAATTATAAAAACAAAGAGGGTTCTCGGAAGCTTTATGTGGTGGGCCATGAAATTTATAACCGGATTAAAAACATAAGCAAAAATTCCTCCAAGTATGAAGGGTGTTAATATATCTTTTTCAATATATAAAAGCCAGAGAAAAAGCAGAAAAATTCCTATAAAAAATGCAGTTCTTAGTCTTATTGTCATAATTCGCTTTAATTATATCAAGTTTGAAATTTAACTGCTTGCGCTTGAATAACGCTTAAGGGAAAAGTTCCAGAATTTATAGCTTATGAAAAGAAAAGAAATTCCGATAACAAATGCAAATATTATTGACTGGGCAGACAAAAGTCCCATCGCCGCTTTAGCAGGAAAAGTAATCATTATGCCAACGGGGATAATAAATGTTATTACAGACCTTAATGGATTTTGGTAAATATCAATTGGAAATCTTCCCATCTGCGTTAGATCCCGAAAAAGCCAGAGTGTATTATCAACTTCTGATGTCAAAATTCCGATTGACAGAACAAAGATATGAAAAGCTAAAGCAATTAGAAATCCATTTAGTAAAAGTGCAAGATAAATAAATATTTCAGAAACTGAAATGTTGCCTATTTTTGATAAAGTTACAACAATAAATCCGGTGCTGAGCAAAATTATAGGGATATCCAAAACATCGCTTCCTCCAAAAAGAAGCCTGAAAAGTACAGGCATTGGCTTTGTCAGAAAATAATCAAAATTACCGCTTACAACATAGCTTCGGAATCGATATACCTCACGCAAAAAAAACTGAGCCAGACTATCAATAAAATTAAACGTAATATAAAAAAGTATGATCTGCCATAAAGTATAACCTATAATCGCCTGTGTTCTTGAGACAATGATAAGAAGAAAGAAGAGAAAAAAAACAAATCTTATTAATTTGCCTAAAAAAAACAGCACTGCACCAAATCTTGAAACAAATGAATTTTGAGACACCATGACAGTCATCATCCACCAGAGTTTTATATATCTTGTTAAATTTATTTTATCTCCCATATGCCGTATAACTTTTTAGTCCTTTTTGCCAGATTATTTTTACTAAAAAATAGATAGCAAAGACCCAAAAAAAAGAAATCGCAAGTCCGGATAAAATTTGCGGGAAATTTAATTGACCAAGATAAATTTTAAGTGGAAAGTATAAAAGATAGGTAAACGGCAAAAATTTCATAATCTCGAAAATCGTTTTTGGCAGAATATCAAGTGGAAATAAAGAACCTGCAAAAAAACCAAGTAACGTAATGAAAATAAATCTTGGCGCCCAAACTTCAGGACTCCAAAATCCTATAAGACCCAGGAGAAAATTTATAAAAAAATAAATAAAAAGAGAAAGAATGGCTGAGAAAATAAAAAACAATATATAAAAAGGGCTTGTCTGAATAAAAAAGGGCGGCTTAAGAATTATAAAGATTAAAGTTAACTCAACAATTGAAAAGCATACATTCATTGCCTTATCTCCAATATCTTTTGCAAACCAGTAGAGGAAATAATTTACAGGACGAAGTAAAAAATTCATCAGATTTCCATTGTTAATCTCTTCTCCGATGATATATGTTCTTGAAGAAAGAACAATCGAATCCATTAAAGATGTCCCTAATATATAAGTAAGCATAAGTGGCTGGCTATATCCCAAAAGACTTTTACCGGGAGGCAGAACTACAAGCCAGAGAAAATAAATAGTAAGAAGCTGAATTGTGTTTCGCACTCTCCACATGATAAAACTTGCTCTATAAGTTAACATCTCATCCCAGGTGTTTCTTACAATAAGATAATATTTTTTCATAGATTCGACTTTGCTCACTATGACCCTGAGCATGTCGAACGGGTTATTTTTTATTTTCTGTATATACTCTTGCTATCACATCTTCTATTTGCGGTTCTTCGATTGTAATATCTTCAACCTCGAAATCTTTAAGAATAGAGGAAGCAGTTGAATTTGCTTTTTTATTTGGCACGCTTAGGATTAACTCAGGATAGGTATATGAATCAATCTTTCCCAGTTTGTCAATTTTTTTAGGGTCTGCATATTCTCTAAATAAAACTTTCACTTTTTTATAAGGTGTGTATTTTTCAACTAGGGAAGAAAGCTGACCGTCAAAAATAATCTTACCGAAGTTTATAATTATCACACGCTTACAAAGCTGTTCAACATCCTGCATGTAATGACTGGTGAGGATTATTGTTGCTTTAAATCGTATATTATATTCTTTGATAAATTCCCGAAGTTTCTTTTGCATCAATACATCAAGTCCAATCGTGGGTTCATCCAGAAATAAAACTTTTGGAGAATGAATAAGAGACGCCATAAGCTCCATCTTCATCCGCTGTCCCAAAGAAAGTTTTTTTACAGGAGTTTTGAGAATTTCTTCAACTTCCAAAAGTCTTGAAAGTTCTTCCAAAATAATATTATATTTTTCATCAGAAATTCCATATATTTCTTTATTCAGAAGAAAAGTATCTATCGCAGGCAAATCCCACCAAAGTTGATTTTTCTGTCCCATAACAAGTGCTATTCTTCTTAAGAATTCACTTTTCCGCTCATTCGGAGTAAAACTTATAACAGAAACTGCTCCATTCGTCGGATACAAAAGCCCTGATAAGCATTTGAGAGTCGTAGTTTTTCCGGCTCCGTTTGGACCAATAAAACCTATAAGCTCTCCTTCGTTTATTTCAAATGAAATGTCATCAACTGCTTTTACAGTCTCGTATTCCCTGCTAAACAAGGACTTCAAAGACCCGATCATGCCCGGTTCTTTTTGACTGACTTGATAATATTTTGATAAATGGGAGGCGGAAATAACCATAAATAATTTCTAATTGACCTAATTAACCTAATTTCTAAATTGTGATTTTGAAAATTGGGATTTGTTTAGAAATTAGATATTAGAAACTAGTAATTTTTCTGATTATACCAGAAAAGATACTTCCGAATTTCGGCGTGCTTCTATTTAATATTAAATCTTTAATATTTTATCTAATTATCTGACTGCCTTTTTAAGTGTCTTTCCAGGAGTGAAACCAGGGGCTTTTCTCGATGCAATCGTAATCTTTTCTCCTGTCTTTGGGTTTCTTCCAACTCTTTCTACTCTGTTTCTTATGCTGAACGTGCCAAAACCTGTAATTACAACCTTTTCTCCTCTTTTTAGGGAATCTCTGATTGATCCAACGAATGCCTGCACGGCATCTCTTGCTGCCTTGTTAGTTAAATTTGCTTTCTTCGCAACGATCTCAATAAGATCTCTTTTTGTCAAATTATATCACCACCTTTTGGGCAAAAATTTAGTTAGTTTAGATTAAAAATACAATGAAAACAAAACAATGTCAAGAGGGAAATATTTTAAAATTATGAAGAAGATTCAGAAGTTGAGACTGCGCGGAATTCGCGGATTGCTGTAACTTTTACCTCACCCGGTACGGCAAGAGATTTGCTAACTTCTTCTCGTATCTTATGCGCAACTAGAGTAGTTTGTGCATCATCTAATTTACCAGGATCAATAATTACACGTAATTCCCGTCCTGCTTCAAATGCATATGCATCTTCGATCCCTTCATATTTTTTTGCAATTTCTTCCATTTCGGCAAGTCTAGTCGCATATTCTTCAACGTCCTCATATCGGGCTCCGGGTCTGGCACCTGAAATTGCGTCGGCAATGTAAACTATTACTGACTCCATTGAGGAAAATGGTTTATCTTCATGATGTTCAAGTACGCAATTTATTACCTCCTCGGGCATATTAAATTTTTTAAGAAGTTCTCCGCCAAGCTTGACATGACTTCCATCTCCTTCAACAACCTTGCCAATGTCATGAAAAAGACATCCAAGTCTTACAATATTTACATTTGCGCCTATTTCGTGCGCTATATGAACTCCCATTTTTGTTTCCTCAAGAGTATGTACAACTAAATTTTGTCCATAAGAGGTTCTGAATTTAAAACGTCCAAGAATTGATAAAAGTTCTTTTGAGAGATTGAAAACCCCGACTTCATGCGCAAGCTTTTCCCCTTCTTCAAACATAATTTTCTCAACTTCTTTTTTAGTCTGCTCGACAATTTCTTCTATTCTGAAGGGCTGAATTCTGGTATCTTTAATAAGTTTTTCCAGAGATCGTCTTGCGATTTCACGCCTAACCTGATCAAATGACGAAAGTCTTATAACCCCTTCTTCATCCAAATCTACATCCACACCCGTTGCCTGTTCGAAAGCTCTTATGTTTCTTCCTTCTTTTCCAATAATTCTTCCCTTTAAATCTTCATCCGCTATTCTGACTGCTGACACTGTATACTCTGCGATGTAATTAAGCGCTCCATGCTTCATGCTGTCGATTAAAATTTCTTGGGATTTCTTATCTGCAGTTCTTTTTGCCTCTTCCTCAGATTCTTTAATTATTCTGGCTATAACTTGAGCTTCTTTCTCCTCAACTTCTTTTAGTAATTCTTTTCTTGCTTCATCCGTAGTAAGTGAGGAAGTTTTTGAAAGCTTTTCTCTGTATTCTTCTTTAAGCTTTGAGAGTTTTTCTTTTTCACTTTCTAAAGCCTTTTTTTCCGATTCAAGTCTATCTTCTTTTTCAAGAAGTTTTTTCTCAAGAGAAATTAAATCTTTTTGATCTGATGCCATATTATTTTATAAATTGAAGACAATAAAAGAAAAAGGAATCTAATTCCTTACTAAAAATATTTTGCTTAAGGGGTTTACAATCATATATTTTTTAAACCTCTTTATCTCGCCGATGCCATTTGGCAGAGGCGGATAGACATATCCTATTGTCTCTCCCAAATTATACCACAAACTTACAACAGTAACTAGCCATTAGCAACTAGCAATTAGTTTTCGCATATCTGAATGTTAAATGTATGAGTTTTTTTAATCTTGCAATCCAACAAAAGACGTTAAGTTTTTGCGAATGAGCGCATCAGGGGGAACCGACCGATTGTGTCGAGGGGGCGTAATCACCCGATAAGCGAATGAGCAAAAATAGTCTGACTTGGCTTGCAAGAAGCTTTTGGTACTTTTTCGATAAAAAGTACAAACTAAATATCTTTAAATATTTCCTTTATAACATCGTAGTTAAATCCTTTAGAAGCAAGGTATCTTGCGATTTTCTGGAATTTTTTATCTCTATCTAAGCCCTTATAGCGCGGCAATTTTTTCTCGATTAATTTCTTCGCAGATGCAAGATCATCAATCGTCAATCGTAAATCGTCAATAACTTGATCCATCAAGTCTTTATCAATTCCTTTTTGACCCAACTCCATTTTTATTAATCTCAGAGAACGGGGCTTGAAATTTGTCCTTTGCTCAATCCACCATTTGGCAAATTCTTCATCATCCAAAAATTTATATTCTTTAAGTTTTGAGATTATTTTTTTTATTAGATCTTCCGGAGCTTTCTTTTTTAATAAATTTTTAACAACTTCGTGTTCTGACCGAGGACGAAACGAAAGAAATCTTAAAGCCTTATTATAAAACTTTTCAAACCCATCCATTAAGATGTTTCTTTTTCTTCTACTCCAACAGCGACGGGGGTTCCTCCTGCAGACTGGCTTTTTTTCATAATTTCATCAACTATTTTTTTTGCAACATCGGGTTTTTCCGCAAGAAACATTTTTGTTGCCTCTTTACCCTGTCCAAGCATTAAATCACCAAGTCTAAAAAATGCTCCTGACTTTTGAATTATTCCCATTTCAACTCCCACATCCACAATTCCGCCCTCACGGGAAATTCCGGTTTCTGCTATTACATCAAATTCTGCAATTCGGAAAGGTGCCGCTACTTTATTCTTGACAACCTTTACTCTATGTCTTGAACCAATTACCCTGTCTCCATCTTTAAGTGTTTCGATTTTACGACTATCAAGTCTTACCGATGAATAAAACTTAAGAGCAAGTCCTCCTGTAGTCGTCTCGGGATTACCAAACATTACTCCAATTTTTTGCCGCAATTGATTTGTGAAGATAACGACTGTTTTGGATTTGGAAATAACTCCGGTTAATTTTCTTAAGGCCTGTGACATAAGACGTGCATGAAGACCCATCATTGCATCTCCCATCTCTCCTTCAATTTCTGCGCGAGGAACTAATGCCGCAACAGAATCAATAACTAAAACATCAATTCCTCCAGATCTGATTAGACTCTCTGCAATTTCTAAAGCTTGTTCTCCGGTATCGGGTTGAGAAATCAAAAGTTCATCAAGTTTTACTCCAATTCTTTGTGCCCATAATGGATCAAGTGCATGCTCGGCATCTATAAATGCCGCGACTCCTCCATGTTTTTGCGCTTGTGCAATAATTGATAAACAGATTGTGGTTTTTCCGGATGCCTCAGGACCAAAAATTTCAATTACCCGTCCCCTTGGCACTCCGCCTACTCCAAGTGCTAAATCTAAAGGAAGACATCCTGTTGAAATAACTGAGATATCAAATTTTTGTCCGCTTTCCCCAAAACGCATTATAGATCCTCTTCCATATTGTTTTTCTATTTGTTCCATGGCAAGCTTCACTGCTTCATGTTTTTTGGAAGATTCTGCTTGTCCTGAGGTTTGACGAAGTGTGGGGCCGTTGGATGATGTTTTATGAGGATTTGGTGTACGCGCCATAACAACCCAATTGTAACAATTTTATGATAAAATACAATAGGCAAAACGGGGTGTAGTTTAACGGTAGAATGCGCGGCTGGGGGCCGTGCGGCTGGAGTTCGACTCTCCGCACCCCGACACGGATAATAAACTTCTTCTTAAGTTGCATTCACTCTCACTTTGAGGTAAAATTAACTTTTATGATTGGAGCAGAACAAAGAGGCGGAATCAAAGATAGAGTTATTAAAGCTGGTATTGATATTTTTACTAGAACTGACCCACCAGAATCAAGAAAAAGTATCTGGGATCGATTTCCTGAACTTAAAAAAATCCCTGAAGATCGATGGCCTCAGAATGTTTTTATTATTCCAGACGGCAATGGCCGCTGGGCTCAAGCAAGAAAACTTGCCGTTCAGGCAGGACATGAGAAAGGAGCTCAGGTTATTGTAGATGTATTAACTGATGCAAGCCAGTTAGCTGATCTAATTCCTTTTATCGGTGCCTGGGGTCTTTCTATGGATAACCTAAAAAGAGACAAGGAAGAAAGAGATTTCCTTATGGAACTTTTTGGCAAAACTGTCCAAAAGTTAAGACCAGATCTTATAAAAAGAAATCAACAATTCGTTCACATCGGCAGGCCTGAGATTTTTGAAGATTACCCTCATATAGAAGACGTTTTTAGAAACGCAGAAGAAGAAACTAAAAATAATACAGGACAGACTATTTATATAGCGATTGGGTTTAGCGGAGATGATCAAGAATTAAGAATTAATAGAGAAATCGTAAAGATGGTGCATAAAGGGCAAATTATTGATCCAGCAATAGATATCAATCCTGAACTTATTAAGTCGTTAAGAGATGGTCAAGGATTAATACCACCCGCCGATTTAATAATCAGATCTTCAGGAGAACAAAGGCTTTCGGGATTAGGGTGGATCGGTGAAGGATCAGAGCTATATTTTGAACAAACATTATTCCCAAATGTTGGAACAAAACATTTAGTCAAAGCTATTTTGGGTTATTCAAAAAGAGATAGAAGATTCGGAGAACGATCCGAAAAAGATAAATAATATTATCTCTTTGGACTCTGCTTTTTGCGCCTCGCTTTTCCGCCGGTACCGATTTTTCGTCTCTCTATAACTCTTGCATCAGTTGTAAGAAAACCTTTCTTCTTAAGAATTGGTCTAAATTTTTCTTTGTCAAATTTTGAGAGCGCGCGTGATATAGCAAGAACAACAGCATCAAGCTGTCCAAACATTCCTCCACCTATGACTCTTATTGTAATTGTATATTTACCAAGCGTATTAGTAACACGCAGTGGTTCGGTATATTGAGCTTTGGTAATTTCTCCTGAGAAATATTTTTCTATAGACAATCCATTTACGATTATATCTCCCTTTTTGACAGCTAAATCTCCCCATGAAAGTCCTGTCTTAACATTTGGATAAAGACGAACCCTTGCTATGGCTTCTTTGCGTCTTCCTACTGCGTGGATGTAATCCTGTTTTACTTCTTTTTTTTCTTTAATTTCGTTTTCCGGAAGTTTTTTTCTTGGCATAATATTTAATTAACTAATTTGATTCTTTCTTTATTTTATCACTATAAATATGTTTTTCATCTGTAAAAATAAAAAGTCTCTTAAGCATCCTGTCTCGCAATCTATTTTGAGGAAGCATTCCTCTTACCGCATGTTTTACAATCTCTGCAGGATTTTTTTGCTGTAAATCTTTAAAAGTTTCTGTCCTAAACCCTCCCGGATAACCTGAATGCCTGTAATATTTTTTATCAGTTTCTTTTTTTCCGGTAACCTTAACATCTTTTGCATTAATAACCACGACGTAGTCTCCGCAGTCTAAATTTCTTACAAAATAAGGTTTTGATTTACCCATCAGTAAGTTTGCAATTTTTGTAGAAATTCGTCCTAAAATTTCTCCCTTTACATCAATAAGATGCCAATTTCTTTGAATATCTGATATCTTTGTTGATTTAGTAATATTAGTCATATTATTTAGTTTTTTTTGATTTTGATTGATTTTTCTTTTCCGTCTTTTGCTTTTTTACTTCAACTTGTTTTTTAACAATCTTTTCTTTCTTGGTTATTTCCTTTATTCTTTTTTTCTTATCCTCTTTCTTAGCAATTTTCCCCTCGCCAAACTCGTCAAGCTCAGGTTTAATAATTTCCTTTTTCTCAACCCATTCCATTATTGCCATTCGGGCATTATCAGATAATCTTTCTCCCATTTTGATTATCCTTACATAACCCCCATTCCTATTTTTAAATCGTGGGGTAATCTCGGAAATTAATTTTTCAATAGCTTCAGGATGTAAATGGACTGACAATAATTTCCTTGCTAATTTTTCTTCTTTTCGGGCTTTTGAAATCAGCTTATCTGCTTCTGCCTTAATCGCTTTTGCTTTTGCCTCAGTTGTTTTGATTCTTTCGTTTAAAACCAACGCACTTAGCAGACCTTTGAATAAAGCTTTTCTCTTTTTTATGTCTCTTTTAAATTTTCTCCCAAATACATTTTTCTTCATAATACAATAAACGACAGGTAACCCTATCGTAAATTAAGTTTTGATAAACCGCAATATTAAAGTAGAATTACACAGGCAGTTCAATTCCCTTTTCTTTAAGCTTTTCTTCAATTATAGTAAGTGATTTATTTCCCATATTTCGCATAGACATAAGTTCTTTTCTTGGAGTATTAATTAGATCTCCCAATGTTTCGATATCACCGTTTCTTAAACTGTTGTAAATTCTTGTCGGAAGATCAAGCTCATCAACAGTAAGTCTGGTAATAGCATCGGGTACGATTTGTGAAGGAGTACTATCGGAAGCTTTTGATGGCTTTGGCTGATAAATTTGGGAAAAATAAGAAGAAAGAATTCTTCCTGCTTCATTTAATGCATCCCGAGGTACAATTGTTCCATTTGTCCAAATTTGAAGTGTAAGTTTGTCTAAGTTTGTTTGTCTTCCTACACGTGTAGCTGAAACTTCGTAATTTACCCTTCTGACTGGAGTAAATATAGCATCTGTTGGGATCACTCCTATTGTTGAGATTTTGCGTTCTTCTGCAATAAGATATCCTAATCCTTTTTCAACTGTTAGCTCCATATCAAGTTTTGCTTTCTTATCCGAAAGATTACCAATATATTGATCTTTATTTACAGTCTCGATGTCTTCCGGAAGATCCAAATCTGCTGCTGTTATTTTCTTTGGACCTTTTACAGACAACTTCATTATGCTGGTATCTTTTGAATTAAGAAGGCGAAGGTTTAATCCCTTAATATTAAGGAGTAGGTCAATTACGTTTTCCTTAAGACCTGGAATTGTAGAAAATTTATGCTTTACTCCTGAAATTTTTATAGATGTTACAGCTGCTCCGGGAATTGAAGAAAGGAGTATTCTTCGAAGCGCATTACCCAAGGTATGACCATAACCCGGTTCAAGCGGTTCTATAATAAATTCCCCAAAGTCTTTTTCAATTTTTTCTTCTTTAACTTTTAGTATGGGTTCTGACATAAAGATCTATTTTACCATTATCTTGAATAATATTCAACAATTAACTGTAAATTGAAAGGGACTTGTAAATCTTCTTTATTAGGAAATCTCAACAGCTTACCAACATCTCCCTTTTTGACAAGGAATGGTAACAGCTGTATGTCTTTTTCATCCATCTTTTCTATTACTGCCGGTGTTTTTTTTATCTTTGTAGTAAGTGAAATAACATCATTTACCTTAACCGAGTACGAAGGTATATTAATTTTTTCATTATTTACAAGTACATGCCGATGAGAAACGAGCTGCCGCGCCATATTTCTTGATTTGGTAAAACCAAGACGATAAACTATATTATCAAGCCTTGTTTCAAGAAGCGACATAAGAATTTCTCCGGTATCTCCCTTTTTACCTGCTGCCTTATCGATCAGTCTTTTGAATTGTTTTTCCAAAAGTCCATAGGTAACTTTTACCTTTTGCTTCTCTCTAAGCTGGAGTCCATATTCTGAAAGTCTTTTTCGTCTCTTTCGTCCATGAACACCCGGAGGAATATTTAACCGTCTTTTAAGACTTGCAGAACTTTTGTCTAAAAGGCTCATCCCTTCTCTTCTTGCTAATTTATGTTTTGGTCCGGTATATCTAGCCATTATATTCTCCTTTTTTTCTTTGGTCTTGGTCCGTTATGCGGAATTGGCGTTATGTCAGAAATTAAAGAAATAGAAAGCCCGCCGCTTCTTATTGCCCGAAGTGCTGAATCTCGCCCCGAACCGGGACCTTTTACAAATACATCTACAGTTTTAAGTCCTTTTCCTACTGCCTTTTTAACAGCATTCTCAACTGCAATTGTTGCGGCATAAGGAGTAGATTTTCTTGTTCCCTTAAAACCTGCAGCTCCTGCTGATCCCCATGATATTACATCTCCGGTATTATTTGAAATAGTAACTAATGTGTTGTTAAATGTAGCCGCAATATAAACCCTTCCATGTTCGGTTAGTTTAACACCGGTCTTTTTTTTGGCCTTGCTGGTTGTTTTTGTTGTTTGTTTTTTTTCTGCCATATTAGATTATTTTTTATCAGTTGTGATGCCCATTTTTGCCGCAACTTCTTTCTTGATCGCACCAATTGTAACTCTTTTTCCTCTTTTTGTTCTGGCGTTACTTCTAGTTCTTTGCCCTCTTACGGGAAGGCCCTTACTATGTCTTAAACCCCTATATGAACCTATTTCCTTGAGTCTTTTAATACCGGTTGAAATTTCTGCCCTCAGGTCTCCTTCGATTTTATAAGTCTCCAGTATTTTCTGGATTCTTTTTTGCTCATCTTCAGATAGCACCTTTACTCTTTTTGACGCATCAACATTTGCCTTTTTAAGAACATCAACCACATTACTTCTGCCTATTCCATATAAATAGCTGAGTGCTATATCAATCCTCTTCTCCTCTGGTATATTAATTCCTGCAATTCTCATACTTATATTAGCGTTTAGTAAATAGCGTATAGAAATTAGTTTCTTTTCAGCTATACCCTAAACGCTATTCTCTAATCGCTGTATTCATCCCTGTCTTTGCTTATGTCTTGGATTTTCACACACGACACGCAAAACGCCTTTTCGCTTGATAACTTTACATTTCATGCATCTTGGTTTTACACTTGCTTGCACCTTCATATTATTAGCGTTTAGTGAATAGCGTTTAGAAATTAGTTTTTAAACTACACGCTATACCCTATCTCCTATTCTCTATTTATAACGGTATACTATTCTTCCCTTTGTTTTATCATATGGAGTCATTTCCAAACGTACTTTGTCTCCCGGTAAAATTTTGATAAAATGCATTCTCATTTTACCTGATAAATGACAAAGAACTAGTTCTCCGCTGGTAATTTCAACTCTAAAAAGAGTGTTGGGCAGAGATTCTTTGACTACTCCATCTATTTCAAAGGATCCTTGATGAGCCATAAAAATAAAATTCCTAATTAATCTAATTAGCCTAATTTCTAAATTGGGAATTGTTTAGATCAATTAGGAATTAGAAATTAGAAATTTTCAGCCTTAATTATATCAAAGTTCCAACTAAATCGCAATGTTAACTTGTCAAAATCACTGGCCCTTCTTTTGTTATGGCTATCGTTCTTTCAAAAAGCCCTGATATACTTTCGTCTGCAGTTTTTATAGTCCAGCTATCATCATTTGAAAGAACAACATCGCTTTTTCCCATATTGTAAATTGCTTCAATAGCAATCGTCATCCCTTCAAGAAGTTTTGGAGTTTTTATAATTGGTGCTGAGAGAAACCCCGGAATCTCCGGCTCTTCGTGCAATCTTTTTCCAACTCCATGGCCCACAAGTGATCTGACTACAGAATACCCCTGCATCTCAATAATATCCTGAATCGTTTTTGATATATTTCCAACTCTATTTCCTATTATTGCTATCTTAATTGCTTCATTTAATGCTTTTTTTCCGGTTTCTATAAATTTATCAATCTTGTCATTTTTTTTACCCCCAACTCGAATTGTTTCTGCCATATCAGTATGGAATCCTTTATAATACACTCCGCAGTCAATACCCACAACATCTCCATTTTTGAACTTATAATTTGTTGGCACTCCATGAACTACCGCATTATTTGTCGAAACACATATAGAATGCTTATACCCTTTTACTTTTTTAAATCCTGGTTCAGCATTATTACTATGAATTAATTTTTCGGCCAATTTATCTATCTCAATTTCAGACACACCGGGTTTTATATTTTTCAAGAGCTTAAACAAAACCTCTGCCAAAATTTTCCCGCCCTGACTCATTGCTTTAATTTTTTCGGATTTATTAATAACTGATTTATTCATATTTATATCTTTAACCTTTTTATTATTTCATTATGTACTTCGTTAATATCTTTCTCACCATCTATTTCTTCTAAGATACCTTGACCCCTGTAATAATCGATTACTGGAATTCTATCTTTATCCTGAATTTTTCGACGGACTTGCACAATATTAGAATCGTCGTCTCTTCTTCCTCGTGATTTCATTCTGTTTTGCATCTCTTTTTCTGAAATTTTTAAATAAATCACTTTATCTATTTTTTTCTGATTGTTGTTAAGATAACCGTTAAAGACACCCAGATCTTCTTCTGTAGCAGGAAAATTGTCTAATATAAATCCGTTGAGGGATTTATCCAGTTTTTCTTTAAGAAAAGAAAATTTAAGACTAGTTGGGAGATGTTTTCCTTTTAAACTATAGTTCTCATATCCTTTAATTGCATTTGGGTCTTTTTTGCGATATGCCTCACGAATAAGAGCGCCCATCGAATAGACAGGTATCCTCAATCTCTTTGAAAGTAAATCTGTTTGAGTCCCTTTCCCGGCATAAGGTGGTCCGATAAATACTATATTCATAAAATGTTATTTAATAATTCATTTAATTTATTTTTAAATTCTTTAGCTCCTCTATTATTGCTAATAATAATATCTGCTAACTTACTGCATGCTGTAACTTGCAGTCCGGATTTTTTTTGACCTAGTCCCTGATCGCGCCTATCAAGTCTTTTAAAAATCTCCTGTGTTAATTTCTCCCGTCTTTTAAGATTTTTCAACCTTTCAAATCTATTTTTCTTACTCGATGCTATCGCAAGCAATATAAAGTTCTTTGTTTTCCTAAACTCTTTTATTTCTCCCGTATTTCTTATCCCGTCAACAACTGCTTTTTTAATTTTATTTTTTTCAATATATTCAATTGATTTTTTCACCAAAATGCCGTTGCCGTATTTTCTTCTCCATTCATTCCCTATATCCTGCAAAACTTTTCTTGTAATATTCTTAAAACCTCTTTTGCGCGCCTCCTCTTCAAGAAATGAAGAAAGGATAATTTTCCTAAATCCTTTCTTTTCAAAAAAAGAAGCAGCTGTTGATTTTCCGCTTCCAAATCCCCCGGTTATTCCAATAATAAGAATTTTATTTTCCAAGTTTGGTCATTATATCTTTGTGGATTTCTTCGATTGATCTCTCTCCATCTATTTCTATAAGAATTCCTTTTTTTCGGTAATAATCAAGAACCGGTTTAGTAACTTTATGAAAAAGCTCTATTCTTTTTGCAACTGCCTTAGGATTCTCATCTTCTCTTCCTTCTCCATTTCGAAAACTTAATCTTTTAAGAGCTTCTTCATCTGATACCTCAAGATATATAACTTTATTTGTTCCGTCCTTAAAAAACTCGGCCTGCGTAACTGTTCTTGGAAATCCGTCGATTATATAACCACCTTTATATTCTAAACGTTTTAAATATTCATCTACTATCACTACAGTTTTTCTATCAGGCATAAGATAACCAGCATTCATTACTTCCTTGATGTATCTGCCTATTTTTGTTTTTTCTTTTGCAAGTTCTCTAAAGATGTGGCCTGTCGAAAGATATGGGAGCTTTAATTTTTCGGCCAATAAATTTCCCTGAGTTGATTTTCCTGCCCCCTGAATTCCTATCAGAACTATTTTCATATACTATTTTGCGTATGAATCGTAATTTCGCATCACAAGCTGTGCTTCGATTGCCTTAATTGTCTCAAGAATTACAGAAACAACGATCAGAATTCCTGTTCCTCCTATAAGAAGATTCTGCATATTGGTGAATGCCTGAGCAGCTGTAGGAAGTATTGCAATAATACCCAAAAATATCGCTCCCACCAAAGTGATTCTGGTCAAAATATAGTTTAGATAGGAAGCAGTCGATGCTCCGGGTCTTATGCCCGGAATAAATCCTCCGTATTTTTGGATTTCATCGGCAATTTTTTTTGGATTAAAAATAACTGCAGTATAAAAATAAGTAAATCCTACAACTAGAAAGAAATATAATCCGTTATACAATATCCCGGTTGGGTTAAACCAAACTGCGATTGTTGATGCGACATTATGAAGAGCTATATTTTTGGAAGCAGATAAATAATTTGCAATAAGAGAGGGCATCAAGACTAAAGATACAGCAAAAATAATTGGGATTACTCCCGCCTGATTAAGCCTTAAAGGAAGATGCGTTGATTGACCACCATACATTTTATTACCTCTGACTCTTTTTGCGTAGTAAACCGTGATTTGTCTTGTTGCTTCATTTATGACTACAATCGATGCAATTACTGCTAGTCCCATTACAAGAAATACTATTATGTTAGAAAAATTCTCGGGTGTTAAAGTTGATATAGTTTGGCCGAAAACAACCGGCAGCCGACCGACAATACCCGCAAAAATAAGAATAGATATACCGTTTCCAACCCCTTTTTCTGAAATCAATTCTCCAAACCACATCAACAGTAAAGTTCCTGCTACCATAGTTGCCATAAAGGCAATAAGATTAATAGGTGGAAGAAGAGAGATAATATTTTGACTACGCAAAAGAGCATACATTCCGACTGCCTGCAGACACGCAAGCGGAACCGTAAGCATCCTTGTATACTGGTTTATTTTTTGCCTTCCTGTATCTCCTTCTTTGGCTAATTCTTCAAGTTTTGGGAAGACAAGTTGTAGAAGCTGAAGTATGATGGATGCGTTAATATATGGATTAAGCCCAAGTGCCATTACGGAAAAATTGGAAAGTGTACCACCAGAAAATATATCCAAAAGGCCCAAGAATTGATTTTGAGAAAAAAGAATTTTAAGCTGAGCAATGTTTACTCCGGGAACCGGTATATGAGCAAAAAGTCTAAAAACTACAAATATCAAAGCTGTAAAAATAAGCTTTTTCCTAACATCCGGGGTCTTTATGCTATTTCTAAAAATTGAAAGAACTCTTTCCATTCTAAATAACTTTTTTTGTTAAATCTTGTTCGACGCGACCACCCGCTTTTTTTACTCTTATTGCTGCTCCTTTTGAAATTGGCAATTTTATTATCAATGGTATGGTTAAAACTCCCTCTCCCAATATCTTGACTCCATATATTTTAGCATCTTTTTCATCTACAATATGGTAATTAATTAAAGTTTTAAGATCAACTACGGTATCTTTTTTAAGAATATTAAGAATCTTAATATTTATTATAATTGGTTTTTTCTTAAAAACTTTATTTTTGCCTTTTCCGCGTCTGAATGGAAGTCTTTTGATAAGAGGAAGTGCTCCACCTTCAAAGCTAAGTGCGATTTTTCTTTTTGCCTTTTGACCCTTAGTGCCGCGTCCTGCGGTCTTGCCCCTGCCTGAACCATGCCCCTGTCCAAGACGTCTTTTTTCTCTTTTGGAAATTTTAGAAAGTTTATTTAATTCCATATTTATTCCTTATCTTTTGCAACTATTTTATTATAACGCTTTGCTAGTCCTGCTAAAGCCTCCAAAGTTGCATAGACATTACTTGCTTGATTATTGGTTCCTAAAACTTTTGATGAAATATTTTCAATTCCTGCCGCAGTAACGACACTCCTAACTGCTCCTCCTGCAATTACTCCACTTCCAGGAGGCGCAGGTTTTAACAATATCTTGGCCGCGCCTAATTTAATATTTGTTTTAAATGGTATCGTCCCTCTTATAATCGGTACTTCTATCAAATGTTTTTTTGCCGCCGCTATGCCCTTTTTAATTGCAAGTGAAACATCTGGTGCCTTACCAAGACCAACTCCGACTTTTCCTTTTTTGTCTCCAACGACCATCAGAACAGAAAAGCCAATCTTGTTTCCTCCTTTTGTTTTTTTGGAAACCCTATTTACTTGTATTATTTTTTCTTCAAATCCGCTGTCTGATGAAAAATCTTTTATGTCTGCCATTAGAAAATCAATCCTCCTTCTCTTGCGCCCTCTGCAAGTGCTTTTACTCTTCCATGATATTTGTAATTTCCTCTATCAAAAATTACTGTTTTGATTTTTTTTGCTATTGCTTTTTTTGCCAATAAAAGACCCAAAGATTTTGCCCGTTCAGTTTTGGTGCCGGTAATTTTATTTTCGGCATTTTTTTCCGATACTCCCAACATAGTAGTTTTTTTACCATCATCGATAATTTGAGCATACATTATGCTATTTGAGCGAAAAACTGAAAGCCTTGGCCGATCATTCGTACCTTTTATCTTCTCTCTTACTCTTTTCTTTCTTCTCAATTTTTTTTCAAGTATATTCATATTATTATTTTGTCCCCACTGCCTTAGCTGCTTTTCCTGCCTTTCTTCTTATTTTTTCACCCTTATATTTTATCCCCTTACCCTTATATGGCTCCGGTGGTCGGATTGCTCTGATTTTTGAAGCAGTATTTCCCACAAGCGCTTTATCTATACCCGAAATAACAATATTATTCTCAACAACTGATAATTTTATTCCATCAGGCGGTGTAATTTTAACCGGGTGTGAAAATCCTAAGTGGAGCGTCAAATCATTTCCGGATATTTGAGCTCTATATCCAACACCTGATAATTCAAGTCTTTTTTCAAAACCATCAGATACTCCAACTACCATATTATTAACCACAGATCTTGTCAAACCATATAATGCTTTATTTTCTTCCTTATTTTTGTTTTTTTGACTAACTTGTATTTTATTTTCGGCAATATCAATATTTATTCCATTCGGAATTCTGAATGAAAGAGATCCCTTTGGTCCGTCAATTTTAATATCATAATTTTGAATTAATGCTGTAACTCCCTCTTTTAATTGAATTAATTTTTTTCCGATTTTCGACATAAGATTTTACCAGATCTTAAATAAGACCTCTCCTCCGATTCTTTTTTTATAAGCATCATTTCCCGTCATTATTCCCTGACTTGTTGAGAGAATCATTGTGATCATTCCTCTTCTTTGAACATCTAAAATATTTTTCTTCGCACTATAAACCCTAAGAGACGGCTTCGAAACTATTTCTATATCTGTTAATACCGGGATTCTCTCTTTATATTTTATCCTTACTTGAAAAACTTTTTTATTGCCAATAGTTTTTTCTTTTATGTCTTCTAAGAATCCCTCTTTTATCAAAACTTTAGCAATGTCTTTATTTATGCGCGCATACGAAACCTCCGTATCTTTTCGCCTGCTTAAAGCTGCATTTTTTATTCTTATGATAAAATCTGAAACTGTATGATTCATAATTCGACTAGCTCACTACCAGGTTGATTTAATTACGCCCGGTAATTCTCCTTTTGATGCAAGCTCCCTGAAACATATTCTACATAGCCCAAAACGTCTCATGTAAGCACGTGACCTTCCGCACAAATTACATCTATTATGATTTCTTGTGCTGAACTTTTGTTTTTTCTTGAATTTAACTACATCAGATACTTTTGCCATAATTTTTATTTTTTTACTCCTTTAACAAACGGCATACCCAATGCTAAAAGCAGAGTATAGCCTTTTTCTTTGTCTTTTGCATTTGTAACAATTGTAATTTCAAGACCCTGACCGATTAAAGCAGTATCAATTCTGCCAACATCAATCTCAGGAAAAACGCTTAGCTCGGTAAAACCCAAGGTATAATTACCTGACTGATCAAAACTCTCCTTTTTAACTCCGTGGAAGTCTCGCAGCCTTGGCAAGACAATATTTACCAATTTTTCATAAAAATTATACATTCTGTTTCCTCGTAGTGTTACCACAAGTCCGATTTTATCTCCTTCTCTTAATTTAAAAGTTGCAATCGATTTTCTGGAGGCGGTTACCTTTGGCTTTTGCCCTGTAATTTGAGCCAGAGCAGTCGATGCAATTTCTAAGTTTTTTTTATCTGTAAGTACATTTCTTACTCCAATATTAACCACTATTTTAACAAGAGAGGGAATCGCCGCTTTATTTGAAATTCCTAATTCTTTGCTAAGTTTTGGAATAATTTCTTCTTTAAATTTTTTTCTTAAGTCTGACATATTTTATATTGCCTGCTGGCATTTTTTACAAATTCTTACTTTTTCTTTACCTTTAATCTCGAAACCAACGCGTACTGGCAAATGACATTTTGGACACATCAGTATAACATTTGCCAAAGACATTGGCTTTGTCAATGTCACTATTTCTGAAGGCTGACTTTGAGATCTTGCTTTTAAATGTCTTTTGTACAAATTAACACCCGGAACGACTACCTTTTTTGCCTTGGGAAGAATCTTTTCTATTTTTCCCACCTTACCCTTATCTTTTCCTCTGATAATTTTTACTTCATCTCCTTTTTTAAGCTTCATATTTTATAAAACCTCCATTGCCATACTTGCTATTTTGGCAAACCCTTTTTCTTTTACTTCACGGGCAATAGGTCCAAAAATTCTTGTCGCCCTTGGATTCTTATCTTTAACATTATCAATAACTACAGCTGCATTATCAGAAAATCTTATATACGATCCGTCTTTTCTCCCATGTTCTTTTCTTGCTCGCACCAAAACGCATTTTACCATTTCTTTTTGTTTGACCTGACCATTTGGACTTGCCTCTTTTACAACGCAGTTCAAAACGTCACCAAGGTAACCGAATTTTCTTTTCGAACCACCATAAATATGTATTACCATAAGTCTTTTCGCGCCCGAATTGTCAGCTGAGTTCAATATACTTCTATGCTGTATCATTATTTAATTACCTCCAGTATTTTAAAATACTTATCCTTGGAAACTGGACGAGATTCTATAATTTTTACTCCATCCCCAATTGAAATTTTAAACTCTCCCATATCCACTTTATATTTTTTACTTCTTTTAAGAAGCTTTTTATATAATGGATGTGGGGTTCTGCGTGTTACCTCAGCCACAGCCGTTTTATTCATTTTTACCGATACTATAATTCCGTTAAATATTTTTTGCATCTTCAGATAACTCCTTTTCCTTTAATATCGTTAAAATTCTGGCGATTTCTTTTCTTTTCCAGAAAACCGACTTTGTATTTTTGAGTTTTTTTTGTGCCAGTTCCTGTCTTAGCGAAAAAAGTTCATTTCGTTTTTCTTTCAATAAATTTTTAAGCTCTTGAATTGTTTTTGTAAAAAGTTCTTTTTTCTCTTTAGTTTTCATAATTTTATTTATTTATATTTTATCTACTATTCTTGTTTTTATCGGCAACTTATGAGAAGCCAGACGAAGCGCACTATATGCGGCATCTCTTGATACCCCTGCCATTTCAAATAACATGCTTCCCGGCCTGACAGGTGCTACAAATTCATGGACATCACCCTTTCCTCCGCCCATTCTGGTCTCAGCCGGTTTTTTTGTAAGCGGTTTATCAGGAAAAATTCTAATCCAAACTCTTCCTCCTCTTTGGATATAATGAGTAATCGCTCTTCTTGCAGCCTCAATTTGTCTGCTTGTAATCCAGGCTGTTCCTTCAGACAAAAGTCCAAATTCACCAAAAGAAAGTCTATTGCCCCGATAAGCATTCCCTTTCATTCTTCCTCTTTGCTGTTTTCTGTATTTTGCTCTTTTAGGAACTAGCATAAACTCCTTCCAGTCATAATAATCCAATTTCCAATTTCAAATAATAATCCAATTTCCAATTTGTTGATTGGTTAATTAGTTGATTCATACTATTTCTCTCCTCTATTTATCCAAACTTTTACCCCTATATAACCTTTTTTTGTAAGCGCCGGGACGCTGGCATAATTAATATTTTCTCTGATCGTCGATAAAGGAACGGTGCCATTCTGGAGTTTTTCCCGTCTGCCAATTTCTGCCCCTCCAATTCGACCGGAAAGAACAATTCTAACACCTTTTGCTCCGGATGACATAACTTTTGAAACTGTCTGCGCCATAACACGTCTGTGGGGCAAGCGTTTTAATAGCTGGTCTGAAATATTTTTTGCCACCAGATATGCGTCAAGATTTGGTTCTTTAATCGGCTCAATCCTTACATCAACTTTCGGTGCGTTTTTGCTGTTTTTTCTTTTTGAAATAATAGAGAATAAAAACTTTTTTAATTCTTCCATACCAGTTCCGGCCCTTCCAATTACCATACCGGGGCGAAAGACATAGACAGTAAGCTTAATACTGTTGATCGATCTTTCAATATCAATAGTTGAAACCCCCGCAGGACTTAACTTGTCCATTAATGCCTTACGAAGTTCAAAATCTTCAAGAAGCGTATCTTTATACCCCTTATCTTCATACCAGCGGCTACTCCAATTAAAAACCGGTCCCAGTCTTATTAATTTTGGATTAACTTTTTGTCCCATGCTTTGCTCCTTTCACTTGAGATTTTTCATTTGATTTTTTTAATTCTAGCTCTTTTCCTTCTTTTAATTGTAATTTGCCGCCGTTGGCCAGTTGCTTCGCCTCGAGGCGAGCGAGCCTCGCCTTTGGCGGAAGATTTGTGATTTGTGATTTTTCATCCATCAGGGTAATCCTTATATGACTGCTTCTTTTTTTGTAAGGATGCATTCTTCCCCGGGTTGACGAACGAGCTCTTTTAAGAGCAGGACCAGGACTGACTTCAATACTTTTTACAATAAGGTTTTTTTTCTTTGCACCTTTTTGCACTGCATTTGCAACAGCATTCTTAAGTGTTTTTTCAATAGCATCTGCTCCTCTTTTTCTAACCAGGATAAGAGAATCAAGCCAAGTATCTGCTAAACGTTGACCACGTAAAGCATCGACAACTAAGCTTATTTTTCTCGGACTGATTCTTACTGATTTTGCTAATGCTATATATTCCATAACTTCTTTAAATTGTAATAATCCAATTTCCAATTTCAAATAATCCAATTTCCAATTTGTTGATTGGTTGATTTGTTGATTGGTTAATTAGTTGATTCATACTATGTTTTGCTTATCTCTCTTGCGACTACTCTTCCATGACCTCTAAATACACGTGTTGGAGAAAATTCTCCAAGTCGATGCCCGACCATTCCTTCTGCAACAAATACATTAATAAAGTTTTTTCCGTTATGAACAGCGAGTGTATGACCGATAAATTCAGGCGGTATCTGACAAGCTCTTTTCCAGGTTTTGATAGGAGATTTATCTCCTGTCTGTTTCTGATTCATAATTTTTTTCATGAGCTTTGGATCTATGAATGGTCCTTTTTTGCTCGATCTTCCCATTATTTCTTTCTCCTTTGCAGTATGTACTTATTTGAATATTTTTTCTTATTTCTGGTTTTTCCAACTGCTTTTCTGCCATAAACTGTCTTAGGCGTAGTCATACCGATTCCTGATCTTGCTTCTCCTCCTCCGTGCGGATGAGATCTCGGATTTTGCGCAACCCCCCTGACAGTCGGACGAATTCCCATGTTTCTTTTTCGTCCGGCTTTTCCAAAAAATTCGTTTTTCCAATTTACATTACCAAGATTTCCAACTGTTGCATATCCTGTATCCTTTACTTTCCTTATCTCCTTTGAGGGTAATTTAAGATGCACATACGTTCCTTCGTGCGCCGCAATAATCGCACTCGTCCCAGCTGATCTTGCTAGTTGGCCGCCTCTTCCCGGAGTAAGTTCAACATTGTGAACCACTGTACCAATCGGCATTGAGAGAAGCGGCAGGGCATTTCCAATTTTAATCTCTGCATTTTCTCCAGACATAAGAACATCATTTAACTTAAGTCCTTCGGGACAAAGAATGTATCTTTTATCTCCATCATCATATTGAATAAGAGCAATATCACAGGTTCTATTTGGATCATATTCAATTGCGACAACTTTTCCTTTGATTCCAATCTTATTTCTCTTAAAATCAATTACACGTATAAACCGTTTATGCTCTCCGCCCTGATGACGGACAACAACTTTTCCGGACGCATCTCTTCCTGATCTCTTCTTTTTGATAAATTTTAATTTACTCATAATTTTCAGCTTTTTTGAGCCGCTACGTCAAATGCATCAATCTTTTGTCCTGCTTTAAGTTTTACTTTTGCTTTTTTCCAGGACGAACTAAGTATCTCTGTTCTTTTCGTGCCAAATCGTCTTTTCTTTCCTTTAACTATATTTGTAAGCACACCGATTACGTTAACTTTAAATTTTTTTTCTACTTCTTTTTTGATCTGTGTTTTATTAGCATCTCTTGCTACCCGAAAAGTAAACCTGCCGTTTACTGCTTCGTTCATTGATTTTTCCGAAATGACCGGCGCTATTATCACATCCAGATACATATTAATTTTTCTCCTTTAAGAAATTTTCTTTCATGGCATTTATTGACTCTTTCATCAAAACTAATGACTTTGCCCTCAACACTTCATATGTATTCATAAAACCTACGTTTATCACATTTACTCCTGTTAGATTTCCTGAAGATCTGTATAAATTTTCAAGGCCGCTTTTGGCTGACCCCGGCGCTACCAAGAGAACATTTCTCTTTTTTTGCTCAAATCCTAAATTTTTCAAAACCAGATTCATTTCTTTAGTCTTTGGTTCAATTTTTTCAAGTCCTGTAATTATTTTTATACTTCCCGTGTTCTGCTTTGAAGAAAGAGCAGAAAAAAGTGATACTTTTTTCATCTTCTTAGGAAGCTTAAGGGAATAATCTCTTGGTTTTGGTCCGAACACAACTCCTCCGCCTACAAAAATCGGTGCCTTTCTTGATCCGTGTCTTGCCCGGCCTGTTCCTTTTTGTTTCCAAATCTTTTTTGTTGATCCTGTTACTTCCCCTTTTGATTGAGTCGATACAGTACCTCGTCTCTGATTTGCCAGATAAACTCTTACAGCTTGTGACATAAGCACTTTATTTATCTTGGCTCCAAAAATCTCTTTTGGAAGATCAACTTTTGATACAATTTTACCCGCAGTATTATAAACATCCGCAGTTAAACTACCTGATTTTTTAATAGGCTTAACAATTTCTTTTTTCTCAATAGCTTTTACAGCTACTTTTGCCGCGGTTTTTTTAACCGGTGGAACCTTCTTCTGTATTGCTGTTTTTGAAGTTTTCAAATTTTTTATATTTAATTTTTTATTTTTTATTTTTTTATCCGGCATTTTCTACCTCCTCCTTTTTACTTTCTTCGTTTTCAGTTCTTACATCATTGTCGCTGATGATAGGAGCCAATCCGCTCTCGGATGAACTGAAAGTCGACTCAGTCCTTGTTGATTTTTCTTCTGATTCCGATTGTTGACTTTCACTTAGCGAAACTGGCTCTATAGTTTGTTCTATTTCTGCCTGTTGAGCGTCATCCGAAGTGGATTGGCGACTAGCATCTTTCTCAGCGTCTTCTGAAATCTGAGGTTGCTTATCGTCATCGATCTCCTTATTTTCTCCATACAAAGGTACAAATTTTTTATTTTCTCCAACCTTTGTCACCATTATCAAAGTATTTTTACCTCCCGGCACCAATCCTTTTATAAGAAGCGTGTCTTCTGACACCCCAACTACCTCCAGATTCTTGATCGTCACTCTCTCATGCCCCATTCTTCCTGCCATTCTTTTTCCTTTGTAAACTCTTCCCGGAGTGGTGGTTTGTCCGATAGAACCAGGTGCTCTTTCTCTGTCTGACTGACCATGAGTTCTTGGTCCTCCTTTGAAGTGATGTCTCTTCACAACTCCAGCATAACCTTTCCCTTTGGAAATTCCTACGGCATCAACTATATCTCCGGGTTTGAAAACTTCTGTTGCGTTAATAACTTCTCCAACTGCAGGTAATTCGGCAATACTTTCATCCTCAAATCTTATTTCTTTCAAAAATTTAGGGGCAGCTTTTAAACTTGCCCCTTTAATGTGTCCTATTAATGCCTTATTTGCATTCTTTTTAATTCCAAACCCAAGTTGTACAGAGGAATAATTATGCTTCTCCTTGGTCTTAACAAATACAACAGTATTGCCCGCAACCCACAAGCGGGTTACAGGAATTCTTGTTCCATCATCCAAAAATTTCTGTGTCTGATCTATTTTCGTACCTAAAATTGCCTGCATATATATATTTATCTGAGCCTGCCTAATGGACAACAAAAAAGCGACCCACTTAGAGTCGCCTGATTTCTTTCGAAACCTGAGTCACTCTTCTATGTGGTCAAAGTTACCTCCATTCGACTATTCATCAGAATTAAAAGTATTATATAACGAGGCCAAGAGAAATGCAATACGCGCTACATTTTAAAATGATCTTTTCTTTAAACTGATTATATTTATGTTATATGTTAAAATAGCTCAATGGATAATGAGATGACTAGTCAAAGACCGCCAGACGAAGGAGAACAAATACAAGAACAAATTAAAAATAGAGAAGTAATCTTCACTCCTCTTGCTGATTTTCATTTTCCTTTTCTTAGAGACCCCCGATTTTTAAACTCGTCCAACAGGGACGCTATAAGTAAATTGTATTTACAGACTCTGACCGAAGATGGAGCCAAAAATGCAATGAGAGATCTACAGATTAAACAAAAAATCGATATTACGACGTTGATTCCGGAAGATGAAGAAAAATGGTTAATAATTCCTTCTTTAGGTATTGGTGGCAACGCTAGATCAGGTACAGAGGTAAGACTTTATCTTGATCCAAATCACCCTAAGGTTATTGATTCCTTAAGAATTTGGAAGAAACGCCAAATTGCTCACGAATTAAATCATGTTGCGCGCTTTCAAGCAAATAGAGTAGGACATACATTATTGAATGGAATAATAACCGAAGGACTTGCAACTTATTATGAAGAACACTGGGAAAATAAATATCTTGCAACACCATGGGGAAATGCACTTACGCAGGATCAAATCGCCGCTAAATGGCAGGAGGCGAAGCCTGAATTGGATAAGCAAAATTTTGATTATGGCGTTTGGTTTTTTGGAAAAAACGGAAAACATCCGGTTTGGACAGGTTATTCACTTGGAACTGCGATCGTAAATGAATATTTCCGAACGCATCCCAACGAAAAAATGGTTACATTAGTAAAAAAAACTGCCAAAGATATCCTTAGAGCTAGTGGGTTTAATAGCATTTGACGCGTGAAGACAGCACTACATTCTGATCTCAATATTCACATCGATATAAAAATTCCGCATGGATTATTTTGGGACGTAAACTACTCCGCGGGTTGCACCTAATTTTTGGATTAACTTTTTGCTGAGTAAGTATTGCAAATCATAGTGAATCGTACGTGTATTTACAGCAAGAAAACGGCGTTTTATTTGATCAAAACTTACCATTCTCTGCTCTCTTACAATTAAAAGTATTTCTGCTCTCCTGGGCATAAGAGTATCCTCCGGTTTTGCATCTTCTGTATTTTTAAGTTCCAGCAAAACCTTTTGGGCACTTTCACTTATTGCCTTTAAAATAAATTCTGCAAATTCTGTTATATCAGTTCCTTCTGTCTCAAGACTTGAATAATACTTATCTCTGTTGTTTTCCAAATATTCCTCGAAAGTTATGAGTCCTGCAAATCCGTATCCCAACCTTTTCAGATGCCAATTCATAAGAATTCGCCCAACTCTGCCATTTCCGTCCAGAAACGGATGAATTTTTTCAATTGCAAAATGCGCAATTGGTACGCTTACAATATCAACATTTATCTCATTTATAAACTTAAAAAACTCAAACATTAATTCTGGAATTTTATTTGGAAGAGGAGGTATGTATACGGCATTTCCTGCGTTATTAAATATAGCTGAGGGTTCACTGCGAAATCTTCCCAGTTCAGTAGTTAATCCATCCATAACAATTTCATGAGCCTCGTAAATAAATTCTTTTTTTGCTTCTCCCTGATATGAACGTACGAATTTTAATCCATTTAATACCTGAAAAACTTCTTTTTTTTCTTTTGTTTTAGAAAATCCACTTTCAACTTCTGATAATTCTAAAGTATTTCCCTCTATTCGTGAAGAGAACAAAGCGCTTCTTAAAGTTGAACAACGTAGAAGATTTTCCTGAATTTGGGGAAGTTTTGGAATTTTTTCAAATAATTCCCTGTATGTATTTATTTGAACTATAAAATCTGTAATGCTTGCAGTTTTTCTATACGAGTATTTATTTATCACAAAAATACCATACAATATATTTCATAATATTTCAAGATACTTCATTATGCTTCATAATATTGCAGGATGTCTCACTATCTGAAGCTTGAAGTTTGAAGTTTGATTAAATTAATTAGATCAACTAGTCACTGCTTGTGATGGCCGTTCGTAGAAATTGGATTATTTTTTTTGGTTGCCGCCAGTCTTCCTCTATAAAGCGTCATCTCGTCCCAATCAAAGACTCTCTTTCCTCCATAAGGTGCAATCACCCACATTTTAAGTTCCGGATCATCTGTTGAAAATCGATAATTAACAGGCTTGCCGCGTAGACTTGCAACTTCTGTCATTAGATCCTTTACGCTACTAAATAATCTTCCCGTTGTTCCATTTGGGCTTGTGCCATAATAAAATGAAGTTTCTGCGACGATTTCTTCTCCGTTGGATTTAAAATCAACTAAGATACGTTCTTTATCAACAATAATTTCATACGAAAAGGAGGATTCTTCAGCAGTAATACTTTCCCGCAATGCTTCTTCACCGACTATTGCATCTTTTGCAAAACTGTAGACTTCAAACAATGGAGGCTCTTCTCTGAAGATGGGTGAATCAGGAATCTCAACCCCTGATGGCAAAAATGAAGATCGTATTTCTGTCTTCGTAACCACTATATAAGGATAGTATCAAACGATGTCAAGCATATCAAACTATTACATTTTTATTTCGATGTTTACCCCTGCGGGGAGCTCTAAGTGGGTCAGGGAGTCTATAGTCTTTTCTGTTGGGGACATTATATCAATTAGTCTTTTGTGGACTTTTATCTCAAAGTGATCTCTGGCATCTTTATCTATAAATGGGGATTTGTTGACTGCATATACACTTCTCTGCGTGGGAAGAGGCACAGGACCTATGACCTTCGCACCTGTCCTGATCGCAGTATCTAAGATCTGCTGACAGCAGAGGTCTATTACCCGAGCATCATAACTTTTTAAACGTACTCTAATTCTACCTTTTGGCATAATAAAAAGTTAAAAATCAAAATTCAAAGTGCAAAATTGCAACTCAAAATTCAAAATTTATTTATGAATTGTACCATTTATTCTATCTTATATCAAGCCTATGTGTAGGATCCCTAGAGTACGTACGCTTCTCCTTTCTGTTGTTGTATGTAACTTGTAA
>Ga0066639_10000727_pt1 | contig 29120 bp, 28 predicted proteins | sample CryGeyCG2114_010_2_FD_59504 | JGI IMG/M metagenome (GOLD analysis project Ga0066639, IMG submission 59504) | Groundwater microbial communities from aquifer - Crystal Geyser CG10_big_fil_rev_8/21/14_0.10 | ecosystem: Environmental > Aquatic > Deep subsurface > Groundwater | place: USA: Utah...
TAATAATAAACACAAAAGCAATCGGGATAAGATAGAGGCTGAGACTACCAAATAGTGTGGCTACTCCAATCAAGACACATAGCAGTGCCAGGTACATTGGGTTGCGGGTTAGTCTGTATGGGCCATCAACAACTAACTTTGACGGCTTGCCGTGAGGGACAATAGTAGTTTTTTGCTTCATAAAAAGCCGAATTGCCGCAATATTCAACACTACGGCAATAGCAACAAATAAATATCCCAGCAAGCGCAGGGCAACAGCGTCAAAGCTGACTATAGGCCAATATCTGTTTAATAGATACTCCAACATAAGGCCTACTAGCATTATTAATGGGGGTGGGATTTTTTTCATATTCCTAAATATCCTTAGCTTAAAATTAAACTAATACTAGCATAACTTATATTACTTGAATGCACAGGCCTAAGTTCTAACCCGAATCCGAACACGAGACCGTAAAATATATCATGTAGACTCCCCGGGTTACAATTAAAAGCATGATGAGAGTCACAATAAGAGTAAAACCGAGCAGTAAGAAAGGCTCTTTAGTGCAACCTAGCCTGACTGGCGAACTCTTGGTTTATGTCCGGGAACCAGCGGTTGATGGTAGGGCCAACGCAGCTGTTATTAAGCTGCTTGCCGATTATTACGCTGTACCGAAATCCAGTGTCACAATAGTCCACGGCCACACCTCACGGACAAAGCTTATAAGAATTACCTCGTAATTAGACTAGACTTCCTGTCTCTTTGCGGTACCTTTGTCCTTGATGAATCAACCATCGGTACAGTTCACAAATACAGCACCCAACCAGCTGCCGAATGAAAAGAATGGCAAGCCGGTTCATACTGTCAGCGCCAAAACTGTTCCAGTTGAATACTGTCTTTACGCAAGGAAATCGAGCGAAGACGATGAAAGACAAGCCCTTTCAATCGATTCGCAGATCAAGGAAATGGCTATTCAGGCTGAAACACAGGGTCTTAGGGTCACCGAGATCAGAAAAGAGAGCCATTCAGCCAAACAATCAGGGCAAAGACCGGTGTTTGAGCAATTAATAGCCGACGTTCGCAAAGGATTGTTCACCGGCATATTAAGCTGGGCACCGGATCGGCTATCTAGAAATGCCGGGGACTTGGGAACCGTTGTGGATTTAATGGATAGTGGTCATCTTATAGAGATCAGAACACATGGCCAAGTGTTCACTAACTCACCTAATGACAAGTTCCTGCTGATGATTCTATGTTCCCAAGCCAAGCTGGAGAACGATAATCGTGGAATTAACGTTAAACGAGGCATGAAAACCAAGTGCGAGCTAGGTTTTAGGCCTAATATGACGCCTCTAGGTTATCTTAACGATCATTATTCGGGGAAAGGCCTGAAGAAGGTCTTTGTCGATGAGACAAGAGCTCCTGTGATACAAGAAGCCTTCGAGAAAGTAGCGGCTGGTGCAACCGGTAGAGATATCTATAACTGGATGAAAGACGTAAACTTTAGGACTAAAAGCGGCAAGCTAATGACCCTAAGTGGAGTCTACCGCATGCTCAATAACCCATATTACTGCGGAATCTTTGAGTTCCCGACGGGCAGCGGTAAATGGTACAAGGGCTCGTACACTCCAATTATTTCAAGAGAATTATTCGATGCTGTACAGAAGAAAATGGAGGTAAATCCAAAGAGTAAACCAGGGACAAAGCAGTTTGACTTCACTAAATTACTCAAGTGCGGTGGTTGCGGATCCGGTGTTACGGCTCAAGAAAAGTTTAAAAAGCGCAAGGACGGTACCGCTAAACGCTACGTTTACTATCATTGCACTCAATCAAGGGACTTTGACTGTTCGCAAGGCTATATCCGGGAAGAAAAACTGGCTGAAGCCTTCGTTAATATGTTAGAGAAAATAACCATAGAAGAAATTGAAAGCAAAGCAGCACTGAAAGCCGAACTTGATAGATTCAGGAGATTATCTTCTGCGGTGCTAGGATACAGCGATAAGCAAGAGCAATCGGAGATTAACCTGCATAACTTTGCTAAATATGTGCTGACAGAAGGCACCAGAATAGAAAAACGAGCCCTCATAGCTTGCCTAAACCAAACGATTTATCTCAAAGATAAAGAAGTAATCACTCAAATTTAGAAGAATAAGCAGCTCAGTTAAGAAGGACTGAGTCTTTCTAGAACCGTCAAATACGTAAAAGTTCCACAAATTCATGGCTTTAAGGGGTTATTGTGCAGTTCCAGCCCCAGGTGGGGTCGGCTCTAAAGCCAGCCCTTAAGACAAAAACAAGGCTCCTGACGGAGCCTTTGTACCTCTTTCATTGTCTTTAGCCTTCTGAAAAAGTTCCACTTTCTATCTGGCGGAGAGAGTGGGATTCGAACCCACGATGCCATTGCTGACACAATAGTTTTCAAGACTATCTCCTTCAACCACTCGGACATCTCTCCACAACAGATTATAACATCTGTTATTATATAACGTACGGAGAGGTACCCAAGTGGCTGAAGGGGACGGTTTGCTAAATCGTTAGGGGGGCGAAAGCCCCCGCGAGGGTTCAAATCCCTCCCTCTCCGCCAGTATAAATACTTAACTTGTTAAGTATTTATACTGTTTATAAGCGTTTGGCAAAAACTATGGCATCTACCCGCGTTGCACCAGCGGCTTTTAGAGCAGAGGTCGCGGCTTGGAGTGTAGCACCAGTGGTAACAACATCGTCGACTAATAAAATTTTACGCCCTGTGACCAAGCTTGGTTTGCGCACAAAGTAGCTGCCAGCGATTTGATTAAGACGGTCGGTGCGCCGTGAGCCAATCTGGCGAGTTTGGCCCAAACGACCCAGAGCTCGGGCATACTCAAGCCCGAGACTTATAGCGACACACCGGGCCAAAGTTGCTGCATGGTCAAAACCCCGCTCCCGTATCCGGCTGGTAGCCGTTGGAACAGAGACCACCAGATAACCGGCTAGGGTTGCGGAACCGGTTTGTGACAATACCGTAGTACTCATCATTTTGGCCAAAGTTTTGGCTGCCGCCCGTTGCTGGCCAAATTTATACAATTTAACCAGCTTCTGGGCAGTTGCTTCGTAGTTAGTGGTTACCCAGACAAATCTTGGTGAATTGCTGTGGTAACATGAAGGGCAGGTTTTAGATTTTTGGCTGAGCGCACCACAACTGTAACATCTCTCGCCATAAGGTGTAATCTTGGATTTGCAACATGCGATACATAAAGCAGAACCTTCGACAGTACAACTTATACACTGCGGAGGCGCCAGCCAGCCTATAGCTGCTTCAAATAGGCTCATTAGAGAACGCCTTTGAAGGAATTGGCCATTTTCCGTTTACCATTTACCAATTTATTTGCCATTTTTCATTGTTGAGATAATTTTTTGGAGTATTAAATTTAATTCAAGTGCTTCTTGCTGTAATTCGCTAAAATTATTGTCAGAGATAGATTGCGATAACACCTCTAGCCAGTACCTCGTTTCAGCAGCCTCTTTCTTAGCTATAAAAATTTTGTTTCTGAAATCGGTTTTTGAGCTAGCATTGTTGGCCTCTGCGTAATTCGCTCCTATGCTAGTGCCAGACTTTACTAACTGTTCAACTGACGAGCGAAGTACAGGTACCGTACTATATTTATCAAAAGTTTTAATAATTTCTACGCTAAAATTTATCATTCTTTGCTCAAGCTGTCGCAGCCTTGTCTGGTAAATGGTCATTGGGTAAATAATTGTGAACTATCTAATTGGCAAATGTAAAATGGCTACGTTTAACTTAAAACTTAGCCCTGTTGTAATTCTTCTGTTGTAAATGTTCGGTATAACATGTTGCACATCTTAGGAAGGCTCGGCTATACTAGCATTAATACAAAGACGCAAACTGGAAGTAACTAAAGCTTGCCTGCCTAAAATTTCGAAGAAACTTTGGCGGGTGAAGGAGGAGTAATCTATGGCTCGAGGCAGCCAACAACAGGACGATTTGCTGATGGGCGACGACATAACCGCGGCCTTCTTGAGTGAAGATGACGCGCCAGTTGCCGATGACAATACCCAGCAGCCCGAACCAACTGACGACCAATGGGAAGACGAACCCGTAGCCGGCCAGCTGGCCGTTGATGTTTACGAAACTAAGGAAAAGCTAATTGTTAAAGGCCGGGTGGCTGGCGTTAACAAGGCCGATTTAGACGTAAGTATATCCGATAATACCCTGACCATCCGCGGCACACTCAGCGCCGGCAGCGAAGAAGGGGTAGAGAACTACTTCTTGCAAGAATGTTACTGGGGCGAGTTTAGCCGCAGCATCGTGTTGCCGGTACCCGTCAAAGAAGAAGAGATTGAAGCAGTTTTGAAAGACGGCGTTCTGACCGTCGGCTTTGCCAAAGTCAAACAAGATACCGTTAAAAAAATCCAGGTTCTGTAGAACCTGATTTTTTAGGTTACAGGTTAGAGGTGACAGGTTACAGTATTGTCTATGGCTATAGATTCATACAGAAAATTAATTGTTTGGCAGAAGTCATTTGAACTTGTTAAAGATGTTTACTCGCTCACAAAACAACTACCCAAAGATGAACAATTTGGCTTAGTTTCTCAAATGAGACGCTGTGCTATTTCTATCCCGAGTAATATTGCCGAAGGCCAGCAGCGGAATAACGCTAAAGAGTACCGCCAGTTTTTAGGCATCGCCAGAGGTTCGGCTGCGGAACTTTCTACACAATTGCTTCTTGCCAAAGAATTATACGGAGAAAATATAAGTACTCTGCTGGCGGAGCTAGAGAGTATTCAAAAAATGCTCTTTGCTCTAATCCGAAAACTGTAACCCGTAACCTGTCTACTGTAACCTTAACCGGCCTTAGCCGGTTGTCAACTTGCCAAGCACAAAACGCACTATCAACTGCGAAAGTGCAACGACAATCAAACCTATGACGGCATAAAGGATGGTGTTTTTGGCGCTGGTGACGCTGGCGTCATTCCCGCCACTGGTAATGTAGCGGAAACCACCCACGATGATCATAATTACGGCTGCTATGCCGACTATCACGGACAAGATATTAACTATCTGGTGGATTAATTCGTTGATTTTGGCAACGGCGTCTCCACCACCACTACAATCAGCACCAGAAGGATTTTCGGTAAACTGTAAGTTAGAACCAGCACATAGGCCGTTGTTTATTTGCTGTTGGACGTCTTGAGCATAAACTACCGAAGGTAGAATAAAAAATCCAAAAGACATCAAAGCCCATGAAACGAAAGCAACAATTAAAGCAGGAAACTTTGGCTTTCTCATGTCCTTAACTATAAGCCATTGGTATATAAACTGCTAGGTAGTAGCTGTGGTTGTTTTAGCCAGAACAAAGTGAACGATTATTTGAGCTAAGGCTACTATTACCAAACCTATAAGAGCGTACAAAATAGTGGTTTTAGCTCCGGCAACGCTCTCCTGCTTGCCCCCGCTAGTTATATAACGGAAACCTCCAACAATGATCATGATCACGGCTATAATGCCTACTACGATTGAGATGACATTTATAACTGTGGTAAAGAGCTTACTGCCTGCCTGTTCTGCAGCAGTATCACAGCCAGTTGTGGCGGCACCTGAAAGATCTCCGTTAGAGCCGCTACACAGGTTATTGTTAAAATCCGTCTGAGTAACTGCAGCAGAGGCTGCACCTCCCGCCGCCAAGGGTATTGCAAACATAATCACCGCACTGAACGAAAAAAGTATTTTTTTAAGTTTTTGGATCATTTTAGATATTTCCTTTGTTTACTGTTAGAAATTATATATGCACTTATAGCACAGTCAACACGTTTATGGCAATCACCGGGGCGCTTGTTTATTATGGACATGACAGGGTGGCTTTCGGCCCACTATCCCAATGGCCGCCGACGCACTCTGGACCTGTAGCTTTAACAAGTACAAAATGCACGATTACTTGCGCCAGAGCCACGATTATCAACCCTATGAGCGCATATAAAATGGTGTTTTTAGCACTACCAACTTTGGTGGTGTCTCCGCCGCTGGTAATGTAGCGAAAACCACCAACAACTATCATGATAACCGCAGCAATGCCAACGGCGGCCGATAAGGTATTGATTACGGTGGATATTATGCCGTTAGCTTTGTCTTCGGGTTCGCTTCCCGTACTGCCCGCAGCCGTGTTAACTCCAATTTGTAAATCATCTTGTACGGTGGCAGCATATACTAACGACGGAGTTAAACTTAAAAATAGAGTTAAAACTGTAAAAAATGTAAGCACTGTCTTATTGAAATTTTGCTGCAGATAATGCATAGACATACTTTACGTTTTTACCAGTTTATCAGTCAAGAAGGATATTAGAGTCCAGGCCAGCGCTACGACAGCCAGGCCTATTAACGCAGTTATCAGCCGACGGCGAGCGTTCGTAGCTTTTTCGGCATTGCCCCCGGAAGTGATATACGAGAAGCCAGAAACAACAATCATAATCACAGCAACCACTCCGGTCAAAAAAGCAACTATGCCAGCTGCCACTTTAATGAAGTGGTTAACTGGGCTATCTGTTGTACTTCTATCGGCACTACACACATCGCTAACAGGTGCCTCACGACAGCTAGCAAAAAGCTTATCGGTGGTAGGCGTAGAAGGCGTGGCTGCAAGAACCAGCGAAGGACTAAGCGATAGTAAGATAATTCCGACAACTAAGCCGAGCTTTCTAACGTGATATATTGCCATCTTTAAGGTGTCCTGCCCAAAACGAAATTAACGATTATAGCGGCAGAGGCGGCAACCACCACTCCTACTCCGGCATAAATTATAGTGCTTTTGGCGGTCGCCACTTTGGTTGGGTCACCGCCCGATAAAACATACTTAAACCCACCAAGAACCATTACGAAGAAGGCCAGAGCTCCAATAGTACCAAAAATAATGCTAAGTATGTCTTGTAATTTGGCCGGACTAGCGTCAACCCGGGGCAGGTTTGTCCCGTCAACCAAAGCTGCGAGGATTCTAATAGATATCATATGGTTGTGCTTTTACTTTCCGATGGTGTTTCCTATAAATGCCACAAAGACAGAGGCCACGAGGACTACGCCCAAACCAATCAGCGAATTAGTTATCCGCTTACGGGCAGCCGTTGTTTTTTCGGCATTGCCCTGTGAAATTATATAGCTTATGCTAGCATAAATAATAAAAAATACTACCGCGATACCAGCTAACCGTACCATGATGTCTATTATTGCCAACCCTATGGCCCATAAATCATCGGGCAGATTGATGGCGTGAGGCGCGCATCCCCCCGCGCCATCCGGCTCCAATGGTAGGTACTTCCACCAATGAGGAATGCTCAAAAATGATGTTCCCGGCGGATCTGCAGAGCAATCTACCGCCCCAAAAAAAGACGGAATTATAAAAGATATTTTTGCTAATAATAACGTTATCATGGCTACCTAAATATCCCCCCTGGTATTAGCCATTGCAAAAAGGCAAACATAAATATAAATGCTAGCAATGCAATCAGGGCATTAGTTATACGTTTTTTGGCGCTAGTAATGGCTTCTACCTTATCGCCTGCTGCCATATACTGGATACCTCCTAAAATAATCATGCCGATGACAACTATGCCTACCCCAGCGCTCAAAAAGTTCACAATTTTATTCAGGTCTCGAACTATCGGGTTGCCATTTAAACACTCGTTCAAAGATTCTGGAGTGGGATTTGGGTGTCCATTACAGTCTAAGCAGTTTTTTAAATCCTCCGGGGAGAGAGCAGTGCCAGGCGGATTATTATTCTCTGGGTGGCATGGGCCGCTATTTACTGCCAAGGTTAAAGACGGAGCAACCAGGATAGCCAACACCAGAAACGATGCCAACAGTGTGATTATCCTTAGTTTTCCGATTTTTTTTATTAACATCTTGACGTCTTTTTTAGCAGTACTCTTGGTAGGACTATACCATAAATGCTAGCTAATCGCTTACGACTAATGCCAGAGTTAACAGATTGTGAGCCGATAACGGTTATGGTATAGTTCAACCCAAATGACCACTCGCAAGAAATTAGGCTTTGGGCTAGGATTTGTCGGGCTTTTTTTTGTGGTACTAGTAGTAGGCCTGATATTCCCTAAAAAGACTCTGGCGTATACACAACCAGAGCTGGATGGGGCAACACTAGAATTTGTTGATGCTTCTCATATAAAGGCCACTATCGGGGGCCAAGATATTACTTTCTTTGACAGTAACCCGGGCGATTACGATAACGGGGATTTTAATTATAAGGCCCAAGGCCAAGTTAGCTGTGGCCTGCAAATTGATATTGTCAGCGGCAACTTCCGCAATCGTACCGTTAACAACCCTACGCTTGCGAACGCAGTTATTAAACAATCGCTTGGTGTAACAGTACCTCTTCCGGGATGTTCTAATGCACAAAGCAGACAAATTCAAGTAGGCAAGCTTAACTTGTCGAGACGCCTTTTACAGTACGACGATAAAAATACCGTCTCTCTTATTCATAAGCCTGATACTAAGTTTACCCGGACTGATTCAACACCAGCAGGCTACTTTTTTTCAGGGACTGGTACTTTCGGCGCATCTGGGGTTCCCGTAGACACATGCCCAGACGGTGTATTCGTATCTTCCGACCCAGACGCCCCGGGAGCCTATTATTTCCAGCTTGACGGTGACCGAGGGCCATCGTTAAACGAAATAAGAGCCAAGGGTGGCGCTTCCAAAAAACTGGTAGACCTTATAGTTAAGGGCTTTGGAACAAGAGGTCCTGCTATTTTAAGCGGCTGTGATATGAACTACTTCAACAGTATAAACTTTAGGGATAAGAATGCTGATTACTTTAAGGATTATGCCGGTACATTTGTTGGCATCGATTATGCAAATGCTAATAAGGAACCGACTGACCCGGATGCAGCAGACGCTACAGGCGTCAACAACACTTGCGAGGGCAAAAATAATACAGGGCTTGAGTGGCTGCTTTGCGGGATTATCAGTTCGGTAGACAAAATGGTCGATTGGATGAACGATGCAATAAATGACCAGCTTGATTTTAATGTTAAGCAAAATCTGGAGGATCCGGCGGGGATTAAGCAGGCCTGGTCAGCAATCAAGAACATAGCTACAGCATTACTGGTCATTATTATGCTGGTTATGGTGATATCTCAAGCTATAGGCGGGGCTTTATTTGACGCGTATACTATCCGCAAATTACTCCCAAAGATGGTGGTGGCGGTAATTGCTATGCAACTTTCTTGGGATTTGTGTATATGGATAATTAGCCTTGCAAACGACGCCGGCAGAGGGATAGGCAACCTGCTGGCCGCGCCGTTTGGCGGATGGAACCAGCTTAGCTTGGATAAATTAATTGGCGGCCTGGGCGTAGGCGCGCCTGGAGTCACTTTATTAACAGCGTTGACGGTTGGCACACTGGCCGTCGCGCTAAATCCCTTTGGCGTTTTGCTGCTTGGATTCGTTATCTTAGTTGGTGTTTTTGCCGCCTTGGCCACTTTACTTTTTAGGGTTGTACTTATTATTGCCGCGGTTATCTTCGCTCCTTTGGCGTTAGTAGCTTGGCTGCTGCCCGGCACAGAACGATATTGGAAACAGTGGGTAAGCAATTTTAGCAAAGCATTGCTTTTATTCCCGCTAATCGTATCTATGATTGTAATCGGGCGCATTTTTGCCTGGATTATATCTTCTGGCGGCGCAGGAACCGTGGGCCCGTTTGACTTGTTCGCAGTGGTCGTGGGATATTTTGGCCCATACTTTTTGCTGCCAAAAGCGTTTAAGTGGGGCGGTAGCTTGCTGGCAACTGCAGCTAAAGGAGTCAGTGACGCAAGCACTAAATTTAGCGAAAGGCCCAAGAAACTACTGCAAACCCGTCAAGAAGGTTTCTCCGCCGAACGCGCTCGCCAATCTCAGGAACGCTATTCGAAAAATGAAGGGTTTAATCCGCGGCGACCGTGGAGACGCCCAATCGACCTTCTGAAGTCTGGGCAGGTCGATCCTACTTTATGGGGCAGGCGTAGAAAGCAGGCTACGGACTCATATGTTTTTCAAGGTATTGAGTCTGAAGAGAAAGACCTTAAGTCGGCTAATGCAAGAGCCCAGGATACGATTAACAGAACTCACTTCGACGAACAAGATAACTTCGCCAGAGCCTTGGCAGCCGGTCAGAAAGTCAGTATAGGCACCGATGGTAGAATCCAGGGCGAAAGATATGTAGCAGGAGCCACAATGAGGAATGGAAGAACAGCTACGGGCGGGGAGCTAAAGACGAATGCTGACGGCACCATCGTTGGCGCGGTAGGCGCAGAGAAGGCGACAGAAGTCGAGAGCCGAGCCGGCTTCGACCAGGTAGTCCGGCTTGGCGGTGATGGTAATATTGAGTTTTTACAATCCCAGCTTGAAAACGCATTGACCTCTGGCGACCCCGAGAAGATATCGGGAGCCAATAGAATCATGACGGCCCATGCACCTACGCTATTTAAGAAAATGCCGCACTTGTATAAAAACGGGGACTATCATACTACCCACAATGTAGAACGAACCATTGGCGGTCTAAACGCACCCGATTTAACCGAGTTAAGCGCGCCATCATTCAAAACAATGCTTGAACAAACACAGCAGATACAACCGGCGACGGGCCGCGCAGACCCGGACAGCGAAGCCCGTTTAGTAAATTTATATATGCAGACCCTTAACGACACTAATAGAAGGGGTAGCTTAGTGGCAGAGACTAATCGAGAAATGTTCCGTTACGCAACCACCTTGCCGGCTGGTGATCCCAGAAAAGCTGAGCTTTTGAGGCATCTTAATCCTGCTGGGGATGGGACTTTATTGCCAGTCTAATATATTACTATGGCTGTATATAAAGTAATCCAAGACATTGAGGCAGAAGATAAACTCTTAGGGCCCTTAACCCTAAAAGGCTTTATTTATGCCTTGATTGCCGGCGTTTTAGTTTTTATCGAGGTTAGGCTGGCAATTGCCGGAAGCCTTGGGCCAGTCCGCTGGCCGATAATGTTTGTTTTGATTTTTCCTATAGGCTTATTTGGGGTGTTGGCCTCGCCACTGGGGCGCGAACAGCCAACGGAAGTTTGGCTGCTATCGCATTTAATATTTCTGATTAAGCCCAGAAAACGCATCTGGAACCAAGGTGGCCAGAACCAACTGGTCACAATAACCGCTCCCAAGAAAATAGAAAGGCAACTTACCAAAGGTTTCTCACAAGTAGAAGTTAAAAGCCGATTGCAAGCCTTAGCCAACACTCTAGACAGCCACGGCTGGGCGATAAAGAACGTTAATGTTAACTTGGACACCAATCCAACGTATTTTCAGAGAACCAGTAACGAATCCGACCGGTTGGTCGGGCCTTCCGGCATCGCCCAACCAGGAGCGGTCATAGATATTCACGCCAAAGATGACATTTTGGATGAAGTAAGCAACCCCCGGGCCCAGCATGTTGAGCAGCTCATGGAGCAGGCCGACGCCAACCGGCGAAAATCTATTATGGACACGGTCAACGCCGCTAGAAACAAGGCAGTGGCTGATGCTCCAGAAATCGGTGAGATTGGGGATGAGCAATTGCGTAGTAAACATCCGCACTTTAAAACAAAGCCATCATTGACTGAAGAAAGGCGCCAGCAAGCTCTAAAGACCACCATGACAGCCGCTCGGCAAGCTGATAAAATGGAGCTAGCCCAAAGCGGTAATGATTTAAGCGTGGCCTCGTTATCCCAGTTAGCTAATCGTCACGAGAGTCCGATTGACCAAGTTAGCCCCAACGAGGTGGTCATATCACTGCATTAAAAACGCCTAAACCGTGCCGCTAAGTGGTGGGGAAATATGAATATACAAATTAAAGTTTACAGCCTAGAAAACAGGTTACAGGTTACAGATTACAGGTTACAGTACCGCCCGCCAACCGTAGCTGCTACAACCTACAAACTACAGCCTACAGCCTCCGCGCTGGAGGTGCGTTTATGAATCCAAATCAGTCAGTCAGTCAGCCACCTGCGACACCTGTCGGGGCTCAGTCAGCATATCCACCTCCCGAGCCGCAGGTCATAGCTGCCCCTCCATCAGGCAACGCCAATCCAAACAGTACTCAGAACACCTTGCAAATTAGTGAGGTCAGAGATGGCGTCGTAATTATGAACGACGGCAGCTTTAGGGCGGTAATTATGTGTAAATCGATCAACTTCGATCTGATGAGCCCCCAGGAGCGCGAGGCTGTAGAGTTTGCGTACCAGGGGTTTTTGAACTCGCTTTATTTTCCGATACAGATATTCATAAGAAGCCAGAAGGTGGATATGCGCCCATACCTAGAAAAACTTGATAAAATCCGCAGCGAGCAGGAAAACATGTTGCTAGCTCTTTTAATGGAAGATTACGTTAACTTTTTGGCTGATATCTCCCAGCAGACAAATATCATGGATAAGAAGTTCTACATGGTCATCCAATATCCGGACCCTGACGAAGAAGACATAAAAAGCACCGTAAAACAAAGTAAAGGATTTTTTACTGGTGTCAGTAATCTATTTAGCGGCAGCAAAACACCACATGTAGTAATTAATGAAACCGTGCTGGAAAACGCCAAGACCGAACTGCGTAACCGCGTGCAGGCCGCCATGCAGGGTTTGATGCAGTGCGGAGTACAAAGCTTGCCGCTGGATACTGAGGAGTTAATTGAGCTTTATTACGATGCCTATAACCCCGACACGGCCACCCGCCAGAAACTTAAGGATTTTAGTGAGCTTAGCGCACCAGTTGTTACCAAGGGTGAGGGCAACGCGCCCCAACCCGGCCTAGACAGGGAAACGGCATGAGCAAGCTCACTAAGGTTACAGGTTACAGTGAACGGGTTACAGCCGCTGCAGCTCTACTGTCACCTGTCACCTGTCACCTGTCACCTGGCTTTACCGGAGGTGAAGCATGTTAGGATTTGGTAAAAAACAATCGGCGGTTGACCCCGTTGTCCAAGCACAACTACGCGAAAAGCAGGAAGTCAGCGCAGCGTTTGCCAAAGGAGTTACGGCATTGCGCGACTTTATCGCGCCTAGTTCACTGGAATTTAGTGGCAGTTATTTCCAGCTGGGTACTCGTTATGCGCGCGCATACTATGTTTACGGATACCCCCGTCAAGTTTATACCGGTTGGCTATCTAGTTTAGTAAATCTAGATGAAGTTTTAGACCTATCTATGGTTATCCGGCCAGTTAGGTCGGAAGTTGTGCTAAATAATTTGCGCAAAAAAGTCAGCCAGCTAGAAGCCGGTATCCAAATTGACACTGAAAAAGGCCATGTGCGCGACCCGGGCAAAGAGGCAGCCGTTGTGGATGCCGAAGAAATGCGCGACAAACTTCAGGTAGGCGAGGAAAAGTTCTTCCGTTTTGGGCTGTACTTTACTATTTATGGTGGCTCGCTTGAGGAGCTAGAATTTATCAGTCACAAGGTAGAATCGATGATGGGCCAGCAGTTGGTATATTCTAAACCGGCTAGTGCCCAGCAAGAGCAGGGTCTAAACAGCACGATGCCACAGTTTGTTGATAATTTGCAGATTTACCGCAATATGAATACGGGAGCCATCAGTACTAGTTTTCCGTTTACTTCTGCCGATTTGACCCAGGAAACTGGTATTTTGTATGGAATTAACATGCATAACTCCGGGCTGGTTATATTCGATAGGTTCAGCCTGGAAAATGGCAACAGTGTGGTCTTTGCCAAATCCGGCGCCGGCAAAAGTTTTACCGTTAAACTAGAAGCTTTGCGCAGCATGATGTTTGGTACAGACGTATTTATAGTTGACCCAGAAAATGAATATCAAAAAATGTGCGATGCCGTTGGCGGCGCTTATGTCCGTTTGAGTCTGAATAGCTCAACACGGATCAACCCATTTGATTTACCCCAGGTGGTGGATACAGAAGAGGCCGATAACGCTTTGCGCTCCAACCTTATCACCTTGCACGGTTTGCTTAGATTAATGATGGGCGGCGCCCAAGTTCAAATGCAGGGCAGTGGCGGCGTAACGATGCCAGCTCTAAGCCCAACCGAAGAAGCCGACTTAGACGCCGCGTTAATTGAAACCTACGCCAAAGCCGGCATCACAAACGACCCGTTGACCCATGGCTCAACACCGCCGACGATTAACGATTTGTATGATACTTTGCTGCACATGGGCGGAACCGGTCCACAGTTGGCTCAGCGACTGCGCAAATACACTACCGGCACGTTCGCCGGCATCTTCAGCCAGCAAAGTAACGTTAACGTTAACAACCCGATGGTGGTATTTAACATCCGCGACCTAGAGGATGAACTGCGTCCAGTAGCTATGTATATCGTGCTTAACTTCATTTGGAATAAGACTAAAGCCGATAAAAAACGACGTATTTTGGTAGTTGACGAGGCCTGGCAACTGATGAAATACGAAGACAGCGCCAACTTCTTGTTCAGTCTTGCCAAACGGGCCCGGAAATACAATCTTGGGGTCACCACAATCACACAGGATGTGGAAGATTTTATGGCTTCGCGGATGGGCCGGGCAATTGTGGCTAACGCCAGCATGCAGATTTTGCTAAAACAGTCTCCAACAGCCGTAGATGTACTAAGTGATGTATTTAAGCTGACCAGCGAAGAAAAGAAACGCCTAAGCCAGTTCCCAGTGGGGCAGGGCTTATTCTTCGCGGGCCAAAACCATGTGCATATCCAGGTCATCGCCAGCCCGACCGAGGGCGGACTGATTACCACTAACCCGACTCCTGTGCAACAACAATCAATGGCAGAGATAGACATAGACAACCAGCAGGCTTCCCCCGGTCCGCCGGTTGCTCCAGCGCCACAACCTAGCGGAGTATAAAGGACATGGCAGAACCCGCTCGGCAATTCGATGAAGACGAAAGACCGGGGAATGTTGATAGTGCTCCACCAGGCAGACCAGAACTAAAAAAGCTGGAGGGAGGTGGCGATACATCCCCGCCAACTGGAGATTTACACTCGGTTCCCGATAGCCCCGAAAGTTTAGGGGGAAAAGAGCAAGCCGCTGGCACGGCAAGAGGCGGAATTGCGCCACCAGCCCAAAATGAGTCCCTATATAAGACACCCAGTAAAGCACAAACTAGAAAGTGGCTATTTAACAAAAGGCGTACGGTTCTTGGCGGCGGTGCGGTTGGCACAATTGTGGCCATACTTCTATTCTTCGCTATCGGTTCCGGACCGCTTCAATTTATTCATATCGCCCAGCTTATGGAACAGTTCCACTTTTCCGCTAATGAAGATGCGGCCGACGGCAGATTCATGCAAACGGTTCGCTATCTTCGAGATCCAACTAAACCACAGAACGTTCGGCTTGGGGTTCTTGCCAATAGATATGCTAATAAAATAGAGGCTAAATTTAGCAACATCGGGGTTGAGTCTTTGTACACAGAACATTTTGGATTTGGAGATGGTTTTGCGGTAGACCCTGCAAAATTTGCGGAGTCGCAACTTGGTAACCTGCGAGACAAAAGTCCGCAAAACATTAAAAAAATTTTTAAAGAACAATTTGGCTATGATCTTGTAGAGGGATCAGGTAAGACAGCGGGGAAGTTGGTTTTAAGTTCCGCTGAGCTGGATCCCATCAAAAACCCTGTTAAATATAGGCGTTTAGTAAAAAGGTTTTCAATCGCTGCTGGCACCGCTGTTATACCGGCAGACATACAGGCAAGAGTAATGGGCAAGCGAGCCGGGGTAACATGGCATCCCATTAAAAAAATTGATAATAGAATACTGAGAAACGTAGAAACTTGGTGGACAGAACGCATTAAGGGGGTAGAGAAAGGTGCTGCCAGCCCTGAGCCTGCCCTCAATAGTTCAACAAAGGATGGTGATCCCCAAGAAAAACTAGATAGAGCTACTAACGTAAGAGATGAAGCCGGTTCTACTTCTGAAAAAGGCAAAGCCGTTGGTAATGAACCAAGTAAGTTACTAGCTTTCCAAGACCATATTGCCACCAAGTTGACAGGTGGTGCAGCAGCCGTAGCTGGAATTCTGTGCCTGGCAAAAAGTATTCCCGGCCACGCAGACGAAATCAAACATACCCAAGTAGTTTTACCACTTATGCGGATGGGAGTAGAGGCTATTGCTGTTGGCAACCAAGTAAAAAGCGGACAAGACGTAAATTTGCAACAGCTTGGTAAATACTCAAAATTACTCAACGGCACAACTCCGGGCAGGACTGACCAAAAACCGACCTCATGGTCATCGGCACGCAGTATACAAGCAGAATTAGGCCAACCCCAGACTGGTCCTGATGCCGATAAGACAGCTAAGGGCGCCGGTAACTCAAGCACACCGTTTGACTTTCTAAATGAGGATGGACTCGGTACAGCTTTGGACGGCGTATGCAGCAGCGTAGGGCAGGCGTTGAGCGCGGTCATAAGCTTTGCTGGCGGGCCAATTAGTACGCTGGTTGGGTTCGTAGTCGGCCAAGTAGCAATACCTCCCGTAGAGTCCGCATTGGCCCACTGGTTAGCCGGAGAAGCAATCGACCCCAATGTAGCCGGTGCAGACTACGGCAATTACATAAATTACGGTGCTCGCTTAGCAGCCAACGACCAAGCTATTTCAACCGGAGGCAGAGAGCTAAATGCTACAGAAGTGGCACAACTCAAAGCCGACGAAAATGCTGATTCTCAATATGAGTTTAAAAATCATAATATCGCATACAAATTATTGAATCCGTATGACAGCCGTAGCTATATATCCAAAGTGATAGATCAGCAAAATCCTGATGCTATGCAAAACGTTTCAAATCTGGCCTATTCATTCTTAAATATTAGTAAGTCCGTGGCCAAACTACCGCAAAAATTGTTCTTGGGTATTGCGCATGCCGCTCCAGCCCAGCCTTACGATTATGGCTTTAGCAAATACGGATTTAGTACTGGGGAGCTCAATAATCCCTTGGTAAAAAATCCTATTAATAACGCTTGCCATTTATTTGGCTGCATCAATGAAACTGATCATAGTAAAAATATTACGGGTTTTATGGTAGACGCGAATGGGCAACTATCAGATGCAGGGCAAAAATACGTTGATAGGGCAAAAAAATGCTTTAACATAATCATCGAACAAGATGATGAAGACAATTGGGGAGTATCAAGCAAGGATGATGTTCCCAGGTATAGTGATCTAGGCAGTGAGTGTAAGGATTCTGGAGACGATTGGCTGCGGGTTCGGTTCTTTATTTTCGATACTCAGAACATGGATGCCGACGCATGTTACGAGGGCGACGAGCAATCTTGTATAAACATCGGTATGCAAGAAGCACCTACCGCTAACCCAGCAGCCGGGGCCGCTATAGAGGTTGAAGCTCTTAAGACATTGAACGGCCAGGACCTCAGTGCTAACCAGTCTAAATGGATAAAATATATAGCTGAAAACGTGGTATCGCTGTTACCTGGTACTCCTGATAAAAAAGCTACCATGGCCGCACAAGGAACCTGGTGGTCACTAAGAGAAGGTGTTCTGGATCAAGACAACCCCTTTGGCTACTCTAACTGCGCCCAAACACCAACCGGACCATACAAGGGGAATGATCATATAGGCTTTACTGACCCTTGTAAAGAAAGCTTGAGTGTACCATGGCAAGTTGGCATCGCCGCTGTTCAAGTACCCAATGCCTCAGTTTCAAACGCAGATGTTGTTAACCGTGCTCTGGCGCTGCACCCCGGAATGACCGCAAAAGCAATCATAGCTCAGCTAAGTGTTTTGGCCGACCATCCCGAAGGTGATGCTGAGTACAATAAAGCAGTTAAGTCTGCAGGTTACCTACGAAGGTCGCTTTTAATGCGAGATCCGGCCACCGGCTTTTTCTTTTCAAACCCCGCAGTGGTTAGTGAATGCCTTGGAGCCAGTCAAAAGCCTTGGTGTGTGGGGAATAGTTTTAGTTCCAGCCCCCAGGTAATTTCTAAAATCGTTTCAGAACTTTACGATTACTACAGAAAGGCACTTAACACCACGCCTGCCGGCGGAGCAGCCGGAGCCACAATTGACACAGCGCACCTTTACGATAGTTCGGTAAATATCGCCTGCGCCAACCATACTAAAGATTTAGGCATAGAGGATGGCTACAGCGGTGGCAATGTGGTAAAAATCAGGGTTTGCGCCCTACCTAACTTGCCCAGTACTGACGATGAAAGCAATGATGGATATGGGGTTAGCGGAGCAAATGGCGGTGCCGTTGTTAATTCAAGAGTTTCGGGGGCTGTTTACGCCATGGTAGAAGCTGCTAAAAAAGACGGTGTAACCTTAACCGCCATCAGTTCATTCCGCAGCATGGCTCATCAGCAATACTTGTGTGACCACAATACTAATTGTAGTAGCGGCACATATGATCGAGTCGCCCGACCTGGGACTTCTAACCACCAAGCAGGGCTGGCAATAGACTTTGGCGGGCTTCCTTCCAGCGCCGGCCCTGTATCTGGAAATGCATTCTGGGAATGGTTAAGTAAAAATGCCGATAGCTTTGGGTATAAAAACTATCCGGCTGAAGCGTGGCATTGGTCGCCAACAGGTAACTAGTAATGATGTACATGAAACTAAAATATAGATTAACTTTACGAAAAATCGGCTGGGTATCAATGCTGTGTATTTTTCTACTATCGCAAGCCAGTTCAGTCGTTTTTGCGCTTTCTGATAATCAAAAGAAGGATGTTGACTCTAATATTCACTTCTTTAATACAGATGATAGCTGCTCAGCCGCACCAACCGCCACAACTGATACTGCTACGACCGCAACAGGCAAAGTCTACCAAATTGGCGATTCACTTACTGTTGGCATGCGTGATTCAGGCAATCTTCAACCTAAACTTACAGCAGCCGGTAACAGCGTTACTCAGATTGAAGGAACGGTTGGTATAGGTATCGGCGCCTCGGAAGCAAAAATTCAAGCCGATAAAACCAACGTCCAGGCTGCCGATAAAATTGTGGTAGAGCTGGGCACTAACGATCTTGGTGCCTCGCAAAGTAGTGATGAGGCCGCAATAAAATCAATGATCCGGGAGATAAAAAAGGCTAACTCAACGGCGCAAATTTACTGGATGAATACTTATTCTACAATAAAGAATATGTCCAAAATCAATGCCGCCATTAACAGCCAGGCAAGTGCTCTTGGATACAAGCTTATTAATTGGAGCAACGAGGTAACGAGCCACCCTGGAAAATACACTTTTGACGCTTCCTTAGGCGTCCACCCATCCGGTGATGGCTATCCAAAGCTAAGTGACTTTGTTGTCCAGTCTTTAGGATCATCCCCCACGACTACAAGCGTTGGCGCTGCGACAGGAAGCACTACAGTTAACATTAGCAGCATAGTGAGTAAGTACGGCCTTCAATCCGCAGTAATCCAGGAATTAGGCGGAGGTACGATTGCTGATTCTCATGCCGACGAGCCGCCCTCAACTCCAGCCTCTACTATGAAGTTAATAATTGCCGACGTACTGCTTAGGAGCGAGTTAGACCTGAGCAGCTCTGTTGCCGTTGGCAGGGACGTTTATTATAGCGGCGGCAACGATCTGGGAACGCGCAACACTACCTTACAAAATGCGCTACAACAAATGCTAAGCCGCTCCAGCAATGTTGGTGCGAACGTAATAATGAAAGCACTCGGTGGCGTGAACGCTTTTACCACAAAGGCCCAATCCTATGGATATACGCATACGACCGTGAAAGGCTACTATGATCCAGCTAACGACGGTAAGAACGACAGCACGATATCAGACCAAGCTACGGCCATGAACCATATATTTTCCACCCGTGGCGCTGGATACACTATCGCTCAAAACGCGCTGCAAGCAGCCGCCCAAAGTGATAATCACTACGGTGTAACTGATGATGCCAATAAATGGGCCGGCACCAGTACGGTTGCTGGCAATGTGGGTAAATTTAAGGTTGGCGGGAAAGATTATATTATAGGTTTGTATATCAATAAATCATCTAGCGACCCGGATGCTATTAAAGCCATAAAAAATGGTAGCGCCGACCTGGCTGCCGCTATAGGCAGCTCCCCCTCCGCTTCAGGAACACCAACCGCCGGCCAATCCTGCTGCAGTGAAAGTGATACTGACGTCAGTGATGCAGCGTTAGTAGGCAATAGCAATGCCGAAAAGGTTTGGAACTTCTTTATAGATCCAGCCAAAGGCTTATCAAAGGTACAGGTTGCCGGCATAATGGGTAACCTGCAGGTTGAGTCAGGTTTTGACCCCACAATAGTCTACGGCGGCAGCCACAACCCCGATCCTAGTGACGTTAGCGTAGCTTGGGGGCTTGGACAGTGGCTGCCAGGCTCAAAGGTACTGGGAATACAGCGGGATGCTCATGTTTCTGGCAATATAGCCAAATTGTCAACCCAGCTTAACATTATGTGGTGGGAAATTAACAATCGATCCCCTACCGCTACACAACATATGATTGACGGATTAAAACTGATTACTGATTATACAGAGGCAGTACAGTACTGGCAGAGATTTTATGAAGGATCGAGCGGGCAGGGTGATAGTGCGCGTATAAACGCCGCTCATGACTGGATTAACCATACCGGATCTGCCGGTACAACCCCAGCACCTAGTGCTGATACGACAGGCACTTCCAGCGGCTGCGGCAGTTCGGACACAAGTAACCAAAGTATCGCCCAGGAGGCACTCAAACTAGCTTGGCCAGATAGCTCGCATGGTGTCACACCAACTGATGCCTACCAACAGGCTTACGATCAATTCAATCCCCACGGTGCTGGAGTAGCCGATTGTGGAAGCTTTGTAGCAACCGTTATGCATGCCTCTGGCGCAGACCCGGACTACCCAGCCAGTAGTACATCCGCTCAAGAAACATACGTTCGGGGGCACCCCGAAAAATACGATGTAATTGATAAAGTTAACGAAATTACTGATTTGCACCCTGGAGATATCTTAATTGTTAACAAAGGCAGTGGGGCCGATGGCTTAGGGCACACTTACATTTTCGTAGGCAACCAACCTCCTCATAACTATGATGAAGCCAGCGCATCACAAAATTCTAGAGCAGCGAGCCTCGGCAAGGCTGTGCTAAATGACACACGCGGAGACTATATAAGAGTAAGGTTAAAATAAGATTATGTTAAGAAAACTATTATTCCTATGCTGCCTGCCATTATTGTTCCTAGTTGGGTATGCCGCTGTCCGGCATGCTCCGCCGCGTAATAGCGTCATTACGGTTGAGGTAGCCCCCAAGAGCGCAAAGATTACCATAGATGGCAAAAAAGCTGGCGTCGGGAATAATAAAGTATTTGCCGGTAAGCACACAGTTAAAATTTCAAAAGAAGGATTTAGCCAGCAAGCGCAAACTATCACCACACAAGCTGAACAGACTGTTTACTTAGGTACCGCATTATCATCAAATTCACCTAAAACCCAAAATTGGTACAAAGAAAACCCAGACGACCAAAAACTCTCTGAAGGTATAAGCAGCCATCAGTCAGATTACGACAGCCAAACAGCCGTTCAAAGCAACACCCTGCTACAACAACTACCCATAAGTATTGGTGGGGCTTTTGGCACTACGACGATAGGCTCGGGAATTCCAGTGCAAGGTTCAAACCAGCCGGCAATTTATATTTCAGCACCTACGGCAACTGACCGCCAAAGTGCGTTAGCCTGGATGCGTAATAACGGCTACAACCCGGCTACCATGGATATTGTTTTTAACGGAAGTGTTACCAGCTTCGAAGCACAGGATGGTGAATAAAGATGCGACGGCTATCCTTACCAATAATTATCCTACTCTTTATATTCTTATGTAGCGGCATTGCCCTAGGACTTTATAAAAATCATCAAGACTCATCTGTCCTGGTGCTTATGCAGGTACCTCAAGGGATAGAAGTATCAATATATAAGGATTTAGGCGGTGATGGTGCGTATAACTATAATCAAAACCGGCCACTCCTAGTTACTGTTTCTTCCAGCCAAAAGGTTAAGCTAAAAACAGGGATATATGATGTTGTAGTAAGTGACCCTAGCAATCTGTACAGCAACCCCGTCACAAAAGAAATCATAAGCTATAACACCAAAACGGTTACAGTACATCCAAGCTACAACGATCAAAAACTAGAGTCATTATTACCAAGCGTTAGGCCATCTATACTCGAGAGTCTTTATAAGGCATACCCGCATATTCCACAGAATTATACCGTAATAAATGACCACCTATACGTACTTGGCGACTGGTATGGCTCGGTGCTAAAACCAAAAAATCCCTCGCTGGATACCTTACGAATTATAATGCACAAAGAAGGAAGCGCCTGGAAGTTGGCTATTAAGCAACCTACAATATCAATCGGTGAGCCCTCAAATCCTACTATACCTCCGGACGTTATTGAGAAAGTCGATCAACTTTAGTTTGATTTATCACAATGTAATGACGTTGGTGGTTTCCGTAAAGTAACCTATAACGGCGTCAGCGTCGGTTGTGGTGATAATAGTTTGATGGTCTTTTAAGTACTATACCAAAGCTCGGCGGCGGTTGTGGTAATAACTGTCCGATAGCTTTCAAAATCTCTCCAAAAACCCAACCCCTATTGCATTAAGCGTCCGATCGGTTACAATTTGCAATAAGACCCCGACATTGAGTCGGTAAAGGAGAGACTAGTGAACCACAGACGTCGCAAAAAGCAATCAGCTTTAGTATTCATCCTAAAAGGCCTGATGCCATATTCACGTGAGAACTTAATGCTATCCTTTAGTCCAAATCGATTTTTTAATGAGCTAGAGAAAGTTTCGGGATACAAGCAAAATACTCTAAAAAATGCCTACTGGCGGGCCCAAAAACAAGGCTTTATCAAAGAGACTGAAAAGATCACTAAATTAACAGCCAAAGGCATTAAAGAAGTGCGGCCATTTACGGCCAAGCGGCTCGGCAAAAACGCTCGACTGATGGTTATTTTCGACATCCCTGAACTACAAGCCGGTAAGCGCCGTCAGCTTCGTGACATATTGAAACTCTGGGGTTTTAAACAAATCCAAAAAAGTGTCTGGACGACGGACCGCGACCATCGAACCCTTTTAATTGAGCTAATTGCCGACCTTAATCTTGGAGGTTGTGTAGAAGTATATGAAGGCTCTAGACTCTTCCCTGGGTAGCAGAAGTAGCTTTGCATTTGGTGTCCGATCGGACATCTTCTGCAATACCTGTTCATCTCTTATTTCTAAAGTTGAACTACAGTGGAATCAGCTGGTGTTGATCTGAAAAGTATTCAATGGCAGCGTCGGCGTCAGTGGTTGTGATGATAGATTGGTAGCCTTTTAGATAGTCTACCAATGCCCGGCGGCGGGCTCCGTCCAGCTCGGAAAAGACATCATCGAGCAGAAAAATCGGTTTTTGGCCGCGGGCTTTTTCTAATAGGTCCAGCTCGTATATTTTTAGGGCCAGTAGCAAACTGCGGGTTTCGCCGCGTGACGCCGATATCGCGATTGGCCGCTTGTTTAAGTGAAATAAAATATCTTCGCGGTGCGGGCCGTACGCCGTAAACCCCCGTCCAAAATCTGTACCAGCGTTCGATTCAAGTTTGGAAAGTAACTTGCTGGAGTAGTTGTCCAGCGGAAAAGGCGTTTCATAATTAATAGTTGCTACTGACTTTTGGTTGGCGATATCGCTATAGGTCTTACTTAACTTTTTATTAATTTTTTCAATCAAGCCAACTCTAGATTGGACGATTTTACCGCCCAATTCGGATATTCTGATATCCCAGGCGAATAACTGGCTCTGAGCGCGGTCAGGATTTTGCTTTAACAGAGCGTTGCGCTGGGCAAGAGCCCGGAGATAGTTAGCCGACAAGCTTTTAAAACCCGTTTCGCTACGCATCAGCAAATCATCGATATACTCGCGCCGTTGCCGCGGCCCCCTCGTAATTAACTGCAGGTGGTTGGGCTCAAAAAAAACCACTGGCACAGTTTTCTCCAGGCTAAGCCGCTTAAACGGCTTATCGCCTATTAAAAAACTCTTAGTGGTTACACCACTTTCCAGGGCCGGGCCTTGGAAAACAAGTTTGACGGTGCGTGGGCCCTTTTCAAAATATCCATCCAGCCGGGCCCAGGGTTTATCAAATTTAATTAACTCAACATCCTTGGCTTTATACGAACTGCCACGGGCCAGCACAAGTACCGCTTCCAGCAAGTTGGTTTTACCCGAGGCGTTTGGCCCTACCACGATGTTTACACCCGGCTCAAACTCAAAACTGTCATCCGTGTAAGACCTAAAGTTCTGGAGCCTAATGTTAGAAATCATATTAATAGCCTATAGCTTTGAGTTTGAAGTAGAAATAGGGAAGTATGAATTGAGAATTGTGAATAATTAGCTTCTATGGGCCCGAAGTAGCGCAAGTAGACTTCGACGAGTATCAGTTAGTAGAAGTTTTGAGTGATCCAACTCTGTTGCTGAGATATAGTCAAAATCACTTGAAAGTATCAGCTGATTTAAAAGTTCCGATAACGAAGCCGACGCCATCACATAAAAATGTTCTTTATCCTTTGTTTTGTATCTCGCAAACCCTTCGGCAATATTTGAAGATATCGAAATGGCTGCCCGGCGCATCTGCGGTACCAACCCATAGCGTTCTTCAACTGGGAATTTTTTGGTTAACTTATAAATATAAACCGCTAGTTTACGTGATTTCTGCCAGACTTCTAGGTTCTCAAATGTTATGCTTGGCTTTACTGCGGTCTGATTCTTCATTCACAATTCTCAATTCTTAATGCAGGCGGAGCTTTAGCTGCGCAGGGGCATTATGAGATGTATATAGCCTGTGTCGCTGCTGCTTCTCAAAATACAGGGCTCAAGCTTACCATTGAAGCAAAACTCTATGTCCTCGCCTAAAAAGGCGTTCAGCGCTTCTATTAAGTAACGTGAGTTAAGCGTAACTTCACCATCGCCGCTAACTTCGGCGGTAGCTTTAGCGGTGTTTTCGCCAAGCTGCGATGCGACAGCATTGATACTGACTTGCTTCTCGGCCTTATCCACTTTGATAGTTATACTGCCAGCACTCTCGCGGGCAAACAAACTGGAAACTTTGGCGATATTTATAAAATCGGCGCGTTTTAACCTGGTAACCGTCGCAAACTTGGTAGGAATAAGCTTGCGGTAATCCGGATAGTTACCCTCAATTAGCCTGGCCACCAACATTACATCACCGACCTTAAACGAGACCTGCTGCTCGTCGTGAGTAATTACGACTTCCTTATCCGTATCGCTGACAATCCTAAGCACGTCAGAAATGGCGCTGGCTGGAACCAAAAAATTTACCGGCTCTTTGTGTTTAGCCAGCTTATTTTCGGCTAGCCGGTAACTATCAGTGGCCACCGCCACAACTTCGTTACCCCGTGAGTGAAAATACACCCCGGTGAGCACCGGGCGGGTATCGTCACCGCTGGCAGCTAGTACTACTTGCCCCAGAGCCTTCTTAAAGTCTTTTGCCGGAAGTTTCCACACCGAACCTCCGCTAATTGCCGGCATAACAGGGAAGTCATCGGCGACTATGCCGTTGATAGAAGACTGATATTTGTCGGTGGTTATGTTGAGCTTGTGGTCAGTAAGCTCAAGATTTAAAACACTGTCGGGCAAACTGCTGACAAAATCCTGCATCAACCGGGCGGGTACAGTTATGGCGCCATTTTTCTCGATTTTGGATCCGATGTAGTGCGTGATAGCGATATCTAAATTAGTAGCCGAGATACTTAAGCGATTATCAACCGTGCGTAGCAGGACGTTGGATAGAATCGGCAATGTGTTGCGAGTATTGGCAACTCTAGCTACAGTGCCTAGAGCTTTGGATAAGTTTTCCTGAGTGACTTGAAGTTTCATTCCGTTAAACCTCACTTAACTTTCTATTATTAGTTGACGATTGAAAATCGGCGCAGGCTTCAGCCGTTATATGACTTGTGTTGGTATTTTGAGGTCTAACGGAATTCATAATATAATCCTTTATATAGTTTATTAGTATTAGTAGGTGTGGTGGAAAGTGTGTACAAAATTGGGAGCAACAGGTTAAAAATAGGACTAAACGGCTGTTTATACGCGCCTAAAAAGTGTTCAACAGCAGAGTATAAACGGTGCACAAAAAAAACTTGAGCGGTTAAGTATTTACCAGTGCCTGTGTATTGTGTGGACAATACACGAACTTGTACAAGACTTGTAGACCACTGATCGACAGTTTGTACACACGGCTTAAGCATACCTAGTAGTAGACTTTCGAGTCGATTCGCCAAGCGAGTCCAGCACCGAAGGTGAATTCTCGGAAGCTCACTACTAGGCATAGAGACGCTCCTTGAGTTCGCTGACATTTTGTTTAACAAGCCCTTCGTAGCTTAGTTCTTTTTCGATCTTATCGATCGAGTGGATGGCGGTGGTGTGGTCTTTGCGACCAAGCTCATGGGCGATTTTGGGGAAACTTAAATGTAGCTCGCTTCTTAGCATATACATGGCAATTTGGCGTGGTACCACGATATCCTTATCGCGCTTAGGGCCCAAAATCTCCTCCATAGAAACGTGGAAATGCTTGGCGGTACGCTCAACAATGTGGCGGGCGCTAATATGCTTGGGCCGGGCTTTGCCGCTTTCGAACATCAAAGATACGGTTTGTAGGTTGGGTTCCACACCCCGCATGTCGCAGTACGCCAGCACCTGGTTTAGGGCGCCTTCCAGTTCGCGGACATTGCTTTGGACGCGGGTCGCTAAAAACTCGGCTACCGCCTGCGGCAGGTTGATATCCTGCGATCCGGCCTTGATGTGCAAAATAGCGCAGCGAGTTTCAAAGTCGGGGTTTTGCATGTCGATTGTCATACCCATCGCAAAACGGCTGCGTAAACGGTCGGCCAGTGTCGGGATGTCTTTGGGCGGTTTGTCGCTACTCATTATTAATTGCTTGTTGGCTTGGTGTAGGGCGTTAAAAGTATGGAAGAATTCTTCCTGAATTTTTTCCTTGCCGGCCAAAAACTGGACATCGTCTACAATCAACACATCGGCACTGCGGTAAAAGCCCGCGAAATCGCTGGTATTTTTTTTGAAGCGCATAGCATCCACAAACTCCTGCACAAACTGCTCGGTAGAGGCATAGACTATACGTGTTGACGGCTTAGCGGCCAAGATGGCATTGCCTACTGCTTGGATAAGATGGGTTTTGCCGATGCCCACGCCGCCATAGAGAAACAACGGGTTATACTTTTTACCAGGTTTTTTGGCGATAGCTTGACAGGCGGCATAAGCTAGCTCGTTGCTGCCGCCCACCACAAAGTTCTCAAAGGTATAGCGCTCGTTTAAGCCCTGCCGGTAAGAGTGAGTAACGTTGGCAATCGAGGATTTTGGAGTTTTGCTGGCTTCTCTAAAGCCGCCCGGATTCTTAAGGACATCTTCGTCACGCCGTGGGGCCGGAGCCATGCCGGTATGGATTTTGTATTCTATCCGCTCTGGCAACAGGCCGTTTTTAGCCAACACTTTTAGAACCAGATCATTGAATTTACGCTCCAGCTGATTTTTAACAAAGATATTGGGCACACCAATTACCACTACTCCGTCTTTTTCACGGATAAGCTGGGTATTTTTGAACCAAGTCACAAAATTACCGCGTGAAACGCTAAGTTCGACTTCGCCTAAGACTGCTTGCCATAGCGTGCTTTCCTGCATTTGCTTAAACTTATACCCCTTAATTATTTTTTGCTACCCGTCACCTGTGAGTTGGTATTTACTATAGACAAATTGTTCGAGCTTTTCCACAGGCATCGCAAAAATCACCACACCCAGAACCAATTAAAGTGCTTGAGGTGAAAAGTTGTACACAGTCTGCGCATCTATCTGTTAATCTGTGGAAAAAACTTTGTAATAAGTGGATAACAGGTAAGTATTTGTGGGTTAGTATTGTGAATTCTACGTACCAGACCCTGTGGGGCTGGGAGGTCGGACCTCTTACCGCTTTATGTTAAAGTGTAAGTATGCCTAAACGAACATTCCAGCCCAAGAAAAAGCATCGCAGCCGCGAACACGGCTTTTTGAAGCGCATGAGTGATAAAAACGGACGCAATATTTTGGCTCGGCGTCGAGCCAAAGCCCGAACCCGCCTAACGCATTAGCTAACAGCCCATAGCCGAAAGCTTTTAGCTTTTAGCTTTTAGCTTTAAGCTAGATATATGATTTCCAGCAAACATAGGTTCCATGGCCGAGGCAGCCTGCGTTATGTTTATCGCAGCGGCGCTACTACACGCGGTCCGCTGTTTGCTGTTAAAAGTATCGTAAATGAAAAGCGTGACACTTATCGGCTAGCGGTGGTTATCAGCCGCAAAGTCCACAAATCGGCCGTGGCTCGCAACCGGATGCGTCGGCGCCTTTACGCTGCTGTCAGAAATATAGACGGTGGCATTGTTAAGCCCTACGATATTGTCATCACGGTTTTTCAGCCGACACTCCTAGACGAGTCAAGTGAAAAGCTAGCCTACCAAGTAAAACAGCAACTAACTGAAGCCGGCATCCTAAAACACTGACGGATTTACCATTGATCATTGAACATAGATCATTGATTTAACATTGACCATTTTTTCATTGAAACTACTGCAGCTAATAATGATAAATGTTACCTGATCAATTAATGTAAAATGCCAGATGTAAAATGATAGGTAACAGAGCTCACCGGCAGTTTTCTATGTTATAGTTAGTTTCGAAAGAGAGCACTGTTTTTTTTATGTTCACAACCATAATTGTCCAACCAATTTTTAATTTGCTGGTTCTTATTTATGCCCTTATCCCGGGGCATAATTTCGGTTTGGCAATTATAATCTTTACGGTTTTGGTCAGGCTGCTTATGTGGCCGTTGGTTAAAAAACAGCTTAACCATGCCAAAGCCATGCGTGAGCTTCAGCCGGAAATTAAGAAGATCAAACTCGCTAGCAAGGGTGATCGGCAAAAAGCGTCCGCTATGACCATGGCGCTTTATAAAGAGCGAGAGGTCAACCCGTTCGCATCACTTGGTATCGTGCTTGTGCAGCTACCGGTTCTAATTGGTCTGTACATCGGCCTAACCAAGTTAATAAATGACCCAAAACAGATTATCGATTTATCGTACCCGATTTTGCACAACTTAAGTTGGATGCAAGCCGTGGCGGATGATATCAGCAAGTTTGAT
>Ga0066639_10000730_pt1 | contig 29044 bp, 19 predicted proteins | sample CryGeyCG2114_010_2_FD_59504 | JGI IMG/M metagenome (GOLD analysis project Ga0066639, IMG submission 59504) | Groundwater microbial communities from aquifer - Crystal Geyser CG10_big_fil_rev_8/21/14_0.10 | ecosystem: Environmental > Aquatic > Deep subsurface > Groundwater | place: USA: Utah...
TTTAGAAGCAAAACCAATATTAATGGTCATAGCAAAGATGCCATAATTTATGCTCTCACTAATAATACCTTAAGAGATTTGCTTAAAGCTGAAAAAACTCCACAAGAAAGTAGATGTCATGCTTTCTATAGAATGATTGGATTACCGGTATATAGTGGGTCGGAAAGCGATTTCTATAATCCTGGGCTAGATCATATAAATAAAGACCCTTACGGTAATCCAAAACAAATAACTAAAACAAGAAAGAAAGAAATTGCAGCTAGCTCTCTGAAAAATATTGAGAATTTTGTAGAGTTATCTGATGCTAGAGAGGCTGTACCAAATAATTTTTCTAAGATTTTTGAATTAAATCAATCATTAGATGCATCTGTACTGGCGGTATCTAGCGCTAATATTAGATCATTTATGGCTCCAATGAATAATGTATTAGGAGATGCATTCACTGTAACAGTTGCAGATGCTACATATAATGTAAATTCACTAGGAACAATTGGCAATTACAAAAAAGACTTTAAAGAATATATTGGATCAGATGGATCAACACCAAAATCTCAGTTTCTATCTACAAGGTCTCACATTATCGTACCATTTTTAGTAGACCCTAGATATTCTGAAAGCGCAAATGTTGAAAATATGCCTTCAGTTCCTTTTGTGTTAACAGAACAACAGCTAAAAGCCTCGGAGACAGTAACTGTTCAAATTCCATTATTAGAATCGGTTATTACTAATAGAATATCCACAAATAATCTAAAGGGAACAGAAGGTCAGTTAAAAGCAATTAAGGACTATATTAAAAATGATCCTTCTATAAGCGATAATAATTTAGTTAAAACTATTTTAACAGATGATTATAAACTAACTGAACAACAACAGTTTCTAAAATTCATAAATATGATGAAAGCAATGCTAATTGAGCTAGTTAAGGCACAGAAAGCCATAGATGAGGTTCAAAAGAAATATTATTGGTTACCAATTCCCAATACTGCTGGACCAGAATTTGGAGTTACTGTAAGACCAATTATTATATCTGAAAGCTTAGCTAATAATTCTATATTTATTACTGAATTAGATTATCAGCTTATTGTTGCAACTATTGAGCAAATTACTAATCAAACATCTGCTAGTCAAGGTGAATCTGCTATTAAAAGAAGAGAAACCTTTCCATTAGTATCAAAACTATTTAATCCTCAGAATAATGACAGCGCTGGTAGTGCAACAAATAATAATGTTAAAAAATTAACTTCTCAACGAGATATTGCGATGAAGCGAGCTGGTGATGCTTTACAAGTTATCGAAATGATTATGGGAGAATTTAGTGGACTTGGTTTGTGCGATATTTTGGCTATTGTTGCTTCATTATATATAATGCCTATTGAACAATTGCTAGGGTTATTAGATGTTGACGCATATAGCAGGATGGAATATTTGCTGTCTTTTCCAGATACTGTGAGAGATGATAATTTAAAAAACTGTTTGACGGAATTAACAACTAGAGTCACCGAATTCTATAATTTAATGGATAAACTGTACGAAGATTTGCGTATAAATAATGGTCTGGCATAACATCTCTTCTAGGTTGCAGATTTATCTAATAATTCCGCATTAGAGAAGGTAGGAGAGCGTTTATGTCTTTTGATTTAAAGATAAATAAGGGTGATTTTGTAATCACACAAAGCAAATTACAAACAGTGATTGATTCTGAAAAATTGATTCAAGACATTTTAAAGATGTGTTTGACCACGGCAGGATCTAATCCTATACATCCTTGGTACGGATCATTTTTATCTAGAACGATAATAGGCAATCCCGAACAAAGTTCTGTAGTAATTCAAATGTCCAAGACACAGTTAAATAATTCTCTAGAAAATCTAAAGACTTTACAGACTATGCAGATTAAATCTTTTCAGAGAGTCACCCCAGATGAACAACTTGGGGCTATTTTGGATATATCTATAGTTAGAAACAAAATAGATCTGAGGTTTTTTGATATAAAGATTAAGGCTCTGACTAAAGGATCTAAACCTATTACTTCTGCTTTTAGAGTATCTACAATATAATTAAGGAACAACTATGGTTACGATCCGCAGCGTCAATGAGATTATATTAAGTTTGATAGACTTCTATAGACTAGCTCAGCCAGACTTAGATATTAAACCCGGTACAGTCGCCAGAGACCTATTTATAGACGCTCCCGCTGGTCAGTTGGCAGTCCTGTACGATGAGCTAGCCGGAATTTCTAATAAACAATCACTTAGGCTTGTAGTCGGAAGTGAATTAGATCAGCTTGCTAAAAATTTCGGTATTATTAGAAAAAGATCCACTACATCCTCTGGTGTCGGTCTGCTAACTTTTTCCAGCCTAACTACTCCAATAAGTATTAAAACTGGAGACACGCTAATTGCAAGTAATGGGTTTGCATTTGCAGTATCTAGTGGTATGTCTATTAGTCCAAGTGCCTCTAATTTTTATCGTTCTGTTGCCACTAAATATAGAGACCAATTAGATTTATTAGGCATTAGTGATGAATTTGCGGCAGAAGTTACCGCAGTTGCTACTGCTGCCGGATCTGCTGGAAATATCGGAACTTACTCATTAGTAAGAACATCTATTCCCGGCGTTAGCAATGTAACAAATGTCGTAGCTTTTAATGGTGGCACAGATCAAGAAGATGATGTTACTTTTAGAAATAGAGTATTATCTGCATTTAGTGGATCTAGTGTTGGAACTGCTTTAGGCTATCTAAATACAGCATTAAGTACAACAGGCGTATCTGATGCTGTGGTTATTGAGCCCGGCGATCCACTTATGACAAGAGACGGCACACAAGTTACTATTAATACAGACGGATCTAGAACTATAGTTTCGGAAGGCTCTGGAGGGAAAGTGGACGTAGTATCTTTGGGTTCTACACTGATAGAAAATATAGACAGCTACATCTACATAGATAAAAGCAACAGTAATGATCCATCCAGTTCTAAAAATAATATTGTATTAGGTCAGATTGCTGGAGATGAAAATAAAACAATAAATAGAAAAAGGTTAGATAATATAGCCAGCGGTGTACTTCCTAAACAACCAGTTAATGCATTACTACAGGTCACAGGATCGATAAGCGGCTCTAATTTTATACCCAAAAGTGTAGACTCATATGGTAGAATATCCGGAAATTATGAATTATTAAAAGATACTGGAGTATATGGCGGCTGCCCTTGGGGATTTGATACATTTCATTGGATATCAGATCATATTTCTTTGTTTCAAGAAGACCGTGTCAAATCACAATTTAATGGACAAGATAATGTTACTTATCCGGGTGTGTTAAATGTATCAAATGTACAACAATATCTTTCAATCACCAACGAAAATAGCACCGTTACTTATGATAGATCTATAATTCAATTATTACATTATCCGGCTACGAATGTTACCAGGGTATTTAATGTTAATACAGGAGAAAGATATATCATTACTAATCAGAATTTAGATGCTACTGGAGCGTATAATACAACTGGGCGAATAAAAATATCTGGAAATACATTACCTTCTCCTAGTGATATACTTCAAGTAGATTATAGTTGGATAGTAGATTACGATCAGTATTCTGATTTTGATGGAATGGTTGCTACATCTAATCCTAGACCAGTAACTGACAGTATAGATTGGGGTTATGCTTCCGTTATTGAAAATGAAGAAATTTGGTTTACACAGAATACTACAACTAACTTTTTTGATGGTACTACAAGCCACCCAATAAGCTCTGTTATTTCTGCAAAAACATTTGAAAGTGCAGACTCGTATGTAGAGTTAGTAACTGACGGTGTATTTGTTAATAGGCTTGCGGTTGTAGTTAGAAATCATGCGGTAAATGCTATTACTGTTGATTCGGTTACTATAAAAAACAGCAATACAGAACTTTATAATACTGCAGAAAATAATGGAACTGTAATCAATGAGTCAACGGTTGTTGGGGTTAGTTTGTTGTATAACATTACAATAATCTTACCAACAGATTGCTCGGCTGTTGCTGGTGATAAGGTAACCGTATACTTGAATAGTGTAGATGTGTTTTTCTCTACTACAACTAATGGCAGTTTTAGCGGAACACAAATAACAATTCCATCATCACTTGTAGGCACATTAGCTAACTCAATATTATTAAGAGTCTCCTATATTGCAAATGTTTCTGATTTATTTTCATCTGCTACAACCTCTTTACCAACAAGTAGGGCAGGTAATGGATTTAAACTATCAACTAATCTTGGATTTTCTAATTTTAGTGTAACCAATATATCTAGACGAGAAAATGCCACTGTTCAACAGGACTTAAGTAGTCAATTTTATGTTGACTTAACAATATCTAGTACTGAGTTTTCGCTTTCTGCAAATCAGGTGGTATCAGTAATTAGATTGTCAGACAATGTAGAGTTATGGAACTCAGATTATCCTGGAACAATTGCAATAAATACATCGGGTTATTATCAATTAGTTTTTTCGGGATACAATATTCCCGCAATAAATGATCGTTGTTTAGTAATATATTATGCCACAGATATACGAAGATTTCAGCCATTTAGTTTTGATAACAAGATTATTAAATCTAGAATAGATTCTTTGCAGTTAGACCCAATAACTAATAGATTATATGTTCCCATAAATCATTTTGTTGCTCAAGTTTCTGGATTAAGCTATACTATATTTGAACCAAACACAGATATAGTGTTGTTCTCGGTAGTTGATGGTTATTTAGTAGCTGGAACAAGCACGGCTACAATAGGAAGTTTAGCTACAGACTTTTCTACTCAACCAGATTTATTATCCAAGAAACTTAGAATTTATGGAGCAACCGATCCAAATAATAATGGCATATATGATATCACATCGCATAATTTAACAAATAATACCATAACCATTACTAATGTATTAGATCATATTTCTTATGATCAAGCCTCTGTTATTAGAATATCTGATTCAAAAGAAGTTTGGGATTACTCTGGATCTATTCAGGCATCAAATAATAGGTTATTGTTATCAAGCTCTGCTAATGCCAATGTAAATGATAAGGTATTCGTATTACTTTATAACTTTACCAATTTAAGATCTGCACAAACAAGATTGCGCTGTGCTACAGTCGATCAAGTTGTGAGTACAGGCGTTGTTTCTGTAAGTGGCACATCTATTAGTAGGGCAAGTGATGTGATCTTTACTGCAACATCGAATGGGTTAAAACTCAATTTATCAGAAGCAATGCGTAAGAGTTTGGGCTTAAGCTCCACAGCAACTATACCAAGTTCAACCAGACTGGCTAAACTGATTAAATTAGAAAAGGTCACAACAGTTAGCTCAAATAGTGAAGAGGTATTATCGGTTGATGCAACATATGATGTAACTAACACAAAGATACAAAATAATCTATTATTTTCTTCAGAGATGCAATCTGATGTATCGTTGCAAAACAATGAATTTATTTTGCCATCAACACAAAATAATACTTTGAATCTAAGTACTAGAAATATACCAATGATTGGTGATAAATTAAAGGCAACATTCTACTATACTACTGATAATGATTCTGAGAATCTTTCTTATACCAGAAACGGAACGTTATATACTAATAAGAAATTCGCATTAATCAATAAACTATTTATTGCTAGTGGATTTAGAAACTCTCAATCAACAAAGTTTACTGCATCATCGTTTACTCAACCGATATTAGGGTCTAGATATAGGGCTTTTTATGATTATTTAGCTCCGAAGTCTAACGAAAGAATTTCAATAAAGTACAACTACAACAGATTAATTGCGGACGTAACTTTTAATATAGAAAATAGTAGACCAATAAATGCTGATGTTATAGCTAGAGAAGCCAAGACAGTTTTACTAGACTTAACAATGAATGTTGTAATCTCCTCTGATTACACAAGTTCTCAAACGACTGTGCTACAAAATTTACGAAACCAATTAAATGCCGCGATGACCTCAACTAAACTTGGAACTGTAGTTGATTCAGTTACATTGATAAATGTAGCACAAGCGGTAGACGGAATAGCCAGAGCTAGAATACTATATTTTAATAAGACTGGGGAACAAGGTCAACTATTAACTATACAGGCTCAAAAAGATGAGTATTTTGCTCCAAACAATATAACGATTAACACAGAGACCAGATAATGCAAAATCTTAGGATTGTAACAGTTGAGATTACTGATAGCACCCATATAGCGGTGACTTTTACACATGATTTAACACCGTTATTATCTGTGTCAAACGTATCAATTATATCCGAAACTGATAACTCGCCTTCTTCAGATGCCCTAGAAGTTAAAGTAACAGGCGCTATCTTAAATATAGTTTGTCAACCATTAACTCCATATGGCGCATATTATCTTACATTTCAATCAACAGATGCACATCAGTTTACGTCGTTAAATGGAGACGCCCGATTATTAGAAGATGGGGTTTCTAACAAATACTTAATAACAGGTCCATTACCAACTGATAATCCATTCAAAAACAATCTATTTAATTTTTTACGCGACAATATCTATAACATAGATGATACGAATACAATAGTTAGTAAATATATACAGTCTCTGTCTATTAATCTTACAAAAGCATTATATGATATAGGTTTGGCAAAGAATGAGAATTATCTTTCAAATACAATTATAGATGAACAAAAAGTAAGAGGAGTCGGACCATTTGATAGACTCAATGAAGAGGGCGCTTATCAGCTAATGCGCCTGGGAAGAACTCCTAGCGGGACTAATTCTACCCTATTATTTCCATATAGTTCTTTCCCCTATTTTCCAGTAACAATTCAAAAACAGGAAATAACAGAAACTCTATATGCAGACTCTACAAATGATCCGGGTAAGTTTAATATAAATAATTTCATACTAAACTTATCTAGTAATCCAGTAACGCGAGTTAATAGTATAGTATTTACTATAGAATCTGAAACTCCAGTATTTGTATATGATCTTACAACTTTAGGATATCAAATATCGAATTCTAGGTATGATCAAGACTATGCTTCAACATATTATCAACTAGAAAATAACCAAGTAAAGCTTAATGATGATATATTATCAGATCCCACATTTGATATCACAAAGATACTTAAGATAGTTGTAGTTTATGAGTATAAAGATTTAGGTAGGGTTATAGATAACACCAGTTTAACAGTATATACGGGACAAGATGTTATAAGAGAAACTTTACCTGCAATTATTAATGTATTCAATTTGCAGCACGCACCAATTATTAATAGTGATAACTCTATTCCAACTTTAGGTGGCGTTTCATTTACTGATCCAAATAATAATATACCTGGAGCAAAGCACCCTGCATTTACAACAGAAATACCATTTAGATTAAATGCTCTTCCATCTTATATTGGACAATATTCAATAGATTATAGCACCGGAACCGTATATGTTTATGGAGCCGATATTAATCAAGATGGAACTGGAGCATATCCACCATTAGCCTCCTATAAATATAGATTGACATATCAACCAGAAATTGATTATGTTTATGATTCAGATTCTTTAGAAGTAGTTGCATTGCCAAATGGTAGTTTAATTGAATATCCAGGAACAATATCATTTACATATGAGCAGGTATTTATTCCTGGTGTTGACTATAATATCGCTCTGCATCAAGAAGAATTATCTGAAAGGGCAGAAAATAGATTAGTCGCTCTTAATGTGGTTAAAACTCAAAACTCTCCAATAACTGATGTATTTAGAGTTTATAACGAAACATCTGGAGAAATATATACGATCTCAAGATGGAGTGATAATAAAATCTATTTTAGATATCAAAATCCTCCAAGAATTAATGCACAATCTAGAGAGCGCGCTTCATTTAAGGATGAAGTTAATGAGATGATGTTTGTGAATGACACCCTTGCCAACAGCGACGGCTATAGAATATTTAAAATTCTACTGAACAATAATAATTTGATATCTGCAACGGAAGACGGGCTAGGGTATGCGTTCAACACTAGCGTTAATTTTTCTGATGCTAATATTTTTGTTAGTGAAAAATGGTTTAATAGACAACAAACAGAATCTATTAATATAGATAAGTTACAAAATATTGGAGAGTACTTAGTAGATTATAACAATGGCATTGTTTATTGTGCAGTTTCTAGTACACAAGATAATATTATAGGATATCTAACATATAAGAAGAATCAAATATATCCTAATTTTCCACATCTTATTACTGTAGACGATATTTATTACAGTATGGGCGCGCTTAATTCTAAGATAAAAACTTTTGAATATTTATCATTTTCAGACGGATCCATTATACCTGATACATTAGATTATAATGATGAAATGTTTTTAAATAATACTTCTTCGGCGCCATATCAACTATATAATAATCAAGTAGGGGTGTTTCTATCTGGAGTATTTAGACCGGGAGTTACTAATCAGGTAAATTTTGTAAGAGCAATATATGAAATAACTGATTTGAACAATAGCACCTCTCCGTTAAACTTTGTTAGTAGTAGCTCTAGCTCAGAATTTAACATCTCTGTCGATACAATAAATAAACAAACATTTGATAACTTGTTATTTGATGGATCTAACTACTATATAAATCTTAATGAAAATATACCTTATTTATCTCCAAATATAACGTATACATTTAGTGTGGTTCGAGTATCTGATTCACAAGAGCTATGGGACTCTTCTGGAGTTATAGTAACTGGAGACCCGGTTAAATTAGTATTATCAGGAACAGGATCACCTGCATTGGGTGATGCTGTAAATATAATCTATTCATTTACAATAAACAATCTATCTACGATTATGGTTGATTATAATAAGGGCGATTATTATATAGATTATACGTACTTGGCAGATGAGATAATTATCAGTTATGAATATGGTGATAATGTTATTGATTTTAGATCTAGTAATAGTGTTCCACAAAACACAGAATATTATGTATCATATAAAGCCGGTGCATTAAGAGATGCATTATATAGAAACTTTGGAAATTTAGTAAATATTCCAGAACTAACAACTTTTAATATTGATTTTGACAGAGAGCGTTATCGTGAAGCTTTAATGGCGGCTTTATCTTCATTTATTCAAGGACCGACTATTCCTGCTATAAAGAACATTGGTAAGATTATATCTCATATCACTCCTGAAATTAAAGAATCCGTATTTCTGGGATGGTCTTTGGGTAATAGTTTATTAAATCCACAAGAAATATCTACCACTGGCGAATTTCAATTATTACCTGCAAAATTCTATAATGGAGTATTATTAGATACTCCAGACCAAACTATATCATTTCCAATTAACTCTAATATAAAGTTAGAAGAGGGCACTTTTGAGACTTGGATTATTCCACAATGGAATGGATTAGATAATGACGCGGATCTAACTTTTAATATATTGCAAAACGGATCCGTAATAGATTCATTGAATGTGTTTATTGGCGCAGCAGAATATCATCCAACGATAGTTAATGGATCATTCACAGTAAATAAAGATTCTGGTAGTGATGGCACACCAAATATGAATAAAGATGGCATTTTCATATACTATGACCAGGACATATCTAGTAATTTTAATAGGTGGTATGTTCAAGTTGTAGATGGTTATGTTACTTCGCCAAGTTCTACATATAAAATTAAGATAACAACTCCTGGCGTAATTTATGATGCCAAATCCGTTGTTTTGCCAAAACCATCTAATATGAGTATGTTTACTGGTACTAATAGCATAACGCTAAATATTACCGGTGGTAGCCCGATGGACCAAGGAATAACTTTCGTATCAGATTATCATCATTATCTATTGGACTTTGGAGAGAGCGCTTTACGTAATCGTGTATCTATCTTCAAAGACTCTGGAGGATATCTAAACTTTAGAGTTATAGACAAAGATAAAACAACCTATATTGTAAGTTCAGATGTATCATCATGGAAGGCTTATGATAAACATCATATCGCCACATCTTGGAAACTTAATACAATAAATAATAGGGATGAGATACACTTATTTATTGACGGTTTTGAGGTCCCTAATATCATAAAATACGGTGAGAGACTTCAGCCTTACCTACACGAGAAATTTAGAACAGTCAACCCAGAGGAGATTGTTGGATTATCAAATAGAGATATCATTTCATCAACAGATTTATCAGTAACACTAGATGGATATGTTGTGTCATCTGCGATAAATTTCAGTGCTTACAAGATTTTTTCTGGGGACACGATATTTATTGATGAAGCCGGATTTGATTCTGAAGGATATACAATCATTAGCGTATTTGGTCAAACATTAACATTAGACCAACCCATGCCAATGACTCTAAAAAACTGTTCATTTTCAGTTAATCGTACTGGATATACTGTACAATCAAATATAGATATTGCCCCAAATATTCAGGTAACCACAATTAGCAAACTATTATCTGCGAATGATTTATCTGGTACTATTGGAAGTAATATAGTTACGTCTGCATCTATTGATTTTTCTACATCAGATGTTTTGGCGGGATACTCTATTAGAATTGATGATAGCAATCTTCCAACCACATATGTTATCTTACAAGTCTCTGGAAACTCTTTAACTATCAATGGTAATCTTCCAATTGGTTTATCGGGAGCAACATTCTATATATATTCTGATGATGAAACAGAAATACCTGGCGTAAGGGCTACAAGACCTTCATATTCTATTTCTAAAGATGGGTATTATAATAATGTTCTCACAATATCAAATAATGTTTTTGCTGATGATTTGATATTAATTAGAACTCTTGGATTAAATCATCGAAAGATTAAAAGACAATACTATGTTTGGGCTGATGAACAAGAAAATGTATTGATGACTAGAATGCCACCTCCAATTTCATTGGATGAAGCAAATGTCACCAAACTTATCTTAAATGATGGATATGTTTCAGCAATTGGACCAGCCAATTCTACTCTAATTGCGGGAGTATTTCATTCAATCAATTTTTCATGCACACACCCATCTAATAGCGATCAAGGAAGAACTATTAGTGTAACAATATCTGGAAATAATACGGATTTTTCAACACCCGTACAGGTTACCATTAATGGTGTAACTGGCGTATATACAGTAAGTGAAACCATTACTTTTACAGATTATGGAACATTAGATTTTACGAATCCATATATTTCAATAAACTATATAAATGTAGTGGCTAAACCGATAAATACATCTAAGAATGCTCTAGTGTTGGATGTAAGGGAAAAATATCCAATAACTAGAAGTGAATTTGCTGCATTGATTCCAGTAGTTAGATATAGTTATCAAATAGCCAATGGTACCGAATTATATAGCTCTGGTATAAATACGGTCACTGATGGATACTATACATTTAGTGATTTGTGTGTAGGAAATTATCTTGTAATTCAATCTCCATTAGTTGCGGCAGGATTTTACAAGGTATTGGCAGTATCTGAAGATAAGACAACGTTAACTGTAGAGACCACTACGGCTGGACCTTATCCTCCGTCTCCAATACCAAGTTTTACAGGTGGCGTATATCAAATATTAAATGTTAGTGATTATAGAAGTGGACTACAAAATGGGTTCTTTACATTTGAAGTCGATATTCTTCCAAGTATAGCATATTTACTTTCTCATGGATTTTATGAATTAGAATATCATACATATGCTAGAATAAAATTAGACTTACCAAAAGGCAAAGTATATATAGGCTCTGATTTTTCTGGACAAAATCAGATCAACGCCATTGTTGATCAGGTAAAGATTTATTCTAGAATGTTAACTGATACTCGAGTTGGTGAACAGATAACTAATAGTCAAAGATCAATAACTCAAGACTATAACTCACTAAAACCACTTAAAAAAGATAGCGATACCTTGATGTTAATTGATTTTAATACATTTCCATTCATCAATGGCGCTGATTTTTATATCAACACTTATGCTGATAAACAGCACTTCCATTCATCGGCAAAGGTAAATGAAAACTTTACTGACAGTTTGGCAATATTGACAGAGCCAATGGTATTATCAAATGATGGAATTCTAGATACTAGAAAAGAGGGCACTATTGAATTTTGGACATGTCCATTATATGATACTGCCAATGATCCTGTAAATAGGTTTTATTTTGATGCATCTAGTGCTATCATAGAAGAGGCAGTTAGTTCCGATCTTGTATCTATTAAAATAAATAATCCTATTAGCAGAGTATTAAGTGTTACTCTTAAATCAGGTGATCCTAGAATAGATTATTTTGCTGGAGGTAAAGTAGAGATTGACACTCAAAGAGCCGTTTTAGAAAGTCATATAAGTTCGTCTGCCACCACAGTTGTAACAGATAATCACATTTTACAAGTAATATCTGTAAAAATACTGGGAGATTATTCTGAGACAGATTATTTTGCTAGCGGATCTATTGGTACAGATCGTAAGACTATTTATCTTAGCAAATCATTGCCATATAGTAATACTACGGTTTTAGTTACTTATCAAACCACACAAAATCGTAATCTCACTTTAAATACCCAAGTTATTAGATTGAATAGAAAATTACCTGCACAAAAGTCTCATGTTATAGTTAAATACTTGCCACAAGGCGTTCAAGGCGACAGAATGGCAATATATAAAGATGAATTTGGTTACGTAAATTTTGGAATAACTGCATCAGGTAAGGATTATTTAGTTCGTGCTCCAACAAGATGGGTCAGAAATACTTGGCACCGCATAAAGGTAAGTTATAAAATAAATGGCGGGTTAGGAAGGGATGAAATCAGTTTATTCTTAGATGGATACCAATATAGCAATGATTCTAGCGTTTTATATGGCTCTGGGCTTTTATATGGCGGATCTCCAGTAGTAATGGGATCTGTAAGAGTTGGATTTGGTTCTAATATAGTGGGTAATGTGGTATTTAAAGACCCAATTAATACATTATATATTGGATCACAATATACTCAAACAGATAAATTGTTTGGATTAATAAACAATATGAGAATAAGCAATGTATTTAGACCGGTATATGCTCCATATAATGAACCGTTAGATGTTAATTATAACAGTAATTTAAATGTAGTATTTCCTGTTACTCAAGATTTATTTACTACATATTTGCAAGACAGCACTTCGCAAAATATTAAAAATGAAGATTTTACCACTATAGTTAATAGAAATACTGGTTCTTTTGATTTCTCGGTTAATATTTTCGATTCTTTTGGTATAGTTAACAGTAGTATAAAGGTACAAGAGGCTCTAGAGAAGTTGATAAGAGTTCTAAAGCCAGCTAATAGCAAGGTCTACATACAGTATACTCGATAAAAAATGGCGTATGTAACTAATCTTAAAACATATTATATGAGATCAACATGACAAAAAGAAACCCTGTAACCGCCATTCAAAATATCTGGTTCGATGCCGAACAAGTAGACGACTCTGATCTAACCTTAGAACAGAACTATAATTCGACCGTACAATCAGGAATAACAAATAATCATATCGGTCCTGGTGTTTTACCAGAAGTACTAACACAAAATATCTTATTTGATTCTTCTTTAGTAACCGGATTCTTAGATGGAGATGCAATCTCTTCATCAGATATAGATTATCATATCTCTCAACCAGCCGATAATAACTTTGGAAATCAATTAGAAATAGAATTAACCGAATCATTAGCTGCCGGAAGAAAAGCCGTTAAGGTTGCTGTGATTGGTTTGGATTTTGAAAGTAATTTGCAATATGAAACGTTTACATTTAGACGCAATGAAATTCAAGTAGGTCATAAACATTTTACACAAATTTTAGTTTTATTGTTTAATGATTTTGTTGGTGACCCTTCCTTATCATTAAATCTTGGCGGAAGATTAGTTATTAGAGAAGCAAAACCATTCACTATGTCTAGAGATCCAATTATGCTCGCTCAAGACGTACAGCCTAATTTATTTTTTAGAGATTTTTATATGAATGGAACAACATCTCTTCTTATTGCATTAAGAGATGCCCTACCATATTATAATGTTGATACACTAAATATCTATACTGCGAATGCAGACCAAAAAGTATTATTAAATGATGATATTACTACGCAAATAGGTCAAAAGTTCATTGCTACTACAAATAACATTCAGAAAATTACTTTGCTTCTATCTGTACGAAATTTGGAACTTGGGTCTGAAACAGATTTAGTTTGGGCTGGCGATTTAGTATTAAGCATATATCCTTTGCAATCAAATATTGAATGCCCTTCAGATATCGTTCCTAATTTAGCAATAGATTTTGCTCCAACTAATATCCCAATAGCACAAATTAGCATCAACTATGATAGCCTTAAGGCAATGGGTATAGTATTAGATGACGGGTATGGTATATCAGTACCACAACCAGTAGATTTTGTATTCAGTAATAGCCCTATAGCTAGTGGCAATACATTGACAGTTGGCAACTATTATGCCTTTACACTAAAACGCGCCGGTTCTGCTAATAAATGTGACATATTAATCGATACAGGTTCAGATATTTTAACTAATTCTAGAGTTACTATGTTTACTGGAACAGTATGGGTAGATTTACCAGAACAAGACTTATGGTTTAGAATATGTACTGACGCCGCAAAGGTAACAGATGGTCAAGGATATGAATCTGGATTTGGAATCGCAATTCCCAAAACAACCACAGATCCTGAATCATTAGCTACAATAGATTATTCCTATAAAGGAATTCAGTTTACAGGAAATGATGTATATAGGGGCGTAGTCGCTGCCGTTACAGAAGAAAGTACCCAAATACCAGATCAAAGAACTGGTCAACCAGTAAATTCTCGTAAAGAATTTGTCCCAAGTATAAGCTTACTAAATTCTATAGATATTGTTAATTTGGAATCTGCATCTGAACCATTGTTGTTGGGAGCAATTACAGACAAGAATAAGAAGTCTTTCGATTCATCATCGGCAACTTTTCTTTTTAATATGCACGGAGCAACATTTGCAAATGATGAGATAGTTATCAGGATTGTTACAGATGATTCAGATATAGGACGATATGATACTAGTGTTACTGATCTAGAATCTAATTTATTAAATGGATTTTTTGTTGACGCAAAAATAATTCCAAACACAGCTAATCCAACTACTTATTATCGTGTATCAGAGGCAAAATTATGTTCTATGATAGTAGGCGACGTAAATGGAGATGGTATAGTAGATTCCGATGATTTAGACTTACTATACTCTTATTTAGACTATAATTTCAATACTGCATTACCAAAAGATTCTGTTGTTACAACAACAGGAGGAACTGGCACTACAACCACTTTTACAAACGGATATAGTGCCTATACGGAACCATTTATCAATGAGTTTGGAATTTCATTTCAATTAGTTCGTAAATCTGACGGTCTTGTAGTCGCAGATGGGGTTGATGGAGTAATTCTAGCAGATCCAAATAATGAAAGAATGGCTAATTTTACTTCTGGCTCAGTAGATTTTGGTTCAATAGCGTATTTATCAGATTATAAACTTGTGTTGTTATCTAGTAATCTAACGAATTATGGTGGATTTGAAATAACTGCCGTAGACGGCATTACTGATGCTATTACAATTAGAAAAGTTATTCTAAATGGCGATACTATATCCCAAATATTAAGAGCTGATATTGATGGAGATTTTGCTATAACAAATAGTGATGGTTATTTACTATTAAATTACATAAATCGTGTACCATATGTTTTATCACCTTATCCAACATATCCTGCACCAACTACAGATCCATATACTAAGATAGGCACTAAGTTTAATGCTATCAGATTAAAGGTCGAGAAATATATTGATAGGGCTGACGACTATTCTCCAGTATCAGCAGGAAGATCTACAACAATTCATCCTCCACAAGACATATTCTTGGCTGATGGATATTTTGCAAGTCATGATTTCTATAACTCTCCAATTCCAATTACTGCACAACAGCAATTAACTTGGAATGATAACTTAATTGCCAGTAATAGTAAGATTAAATTGGTCCCATGCGTATTTACCTCATTAACTGGTTCAGGAATACATCCATGTTCACTTGATGGTATCTTATGTAATGTATTTCCAACTACACCAGACTATGATGCTGGAACAGTAGACTTATTTGCTCCAGATAATATCATTATAGGTGAGGGCGATATTAAAAGACCTGACGGCAATTTTTATAAAGTAGACTTTGAAGTTGGTACTATCGTTTTAGAAATTCCTAATGGGTTTTATACTGCTGAAAAAACACTAAATATATTGCAAGATTTTATAGCTACAGAAGTGGACGGAACTACGGGATTACCAACTGGAGTAACAAAATTAGGTTTCCCAGCGATGAGATTTGCCGATTGCTCATTTATTGATTTGCAAGCATTAACAAGAGATCAAATAAGATTTTCTGTTGCGGTACAGTCATTCTCACCTAATGTAAATGGTACTGATGGTGACGGATATACTGGAGTAATAGTGGATGGAAAGATTGGCGTATCTGTAGATTATGAGAATGGGTTATTAACTCTTAACTTTACAAATCTTTATGAAGATGCTGTTTTCTTAACTTTAAGAACCAAAATTCAAATAAGCGTATATCTTAAGAAGAGCGGATTTAATAATCTTCCACTATATGTAGATTCTGCTAAGGTCAAGAATATATTATCTCTTATCAGTGTATTTAATGGTCCTGGCGAAGAGGGTCCAACTGCATTAATAGATTTAGAAACTGAAGTAACTGGAGTGTTGCCAATAGTTCATGGCGGCACAGGTCTTAATGATACTGGTCCTTATGGAACAGTGCTAATGAGTTCTGGTGGCGCATTAAGCTATCAATTTGTATATGATCTTGAAGGTGTTATTGCATTCTCACGAGGCACTCTAGATGCCAACAGGGTTCCAAAAACTGATGGCTATGGGTTGTTAGATCCTAGTTTCTATTATAAGAATCCCGTATATGTATATGGTACTGCTGGAATATTTTCTAATGATAGCGCATCCCCAACAGTTATTGGAGCGTTTCCATTTAGATTTGATAAATATATCGGTCAATCATTACAAGATATAAAATTAGAAGTAATATTAGAAACGACCAATATCGCTAATACTGCAGAAATTCAGCTATATAATGTGTCAACGCATTCATATATAGCATCAGCAAATATGACAACCAACAATATAGAGGCGACATATATTGAATCAAGTGATATATCAAGCGATTTATCTGAAGGCGCATCTGATTTTGTATATGAAATTCATCTTAGCTTATCTCCTGGTAGTGTAACAGAAACCGCTATATGCAAGATGGCTAGATTAGTAATAACTTATGTCAATCCTTATAGTACATCTGGAGATGGTAGCCCAAGTGATACATATGCACATAGCTATAATTTTGTGCCTTTTAAGCCTCCAGTTTAATTTTGTGATTTTCAAGCCCCGATTTAATGGGGCTTGACACAAATTAAAAAGAATTTACATTGTGTGCAACCATTAGCACAGGAATTTTTTATGCTATTTTTACGAAAATTATTTAAGTTGCCAGGTCCAAAAGAGCTTGGTAGAAGCGATTATGATGCCTTACCATCTAGAGATTTCACTCCTGATTGTGAGGGATATACTTGGGAAGATTGGCACAAAGAAGTTAAGGAAAAGTATCCTATTAAATACTTTTTTGTTGAAACAGCATCTGACTTCATTCGGTTTAATATTTGGCTTCCTATTTACAGACCAATAGATGACGCTAGGTATTGGATAGTATCTCATATTATTCCAAGTCGCAGATATCATATGTTAGATTTACGTCAACCAAAAAATGAGTTTGGAGTTGATGTATATCGTTATGGATGGAGAGATGTTCCTGAGAAGATGTTATATGCGATGTTTAATCTATTGGATCAATTTGTGAAGCATGAGCTGCCAAGTTATTATTGTCCACCAGAAGAGGATATAGACAATAAAAATCAGCGAGATGCTTATTTTGAGATATTAGCCATTCATAAGTGGTGGTTCCATGATAAAAAAGTCGAGGAACAAGCGATTAATGATTTGCGCACTAAATGGTTTCGTCTAAGAAAAACAAAAAGTAAGCAGTCTGAAGAATTTTGGAAACAAATGCATGAACGAGAGGCTGAGTTAGAGCGCAAGACGGATGAAATGATAGATAGATTAATGAAAATCAGACGCGATCTCTGGACATGAGATATAGAGATTGGCATGAAAGTATGTTGGTTCGGATTTTTAGGTAAGAATTTCAGTTGGTCTATAGTTGCCCAAAATTTATCACGAGAACTGATAAAAATGGGTCATTCTGTAGACTTATTTTCAACTAATGGAACTACTCATTTTCCAGAAGATTTAAAACCATATCTGAAAGGCAGTATGGAAGAAGGTATACAAATAACTCCCGAGGTTATTAGTGTAATAAAAAATTCTTTAGATAATAATTATGATATGCAATTGTCATATACTGCCATTAGAAATTTTCCTAATTATTTTGTTAGAGGCAATCAAAATAGATTTGGTATTTGGAATTATGAAACAACTGTATTACCAACAGCATTTTCTAAATACTATAAATATGTTGATAAAGTTTTACCATCTTCGCAATTTGCAAAGCAAATTTTTTCCGATAATGGTATGCCAGATAATCATCAAGTAGTCGTGCCGCATGGTATCTATTTAGAGAGATTTAAATCGTTAGGTAAATATCCATTAAAAACTAAAAAGAAATACAAGATATTAGTTAATATAGCGCAGCCTCATTTAAGAAAGAATATACCAAATGTATTAAGGGCATACGGTAAAGCTTTTACTAAAAATGATGATGTATGTTTAGTATTAAAAGTGTCTAAAAAGAATCCACAAGAGACTGCTGGTGGCGTGCCATTTAATGAAATATATAGAGATTTCTGTATGGAATATAAAAATCGTGGAGAAATAGAAATAATAGATCAGTTTATTGTAGATATAGAGTCATTGTATAATGCTTGTGATATTGTTTTTTCTATGTCTCATGCTGAATGTTTCTGGATGCCTGGTTTAGAAGGATTTGGTGCAAATAAAATTGTTATTGCTCCTCGTTATGGTGGGCAGCTAGATTTCATGAATGATGATAATTCTGTTTTAATAGATGGAAAGAAAATTCGAGCTGATGCTCGAATGCAATATTGGGAGCCCTCACCATATGCTAGTGTTTTCGCGCCAGATGTGAATAAAGCAGCGCAAGCACTAAAAGATGTGGTCGTTAATTATAATGATTATCATGCAAAATTCTCTCCCAAGATGCAAGAGTTGGTTATAGACTATACTTGGGAAAAGGCTGCACAGAAAATTGTAAGCCTATGCAAATGAGAATAATATGCAAAACATTAGATATCTACCAGACTCTTGTATATATGTCGTAGAAGGCAAATTAGATGATATTGAAATAATTCCAATTAGACAAGAGATTGAAGTATTGGGTCCTGATATTATGGGAATTATAGAGTGTGGAGATTTCGATCATGATGCAGTCATAATAACTTCCAAAAAGAAAATTGGAATGAAATCTGTAATCAGAAAATTAATGTTAGGGTGGAGCATGTCTGAGAAAATTGGAATTGGCGTAATAAACCCCAGGGCTATATCAAAAGCGAGATTAAATAGTGAGTAAAATATTAAGTATAGTGGTGCCAGTATTCAATAAATATAATTTTACCAAATCATGTCTTCAAGATTTGTGTAGATTAACAAATGATCATGAGATTATTGTTGTTGATAATGGTAGCACTGATCAAACTGAGGCGGCTTTAAAAGACTCCAAAGAGATTGTTTATAAAAGATTACATGAAAATACTGGGTTTGCAAAGGCTTGTAACTATGGATATGCCTGGGCAAAATCTCCCAATGTAATGTTTTTGAATAACGATATAAGGGTTAAAGATAAATATTCGAATTGGACGGAATCAGTAATAGAAAAATGTCCTGAATCATTATGTGGACCTACAATGGGTTTATTAAATGATAATTTAGAGTTTGTAACAGAGGCTAATAGAAAGCTGCCAGGTAAATCATATTTATCTGGATGGTGTATTGCGTCATCGAAAGATATTTGGAATAAATTAGATCATCCTAGATATATGCCGCGCAATATGATCATAACTGATTGTTATATACCACAAATCTTTTCTGAAGAATTTGGTATAGCTTATTTCGAAGATACTGATTTATCTTTTAGAGCAAAGAAACTAGGTATTAAAATTGAGGTGGTAAATGTGCCAGTTGTTCATTTCGGTAGACAAACTAGCGCACAACTCAATACTCATGAACTATATAAATCGGCTAGGAAAATTTTTGTAAATAAATGGAGCAAATGAATTGGTATAGGTGGCTGTATAGGAAATATACATGTCATTATCTACCAAAATACTAATTGCTATTGGGGCTATAATCGCGTTATGTGCCGCATCTTTAATTATTTACAAACAATATGAAATTTCTGATAGACAGCAAGCTATCGAGACTGAAATTGTAAAGCAAAAAGAACTTTCTGATAATATAACCAGAAGTCTAAATGAATTTGCTACCAAACAAGATATGGCTAAGTTTGCAACAGATAATAAAATTGATCTTGATATTATTCAAAAGGATATGGATAAATTACACGCTGAAATAAAATCCATTAATGTCATAACAGTTATCAGTGGCGGTACAAAGAAGGACGGAGTTCCGTCAACTGGCGTTGGTCCGGCAAATCCTAATCCGCAAACACCTACTGCCGATTGTAATGGTGAGACTATTCCGTGTCCCAATGCTGATCCTAATGGATATTTGACGGCAAGGCGTGATTTAACATTGTCCGAGCAATTCGGTTCTTCTGCGGTACCAATTGGTACTGTAGGGTTTTCTGCTTGGAAAAAAGAGCCTTGGTTTGTTAATGTTCTTCCAAGGCAATATAAGGTAGCCACTGTAACAGGTATTGATGAGAATCAGCGTGAGTATGTCTATAATAGATTTAGTATTATTATAGATGGCAAATCATATGATTTGCGTATTGATAAGGCAGAGACAAAACAAGAATACCCTTCCGCTAGTTTTCAGTTTTGGAATCCAAGATTATTTATGGGCATTGATGGCGGGGTTAATATTACTGTATTAAGGGGTGAATTTGCCCCAAGTTTTGATGTAGGTATAATGTCCTATGGTAGATACAAAAATCAACCAGATTTTTCGTTCTTACAATTAGGAATAGGTTATGGTACAGTTAGCGGCAAGTTACAGGGGGTAGTAACTCCGTTTGCATACAATGTTGGAAAGCACCTGCCACTTATGAACAATATGTATTTAGGTCCCTCGTTATATCTTGGAACCAATGGTGACATTTCAATCATGGGTGGTTTGAGAACCGCTTTATAAGGGTACATTATGTTATATATTCTGACTTTAACATGGAATGGCTTAGATAAGCTAACTAAATTAAAAGATTCTTTATTACCATCGTTATCAGACATTGATTACACTTGGATTATTAAAGACAATGCATCTACAGATAATACAATAGAAGCGGTAAAATCATGGGAAGGCAATATTAAGCTAATACCATATAAAAATAACTTGCAGAATTTCTCGCAAGGAACTAATATGTGTTTTAATGAGGCATCTCCGAAAAACAATGATTATGTGTTATTGCTAAATAATGACATCATATTTAATGATAAGACATCTATAAGCAAGATGATTTATTTAATGGAAAAGGATAGTAACATTGGCGCCGTTGGCGCTAGATTATTATTTACTGATACGAATAAGTTACAACACGCTGGGGTTGTATTTAACAATAATTTCAAAGCACCAACTCATTTTAGATTAAATGAGGAATCAGATGAAGATGCTGAAAAGAATCGTTTATTTCAAGTGGTTACTGGTGCAGTGCTTTTAACTAAAGCAGAGTATTATAGAAAGTCATATCATAATGTAAAGTCTGGAAATGATGGCATGGACGAGAAATATCATTGGGGATTTGATGATGTAGATCTTTGTTTATCAATCTATTATAATTTGGAGAAAAAGATATTATATTGTGGCGGGACCAATATTTATCATGAAGATAGTAGCTCATTAAGAAAAGTCCCAACTAATAGATTATTTTTAACTCATAATTTAGTTCATTTGAAGCAAAAGTGGGAACATAGATACTGTTTAGACCAGGATATATATACGTCAGACCGTAAGTTTAACTTATATCATAGATAATATAGAAAGATAGAAATGAACAGACCGAAAGTTTTATGTACTGGAACGTGTGGATTTATATTTGGAAATTTCATTAGAAAAGCCATATATGAAAAACATCCCTATTCATTTGTCAGTATAGATAGGGTTAATTCAAATGCAATTAACTCAATGTACTGGAACAAAAATCATACATTTCATGTGGCTGATATTAGAGATCAGCATATTATAGATACTATTTTCCAATTTGAAAAACCAGACATAGTAATACACGGCGCTGCCGAGACGCATGTAGATAACTCGTTAAGCGACCCCAACTCATTTGTAACATCGAATGTATTGGGAACACAAGTATTAGTTAATGCGTCCATAAAGTACGGTGTAGAAAAGTTTATCTATATCTCTACAGATGAAGTATATGGTCAGCTAACTTCCGAAGATGATCCTTCATGGACTGAAGACGCGCCTATTAATCCCAGAAACCCATACGCAGCCACAAAAGCCGCAGGAGAGCTGATCGTCAAAGCCGCCCACGAATCTCATGGTTTAATTTACAACATTACTAGGTCAGCAAACAACTATGGACCTAGGCAGACTGCTGACAAGCTTCTTCCTAAAGCTATTAAAAACATCCTGCAGGGTAAACCGATACCCATCTATGGCAAGGGTTTGCAAGTACGTGACTGGCTACATGTGTTCGATAATTGTTCTGGAATTCTGACTATATTAAATAGCGGGGCGCCTAATGAAATCTATAACATATCGGCTAATCAAGAGTTTGCTAATATAGAGGTAATACAGAAAATATGCAATGCAATGAATCGTGGTCATGACCTAATCTCTTTTATAGAAGACCCTCGTAAAAATGGTCATGATTTTAGATATTCCATCGACTCCAGTAAATTAAAAAAGTTAGGCTGGAACCCAACAACCAAATTAGTAGATGGTCTAACAAATTCTTGTATTCCATGGTATCTAAATAACCAGTGGTGGTTCAAATAATTGATATAAGTAAGCAATATTATTGCATAAATAAGAGAAAGTTACATGAAAGTTAAAGATTTAATAAGCCAATTATCTAATCATAATCCTGATGCAAATGTTGAGATAATGTATTCTTTTTATACGTTGTCTTCAGAAGACGAACCAATTAATGTGTTGCAGATTGAAAATGATTTTATGGTATTGAGACAACATGGAGCAACTGATCCAGTATTATTGGCTACTAGTAAAAGTTTAGAATAATTAGGAGATTTTAATGTCAGCAACTTCGATTACGGACGAATCACAACCAGAAGAACTAATAGATGACGTTTCTAAAGCAGAAATAAAACCATCTGAAGATGCGGTTGATATGAGTAAATTAGCGGCTCTAAAAGCTAAAAGCAAAGCACAACAGGAGACTCCCATGGCAGCAAAAATTGTTGCAAAAAAAGAAAGAAGTTTAGTATTAGGTATTATAGGAACTGGTCAAGCAGGATCTAGAATTGCTGAATCGTTCTATAAACTAGGATATGATGCCATTGCAATAAATACCGCGATGCAAGATCTAAAATATATTGAAATACCCGATTCTAATAAGTTATTACTAGAATATGGGTTGGGTGGCGCTGCTAAAGAAATTGATATTGGTAGATCTGCTGCTGAAGCACATAAAGGCGAGATACTCTCACTAATAAATGATAAACTAGGCAATGCCTTGGTTAATGTATTATGCTTAAGTTTAGGCGGTGGATCTGGCGCAGGCTCTTGTGAAACTTTAGTTGATTTATTAGCTGATAGTGGCAAACCATTAGTTGTTATAGCTGCATTGCCAATGGAAACTGAAGACGCCCAAACAAAATCTAATGCTTTAGAAACACTTTCTAAATTAGCCAAACTAACACAAACCAAAAAGGTAAATAATCTTATTGTTGTAGATAATGCAAAAATAGAATCAATTTATCAACATGTTAGTCAAGTAGATTTTTATCCAACTGCTAATAAAGCTATCGTAGAGCCAATTGATATGTTCAATACTCTATCCTCTATGGCATCATCTGTTAAAGGGCTTGATCCGATGGAATGGGGTAAGTTATTTACAGATGGAGAAGGCTTAACAATATATGGTGAATTAACTATCGATAATTACATTGAAGATACCGCTATTGCAGAGGCAGTTATCAATAATTTAAATGGCAATTTATTAGCTGGCGGATTTGATTTGAAACAATCTAAATATGTCGGCGTTATTATCGCGGCAAACAAAGCAGTTTGGGATAAGATCCCAAGCTCAAGTGTTAACTATGCTATGGCTATAGTTAATGACCAGTGTGGGTCTCCAAAGGGCGTATACAAGGGCATTTATACGGTAGATATGCCTGAATCTGTTGTAAAGGTATATTCTATATTTACCGGATTAGGATTACCTGAATCTAGAGTAACGCAGCTTAAGAAAGATGCACAAGAGCACATGAAGATTGTTAAAGGAAAAGAAGATGGTAGAAATCTTAGTTTACAACTAGATACTGGAACTAATGAGACAATATCTGCTGCACAAAAGATTAAAGATAAGATTTCTCAAAAACAATCTGCGTTTGGTAAGCTTGTAGGCGGTGTAGTAGATCGTAGAAAGTAAGGATACATGCAAGGATATAGTGTTGTACATTGCGTACACTGTTGGCGAATATGGATTTTTGATCAAAGATCTGCAGCCGACATGTGTTCTTGTGGTGCAGAACTATATCCTATTAGAAAAAATCTATCTGTTGGCGAACTAAAATTAGCAGATGGATTTTTGGCTAGAGTATCTGGTATTGAGGAGAAAAATGAGTGATATGCTAGAAGGTATTGATGTCTCTGATGTTCAAGGATTTCCTAAATGGGATAAGGTAAAAGCTAATGGTATTGAATATGCCTTTTGTAAAGCAACAGAAGGAGAAACATATGTTACTAAAAGATTTTCCTACAACTGGAAAGGCATAAAAGAGGCGGGATTAATTAGGGGAGCTTATCATTTTGCTCGTACAGCCAATGATCCAGTAAAAGAAGTAAAGAATTTTGTAAAAACAATTGGCGCATTAGATAAGAATGATATGATTGTGCTTGATATTGAAGATGAGCGCAATACCTTAGCAACACCACAGTTTCTTAATTGGGTTCTGACTTTTCTGGAAACATTGAAAAAAGAAACTAAGGTTACACCAATTGTTTATACTGGTGGACCATATTTTGACAAACATGGTGGTAAAGAAAACAATAAGGGTGAGTGGTATCCTGATGATTCGCTAGTAAAAGAACTATCTAGTTATCCATTATGGCTAGCCGCCTACACTAAAACTCCAGATAAATATGTGCCTTATGTTTGGAAAAACGTAGGATGGACTATTTGGCAAAGATCTGGAGATCAGTGTGCTAAAGGAGATACTGTATTACGCGTGCCAGGCATTAATGTTGTTGTCGATAGAAATCAATATAAAGGCACTGTTGAGGATCTAAAAGCATTTGCTCGCAGCTTACATCACGAGTCAGATAAAATTACTCCAGTACCAACAATGCCAATTGATTTAGATTTGCACCACGAACCTGCCGTTATAGATAAATCAGCCGACGAGCCACTACCAGTACCAAAAAATGATTTTGTGGAATTTTTCCACAAAATATTCGGCATTAAGTAAGAGATGCACAAAATAATAATTCATGATAATAAGGCATGTCAATTTGTGACAGAAGATGCCGATTTGTTTAGAGTATTACGATCTAAGTTATCTTATAAGATGGCTGGAGTTGAGTATACAGAAGCATATAAAGGCGGCTGGAATGGTATTACATATCTAATTGGTAAAAAGGGAAATTTCTTTTATGGATTATTATCTGTTGTTGAAGAATTTTTAAAAGAACGACATGAGCAATATGAAATCGAAGATTTAAGACCGCCATTAGTTGTTAATAAGCCCATAGATTTATCTAAAGTACTAAAGAAAATCAAGATGGTTCCTAGAGATTATCAAGAGCGTATTGTTGATGCTACATGTAAATCTCGCAATGGTATAGTTAGAGCTTGTACCGGCTCTGGTAAGACATTATGCACCGCTCTCATTGCTGCCAGATTAAATAAACCAACTATAATTTATGTAATTGGTTTAGATTTACTAAAACAGTTTCACGATTTGTTTTCTACTTTATTTAAAGAGCCAATAGGATATATTGGCGACGGAGTTTGTAAGATAGAAAGAATAAACATAGCTAGTATATGGACAATTGGTAGCGCTTTAAATATCAAGAAAAAAGACATTTGTACAGATGATGAGTTTGACTGTGAAGAAAATTTCGATATTAGTCAAAAAGATAAGATATTAGGTCTTTTAGAACAAACCAAAATTCATATATTCGATGAGTGTCATGTTGTTACGTGCAGCACTATCCAATCTATTCATAAAAAGATAAATCCTGAACATATTTATGGATTTAGCGGGACTCCGTATAGAGATGATAATACAGATTTGTTAATTAATGGTATACTTGGCGAACAGATTGTAGACGTTCCGGCTGCCGAATTAATAGAAAAGAAGATTTTGGCGCAACCAATTATTAAGTTTGTTCCTGTGCCACATATGAGCATGCCACTTGCCCAGTACCAAACTGTTTATAAATCGTATATTACTGATAATGATATTAGAAATATGATTGTTATACAACAGACCAAAGAACTATTAGAAAAGAAATATACTCCGTTAGTATTATTCAAGCACATTAAACATGGTCAATTATTATTTGAGATGATGACTGATGCTGGTATTAAGTGTGAGATGTTATATGGTAATGATTCTTTAAAGAGACGAACAGAAGTAAAAGACATGTTAGTCTCTAAAGAGATTGATCTTATATTAGCTAGCACTATATTTGATTTAGGGGTTGATATTCCAATGTTAAATGCCTTAGTTTTGTGTGGTGGCGGCAAAAGTAGCATTAGAGCATTACAAAGAATTGGTAGGGTAATAAGATTTTATCCAGGAAAGAAATTTGCTGCTATCGTTGATTTTTATGACCAGATAAAATTCTTGAAAAAACACTCGATTATTAGATACAATATTTATTCTTCAGAAAAAGGATTCAAGGTCATCAAATGCAAAGAAATGAAGGCGGCTTGACTCCTAAGTCCTCGTGATTAAATTGTTAATTGGAGATTAATAATGTTAGAAAAAGACACGACGGGCGGGTCTTTGACGGATGCCCCTAACGAAAATTATCGTAAATTTTTTGATAGATTTGCCGAGATTGAAACACTAGAAACTAAAGACTGGAAACCAGTTCATGTTCTAGCGTATTTTTGTAAGAAATATTATGACACATATAAAGTAAAATACAAATTCAAGTTTAATAGTCCTGTGCCGTCAAAATCTTTTGAGGTGTTTCAGGTTAAGAAGCTCGCATCAGGCTTGACATCTGATCCTGTTCTTCTAAAAGAATATATTGATTGGGTCTATCTAAATAAGGTAACTAAAGCAAAGCGCCGCCTAACATCTATATCATTTATGACTGTTGAAGGCATAATGAATGAATACAAATTCAATGTGCTCTTGAAACAAGATAATAAAAATGATACTATAGACCGCTCCACTCCATTGCCAGAAAAATATAAATCGATATTTACAGATATTGGTTATACCATAAATACATATGGTGAATTAGCATTTCTGTCACATATGTCAGATATGCCAGTATATGTAAATCGAGCATTTATTACAGCAAAAGAAAATGGTTTAGACTTATCTATTTTAGACAAGGTCGTATGAAATTTGTTGATCATAAAGAGTTTTATAGAATGGTTAATGGCTATTCTGGAAGGCTAATTGCTGATATAATTTCTGCCTATAACATATCTTTCTTTACATTACACCTAAATATAGATAGGGAGGATATTGACAAGATATGTAGAGAAGAGTGCATTGATCTTGGATTAGATCCAGAAAAGGTAACGGTTATATACAATATCGTTAGTGATGTGGTAAACGACAGAGAGATAAAATGTGGTATCCTGAATGTCGAATTACCAAAGCTTATAGTCTTATTCAATAAAACCAAAAAGTTAAAGGCGTTTTTATGAAGTTATTACCAAACCAGCTAGTAAAAGTTATGTTTAGAAATGGTGCAAGTGTCGAGGGTATTGTAGATATTTGGGATGAAGACTATGTATTGCGATCTGTTGATGGTAAAAGTGTTCTATTGATACAAGATCCAGTTCAAGATATAATGGCTGTGAAAATAATATTAGAAGATGCTTCTGTTACGAGCGAAGATAATATAGAAACTCATAATCCTGTTTCTAAAGTTAAAAATACTGGTCAACTTAGAGATAATCGGCAGCAGCAATTAAAAGAGATGAGTAAAGGGCAACAAGACGATGCTGTTCCCACTAGTATGGAGCTGCGAGCAAAGAAATTAGCTGAATTGCGTTTGGCAGCAATTGCTGAAGAAAAACGAATGATTGCAGAGAAACTAAACAACCATACTATTGGAGAGGTTAAACCAGTAATATATGGATTACCAACTATTAAAATAAAGAGCAAATAATGGATTCATTAGATTTTGCACGCAGTAAGGCGCTTAATAGCATTCCTCAAAAAAAGCTATTAGAAATGTTATCTGTAATTGAAAATGGCGGCGATGATGCGCAGACAAAAACAATTAAAATGATTGCCATCAACAGATATGCCGAGAGTAACATTCCAATAGAATATTGGAGTCTCAAGATGGAAAGAGATTTTCATGGAGATCCTAGATTACTAGAAAGATACAATGAATATATAAAGGATCTAAAATCAGCATATCTTAATGGCAATT
>Ga0066639_10000734_pt1 | contig 28917 bp, 31 predicted proteins | sample CryGeyCG2114_010_2_FD_59504 | JGI IMG/M metagenome (GOLD analysis project Ga0066639, IMG submission 59504) | Groundwater microbial communities from aquifer - Crystal Geyser CG10_big_fil_rev_8/21/14_0.10 | ecosystem: Environmental > Aquatic > Deep subsurface > Groundwater | place: USA: Utah...
GACGATACGGCAGTTAGGCTCAATACATTCAAAATCCTTGTAGAGCATTTACTGAATGTCGGCGTCAAAGAAGTCCACTGCCGCTTTTTGGCACCACGCTTCCTAAATCCGTGCTTTCTTGGGGTAAATATCGGCTCCCGTAACGAACTCGGGGCGGTCAGGAAGGATAAAAATGGAAATTTTATTAATAAATCGGAAGATGATATCAGAAAAGAACTAAAAGTTCCGTCACTTCATTATTTAAGCATCGCCGGTATGGCAAAATCATTAGGAACGACACCACAGGAGCTTAAGAAAACCCACTGTACCGGCTGTCTGGATTACAATTATCCTTTCGATATGCGCCCGCACGATGCTGATTTCACAAAAACCAAGTATCTGCACCCAAAAACAAATCAAATAGCAAAAAAAGACAGACAAATACTGATCGCATAATGATAGAACTAGAGGAATTAATCGGCGAAATATTAAGGGATACCAGAGAAATGGTTCTAGGTACGGTGAACGGTAACACGCCATGGCTTTCGACTCTTGTTTTTGGGCACGACGATAGCTTCAACCTATATTGGATGTCAAAGGACGATACTCGTCATAGTGCGGAAATTGCTAAAAACTCAAAAGTTTCAGCTGTCGTCAACAAACAGCCCACCGGTGAAAATGCCAAAGGCCTCCAGATTGAGGGCAATGCCCATAAACTAGAAACAGCAGGAGAAATAGGTGCCGCCCGCGAGTTTTTCGCAAAAAGGGGAGGAACTCTGCCTCTTCCGGAGACCCCCACGGAGGCAGAACCCATTTCACCGGATTCCAGCTGGTACGTTTTAAAACCAACAAAAATTTACGTCTTCTACGGCCCTCTCTTCGGCTACGAGAGAAAAGAATATACCTCTTAAAAACATCAAAACATCACAATTTTCGCGATAGTGTAATTTTGTGATGTTTTTGTTTAAAATCCAAGGTTGCGATAAAACCTATAATATGATAGTATTCGACACCATGATTGAACGTGCGCATTTAGAAGCACTTAGAATTGCAGCAGAAACAGCCTTTAGTTCAACCAATGACGAAGAAGCTGATAATGCCAGAAAACAAATAGAGGCAATTTTAGAGCTTGAAAAAACCCGGAGGGAGATTTTTGCTAGATTCGGAGTATCGGATATCGTAAAACCGCATGAAGCTAAAGCCATAGATTTCTCAGCCGGACCACTTTTGAGGAAATTAAGGGAAAAAGCCGGACTTACGCAGATAGAATTGGCAGAGCTGATAGGGCTTCACAAAGTTGGATTAGTGGATCTGAATATGGCCACTTCAATCCAAGCATCAGAAAACTACGAAAGGTAGTTGAAGCTCTCGGGTTAGACGCACAAAGCGAAGAGGCAGAGCATCTACTAGAAAGCCGCATGCCCAACAGGGAGACCTAATCTTCTTTCAAGTTTACCTCTTGACAAAGTATTTCACTTTGGTGAAAAATGGTTATAGATGGTGACAAATGGTGATTCATCATCGATAAAGCTCCTGAAGAGTCGACGGAAATTATAGATAGCTAAAGGTCCTTCCAAGTTTACTTTCTCCGTCTGACTGCTGCCCGGGAGATTTAATTACCAAAAAAAGAGGTTGTAAGGGAGGAAAGTCCTCCTTCACTTAAGTTACGGAGGACAAGTGTTTCTGGGCAGCTACGAACCTTCATTCGATAAAAAGACTCGAAGAATTGCTTTACCAAAAAAAATACGTGACTATCTTGCGAAAAATGAAATCATCCTGTCCTTCGGTTTTGAAAACTGCATATTCGGATTCGACACAAAGAACTGGCAAAAACAGGCAAAACAGGAGTTATCTCGCCCTATTACCCATCGAGGGGCACGGGATACTCGCAGGTTCCTTTTTGCAGCAGCAGAACTTGTCACTTTCGATGATCAGGGCAGGTTTGTTATTCCTGATAGCTTACTTAAGTTTGCAAAAATTGAAAAACCGATTGTGGTTGGAGCCGGTGATCACTTTGAAATCTGGAATTTAGAAAGTTGGCAAAAGCACAAATCAAATTTGCCTCCACAGGAATGAAGTATCACGAATCGGTTCTTGTAGAAGAGGTAATTGATTATTTACAGCCGGAAAAGGGAAAGTCCTTTATAGACGCAACGATTGGAGGGGGCGGGCATACAGCAGAATTAATAAAAAGAGGTTCGAAAGTTTTGGGCATAGATAGGGATGAAGAAGCGGTCGAGCATGTTAGAGAAAATCAAAAATTAAATATTAAAAATAAAAAATTAATGTTGGTAAAAGCAAATTTTAATCAAATCGAAGAAACAGCCGTGAAATATGGCTTTAACCAGGTCGATGGTATTCTTTTCGATCTTGGCGTTTCTAGTAATCAATTAAATAAAGGAGAAAGAGGTTTTAGCTTCCAGAAAGAAGGGCCGCTAGATATGAGGATGGATAAAAATCTACCGATTAAGGCATCAGATATCGTTAACAATCTTGAGGAAAGGAGGCTAAGTGAAATCTTTAGTTCGTACGCTGAAGAAAAGTTTAGTTGGCCAATTGCTCGCGCTATTTGCGGCGCCCGTCAAATAAAGCCGATTACCGAAACAAAAGAGCTCGCAGACTTAGTCCGTGAGGTGTACAGGAAAAAAAGATTTAGGACTAAAGTCGATCCGGCAACAAAAGTCTTTCAGGCTTTAAGGATTGTCATAAACAGCGAGCTTCTCAATCTAGAAGAAACTTTACCGCAGACTACAAAAATACTAAGGAAAGGGGGCCGATTGGTAATTATAAGTTATCACTCGCTTGAAGATTCCATTGTCAAACGATTCTTCAAAGCAAGTATCAAGCTTAAGGTCTTAACTGCAAAACCGGTCGGCCCGCAAGAGATTGAGATTAAGAGAAATCCGAGGTCAAGAAGCGCAAAACTAAGGGCCGCGGAAAAGATTATAAATTAATTTGTTCTTTTGAGGAAAGTGGGGAAATTTAGGGCAGCATAAGTTGAAAAAACTTAAATGCTTGCTAGAACTGATTTTTTACCTAAAAAGGAAAACAAAAAATTGAGATTTTTTGGGAAAGCAAAACTGCAGATAGTAATTTATGTAGGGGTTTTTACAATGCTGGCACTGATATTTGGACAGCTTGTGTTTGCCAATAATCTGGCGACTGATGGGGAGAAACTGGCAAACATTGAGGATGAGATCCAAAAATTACAGTATGAAAACACAAGTCTGCGTATGCAGATTGCTAAAGAAACATCCCTCGCATATCTTTCCCAAGTTGCCCAAAAAGAAGGTTTTTCCCGTCCTGCAAAAATTGTCCGCCCCTAAGATCGTGAGCCTGCTAAACTAAAAGTAGGATTATGGACAGGATAAAGTTTCTGCAAATTCTTATATATATTTTTATAGCTTTGATTTTACTGAGACTTTTATATTGGCAGTTTATTGCAGGTTCAAAACTCACCCCAAATAGTCTGCTTTTGGATAGTGAAATTCCTGCGGACCGGGGGGAGATCTATACATCCGACAACTTCCCGATTGTTTCAAACCAGGAGGCTTTTTTGGTATATGCCAAACCTAGCGAAATGGATAAATCACCTGCTGAAATTGCCGGTATTTTAGCTCCAAGTTTAATTTCCGAAAAATATGCAACGGCAGGAGCATCGCTTTCGCAGGATGAACTTAAAACAAAAGAAGAAGAGATTAAGAATAAGGAAAAAGATCTTGAATCAAAATTGAAGAATAAAAACATGCTTTGGGTCCAGCTTACGAGAAAAATCCCAAAAGAAACAAAACAAAAAATAGAATCCGCAAAAATAAAAGGAATAGGCTTCGAAAGGGACGAAAAACGTTACTATCCCGAAGCTTCTATGTCTGCACAGCTTCTCGGGTTTGTGGGATCCGACAAATTCGGACGGGACATAGGATATTTTGGCCTTGAAGGTTACTGGGACCTCCAGCTTAAGGGAAAAAACGGACAGCTTGGGCAGGAAAAGGACCCTTTCGGCTTGCCTATTTTAGTGGGTAAATACCGGCCGATTGCTCCTCAAAAAGGAGCTTCACTCTACACTTCGATTGATAGGGTTATCCAATATATTGTTGAGGAGAAATTGCGTCTTGCTGTTGAAAAATATGGCGCCAAAGACGGAAGCGTAGTTGTTGCCGACCCTAAAACAGGCAATATTCTGGCAATGGCGACTTTTCCGACTTACGATCCCGCTCTGCGGACCGAATTTGAGGAAAAACTTTATAGAAACCCTGTTGTTGCCGATACTTTTGAACCCGGATCGATCTTCAAGCCAATTGTTATGGCCTCCGCCTTGGATTTGTCGCTTGTAGATCCTGAAACCAAATGTGACATTTGCTCGGGGCCAGTCCAGGTTAGCGGTTATGAAATATCTACCTGGAACAAAAAATATTACCCTAATTCGTCAATGATTGATGTTATAACCCACTCGGATAATGTCGGAATGACTTTCGTTTCAAAAAAATTGGGCATCGATAGGTTTTCGGATTACCTCTCAAAGTTTGGGTTCGGAAAAATTACTAAAATCGACCTTCAGGAAGAATCCCCCGGCTCAATCAGGCTTAAAGAAGACTGGAAGGAAATTGATTTGGCTACGGCTTCGTTCGGACAGGGAATAGCTGTGACACCGATTCAAATGGTGCAGGCAATTTCGATAATAGCCAACAAAGGTAAACTCATAAGTCCGAAAATTGTTACTAAAATAGATAATAATGGCCGTGCGGAAGAAATAAAAAGTAAAACTGAAAAACAGGTTGTTTCAACAAAAGCCGCAACCCAAATTACCGAAATGATGGTTACTGCCGTAGACAAAGGTGAATCAAGGGTATTTGCACCGAAAGGATACAGGATTGCCGGTAAGACGGGGACAGCCCAGATTCCCGTTTCCGGACACTACGACCCCAACAAAACGATTGCCAGCTTCGTAGGATTTGCGCCGGCAGACGATCCTAAATTTGTCATGCTTGTCAGGTTTACGGAACCTACGTCTTCCCCGTTCGGTTCAGAAACTGCCGCCCCCACTTTTTTTGAAATTGCCAAGGGAATCTTTGATTACCTGAGAATTCTCCCTCAAACTTAGGGTAAAATGAAATAGATGGCGGATCTTTCCCAGGAAGAATTCCAAATACACGAAAAAGTTTTAAAAGAGAGCGCAAAAAGCTATTTAAAAGTAACCACGGAAGATAAAATACAGGCAAATTACGGCTTTGAACAAAAATATCAAATAGCAGGCAAATATCCTGATTTGATTGTAACTTTTCCAAGTGGGGAAATAGTCATTGAGAAAATAGAGACGGAATCTACGGTAACTGAATCCCAATTGGTAAGTTGGAGAGAGCTAGCTTCTCTTGGGCACAAATTCAACCTAATTGTCCCTCTTACCAAAATTGAAGAAGCCAAAAATCTGGTTACAGGTCTTCCCGGCGCCAATGTCCAGGCCTTTGATATAAGCGGCGAGCATATCAACTGGTTTGGCCAGGCAAGATAAAAAACTTGCCTTTTCACCTATAAGTGCTAAAATACCCACCTTAGACCGTCTCTTTTTGGGGACGGTTTTTATTATGACCAAAGAATCAGAACCATACAATAATTTAAGAACATTTACTTATCAGGATAAATTAACAAGCGCTTCCGCCCTTTTTGCGGTAGCTATAGCCTTTGCCGCATCAGGAGCAGAATGCAATAGTACACCTATTCCCGCTCAGAAAAATAGCCAGGTGTTAACAGTTTCTGAAGCAAATTACCAAAAGCGGCAGGAAACAATCGATCAAGCTCTAAACTACCTTGACAATTCCCCGAACGAGATGCTCCAGAGCGTTTCATCCGGGATTAAAGCCTTAAATATTTCGAGCATAAACGGACATTCAAACCCCTTGCACTATCGGATTATCACAAGCGAAAATCTCTACTACGGGGAAAATTCTCACGGGCAGGGTATTTATTTAAGCCAGTATGCAAATCAGGGAGGCGTTGATTTAGTAATCGACCCAACCTTCGTCGAAATAAACGAAATAACTACTGAAGAACTTGCCATATTAATTGCCCAAAAGACACAGACTCTCGGAATAATCTTTTATGAAGATTATGCTTTTGATTCTCCCGAGGCATTAGCCATTGACCAAACTGAATGGCTTGTTCTTACACGTTACGTTCTCAATCCTTTGGAGCAAGCAGGGCAGCTGCAAAGCCCGAGACTTAAAGCATTAATCAATGGCCACGAGGATGAATCGCTGGAGTCCTGGCTCGCAGCACTTCCTTCCGGCGGATTTACTTCTTTAATCAAAAGATAGTTTATTTGCTAAAATTGGAAATACATGTGGCAGAAAATTAAAAATATTTACCACTTGTTTGTTTCTTTTGTCGCTACCATATATTTTGGTTTTCCTTCAAAAAAATTAATAGTTATCGGAGTAACGGGCACTGACGGTAAATCAACGACCGTTAATATGATTTATCACATTCTAAAATCAGCCGGAAAAAAGGTTTCGATGGTGTCTTCTGTAAATGCCCAAATAGGGAATAGTGTTTATGATACCGGGTTCCACGTCACAACTCCAAGTCCATGGGCGCTCCAAAAATATTTAAAAATTGCAGCTGACCAAAAGTCGGAATATTTCATCATTGAAACAACCTCGCACGCCCTGGATCAGTACCGTGTTGCAAATATCAAGTTTACTATCGCTGTTATTACAAACATTACGCACGAACATCTGGATTATCATAAAACATGGGAAAATCTGGCAAACGCAAAATTAAAATTGTTCACATACGCCCAAACATCTGTTTTAAATTTAGACGACAGATCCTATACTTTTCTAAAAAATAAGATCAGGGGAAAAATACTAACTTATAGCTTAAACAAGAAAAGTGATTATAGCTTGAACAATTCAAAAATAAAGCTAAAAATGCACGGGGATTATAATCTTTCAAACGCCCTGGCGGCACTCGCGGTGGCAACAAGCCTTGGAATTGCAAAATCAGTATCAGAAAATGCTCTATCTACATTTGCCGGCATAAAAGGCAGGATGGAAGAAGTGGGTCTAGGCCAGCCATTTAAAGTAATTATTGATTTTGCGCATACTCCTAACGCTTTGGAAAAAGCTCTTTCAGCGCTTAACGAACTAAAATCAAATAACAAATCAAAAATTATTGCGGTTTTCGGATCAGCGGGAGAAAGAGATTCTCTCAAAAGGCCTAAAATGGGTAAATCTGCGGCCAAACTTGCTGATATTTCTATTATCACCGCAGAAGATCCGAGAAGTGAAAGCGTCGAAGAAATTAGCAATCAGATAGCCGCTGGTTTTGTCGGTAAAAAAGAAGGAAAAGATTTTTTTAAAGTTACCGACAGGAAAGAAGCAATTGAAAAAGCAATCGGTTTGGCAAAACCCGGAGACATTGTGGCGACATTCGGCAAAAGCCACGAAAAAAGCATGTGCTACGGAAAAACCGAATATCCATGGGACGAATTTGCTGTTGTTAAATCTGCGATTAAATCGGCATTAAAAATATAATGCAAAATAAACAAAATTTTTCGGCAATTGTGCTGGCTGCCGGTGAAGGGAAACGCATGAAGTCACAAACTTCTAAAGTCCTTTTCGAACTGGAAGGTAAGCCGCTGATTCGGCATATATTTGATTTATTGACTAAAGTTAATCCTAGCCAAATAATCATTGTTGCAAACAAAAAAAATTACGGTGAAATTAAAAAACTTGTCGGTAAAAAAGCAGAAGTTACAATTCAAAAGGAAAAAAAGGGAACACTCGGAGCCGCAATAACCGGAATTAAATTAGTACCTGAAGAAATTAAAGATATCGCCCTGCTCTATGGAGATGACACCGCTTTTTATTTGCCTAAGACAATTTTGGATGTTTATAAATATCATTTATCAAAGGAGTCCGTACTTACCTTCATCAGCCTGAAAAAGGATACCCCCTCAGGGCTTGGTAGAGTCATCAGGGAAAATAGAAAAGTTACAGGAATTATTGAGGAAAAAGATGCTACAGAAATCCAAAAAAAGATTAATGAGGTAAATGACGGTGTTTATTTTGCACAAAAAACCTGGTTTGAAAATAATTACGGGAAAATAAATCCGTCACTGGTCACTCACGAATACTACTTAACGGATGTCATTGGGCTTGCAATTAGACAGAACAAAAAAGTCGAAGCCTATTTATTAAAAGATTCACACGAGTGGCATGGAATAAATACTCCGGAAGAATATGCTAAAGCAAAGCAAAAATTATCAAGTAAACTGCATTTCATGGGAATAGCCGGATCCGGAACATCAGCAGTTGCGGCTATTGCCAAAAAATATGGTTTTACAGTTGAAGGTTGCGATATTGATCCCAATTCTGCGTATATAAAAAATTTAATAGATATAAGGGTTCGAAAAGGGCACGATCCTTCACATATAAAAAATATTGATAAATTAATAGTTTCTCCGGCAATCCTAAAGTCCGACCCGAAGAATAAAGAAATTACAGACGCGAAAAAACTTAAAATTCCGGTTTTAACTTGGCAGGAATTCCAGGGATCTTATCTTCAGAAGGATAAATTTGTTATCGCTGTCGCAGGTGGATACGGAAAATCCACAACGACTGCTATGGTTTCAAAAATGCTAATTGACCAAGAACTTGATCCGACCTGCGAAATCGGTGCAAAAGTTATTGAGTGGGGGACTAATTTCAAAATCGGTTCATCAAAGTATTATGTCTGTGAAGCAGATGAATATAACGACAACTTTCTTTTTTGTGAGCCCGATGTGGCAATAGTTCTCAATTTTGCATGGGACCATCCGGATTTTTTCAAAAACCGGAAAGCGCTTATTAATTCCTATATCAAATTTATTAATCAAATTAATAAGAACGGCGTTTTAATTGTTGGGGAGGATCCGCAGCTGGGTGAAGTGTTGCCAAAAATCAGGAAAGATATAAAAGTAGTAAAAGTTTCGGATTTTGGGAAATACAACCTTTCGATAATAGGCGATTTTAGGAAACAGAATGCTGATGCGGTCCTTACTCTTGCTCAATCTTTAGACCTAGACATAAAAAAAGCAAGGTTATCGGTTGAAAGCTTCCAGGGTCTTTCCAGGCGCCTTGAGTACAAGGGGTCGATAAAGGGTTTAAGAATATACGACGACTACGCAGTCCAGCCGCATACAGTTAAAACTACGGCAAATGCCCTTAAGGAAAAGTTTCCAAACGAAAAAATCTATTTGGTCTTTGAGCCGCATACTTTTTCCAGGATCAAAATTTTCTTTAGTGATTTTGTCAAAGTATTAAAAGAAGTAAACGTTGACAAAATATTAGTTACAGATGTTTTTGCCGCCCGCGAAAAAGGGGACAAAACGAATCTGGCGAAAAACTTATCACAAAAAGTAGGCGGGAAAGCAGTTTATATAGAAAACCTGCCGAAATCCGCAAAATATATTAAGGATAATCTGCAGAAAGGTATCGTACTTTCTATGGGCGCTGGCAAAGCCTATATGCTATGGGATATAATATCCTCTGAAAAATGAGTGATTTGGAAGTATTAAAATCAACTCTTGGGGAACTAAGGGTCAAAATAGATGAGCCTCTTTCAAAACATACCTATTTTAAAATCGGCGGCCCCGCTAAATATTTTTTCGAAGCAAAAAGCATTGAAGATTTACTAATTGCATTAAGAACCGCCCATCAAAATAAAATACCCTTCGTTGTTCTCGGTGGGGGGGCGAATGTCTTAGTCTCTGATGAGGGATTTGACGGTCTGGTCATAAAAAATTCAACGCAGGGGATTAAATTGGTCGGAATTAAAGGTACGATTGGTAAAACCGGCAGGGGGATAAAAAAGGCGCTTATTTGGACTGCATCCGGAACACTTATGAACCAGCTTGCCAGGTTCTCAATTGATAACGGGCTTTCCGGTCTTGAATTTTTGCTATCCGTACCAGGGACCGTAGGCGGCGGGATTAAAATAAACTCCCACTATGAAGTCGAAAAAGGCGAGTTTATGGGAAATAAATTGGCTACAGCCGCCCTTTTTAATACCGAAACGGGCGAGATCAAAAATGTCGATAATAAATATTTCGAATTTAGCTACGACTCCTCAAAAATCCAAAAATCAAATGAAATAGTATTAGAAGCGACTTTTGCTCTCGATACTGCCGATAATCCCCAAACTCTCTGGCAAAAAGCGATGGACGATGTAAAAAGAAGAAACATGGAACAGCCAATAGGTGTTGCCTGCTCGGGATGTGTTTTCAGGAATATCTCCCACGACGACGCGATGAAGATTGCATCTCCCAATCTCACTACCTCAACAGGTTATGTCATAGATGCCCTCGGCCTGAAGGGGCAAAAAATCGGAGGTGCCCAAATTTCCGACAAGCATGCAAATTATTTTCTAAACCTCGAAAATGCAACAGCTTCTGACGTGCTAAAATTAATCAATCTGGTCAAAGAAAAAGCTAAAAATACATACGGCATCACTTTAAAGGAAGAAATCTTTTTAATTGGCAATTTTCCTAACAGTTTATCCGCTTAAAATGTCTGTACTGGTAATAAAAGGCAATAAAAAACTCTCAGGAAAAATTTCTGTTGCCGGTAACAAAAATGCGGTTTTGCCCATAATGGCTGCCTGTCTTCTTACAAAAGAAACCTGTATTTTAGAAAACGTTCCTAATATTTCGGACGTAAAAATTATGGCAAAACTCCTGGCTCTCGCAGGGGCAAAAGTCTCGGGGATCGGAACTCATAAACTTACGATTACAGCAGAAAATTTGGAAAAAACAATATTTCCGACTGAGCTGACGCAGAAATTAAGGGCATCTGTACTATTTTTGGGGCCGATGGTCTCAAGAGTCGGAAAAATATCTTTAGGTTATCCGGGTGGCGACATTATTGGCAGAAGACCGCTTGATACCCACATTCAGGCGCTTCGGGCTATGGGTGCATCTTTTCAAAATGAAGACAAAGCATTAATTGCTGCTGCAAAAAAATTGAAAGGGGCCAAAATTTTTCTCGAGGAAGCATCCGTCACTGCAACCGAAAATGCGATAATGGCCGCTGTCACGGCAGAAGGCCAGACAGTTATCAAGAGGGCAGCTTCCGAACCGCATGTAGTTGATTTATGTTTATTTTTAATTAAGATGGGGGCACAAATTTCAGGAATAGGATCAAACCTGTTAAAAATTAATGGAGTAAAAAAATTGCATGGAGCATCTCACAGCATCCGGCCAGACCATATTGAAGTAGGAACTTTTGCGATTTTAGCCGCAGTCACAAAAAGCAGGCTGGAAATATCACCGGTTATCCCCGAAGACCTAAACATGATTTTATTAACTTTGGAAAAATTCGGCGTCAACCTTGAAATAAAAGAGGATGTCTTAATTGTGAAGGAAAATAAACTTAAATCCGTTGAAAAAGTCGTCACCGGTGTCTGGCCGGGTTTTCCGACAGACCTTATTGCCCCAATGATAGTTCTTGCTACTCAGGCTGAAGGAGCAACTATCATCCACGACTGGATGTATGAATCACGCATGTTTTTTGTCGATAAATTGCTTTCCATGGGAGCAAAAGCAGAAATTGCCGATCCTCATAGGGTGTTGGTATACGGCCCTGCAAAATTAAGAGGTCAAAATCTTGATACACCCGATATTCGGGCAGGAATGGCACTTGTTATTGCCGCTCTTTCTGCTGAAGGCAAAAGCACAATAGATAAAGCGGAGTTGATTGAAAGAGGATACGAAAATCTAATAGAGAGGCTTTCAGCTCTTGGTGCCCGCATAGCTAGCGCCTGATGTCTTATAAAATTTTTACTTCAGAATCGGTATGCTCAGGCCACCCGGACAAAATTTGTGACCAAATTTCGGACGCAATTCTTGACGAATGTCTAAAAAAAGATAAAAACAGCCGCGTTGCAGTAGAAACACTTGTAACTACCAATAATATAGTCCTTGCCGGCGAAATTACGTCTAAAGCAAAAGTTGATTTTGCAAAGGTTGCTAGAAATGTAGTTAGGGATCTTGGATATGATGACCCTATTTATCAATTTGATTATAGAACGGTAAAAGTTAAGACGCTTATCCATTCACAATCACCCGATATTGCAACTGGTGTAGAAACTGGTGGAGCGGGTGATCAGGGGATGATGTTCGGTTATGCCTGCGATGAGACACCGGAGTTTATGCCCCTCACGATTAGAGTTGCCCATCAGATCACCAGAAAAATTGATGAAGCAAGAGAAAGCGAACTCAAATACCTTAGGCCCGATGGGAAATCCGAAATCACATTTGGCTATTTACACGCAAAGCCCCATAAAGCCCTTAAAGTAATTACAGCTGTCCCGCATGATCCGAAGATTTCCCAGAAAAAAGTTGCCCGGGACATATATGAGGTAGTCGTTCGTCCTGCCCTTAAAAAATTCGGTTACAAAATTGACTTTAAAAATACCATTTGCAATGGAACCGGCAAATGGGAAATTGGCGGACCGTCTTCAGATGCCGGCGTTACGGGTCGAAAGATAGTAGTGGATAGTTATGGAGGGATGGCCAGAATTGGCGGGGGATGTTTTTCCGGTAAAGACCCAACCAAAGTTGACCGTTCAGGAGCCTATGCCACAAGGTATATTGCCAAAAATATCGTAGCGGCAAGGTACGCGGATCGCTGTGAAATGCAGATTGCATATGTAATTGGGAAACCGGAACCCATTTCAAAATCTATTGAATCTTTTGACACTGAAAAAGTGTCGATAAAAAAAATTGAAGAATTTGCGGAAAAACTTCTGGATTTATCAGTAAACGGTATTATTACCGGACTAAACCTAAGAAGACCCGTCTACAGACAAACAGCATCCTACGGTCATTTCGGGAATCCTGCATATTCTTGGGAAAAAGTCATCGGATGAAAAAGAAACTTAAGGTAGCCGTGATAATGGGAGGCAGATCATCAGAGTATGCAATTTCTATTATGACCGGCAAAGAGGTTGTCAAAAATTTAAACCAGAAAAAATATCAAATTCAATCCATTACCCTTCCAAAATCCGGCTCCGTACAGCAACTTTTTAAACTTAAAGAAAAAGTAGATATTGTTTTTATCGCAATGTATGGTCAGGACGGTGAAGATGGAACAGTCCAGGGATTATTAGAACTTCTTGACATTCAATATACGGGTTCAAAAATACTTGCTTCCGCTATCGGCATGGATAAACTTTTTTCGAGGAAACTTTTTATTGAAGCAGGTTTAGATGTCCCGAGATACGCCATAATAAAAAAAGGAGAAAAGATTAACGAATCTGCCATGAAACTTGATTTTCCCCTTTTTATACAGCCAAACAATCAAGGCTCTGCTATTGGTGCAAGTCTAGTAAAAAGGCCAAATGGTCTGAAAAAAGCTATTGAAAAGGCACACGCATATTCTAATATCGCTTTAGTCGATCAATATTTAAACGGAACAGAAGTAACCTGTGCTGTGATAGGAAATGATTCGCCTAAAGCGCTTCCTATTGTCGAAATACAGCCTAAACACGAATATTTTGATTTTGAATCAAAATATGATGCTATTTTGTGCGACGAGATAGTACCAGCCAATATTTCAAGGTTTCTCACCAGAAAAGTAAAAGAGACTGCAATAAAAGCTTACGAAGTAGTCGGTTGTATGGTTTTCGGCCGTGTGGATATGATTATTGTGAGGAACAAAGTGTATGTACTTGAAGTAAATACACTTCCCGGTCTTACCCTGGTCTCACTTTTTCCAAAAACCGCAAAGACTGCAGGAATCACTTATCCTATCCTTTTGGACAAAATAATTAATCTTTCACTTCAAAATGTTAATTAAAATAAAAAAATTACTTGGAAGAGAGTACATTCCTCTCAATAAAGTAGAAATTGACAGGAAAGCGTTAATTTCCAATTACCGTTATCTTTCGTCAATCAACAGAAGAATAAAAATTGCCCCTGTTCTAAAAAGTAATGCTTATGGTCACGGATTAGTTCAAATTGCCCAAATCCTTGATCAATTAAATCTCCCCCTGCTTTGCGTTGACAGTTTGTTCGAGGCATACGAGCTTTTAAAAGCGGGTATAAAATCCGAAATTCTTATCATGGGATACATTCACCCGCAAAGCCTTAAAGTGAAAAAGCTCCCTTTTTCCTATGCAGTTTTTTCCGAAGAGCAATTGGAAATAATTAACGAATTTCAAAAAGGGGCGAAGGTCCACCTGAAAGTTGATACTGGCATGCATCGATTGGGAATCCCGGTGGATCAGCTGGAAGATTTTGTAAAAAGACTTGAAAACTTTCCAAATGTTAGAGTTGACGGTCTTATGTCCCACATTGCCTTTCAGGAAGACCCCGGTAGCAAACTTTCCAAAATACAAATTGCCAATTTCCAAAAGGCGCGGAAAATTGTTGAAAAGTACGGTTTAAGACCAAGATGGTTTCATTTGGCTGCCTCAGAATTTTTCCTTAAGGCAAAACCGCCCGATTTTGCAAAACTAGGTAATTTAATCCGTACCGGTTTGTCTTTATACGGCATTGACCCGACGCAAAAACACAATAAACTTAAACCCGTTTTGAAACTTACTTCCCAAATTATCCAAATTAAAAAATTGAAAAAAGGGGGAAAAGTCGGTTATTCGGGGACTTTCGGAGCAAAAGACAATATGGTTATTGGCGTGTTGCCAATAGGTTACAACGACGGGGTAGACAGAAGGCTTTCAAATATCGGCACTGTTAAAGTTAGGAATAAAGACTGCAGGATAATAGGCTTTGTAAGTATGAATTTAACAACAATCGATTTATCAAATGTTAAAAATCCTAAAGTAGGGGATAAAGTGACTATCTTTTCAAATATTGCTCTTAATTCTAATTCCATAAAAAATTCCGCAGTTTTATGTAAAAGTATCCCTTATGAACTTTTGGTCCATCTTTCCCCTATCACAATCAAGCGGCAATTAGTCCCATAGTTTGATTTCAGACCGATTTTTCATATATAATTATCTTTCTATGATAAAAAATCTAGGAGTTTTTCGCGAAACGAATCCGTGGAAAAAACCGCTTCATATTACAAAAGCCGTTTTGGCAAAAAATTACCTTAAACTACTGCCAAATACGGAAGTTATTGCTATTACCGGAAGCGTGGGCAAAACCCTGACACAAAATGCGATTTACTCTGTCCTTTCTCAAAAGTTTAACGTTGTTACCGGTGACGAAAATCTTGACCCGACCTTTCGCATTCCGCAGACAATTTTAAAGGCAAAAATTTGGGATCAAAAAATGGTTTTGGAATTTGGTGTCGAGCATCCGCACGATATGGATCATTATCTTTCCATTATTATTCCCAAAATTGCCGTCGTAACCAAAATTTCTCCCACGCATACAAAATATCTTAAGAGCATTGAAGGAGTTTTTAATGAAAAATCGAAGCTTGTTGAAGCAATGCCAAAAAACTCTATAGTTTTTTTGAATGCTGACGACCCTCTTTGTCACAAAATGGCAAAAATCACAAAAGCCCGTGTAATTTGGTATGGTATGACAGCGAAAAAAGGGGTAAAAATCTCACACTTCGAGCAGGGACTCTTCGGCTCAAAGTTCCGCCTGCACGCTAACGGCCAAAAAGCGTCAGTTAAATGGAAAATAATAGGTCATCATCAGCTGACGTCTGCTTACGCAGCAGCCCAAGTCGGAATCCATTGCAATCTTACTCTTAAGCAGATTGCCAAAGGACTTTCTGCGACAAAGGTTCCCGCCCACAGGTTAAATATTGCAAGGCACAATACAATAAAATTAATTGACGATACCTATAATTCTTCTCCGGAAGCCGCAAAAGAATCAATAAAAACCCTACTTCATGTTGGAAAAAATAAACAAAAAATCGCAATTCTAGGAGAAATGAGGGACCTCGGAACTCAATCCGAAGACTTTCATTCCGAATTAGGAAAGATAGTTGCAAAAACAGGAATTAAATATTTGATAACTGTCGGAAACGCTGCTGCGCTAATCGCAAAGTCTGCGAAAGAATACAATTTTAAAGGCACAATAATAATTGCCAAAAATATTAAAGAAGCGATAGAAAAAACGAAAAGAATAATCAAAAACAGTTCGGTAATACTCGTTAAAGGTTCACGTCATGAACACCTCGAGGGGATAGTTTATTCCCTGTTAGGTAAATCCGTTAAAATAAACTGTTACCACTGCGGAACTTTAAGTTAGAGTTTTAAATTGATGTATATCTTTATGAAATAAAAATATCAGAGGAGCGCCAGGATTTCTGCTCTTTCGAAATCTCATGGCACTGTATATTGACACGAATTCGAAGAATTAGCGCAAGGCGGCCTGCTGATATAATTAAAAAATGGACATATTTGCTTTTGTCATATTATCCTTCGTAACGATCAGCATTCTCCTTGTTCCTTTCATCAATATTCTTTACAGGGTTAAATTTTTAAGGCAAAAACAGGTAACAAGGGATATTTTCGAGGTCCGTACCCCAATCTTCGATAAACTGCACTCTCACAAAGTAGGCACACCGGTTGGTGGTGGTGCGCTTATTATCTTTGTCGTTTCACTCCTTTATATCCTGATTTCCTATATACTCCCTCAATTGGGCTACAAGCAGACTTCTCTCTATGAATATAAAAAAGAAGTCCAGATTCTTTTGCTGACATTTATTTCTTTCGGCTTTTTAGGCCTTTACGATGACATCCGCAAAATGTTTGGTTTAAAAAGAGCCAAGATTTGGGGACTCAGGTTCAGACACAAATTTTTGCTGCAGCTGGCACTATCGGGTATCATTTCTGCCCTTCTATATTTTTCTTTGGGAATCGATTTTGTAAATGTCACCTTCTTTGATGTCTTTCATATAGGTTATTTTTATATTCCTTTTGCGGCATTTACGATTGTTTCTTTTACTAATGCAGTAAATATTTCCGACGGCTTGGACGGGTTGGCAACCGGCCTCCTACTGATTTCTCTGATTGCCTTCCTTATAATCTCCCGCTCAATTCTTGATACGACGCTTTCACTTTTTCTCGGTCTCTGGATCGGCTCGCTTATTGCTTTCCTTTATTTTAACGTCTGGCCAGCTAGAATTTGGCTCGGTGACGTAGGTTCCTCATCTTTCGGAGCTACAATTGCTGTTTGCGGGCTTCTTTTGGGAAAGCCAATTGCGCTGGGGATAATCGGTGGAGTTTTTATAGTCGAAGTACTTTCGTCACTATTGCAGTTGCTCTCGAAAAGAATTTTTAAGAAAAAGGTTTTTGTAGTTTCCCCGCTTCATCTTTGGCTTCAGTATATTGGTTGGCCCGAAGCAAAAATTGTATCAAGGTTTTGGCTGGCACAGGCAATGTTTGCAATTATCGGGTTATGGCTTGCCTTTACACCCCTATGAGTGCAAATCCCATTGGAATCGTAGATTCGGGTGTTGGGGGTTTATCAGTTTTTTTAGAAATAAAAAAAGCCCTGCCGAAAGAAAACATAATCTACGTCGGAGACCAGGCTTTCCATCCGTACTCTCGTAAATCAAAAAGTGTACTGGAAAAAAGGGTTGGGAAACTCACCGAATTTCTCATTTCCCGGAAAATAAAAGTATTGGTTGTTGCCTGTAATACGGCAAGTTGTCAGGTTTTGCCTCATCTAAGGTCCAGATTTACTCTTCCTATTGTAGGCGTTATTCCCGCGGTTAAACCTGCTTCTAAAATACCCAATGTTTCAAAAATTGCGATTCTTGCAACCGGCAAAACCGCCAAAAGCGACTATTTGAATAATTTGGTTATGAAATATGCACAAAGCAAAAGGATTTTAAAAATGAACTGCAACGGTCTGCAGGAAGCAATAGAAGATTTGGACAAAGCAAGGATAGCTGATCTTCTCGCAACTTATGCAAAAAGGATTAAAAAATTCAAAGCGGATGCCGTTGTTCTTGCATGTACACATTATTCGCTTCTAAAGGACGATATTGCTCGAATGCTGAATATTGCCGTTATTGAACCTTCGCCCGCAATAGCAAAAAGGGTCACAAGTTTAATAAAACTTTCGAATAATGAAGAAAATGAAACGAAATATTTTTATTTCTCTACAGGAAATCCCAATAAATTTTCAAAAACCGCTTCAGACCTATTGGGCTTTAAAATTATAAGCGAGAAGGCCAATATTTAAATGTATACTAATAAAAAAATCGGTATCTTGGGCTTAGGGAGGGAAGGCATAGCATCCGCTAAATTTTTCCAAAACAAAAACGAAATAATACTTTTTGAAGACAAAAAAAGGCAGGACTTACCCGTAGAAGTTTTAACAAAAATAGATAGATTAAAATCGGAAATATATTTCGGGGGCAATTTTCCTAATAACCTAAAATTAGACTATCTTATCAGGTCCCCCGGTGTCCGTCCTGACCATTCCTTTTTACTTGATAAGGCTAAAAAGGGTACGAAAACCACATCAATTACTAATATTTTTTTTGAAGCATGCCCCTGTCCGGTTATCGGAGTTACCGGAACAAAAGGAAAAGGCACAACCTCCACATTGATCTGCGAATTCCTGAAAAACCAAGGAGTTACTGTTTATTTAGCAGGAAATATCGGACTACCTGCTATTGAAATTCTTCCGAAATTAGACAAAGAAAGCATAGTAGTTTTAGAGCTTTCGAGTTTTCAGCTCATGGATTTAAACAAAAGCCCTCATATCGCCGTAATCCTGATGGTTACGTCCGAACATCTCGACTGGCACATGTCGGACGACGAATATCTGCTGGCAAAACAATCGATTGTTTCATACCAGACAGCAGATGATTTTAAAATCATAAATGCCGACTTTCCCAACTCTTTGAAAATTGCAGGAAAAGGCAAGGGCAAACCGGTTTACTTTTCTTCCCATAAAAAAACAGAAGGAGTGTTTCTCGAAGAAGGAAAAATTATCTCAAAAATATCGGGAGTGGCGGAAAACATCATTAAAACGGAAAAAATTCTTCTTCCCGGCAGTCATAATCTTCAAAACGTAATGGCGGCAACCGCAGTTGCCAAAATTTATAACGTAGAAAATATAAATATCGAAAAAGTTTTGACGTCATTTAAAGGACTCAAGTACCGTCTGCAGTTAGTCGGAGAAAAAAATAAAATTAGGTTTTTCAATGACTCTTTTTCCACAACACCGGAAACGACCATTGCCGCAATCGAAAGTTTCCCGTCTCCAAAAATACTAATTTTAGGCGGTTCTAGTAAAAATTCGGACTTTTCGAGTCTTGGGGAAAAAATCGCGAAAGACAAGTCAATAAAAGCCCTTATTTTAATAGGACAAGAAGGCGAAAGACTTGAAAGAGCAATTAAAAAAGCCGGGAAATTTGAAGGTCGCCTCGCAAAAGGACTTAAAACTATGTCCGAAATAGTAGGGAAAGCATGGAAACTGGCAAAAACCGGTGATGTAGTAATTTTGTCGCCCGCTTGCGCTTCTTTCGGTTTATTTAAAAATTACGAGGATAGGGGAGAGCAGTTTACAAGAGAGGTCGCAAAGATCATAAAATAAATAGATGGAGAAAAAAAGAAGCGGACGAACCGACCTTTGGCTTCTTGGGTCTGCAGTAGTCCTTGTTTTTTTTGGCTTGGTGGCAATTTATGATGCATCTGTTGTTTCCGCCTATCGCGACTTCGGGGACAAATTTTTTTACATTAAGAATCAGCTAATTTCTGCTTCGATTGGCTTACTAGCTTTAGGTTTTTTCAGTATTGTTGATTACCGGCGTTTTCTTAAACTCTCTCCGCAGTTTTTGTTATTTTGCCTGGTTTTACTTATCGCAGTTCTCATTCCCCATATTGGAACAAAAATATCGGGTGCCAGAAGGTGGATAAATGTCGGGAGCTTTAATTTTCAGCCCTCAGAATTAACTAAATTAGCCTTAATTTTTTACCAGACGTCAATAATGTCAAAATTCGAAAATTTTAAAATCCGCTTTTCCGATACTTTTCTGGTATTTTTTCTTCCTGCTTTGATAGCATCAGCTCTTGTTTTTTTAGAGCCCGATTTCGGTACAGCAATTATCTTTATTGCAGTTACAATGACCGTCTATTTTCTGTCTAAAGCTCCTATTTGGCATTTTTTAATATCGGTTCCGTTTATTTTGACAGGCGCAGTTATGGCAATTATTTTTGAACCCTACCGGTTTGCCAGGCTCGAGTCATTTTTGGATCCGACTCGCGACACTCAAGGAGCCTCTTACCAGATTAACCAAATACTGACCGCAATTAATAGGGGAGGGCTCCTCGGTGTTGGTATAGGTCAGTCAAGAAGCAAATTCGCGTTCATTCCCGAAGTCCAAACGGATGCAATTTTTGCAATCATCATTGAAGAGATTGGGACAATTGGTGCGCTTTTATTAATTTCTGTTTTTGTTTTTATGCTATCACGCGCCATAACCATTGCAAAAAGTGCAGACGAACCACAGGGGAAACTTCTCGCGCTGGGATTAATTTTTCTGATAATAATTCAGGCCCTTTTTAATATTTCATCCAACGTTGCTTTAGTCCCGCTGACTGGTGTACCCCTGCCTTTTATTTCATATGGAGGTACGTCATTAATAATCATGATGTCCTCAGTCGGCATTTTAATTAATATAGGGAAACAATCAAAATGAAAAAAGTAGTAATTTGCGGCGGGCATCTCACGCCTGCTCTGGCTCTTATAGAATCATTGCAGCAAAAAAAGGAAATAGAAATAATTTTCTTTGGGCGTAAATTTGCAACCGAAGGATCGAAAAAACTTTCTCAGGAATACAAATTAATCATGGCAAAAAATATAAAGTTTTACACATTAACTGCAGGCAAACTTCATAGGAAATTTACAAGATACACAATTCCTTCCCTTTCCAAGCTGCCTCTCGGCCTTACTCAGTCGCTGAAATACTTATTGGAAGAAAAACCAGACCTAGTAATTTCTTTAGGCAGTTATGTTTCAACTCCAGTGGTCCTCGCATCTTTCGTACTAGGCATAAATTCAATTGCCCATGAACAATCAATCACCCCGGGTCTTGCAACAAAGATCAATTCAAAATTCACGAAAAAAATATTCTTAACCTGGCCCGAATCGGAAAAATTTTTCAAAAATCGGCATCCTGAAGTTATAGGAAACTTAACCAGGAAATCGGTTTTTGCGAAAAAAGCAAAAAATCCAAGTATCGCAAATTTCCTTAAAAAAGAGGGTAAATTATTATTTATTGCAGGCGGGAACCAGGGTTCCCATTTCATTAACATGCTAATTTTTAATTCACCCGATTTACTGGAAGATTATTTAATAATTCATCAGGTAGGCTCAACAAACTTTGCAGGGGACCTCGATAAGGCAATGAATATAAAAAAACCAAACTATCTGCCTGTCGAGTTTCTTGCAGATGAAGACTTCGGTTCCGCACTTTCAAGATGCGATATTTTGATCGGCAGGTCGGGGATAAACACGGTCTGGGATTGCCTTCTTGCTTCGGTGCCCGCAATTTACATTCCTCTGGCAAAAGAACAGACTGAAAATTCCCTTTACGCGCAAAGAGAAGGTTTAGCAAAAGTCATATATCAGCATGAAGCCGGAGCAAAACTTCTACGCCGAAAAATAGATGAAATCTTTTCCGCATATTCGGAAATTAAGGAATCGCTGAAAAAGACTGCTGCAAAATTGCCAAAAAATGGTGCGGATATTATGGCATCTGAAGTAATTAAAATGCTGCATGATTAAATTGCTAACCCTGACGATTATTATATTTTTAGCTGTCGTTACTTCACTTTGGTATTTTACAAGGGTAAAGAATTTAGAATTTATAAATAATTCCGGTTGTCTGACTGAAGAAAACTTTCTGGAAAAAATGAATATTAAAAACTATTCTCTGTTTCTTATAAAAAATGAAGAATTATCCCAAAAGGTGAAAAATGATTATCCCTGTGCGGAAGGTTTAAAAGTTTTTAAAATTTATCCTTCAAAGTTAAAAATTACCCTTCCGGAAAGTCAGGCCGTGGCGAAAATTCCAGATAGCACACTTGCTATTGATAACGAAGGCAACGTAGTAAATCAAATTGCGGAAAAAACAAATCTTCCGACGGTGGATTTTCCAAAGATAAAAGAGCTTCAAGTTGGTCAAAAAATAGAAGATCCAGGTGCACTCTTTGCTCTTAGTCTGGCAAAAGCTTTAAACAAGACGGATTATGCTGTACAAAGTGTTAGATTAGTTGACCAGGATACGGCAGCTGCTTATGCGCGCCAGGATTTAGTAGCCCTTTTTTCTAAAAATAAAGACTTGGATTTGCAGGTCAACTCTTTACAGCAGGTCTTAGCCAGGGCTAAAATAGACGAATCAAAAATCTCAAAAATTGACCTTCGATTTGATAAACCTGTCATCGAGAATAAATAAATGGAGTAATAATGCCTAAGGATAAGGTTGTAGTAGGAATTGATGTCGGATCCTCGAAAGTAACAACTGTAATTTCCACGATTCAGGAAGATTCTGTTAACGTCATTGGTGTTGCTACCATTCCTGCAAAGGGCCTGAGAAAAGGCCAGGTTGTCGACATTGATGAGGCGGTAGCCGCGATTACACAATCGATCGAGGCGGCGGAAAGAATGGCCGGCACATCGATTGGTGCCGCCTTTGTATCCGTCGACGGTACGCACATAGAATCCCAGAATTCCAAAGGCGTAGTCGCTGTTTCAAACCCCAGCGGCGAAATTACGGAAGAGGATGTACTGAGGGTTATTGAAGCGGCCCGTGCAGTCTCATTGCCTTCGTCAAGGGAAATTCTCCACGTTATCCCGCGCTACTTCGTTGTCGACTCTCAGAGCGGAATTAAGGATCCCGTCGGTATGAACGGGGTCAGGATGGAAGTAGAAACTCACATAATAACCGGGGCAACTACGGCCCTAAGGAATATCGCCAAATGCGTTAGTCAGGTCGGCGTTGACGTTGTCGGTCTTGTTTTTTCGGGCCTTGCCGGATCCTACAGTGCTCTAACGGATACGGAAAAAGAACTCGGTGTCATTTTGGTTGATTTCGGCGGAGGAACTACTGATATTTCGATTTTTCAAGATGGCGCGCCGGCCCATTGCGCTGTTTTACCTATTGGAGCCCGTAATGTCACAAATGATTTGGCGATCGGCCTTAGAATATCACTTGATTCTGCGGAAAAAATAAAACTGGCGCTTTCCTCTCCTCCGAAAACTGCTATTGATCCCGCTGAAGGAGGGGAACCCCGCGAAAGAAAAGAATCGGATGCGCTTGATGTTTCGGGCCTTGCAATTGAAGAAGACCTCAAAAATGTTTCTAAAAAAACACTTACGGAAGGGATCATAAAACCCAGGCTTCGCGAGATACTGAATATGGTAAATCTGGAAATTCAGAAGTCGGGGTACACGGGCCTTACACCTTCTGGAGTTGTTATAACGGGTGGAGGTTCGGTGACTTCCGGCCTTGTAGATATTGCTAAACACGAACTTAGTATGCCTGTTAGAATCGGTATGCCTCAGGGGGCAACCGGTCTCATCGATGAAATTGCCTCTCCTGCTTATGCGGCAAGCTTAGGGCTTGCAATTTATGGGGCAACTTTCCAGCAGGAAGACGTAAGGTTACCGCTTGTCGGACGTGTTGAAATTAAAAACCTGGTCAGCAAAGGATTAGGCTGGGTTAAATCAATTCTTCCATAAGGGCTTCTCTATTGCTCTTGAAAATCTTCTACCTCTATGTTAAATTGGCCAGCGACTACCTCAATGCTGATTAAACCCGACGTAAATAGGTTTGCAAAGATTAAAGTTCTTGGTGTCGGTGGCGGTGGATGCAATGCCCTTAACTCCATGATTTCCCAGGCGCAGATTCAAGGCGTGGATTTTGTGGCAGTTAACACGGACCAGCAACATCTTCTGGCAAACCAGGCCCAGACAAAGGTCCAGATTGGTGACGGCCTGACGAAAGGTCTAGGTGCAGGAGCGGATCCGGAAATAGGAAAAAAGGCTGCAGAAGAATCCCTGGAACAGATCAAAGAAGTAATAACCGGAGCCGATATGGTTTTCTTAACCTACGGCGCAGGCGGGGGAACAGGCACGGGAGCGGGTCCGGTACTTGCAGATCTCGCACGTAAATTAGGCATATTAACCGTTGCTGTTATCACAAAACCTTTTTCTTTTGAGGGAACCCGCAGGATGGTCGTTGCGGACGAAGGCATAGACACTCTAAGGGATAAAGTTGATACGCTTATTGTTATTCCTAATCAGAAGCTAATAGAAGTAGTCGACCCGGGCGCTTCTCTACTGGAAGCTTTTAAGCTCGCGGACTCCGTTCTTTCTCAAGGGGTCCAGGGGATTTCAGACATTATTGTTATGCCGGGCCTAATTAATGTTGACTTTGCCGATGTTAAGGCAGTCATGACAAATGCCGGATCAACCCTTATGGGTGTGGGTATAGCAAGCGGAGAAAACAGGGCAACGGTAGCGGCAAGAAGTGCCATTGCTTCACCGCTTCTTGACTCTTCAATAGACGGCGCAAGGGGAGTCCTCTTCAATATAACCGGAGGTCCGGACATGACTATGAATGAAGTCGATGAAGCGGCAAAAGTAATTACGGCTTCTGCCGATCCTGATGCCCAGATTATTTTCGGGGCGGCGATCGACGAAAAACTTATCGATCAGGTTAAAGTAACCGTTGTCGCAACCGGATTTGACGAATCAAGGCAGAGGTTCGCGACAATAAAACCCCAGCCGGTATTTGATGTCGACGGAAAAGAAGTACAGGTAGAACCGCAAACTAACGGGGAAACCCAAATAGACGAAGACGAATTCGATATTCCCACATTCCTAAGACAGATTAGATAATTAATTTAGGTTTAATATCCCTGTTACTCTAATGGTATATTTGTCTGTAATTCCTCTAGTTTATTTACTAATTCACCGATTTCATAATTTGAAGTGTCTATGTCGTTATGTATAAAGGTTCTTAAGCCTTCAATAATCATTTTGACCCTTTTAGCTTTTTCCTTATACAAATAATTAATTTTAATATCATTCTGAATATACGTGCGGGAAACAATTTGCAAAGTTGCAAAAAAGAAAGACGATTCTATAAAAACGTTTGAGATATCCTTAATATCAACACTATGTGTCTGACATGTCATAAATTGTCGGAGAATAAAAGTGACTCTAGATTCTTCTACATCTATTGTACTTGGGAAAATATTCCACGGGAATGCTGACGAAACACTTATAATGCTCCGGTTAGATTTTTTGACTAACTCATCAATCTTTTGCCTGTCCACCTCTTTTTTCTCGGCTTGGTTTTTAGTATTTTCATCTTTTCCTTCTTCCTCTAATGATTTCACAAATTTTCGAACAGACGGAGTCTTATCGATAATTGCCGGGTTAGGTATAAAGGGATCCCAGCTTAGATTAAAAGGCGTTATTTTTGGTTGGTAGTTCATTTAAATAAAAGAATTCTACTTTGGGTGGGTAAGCTCCTTGATTTTCTCATTAAGTGCAATCTTTTCTTCCTCTAACTTACTAACTCTTTCCTGAAGCTGTTCTGTTGATTTATATGATTTTTTAAGATCACTATTTTTTCCCATAATTGTTAACTTTGATTTAATTATATTTATTATAGTTGTCACGCTCGCAAGGAGGGCACCGATAATAAGTGAGGCAAACACAACAAAGAACATCGGTACTCCGGATAATGTAGTTTCCCCAAAGCGTAAAGTCGCAGGACTTGAATCCAGCGTAAACAAAAAGGAAATTAAAAGCGAAAGAATAATTGTCGTAATAATAGATAACATAAATATTTTAAATTAATTAAACTGCTAAAACCCGATCTTATCGCATAAGAATAATCTTATTTTGCCGATAAAACCTATTGGTTATTTACGGACTGGTTCACTTCTCTCTCTGTCGTTGGTTTTATAAGTTGAAATAGCTTAATCAAGCCAAAAGCAACTACAGCGTAAACTGCCATTGCAATTATTGTAGACCATTCAATTACGGATTCTAAGCTTGTTGTCACACCGAGTACTCCCCTAAAAGGAGAAGCAAGCGGAGCACTTACCGAATAAATAAAGCTTGTAAATCCGCTGTTTAAGTTTGCACCTATAAGTTTCAGTATAATACGGGAAGCGAGTAGTACCTCGACTACACCCAATACGTACCAAATTACCTGATAGAGCCGAAAAATTGCCTTCTTTGTACCATAGGCTTTTTGCGGTGAACCGACATCAACTGATGGCGCGCTAGCAGAAACAGTTTTTACCGTTTGAGTCTCGGACGCTTGTTGTGTTTCCATAATTTTTCACCCCCTTTTAAGTTATTATTTTACAATATGTTGTCACTCAAATCATAGAAATTAAAGGCGGATCACCACTTTTGCATAATCCGCCCCCGCCAACTACTTGGCAGGTTCTACTTTAACTTCTTTTTGTTCTGCAGTTTTTGCAACCTCTTCTGTTGAATCTGCTTTCTTTGCATTATCTTCCATTGTTAATCACCCCTCCCTTTTTTAGTTTGAACAAGAATTGCTAATCAATTCCTGTTTCTTAATAACGACCCTTGAATAATATAGTAGCCAAAACCCACAATAATTGCGATTAAAAGGATATTGGAAAGTCCGGCAATTGCCAAAATGCCGACAACCGAAAGTACCCAAAATAATAACAATACAGATGCGATTTCACGGAAAGGCCGCGGCAAAATACTAATTGCCCAACCAACCGCAAGTAGAATAAGTATATTCAAAAGGGTTATTTGGTGATTGTTGAATGAAAACAATACGATATTTGGAAAACTGACTCCACTCATAGGAGCATACCCCAAAAACCAAAGTCCAATAAGAATTGCTAAAATTACAAATAACATAAATTAATCACCACCTGACAAGCTCTGCATCACAGAATAATTTCCTCTGTTAGAATAAGTTTCATTTCGTAATTCTTCTTTAACATTTACGTCCAAATTTATATCAGCTGTCAAAAAAGCAAAAAAATCCGGGTCTACTTTTTTAAAGTATTTCTTCATTTTATAAAACATATTGTTCATATCACTATTAAACCTCACGCAGTATTCGTCCGCATTTTAATTCTTTTTAGATCACGAGTCTGTAATAGAAGATACACGCGGAGTGTGACCGTGATTACAAGCAACTTGCAAGCTCGCGCAAATATTTTCAGTTTAAAAAAAGGAAGAATCGCAGCCAGTTTCTTGGACTTTTTAAGCTAAGAAAGCCGTAATTAATTCATTAGCCTTAATAAATTTAAGAATTTTACGTCCTGAAATTAATTAATTCTCGTTCCAGCTTTTTAATATTATTAAAAAGCATTGCATGGTCTATATATTTAATTAACCCTTTTTTTTCGAGTTTCATCATTTCTACGCTTGCCGTTTCACGGGCAATGCCAACTAAAGTTGCGATGTCCTGCTGGGTAAATCTATGGCGGACAATAATACCTCGGGTATCTTTTTGGCCAAAATGCTTGGAGATATATATTAGTACCGAAATTACCCGTCTATAAGCATCACTAAACACCAAATGTTCTACTCGTTTCAGTGTTTCAGCGTAATCCTCCAGTAGTTCACTCATCAGCTCAAAAATAACATCCGGTTTATCTTTAATAAAAGTTACTACCTGGTCACGCGGCGCCCGACCCACCTCAACCGGTGTAAGTGCTTCAAAATAATAAACATTAGGGGTTCCGTTTATTGCCCAAACCATTGGGAAATAAGAAGTAGGTTTTAGGATATGTAGCGTCAATTCGGTGCCTGCGTTGGAAATAGTATATTGCCTGATATATCCCTTGGTTAAACAAAAAATACCTTGGGGGTCATCGTCTGCACGGATAAGTGTTTCGCCTTTTTTATACTGGCGGATTTGGAACTGCTTATAGAAATCATCAAACCTTCCAATATTTACTTGCGGCACTGACCCATCCTTGCTTAGACACCATTATACTTCATAACTTCAATTTTCATTAACAAGTGGTATGAATAGGTATAATACGCAAAAATGGTCTACAAACCTGAACGGCTGTTGCACCTGGACATTCTCAGAGGCGTATCAATAATCGGGGTTATTTTAATTCACATTATCGGTTCGTCATTTCACTTTTGGGATAAAGGCTCGCCAACCTGGTTTATTTTCTTAACACTGGATCAGTTGTTTCGCTTTTCTGTACCGCTATTTGTTTTTATTTCTGGCTATACCCTTTATTCAAAATATGTACAAAACTTCAAATACCGGGAATTTTACTTAAGAAGGGCAATAAGGGTACTGCCCTGGTACTTCGTTTGGAGCCTGATAATTTACATTTATATTAACCTCACGGTTAAACCTGGCTTTGTAAATTATCCTACCTGGAAATTAATTTTTTTAGGAAAAGTAGATTATCATCTATATTTTGTCTCGATGATTTTCCAGCTATATCTGCTGTTCCCGGTCTTACTATGGCTATATAAAAAATTCAGGGCCAATATGGTTATTGCATTATTTGCATTCGAAGCACTTCTTTATCTCATTTTTAGCCTCGATGGGCAAAAAATTATACATTTACCATGGCGCTTTTATGAACAACAGCAATACTTGTTTTTTGGAACCTGGGTCTTTTACTTTGTACTGGGTTTTTTCCTTTCCGAAAAGTCGCCGGCAATTTCAAAATTAAATTTAAAACATAAGAAACTTATTTTCACCTTTATTACAATCGCGATTCTTGCTTACTCGATATACGATAGTCTTCACTTGATATCAACAACAGCTGATACTAATGTTGCAACAAGGTCGACACGAATCCCGATGCTTTTATATTCAACGAGTTTTATAATTTCCGCGTTAGTGTATTCGGATTTGTTATTAAATACCAAGAAATATTTGATGAAGATTTTATTGTACTTTGCCAATATATCTTTTCTTGTTTATCTAATACACGCTCTTGTCATGAGAATCCTTGGAAATATTA
>Ga0066639_10000738_pt1 | contig 28874 bp, 27 predicted proteins | sample CryGeyCG2114_010_2_FD_59504 | JGI IMG/M metagenome (GOLD analysis project Ga0066639, IMG submission 59504) | Groundwater microbial communities from aquifer - Crystal Geyser CG10_big_fil_rev_8/21/14_0.10 | ecosystem: Environmental > Aquatic > Deep subsurface > Groundwater | place: USA: Utah...
ACTCCAAGGAAACCAATGAGCCAAGCTCAAGGTTGTTAGGGAAAACACCGACCAAAAAACTCCACAGAGAATAAGGCTTTGTCGCACTCCTAGCCAGACAGCAGTCGTTCTAATACCAGCTTCTTTATCGGCAAGTATGTCTGGAATAGCAGAATAGAGATGCATCGCAAATGTCCAACAGGCAAGACCCCAGAGAATAAACCAGTGAGGCAGAGATTGAGACGTTTGAATGTATCCAATAATTCCCGGAATTAAGTAAAACACATTCGAGCTAAAATCTAAAATTATCCTAGATTTGAGTCTGAGCGGTGGCGCACTATAAATTGTCATAAGAAAAACGAACAAAGCCAACAAAAGACTAACTTTCCAGTTATCTTGAATCAGAATTAGGCCAACGAACATGACTAGAGTAACACCTAGCCAGATCTTTAAACTAGTGTCTTCCTCTTTTTTTAAGTGGTGCTCTTGGGTACCTTTTTTTGAATTATGTTTGTCAGTATCTTTATCGAAAAGATCATTGATGCCATATAGGTAGAGATTGGCTGGAATACTAAAGAATATAAAAAAGGCCCAATAGAGAGGGTTGATAACATCGTGGAAGTTTTGGAATCCTAGACTGAGCCCAACCAAATAGGTACCACCTAGATAGAGCCAAAACCTCGGCCTTGAGATGGAAATAATAGAGATTAAATTCATTATTGCTTTGTTGTATATTTGTACTCATAAATACTAATACTCAGGGCTATTAAAGTAAACGCATAGAGAAAGTCTTCAATAGGGATTGACCCCAGACGAATTGTACTAATGGCGACGTCTGAGTACCAGACAATAGGCTCTGGACTTAGTTGTGGAATGCCAAAAGTGAGTATACCGTTGACCGCTATAAAACATAGCACTAGTAATGGCAGTGTCGCTACAAAAGTTGACCACCACTTTGCCTTGAAAGTTGTCAGTAAGCAAACAAGAGTCACTACAGCAACCAAAACAGTGTACGGTTTGGTGTAACGAGTCGCTAATATAAGAGATAAGACACCTATAAGTAAGAACATTATTTTGGGCAGATATTTAGGTACACCTGTCTGCCATTTAGCTCTTTTAACTGATTGGTAGAGAAAGAGACATGCCAAGGGAACTATCCAGAAAAAAAGAACTTCTTCTAGTGGCAAAGTGAAAACTCTCCAGCCTAACAAGTAGGCCTGATTAAAGCCCCAATAACCGTAGGCAGTAAACCAGATATCCCAAAGTAAAAATGGCAGAGCCACCAAAGTTACACTCCAAAACCCCCTAAGCCAGTTAAAACGATAGACTGTCAAACTAGAAACTAAGAGGGGACCAGCAATTACTAGTAAAAGAAGCGTTGCATAGATTGGCATATTACACCAGGTTCCTAATGATTTGGCTAAAGACTCTTAACTTATTGGGTTTTACTTTACGTTTATAGACCACAAAGGGATCCTCTTTGATCTGCTTGATTGTCCATTTATACATATCACTAGCAGTCTTTATCTGAATAAGGACTCTGTAAGGTATATAGCTGAAACCAGTTTCTGCTTCTGCTTGCCAAGTCGAATAGTTCTTAATTTGATGCTGAAGAAATTTTTTAAACTGTTTTGGATTTGATCGTGCCGTCTTTTCAGACAGATCCTTGAGCTTGAATTTTCTCATATCGGTTGCTGGAAAATAGTTGCGACCAAGTTCATAGTCCTCGGCTATGTCACGGATAAAGTTGGCATACTGCATAGATCTACCCAACATGCGGGCGGACATCTGGGCTTTATCTGGTAAATCTAGAATCCGAGCCATCATCAACCCAATAACCTCTGCCGAGCCATACATATACTCCAGACTCTGTTTTAGACTCTTGCTATGAGTGTGATTCAAATCTGATTCCATAGCTGCTAAAAAGGCATCGATCCATTTCTCTTCAAATTTACTTTTCTTTTTGAGACTAACAAAGTCAGTGATGGTTTTATCATTTACGCGTATACCTTTGTTGGCTTTTTGATAGGCCTTTTTGTAAGAGAAAAAGCCTTGAGAGTCTGCCGGAACTTTATCTACAAAATCATCCGCCTTACGAACAAAGGCATAGAGAGCAAAAACATCTTTCTTTATTTCTTTAGGGAAAAAAAGTGAACTATTAAAGTAAGTTACCGAACCAGTTTTAAAGATAGCGTATGTTTGTTGGCTAATCATTGTGAGTTTTCTTGATTATTTCACGTACAATCTGGGCAGAGATTAGGGTGATAGGGACTCCTATACCAGGGTGGGTAAACTGGCCAGTGTAGTAGAGGTTTTTAACTTTTTTACTTCTGTGGTGCGGTCGAAAATAGGCGGTTTGAAACATTGTATGGGTAAGCCCAAGAGCGGTGCCTTTGAAGGCGTTATAGTCTTTCTCAAAATCTTTGAGTGAGTAGATCCGTTTTAAAATAATGTCGTCTTCTATGTCTTGACCAAGAGTAGTTTGAAAATCATCCATTATCTTGCGGTAGTACTTTTCACGGATCGAAGGTGTATCTTTAAGTCCAGCTGCGATTGGAACTAGTAGAAATATATTCTCTTTACCTTTTGGTGCCATGATTGGATCTGTTTTGCTTGGACAACAGACATAGTAAGAAGGTTTATCCGGCCATTGAGGCTCTTCGAAAATTTGATTGAAGTGTTCTACCCAGTCGTGGTGAAAGAATAGACTATGGTGCTTAAGGTTTTTAACCTTCTTATTGAGACCCAGATAGATTAAAAAAGCCGATGGAGCTACCGTACGTTTGTCCCAATACGACTTTGGATATGATTGCCATTTTTCCTCTAGTAACTTGGTCTCAGCATGGGCATAATCAGCATTAGTAACCACTATGTCTGCGTCATACTTCTTATTTTGAGTAAGTACTTGCGTCGCTACACCAGAATTTACTTCAATGGACTTCACCGTCTGGTTAAAGCTAAAGGTGGCTCCTTCTTCCTCAGCAAGTTGTTGGAGGCTAGTAACCACTTTTCCCAAACCACCCATTGGATACCAAATACCTAAATTAAAATCAATATGACTCATCAGCGCATATAGTGCCGGTGTTTTCTTTGGTGCACCACCTAAAAAAACTAGCGTATACAACAAGATTTTTCTCAAACGATCATTTTTAAACCAGCGCTTAGTAAAGCTATCCATATCTTCAAGTAGGTGGAGTTTATTGATCTGAGCTACAAGCTTGAGATCGAGCATGCTCATTAAGGAAGGATAGTCTTTATAGATAAAACTACTCATTGCCTGGGTATATTGATACTCAGCTTGTTTGAGATAGTCTTTGAGTTTCTTTCCACCTCCAGCTTCCATTGACTCAAATAAGGCTATATTCTTTTTTAGTTCAGTTGAAATATCTAGGGTATCGTTTCTGCCAAAGAATATGCGGTAACTAGGATCTAAGCGTTTAAGTTTGTAGTAATCAGCTGTTTTCTTGTCGAAAAGTTTAAAGAATCTATCAAAGACTTCTGGCATGGTATACCAGGAAGGACCTAAGTCGAAGGTAAAACCATCTTTCACCCAAACACGGCCTCGACCACCTGCTGTAGGGTTTTTCTCTAGGACTGTTACCTGATGGCCGTCCTTTGCCAACAGAGCGGCTACAGAAAGACCACCAAAACCAGCACCGATAACAACAACTTTTTTCCTGGAAGAAAGCTTATTCACTTATGTAGTTGGCAACTTTATAAAAAGCCGTCAATGAGCACCAAAGCGTGCGTATGTTCAAGCTAAATCATTATAGCGACAAGAGGGTTTTTCTGAAAGAGTTAACAACTATTTTTTATAAACTAAATTCTTCAGAATATGTCCTGGTTTTGGGAACATCTAGGTCTGAGAGCATTTTTTGTACACTAGCCATAAAAGCAGGACTACCACATATAAAAATGTTTGCGGACTTTACAAAGTCCTTGGAGACATATTTGAGAAAACTATTCCTATCCAAACGACCTTGAATAACAGTCTTCTTTTTGACTTTTTCTCGAGACACTGCATCAATATATTGGTCACCAAGTTCCTTAATAAACTCATCTCTATTAACAGCTTCGGAAAGTGTTCTGTTGCAGTAAAACATAAATGTATTGTCGTCACCAAATCGGTTTACTAGTTCTACAAAAGGTGTGACGCCAATACCTCCGGCAATAATTATTTTTGGCTCTGCATTTTGGCCTTCCTTGGTGAACACTCCGTATGGCCCGTCAAGAAAAACTCTATCTCCCTTTGTCAAAGATTCAAGCTGATTGGTGTATCTGCCAACTGCCTTAATAGCAAAAGTAAGGTGTCCGTTGTCTTGATTAAATCTCATAATACTAAAGGGATGTGCCTCAGAAAAGAAACCTTTTCGTATATATGCAAACTGACCTGGATTAGGATGTAAATGGCCCTTAATCGGTTTAAAAGTATACTCTGTAATGTCACTTTCGAGAGTTTTTTTACTATGTAGACGATAAGAAGCTTTACCTACATTGGCGTATTTTAAAACTCTCCAGAGTACAATTAATCCAAAAACAGCTGTTAAAAATAGCCAATAAGCTTGTATTCCAGAGAAGCTATTGATGAATGTGCCGATTTCTCTTGCGTGGAGAAAAACCAAAGCTAAGATTGGATAGGTAAGATAGTGAGTATAAAGCCAGTAGCGATACGCTACTTTTTTTCTCAGAAAAGCAGCAAAAAACCATACAAATATAAATAAAGAAAAAGCTATTCGTCCAAGGGTTACATGGAGGCTAAATTCAGATGAAATGTCTGGCAACGATAAGAGTAAGTCTATGCCATAGGTAGTTGTTTCTAAAAACGGGTGCATAAACACCAGCGCCATTCCATATAATCCTAAAAATATATGGAATCGAGTTAGACTAATATAGTCGGGGGTAAGTTTCCGACTAATAAAGCGTATGCCCAAGACAAATTGCCAAAGCATAAAGGTGGCTCCAATCAACCCAGAGATATTGGCTAGGGCAGGTATAAAACCACCCAACATATCCATTTGAGTAAAGAGCCATAAAAAGGGAAGTATGCTCAGGAAAATCAAGAATCCTAAGATCAAAACCTTTTGTTTATTCGTGTTGTGAAACATAGACCTCTAAAGTATAAATCATCGACTACTATAAGCAACTAGTGTTCGAGAACCGAGAGCTTGAAGGAGAAAATAAATGTTTGTGTTGTTAGTTTTTAACAAAATTTTTCAAATCTACTGGACTTATTTGAACCAATATGTCTCTAAAAATGAGTTGAATAAGTGTTTTGTTAGACTTTGACTGATATACAAAAATATCGAAGCCTTCTGCAAAATTCACGCTTCCACCAATTTCTTTTACAAAGGACTTTCCACCAGCTTTAAAGTTATTTAAAGCGTAGTAGAGGAAAGACATAATTACTGGCTCATGTGTGGTGTTGACGAAATTTTCACGAACATCGTATGAAGTTGCAATTGATTGTTCCAGTTGTGAGATTAGAACTCGAGAAAGTCGTTGAGCTAAAATATACGGAGGAGCGGTAGTTTCGGGCTCGGGTGATTTAGTTTTATATTCTAAGTATTTTTGTACTCTTTGGGAGGCTTTCTCAGGCGGTAGGGTTTTGTTCCACTTTGTAAAATAGGCCGAGTATTTAGTTTTGTCGACCATGTAATGAAGCTCATCGATTTGCGTAGTCTCAGGATCTAAACTGGTATCTTCAAGAGTAGGCTCTTGATTAGTAAACTCATGAAATTGTTTGTCGATATATCTAGTAATCCCTAAGGCCGTTTTTTTAACACGGTCAACTCCGCTATGAGCTACGTGAATTTGACCTTGCAGGTGTTTAAGTTGAAGTCCTCTCTCAATTGCCTGGCGAAAACCATTCTCTGTTAGCTCACCCTGCTCGTTCTTTTCGCCATGACGATAGACAGAAACTATAGCCGATAAATAATATCTATCCATCCAGTCATTATATAGCAAATCTACTCCTAAGACATCAAATTTAAACTGTGACATTTTTCACGGACAGTGGCCATTTGCCGAGTTAAAATACATCTAATGTGTAGCGTGTACACAGCTTATCAGCTCTTTAACACGTTGCCTGTAAGAGAACAAATGTACCTTCGTGTATTCCAAAAAAATACAACAATTAAATAGGTCATAAGACTATGGTTGGATTTTTCATCTAAAGGGAGTGAAACTCAGATGAGTACAGTTGTAGTCACCAAACCTTATCCATTTCTAAACCAAGTTAACTTCAATCTTTGCCGTAACCAGCAAGATCCTGCCGATATCATCACTTTTTTGGGTCAACGTAACTATGTCCCTGCTTTCTTACGTTGGGAACTTGTCCGAAAGATACCTGAACCAACAGCCTTTGAAGGATTTTTTGTGGGTGAGAACAAAACTGCTGAAGAAATAGCCCTAGCAATCGCCGAGATAGGCAGAGACCAGCTTAATTCTTTAAAACATCATCACAACTTTGAAGCTTGTTGTCGAATGCGTAAGTATCTACTTGAGTTCGTCTCTGGTGAGGTATTCCGTAATGAAGCCCTGATAGAGCTAAATGCTATCTTTGGAAGTATTTTGGCTCAGCTGCGTCCCAAACTAAGAACTAATAGATTAGCCCAAAAGTTTCGTGATGACACGGACAGGTTGGCCTGCACAGCTAGCTTCAAAATTTTACATAATGCTAGCGAAGTCACTGGCCAAATCTATACAGTTGAGACTAGAAGAAGTCTCAAACCACCCGACCTTTCCACTGATCCTATGACATTTTTGCCTAAAGATGAGCTGAGAGAGGCCTACAGGCTTATGAAAGGCTCAGGTCTTGTCGGCCACCCGTTATCACGGTGGTATCTTAACACGCTGTAAACACAGATAACCCGGTGGTGGATAACCAAATTGAATGTTATCCACCACGGGTTTTACTTATAACTAGGAATTACGATTGATAGTTGTTAGTGACTACATCTTATATACTAGTGAGATGAAACAGATAGTCACTGATCCTCTTATAATTTGGCTTCTCAAGCTCTTAATCCCTGCCTACGATTTCGTGTTAGAAACTTCAAAACACCCTAAACTACTCAAAGAAAGAAGTTTTATCTTTCAGATTTACTACAGATATATTCCTTTGACCTTCTTTTTTACTTGGTTATTTAGTCTTGCCCCAACCGAGATCGATAGTTTCCTCTATCTCATACTGATGTTACTTGGAAGTATTTCCATTTATGCTCAAGCTAATAAAGCCGATAAATATAAAAGCACACTTTACTACATGATTATTCTGTACTTTGGATTTCTAGGCATTCGAGCTTTTGTTGGACATTCGTTTATGGCTGATTACGTCGCTAACTATATTGGTTGGCAGTCGGGGAGTCCCTTTCAGCTTGAATTAGCTTTCTATCATCTGGGGTTAGCTCTGGCATCTCTAACCTATATATGGAATCAAACGAAAGAACTGGCGCTGGGACTTATTATTAGTAAGTCTGTTTTTCTCTTTGGTGCTATGGGGATTCATATCTATGAAGTGATTGTCAGCAGTAACTTTAGTCAGGGAAATATCGGCTTTGGAATTATTTTTGGAGATCTTCTCCTACCACTACTCATGATTTACCTTTACAGAATGTCATATCATCAAAAAAGATTCAGCTAATCGAGTCATCTAAAGTCGACGTGTCACCTAAGGATAAGCCTTGTTCTTTGGCTTTTAAGATCCGACGAAGTATTTTCCCACTTCTAGTCTTTGGGAGTTTATCAACAAATTCAATTGATGCCGGTTCTGCAATATAGCCAATTTGTTCTCTAACCCAAGATTTTAGTTCAGACTCAAGTCCATCTAGTGTCTGAGCTGTATTGGTCGTGACGAAGGCCTTTATAGCTTCCCCCTGAACTTCATCTGTTATGCCCACAACGGCAGCTTCTGCCACACTTTCGTGAGCTACAAGAGCATTTTCAACTTCGGCTGTACCGACTCGTACTCCTGAGACATTGATAACATCATCACTACGACCTAAGATGGTAAAGTAGCCGTCCTCATCAAATAAGGCCACATCTCCGGTGTTGAAATAGCACTTATTAGGATAAGTTTCCCAGAACTCTTTAAACCGATCGTGATTATTCCAGCAGGTCATCAAAGCTCCTGGCCAAGGATAGGTGATGACTAGCTGACCAATAGTATTTACTTTTGTTATTTGTTTACCATTTTTGTCTACCAATTGAGGTCTGACTCCCAGGAAAGGTAGGCCAGCCTTGCCAGGTTTTTGTTTTAGACTAGGGGGGGTGACTAACATGTGTCCACCTGTTTCAGTCTGCCACCAAGTATCGATAACCGGTACTTTTGATGAGCCAATGTATTTAAAGTACCACTGCCAGGCGACAGGATTAATTGGTTCACCCACACTGCCTAAAACCTTAAGACTGGATAGTTTGTGTTTGCGTGGATGTTCAGGACCTTCTTTCATAAAAAGACGTATAACTGTTGGGGCCGTATAAAAACTGGTGACTTTATATTTCTCAATAAGCTGCCAGTATCGAGAAGGGGAGGGATAGGTTGGTGAGCCTTCGTAAATAACAGAAGTGACTCCATTTGATAGTGGTCCATAAACTATGTAGCTGTGCCCTGTAATCCAACCCGTGTCAGCTGCTGTCCAATGAATATCGTCTGGACTTAAGTCGAAATTTAGTTTCATTGTTAGATGAGTATAGAGATTGTAACCCCCATGACCGTGAACAACACCTTTAGGAGTACCTGTCGTTCCAGAAGTATAAAGAATAAAAAGTGGAGTAGAACTTTCAACTGGCAGAGCTTCACATGAGTCAGAGTGTGAGCTGATCCAAGAGGTATATTCGATCTCATTCGACTGCAATTGAACTTTGCTGTCATCTCTTGTGTGAACCATCGTATGGTTGACTGCCAAGCCTTTAAGGGCTTGCCTTACTACATCTAAAAGGTCATGAGATTTTCCATTTTTCTGTGTCTGGGTACTAGTACAAACTAGAGAAGCTTGAGAATCTTTTATTCGTGTTCTCAGAGCTTGGGCACTAAAACCGGCATACACAACTGAATGTATCGCACCGATTCGGGCACTTGCTAGCATCAGCACAATCTGTTCTAGGCAGAGTGGCATGTAGATCACTATGCGGTCACCTTTTTTTATACCCAGCTTTTTAAAGCCATTAGAAGCTTTGTTAACCTCTTTGAGCAAAGACTCATAGGTTATTGTTACTTCTTGGTTGTTTTCGTTATTGTAGATATAGGCAATTTTATTACCCTGGCCGTTAAGAACGTGTCTATCTAGACAATTGTAGGTGATGTTTAATTTTCCATTGATAAACCACTTATAGTTGGGTTTATCCCACTCTAAAGTTTTGGTGAATGGCGCAAACCAAGCCAATTCTTTACGCGCTTGCTCGCCCCAAAATTTATCAGGATCAGCAATAGAAGCTTGATATTCCTGGCGGTACATAAGGAAATTATACTCTGAAGCTAGATAAAAATCATGTATTTTGAACTAGTATGTCTATGTAAACTAGCAGTAAAATTCTCTATCGATAGCTGGGAAATCATAGATTTTTTCAGGAGAGAAAGAATGGTGCTATCTAAAAATTATTTCTCTTCGTCTAGCTCTTTAGAGTATTCATGAGAAGCTTTATCAAGATTATCAATTAAAGTTCTATCTAAGTTGATAAACTTTCCCATAAATAGTTTTCTGTTTTCACCACGAAGGGGAGTGTCATCTTGAATTAACTCTTTTAATTCATCAAAACACTCAAGAACTTTGTCTCTGGTCTCAATATATTCTGCTTTCTTACTCATGTAATCCTTTATTTTTTTAGTATTACAGATATTACCATAGTTAGACTATAAATGGGGAAGTCACCCGTGCTTAAATTAACCTGGTATTTATAGCAAAGAGAGCTACTTTGTTGAGAGTTAATTCTCAACCTGAATGTAACAAAGTAGGTTATTAATAGCTGTTAATGGAAATAAAGATATTAACTATGTCTTCTTAACTGGAATAAAGTAAATAAACCAAGTAATCCAGACAATCCAAAAAGCATTGATCCAATCACCCAGCAGTATGGCTGGAATTGCTCTTATACTTAAGAATCCCAGAAACCCAAGTACCCAGTTCTTACGTAAGACCTTTTTTTGCATCTTTTGAGTATATCCTTGGTAAGGCTAGCTTGATAATGAACTACCATTTTTATTGAAACTCAAGTAGAAAAGTATGCCTGACAAAAATACTGGTAGAAATAGAACTAGTTCAACAAGGACAATCGTTTGCCAAGCCTGAGATCCGTCAATAATATAGAGCCCTCCAAATATTAGACTGCTAGCAATAAGTAGTATCCCACCAATCAAAGGTTTACTCCAAGACAACCAACAAAGTAAAAGGATTGGGGCTAGTTGTAATAAATGAGACAAACTATCGACTGGATTAGTAAATGAAAATTCACCAAGGGTAAACATCAAGAAAAAAAGACTTGGGATAAGTAAAAAAAATAAACCAGCCTGCTTGTATCGAAGAGGTGTCACGATAGCTACAATTTTATGCTTATTTTGGTAATAACTCAGTGATAATTATTACATCATTTAAGTTAGTACGGCACACTGAGTGAGGAGGATTGGACGTTCCTGTCTGTCAAGATTGTCTATGACTACTAGGCAAATTTTTAAGTTATGCTACTAATAACTTTAGTTCCGCTGCGAGGTGATTTAACTCCTCCTCATCTGCTTTGGAGCCATCATTAGATGAAATGTAACCTGAATACTCTTCAAAGTAGGTATCAATGCTACTTGGATATTGTTTCCAGACCCCTTGTTTCAGATGGCCTGTACCATGCATAGGATAGAGTTTTATATGGGCATGATCTATTCCTGTTCCTTCCATAACTAAACCAACTCTCCCTACATCCGAATAGTGTTTTTCTAAGACAGCGGCAATGTGTTTTGCTACAAGAATAAATTCTTGTAGGTTTTTATCCAGCATTTTAAGAACGTCACTACCAAAGTGTTTTTTGGGTATAACTACAGAAACTCCAGCCATGTTTGGGAAGAGTGAAAGAAACGCCATGTATTCTTTAGTGTTATAAAAAATGCCAGGACTACTTAGTTCGCCACTCACTATCTTACAAAAAACACATTCGCCTTTTTCTGTATGAGACTTATATTTAGACATATCATTAATTTTAGCAGAGTAGGTGTAGCATATGGAAAAATTTAATCAATGAAATTACTTAATCTGGATTAGTTCTGTCTTCTATTGTGAGAATTTATCCTGACACATCGTTCGAGAATGACTGCGGGGATAGTGGACGAAATGAGAACCTATTACTCAGTCTTTGTAAACTGATTAATAGCTAATAAAGTAGCATTTTCTAGCTCTTCATATGTCCCATTGTTATCAATAACCACATCTGCTATTTGAAATATAGGGTCAATCCATGGCCGTTCTTTTCTTTCACTTATATTAAATATATCCTTTGTGAAATCGTCACCACTGCGTTTTCTATCGAGTAATCTTTGAAATCTAACTTCATCATCTGCTTCAATTGCAATCAGATATCCACCCTGAGATTTAAAATACTGTGCTTCTTCTAAAGACCTAAATCCATCCATCGACATAACGTGCTTGTTGTATCTTGTTGCTAAGTTTAAGGCTGTTCTGATTGTCCACCTAACAAAAACTTCTTTACCAAATCTAGGTTTATATACGTCATTAATCGTCCTTAGACTGTCTCTAGAAAAAGGACTCTGCTTACCTTCCGCCGCTGCAATTTCTCTGAGTCTATCTGAGAGAGGTAGATGAAATCCTCCAAAGTTGTTTGCAATAATCTCTCCAACTGAACCTTTGCCACTGGAGATTCTTCCTACTACACCAATAAGAGCTATACTTTGTGGATTTTCTTTTCTATTAGAATCTTCTTCTCTAATGATAGGACTAACTAACTCTAATACGTCTGCTCTTGAATTGATGATACCTTGATTATATAGATCAGCTGCTACTGCTCCTATCCCATGCATATTTCCAAAAAGGTTACAGATTTTACCTATATGATCTTCAACTACTAGTCTCTCACCCACATCAGATGCATTATCACTAGAAAGAAGTTCATAGTATCTATTAAACAGTCCGGGTAGAGAGGCTCTCAATCTAGCTGATATCTCTTGGGCTTGTTTAAAGTGTTCAATCGGATCTATTTCTGACTTTTCAGGCAATAGCGACATACTGAAACAAAGTATATCACTAAGGCACTGTTTTGTTGAAGAAAAAATTTACCCTATTTCTTTACTCCAAACTCAACAGCATACCCGCCTACTTTTACTTCTTCTCCGATATCAACATAGATATTTCCACCCATCTCCATGAAATAACCTTGTTCGATCACAAAACTAGAGTCTGCTTTAATTTGATGCTTAACAACATAAGCTCCCAACGCTCCTGCTGCTATTCCTGTGAGTGGATCTTCGTCTATACCAGCTAATGGATTAAATTGTCTAGCATGAAAATCAGCTTCATCATTTTGTGTTTCTGTGGTAAATGGATAAAAACCACGAACATTACTTTGCTCACAGAAGTTAGAAATTGCCTTTAATTTTGGTTTTATTTGAAACAGACCTTCTAGGGTCTTAACTGGTATCATCAATTTCGGGGTACCTGTCGAGACCAGTTCAATCGGGGTCTCACTTGATAAAGATGATGAGTCGATTGAGAGCAGATTAGCTATAGTTTCTAAATCGTAATCTGTTCCTAAAAACTGTGGATCTTGTTGGGTCATTGTAATCAATCCGTTATTTCTGCATTCCACAGAAACGATACCTGCCAAAGTTTCTTGAGTAGATACTGTTGAGTCAACTTTGATTCCTAAATAGCCATGTTCTACTAGAGCGTGAAAGGTTGCGATTGTCGCATGTCCACACATAGGTACTTGTACTTTGGGCGAGAAAAATTCTACTTTGAAATCAGCTTTATCTGAATGGGAGACAAAGGCAGATTCAGAAAAACCTAATGTGCTAGCAATTTCTTGTTTTTCGACTTTACTTAAATCATCAGCCTCAAATACTACTCCTGCGGGATTACCTTCTTTCGGGTTTTTGGTGAAGGCTTTAACTAGTATGGCTTCTTTTTTCATACTTTGATTTTACCGCAAGCTATCGTTATTCCAGCGGCAGTATTTTAGGGTCTAATAAATGAGGAAAGTATTTAGATTCTGAATTAGTCTCGTAACCCTGGGGGAAAATTTGTCCGCCTTGCTCCACCGCTAAAGCTACGGCGGCACGCGATCGCATAAAGCTTCGACGGGACGATGTCGGGGAGACCCACCATTCGCTCGAAATACTACGTCGTGATCATTTGTCATGACTTCATTTCGGAGGCAGGTCCTACTTCGCTTTACGAGCTTCGAGGGGCGATGCAGTATTAGAAATCATGACTCATGTACAACTCACAAAAAAATCCACCGACTGGTGGACTTTTTTATGAGTCGGGGAGACAGGATTTGAACCTGCGACCTCACCGTCCCAAACGGCGCACTCTAGCCAACTGAGCTACTCCCCGATATTATTCTTATGTATAAAGTCTACAATTATTTTTTTTATAGCTTTACCAAAGCCAGATTTATAAAAAGACTCTCTTGCTCTAGCATCCTTCATGCAGAAGTAAGTTTCATAGTAAATTAACTTAAAAGGACCATTGTTTTTAGTCCAACTGTTTTTACCTTGGTTATGTTGCTTCAGTCTATCTGTAGGATCTTTTGTGGTACTACCTACGTATACTTTTGAATTTTTAAGACTCTCAATAAAATATACACTTGCCATACATAGATTGCATTTTAATGATCTAGACAACTGCTGGCCATAGGCCAGTCGTCCTATGGACGAAGCTACTCCCCGAAATTTAGAGATTAGATACTAGCTTTTAAACTTATGAATCTGTTACTCTGAATAGAGCAATTATACCTTACTATACAACACTTATGAATATCTCTCTTGAACTTATTGGCCTAACTTTTTCTGCAGCAGGTGAAATTCTCCTCGCAATAACAGTATTGACTGTACATCATAGACTCAAGAAAGAACACAAAATAGATAAAGCCGTAGAAAATGAAATCGGCTTTGAACAGTTTATTGGGGGTCTAGCGATTCTATTTTTGGCGATAGGTTATCTTCTACAGGTAAACTTTTTCAGAGTATTCTTTGGTTAGTTACACAAATCTACCACATTTCCATGGTAGGCCATGACTCTGTGTGCATAAAAACATGAAGAGAGAGAAGCAGATGTCAGAGTATTACTTTCTGGTTGATTGATTTTAGAAACTACTCCTAGAAGTGAAGCAAAGAAACCTTCTTGTTGAAGTGAACGTACTATTTTAAAATCGTTACCGAGCTCAAGGTGATCGGCGAGTTTCTGGTAAGCTAACTCACGGTTGCCGATAGCATCTATCAAGCCTAAAGATAAAGCTTGTTCCTCGCCATACACATAAGCACCAATACTACTTACAACATATTGATTCTCCAAATTTCTTCGGCTCGAAACAAAGTTAACAAAAGCATCATAGGCTTGGTCTGTAGATTCTTGAGCTAAGGCTAGTTCTTTTTCAGTGGGATTTCGGTAAGGATTACCAAAATCTTTGCCTTCACCCGCAGTGATTGTCGTCACCTCGATGCCACCAGTTGTAGTAACTCCACCACCTAAAATTCCTTGGTTAAGTTCGACCACGTTGTTGTACGTAGGGAACTGGGCTCCAACAACACCGATACTTCCAACTAAACTACCTGTTTCGACTATTATCTGATCTGCACTAGAACCAGACCAATAACCTCCGGATGCCATAAGTCCACTGGCAAAGGCATACACAGGCTTACCCGTTTTTTCTCTATAGTAAGTAACTCCATCGGCAATAGCTTTAGAACCTGTGACTGTGCCGCCTGGCGAATTAATCTCTAAGATCACGCCATCTATTGATGAATTCTCAGCAGCTTTATAGAGTTCATCTTTAATAAAGGTTCCATACGAAGCAAAGGTACTAAGGAAAGGATCAAAGCTACCAAATTCAGGTCTGTCATCTAAAATTGGTCCATAGATTGGAATACTTAACAACTGATGAGAACTATCCTCTTTACCCCAATGATACTTAAGAGCCTCCGATTGTTCCTCTTCTGAACCTGAAATAGATAAAATACCAGCAACAAGCCCAAAACCAAAAAGAAAAGGCCAGAAGATAATAGTTAGAACGAGCACTCCGAAGAGAATTTTCTTTATGGCCATAGGTATATTTTTTGCAAAGTTTTAGTCTATCTTCAAGCGTATCACCATACGTACTATTTGACCACCATATTAATTACCTGTGTGCCGAGGGTGGGACTTGAACCCACACGTCCTTGCGAACACGAGATTTTAAGTCTCGCGCGTCTACCGATTCCGCCACCCCGGCTCGTAATAAACAAGATATAAGTTTTAATGTTTAACTAGAGAAAAGCCTACTTAGCCAATGTTAAAACTTAAACCTTGAAGCTTAAACATTATTCTGCCGCTATTTTATCAGCCTCAAGCAAGAAATTATACCAACGATCTTTGGTTAATTCATTGACATCAACAACCACTATCCCTTTATCTGGTTGACCATAGAGAACTATGCTATTTAAAGGCAGAAGCAAAATAAACACAAGAGAGAGTAAATCTTCTTCACCATCGATTTTGAGTAAGCCTTTGTCTAAAACTAGCAGCTTTTTAATTATATCGACCGTTGTATGAGTAATTAGACCTTGAGGATTGCTGGCCTCAAAGATATTCCATTCAGGCAGTTTAGAGATTTTGGTTGTCTTACGTTTCGTCATTGAATCAAAAACTCCGTAGTCAAAAGTAATGTTTAGGTTAATACAGGTTTTGAGTGATTCATCTCCAACAACGGCAATTTTCGTTGATACCTGATTTTGGATGTAATCAGAGACTTCATTCTCTTTTAAAGTGATCCCCATTGGTTTTTTAAGTTCGATCTTTTGCTTATCAGTAACCTCTAAGGTTGAGAAGAATATATGATCGTAAACAAGTCCAGCTTGGTTTACTTTACCTTGACGAACACGAGTTGATGAAAGTGGTATATTATTCTGATCACCATATAAGGTAATCATTTCGATAGGTAACTGAGGTAGGTTCTTCTTGAGACGTTCAGAGTTGATTGCCTGTGCGCCTGACTGTGTTTCAGTTGAAACAAGTATAGCTTCAATGCTGGTGTCTGTTAAAGTTGGGCCATACATATCGGAAAGTGATACTAAAGAATAACGACCCTTATAACCTTCAAAATCTAAATAGTGTTTTAATTCCTCTAACCGTTGCTTATATGACAGTAATATCTTTGCGTGGACCTTGCCTGAAACATAACTATCTACAGTTACACCAATAACCACAGTTTCACTTATATCAAAAGCAGTTTTAAGTAGCTTTTTGTGACCTGAGTGAAGTCGATCAAAAGTTCCGCCGATACCAATTTTTTTGTACTTTAAGCTCATAGGTTTTCTTGTATATTGTATGTTGCAACTATTGGTAAGTGATCAGAGAGTGGTACCACTGGAACTTGTGAGGAAAGCAGTTGAATTGCAGAACCTTTGTGAAAAAGGTAATCAACAGCTAATTCTTTAGCCGTGCCGACTTTATGAAGTTGAGGGTGAAGGGTTCGTTTTGTCCCCTTCGGTCGGTCATCTTTTACAATAGATACCAATTCTTGATAAATCTCAGAATCGTCTGTTACATTAAAATCTCCACCGAGAATAAAATTTTGCTTACCTGCCAAGTGCTTTTTAAAAATTGGAATAGCTTCTTTTTGGAAGTGATTGATTTCCGGAAATAGTGACCAGATAAAGTGCGTCGATATGATCTCAATTATTTGGCCAGCTACAGAAATTTTACCCGAGAGATAGACGCCAGGAAAATCTTGTCCTCCAGTAAACTTAGAAATAAACTGCATCTCTTTGTAGTAATAAATCGAATGAGTTTCAAGTAAGGGGGCTTTTGAGAAGATAGCTAAGCCTAGGTCATACGTATTGTTGGCTAAGCTCAGATGCCACATGGGTGTATAAGCATAGAAATATCCAGGCAAGCTCTGAATTAGCTGTTGGTAGCCATTGGTTGGTCCGCTGTCATTTTTAGAGTCTAGCCCTGAAGTTACTTCTTGTAGTAGGAGAACATCGGGGTCTTCTTTCTTAATAAAGTCTACTTGCTTATCAAGAAACTTGTTAAACCAAGTGTTTAAAGTTATTACTTTTAGATTCATAGTGACGGTACAAACTTCTTGAGTACTAGGCTACATACAAAAATTACACCAGAAATCACAGCAATTGTTGGACCAGTCGGTAGATCAAACACAAAGGAAAAGAGGATCCCGGTAAGTGTGATTACCAAGGCGACAATAGGCGTGAAGATGAGCATTGCCTTAATGCTTGGGGCAAACAACCTAACGATCGTAGTTGGAATCACCAGTAAAGCATTTACCAAAATGACTCCCACTGTTTGAATCGCAGTTACAACTGTAAGAGCAAGCAACAAGTTGTATATAAGATTGATTCTGTTAACTTTAATTTTCGATATGAAAGCGTACTCGGGGTCAAAGAAAACAAAGAGTAATTTCTCTTTGTACCAGGCAAATATACCCAAGACTACGATAGTTACTAAGGAAAGAATTCCAATATCAGTCCAGCTCACCGACAAGAGACTGCCAAACAAGTAACTAATTAACTCAGGTTGATACCCTGAGAAGAATGACAAAAGAATAACCGCTAAACCCATTGAGACAGGTAAAACTAAGGCAATAAGATTATCGATAGCCAAATTAGATTTGTTTTGCAAAAAAGTCAGAATAAAAGCTACGACTAAGGCATAAATAAAGGCGCCCAGGAGAGGATTAAGACCAAGTAGTAGTGCGGAGGCCACGCCTGCAAGCGAAGCATGAGCCAAGGCATCACCATAAAGCGCCGACCCCCTAAGAACTGTAAGCATCCCTACCAGTGCACACAATAAAGCTGTTAAAAGACCAGCTATTAGGCCTCTTTGAACAAACGAAAGGCTGAGTAGTTCGAATAGATATTCCATAATTAATGCTTGTGTCCGTGTGTATAAAACGTAATATCTCCTCCGTATAGTTCCAGAAATGTTTCTTTGTTAAGAACCTTATTCGGCTTACCTGTACACACCAGCCGTTTATTAATACAAATAACTTGGTCTGAATAGCCGTAGACAACATCCAACTCGTGAGAGGCTATTAAAATTGTCACTTCGGTCTCATTACGCATCTTTTGGAGAAGAGAATACAGTGATTGTTCGGCACCCACATCTATACCAGCTTCTGGTTCATCCAGAATTAACAGCTTTGGTTTATGAACCAGGGCTCTAGCTAAAAGGATTCTTTGAAGTTGCCCGCCAGAAAGTGAAGACAGAGTCGTTCTCTCGTATTTTTGTAGACTAACTTGTTCCAGTGACTCCTTAATGAGCTTGTCCTTATTTTTATGACACGAAGTACAACTTAGTAAAGCAAGTTTTAAAAACTCATAAACAGTAATTGGAATTTTTTGATCAAAACTATATCGCTGGGGAACATAGCCAATTGAAGCATAGCTAGAGCGTATAGACTTGCCAAAGATTTTTATTTCTCCCTCATAGGGGAGTATTCCTAAAATGGCCTTTATTATGGTACTTTTTCCAGCACCATTAGGTCCTAGCAAGGTAGCAATTTTATTCTTTTGAATATCAAAGGTTATACCAATAGTCGCTTGGGTGTTGTGGTTCGGATATTTTACGCTGAGATCTTTAACTTCTATTGCAGGAGTATTAGGCATGTTTAATTGGAACTAATTATCTGGCTAATGTTATAGCGCATAAGTTCCAGATACGTCGGCGCATTTGAAGTGTCTCCCAGTGGATCGAGTAAGACAAGATTTACTCCTAAATCACTAGCTAACGGTCTAATTGCATCAGTAGAAAGTTGAGGCTCTACAAAAATTGTTTTAACGTTATTGAGAATAATTTCGTTTTGAAAATCTGCAACGTAACCAGGTGTAGGTTCTTTACCAGGAAACTCTTCAAACTCAGCTACAATCATAAATCCATAGTTACGAGCCAAATAGTCCCAGCCACCATGAAAGACAGCAATTTGCTTGGTTTCTGAATTGAGTTGTTTTCTCATCTCGATATCTGCTTTGGCAAGCTTGGAGACGTAGACATCATTATTGGCCTCAAATTCTTCGGCATACTCGGGGAATAAAGTAGAAAGGCTATCTTTTACATTCCGAGAAATAATCATGCCATTTGGAAGGGTGAGCCAGTAGTGGGGATCAATGTTGCCATGGTCCTCATCTTCTTCCTCATCCTCATGATTATCCTCACTTGAAATGAGATTAATATCGGTGTCCACAACTTCAACATCAACTCCGTTGGATGTTGCAAATTCCTGGGCCCAATCGTCTAGTCCATGGCCAATAACAAAAAGCACTTCAGACTTACTTAGCTCTGCCACCTGACTTGGAGTCAAGTCATATGAGTGAGGGGAAGCCCCAGAAGGTAGTAACTGTACAACTTCGACTCGGTCACCGCCGACATTTCTAACAATATCGGCTAATGGGAAAATTGTAGTCGCCACGGTTAAGACTGTGTCGTCAGAAGCCGAGCTCGAACCTTTGTTTGAGCTTTGCCACATAATCAAACTACCAATAAGTACTAAAATCAAGGAAAAACCAATCATTGCTATAGAGATTTGTAGATTGGTTAGTTTTTCGATTCTCTTGACTATATGCAGCATTTAGTTGTCCTTCGTGTCAAATTTACTTAAGTAGACTATTATCAAAGCACCAGCAAGCGCTACTAATAGTGCAAAAAAGAAGTTTTGATCGTAAGCCAGCGGAAGAATGTTCTTTTCTACCAATGGGTTTTCGACTCCATGACTATCTATATATGTCTCTAGCACTTCTTTCCAGGGCCAAATCTTCCTGAGTGAGCCAAGCATTACACCAGTAAGTATGGCCATCATTAGGTCGTGGTGTTTTTCAAAAAAGTAAGAAAGTATTCTAGAAAATAAGGATAGTCCAATGATAGCCCCAACTCCGACAGTTCCCAAGACTATAAAGTCTTTATTCGAAACAGCCGATAGAATCTGAGAGTATTTTCCCATGACAATGAGTAGGAAAGAGCCTGAGACTCCAGGCAAAATCATGGCACAAATAGCGATTACTCCAGATAAAAAGTAGGCAGGAATTGTAGCCGGCGTTTCAACAGGTACCAGTCCTACTATCAGATAAGCTGCGATCGCACCTAGAACCAAGGAAACAATAACTTTTAGATCCCAATTTTTGACTCGTTTGCCTACTAAAAAAATGGAGGCTGCTACCAAACCAAAGAAAAACGACCATAAGAAAACCGGCTGGTTGAGAAGTAACCATTCTAGAACCTTAGCTAATGTGAGCACGGCTGTCAGAAGACCACCTGCCAGAGGAATTAAGAATCTAAAAGGTATTGCTCGAAAAGCTTCTAGAATTTTGCCTTTAAGTGCTAGGCGTAATACCTCTCCACTGACAGTTTTAATTGAGGCAATAAGCTCTTCATACACTCCTACTATGAGTGCAACAGTACCACCAGAGACGCCTGGAACAATATCTGCTGAGCCCATGGCAAAACCTGATAAAAAGATTCTTACAATACTTTTCTGTTTAAGATTCGATTTCTTTGATAACTTCATGTGACTATTGTGCCTTGATTTGATAGGTAAAAGCAAATTATAACCCAGAATTATTTCTGGGTATATCAGATCAACAGTTCACAAACTTGCTGCAAAACAATGAAGTACTAGTCAGCCTGCTAAGTCAGCTGTTTTGATACCTATAACTCTAACCTCATACCTATACGTTTTTATTTTCTTCTCTGCTCAAATAAAGACGATAATCTGCAGTCACTTTTTATTTGCTACCGGGCTAGGTATCCCAGGCTAATAGCCTGGATACATTTCTCGAGTGCTATGCACTCGAAGTGCAGATTCGTTGCTTCGCACACATCAAAACCATGAATACCAAACAAAAATTCCAGGTTCAAACCTGGTGTTTTTCTTTGCTACCGGGCTAGGATTCGAACCTAGAAAGATGGCTTCAAAGGCCATAGTGATACCATTTCACCACCCGGTAATGGAGTATATATTAACTCTAAATAACCTATCTTCAACAATGTCTACTATTATACTAGCTAGGCTATCCGAAACTTAAATCTAGAAAGCCAGTCGTCAATGATGTAAAGAATAGGAGCTATTTTAACAAAGATCTGTTTATATGTCGTGTATAGTAAAATCTGTTTATGAAAATTTTGAAGTTTTTCTCCTTAAATCGATCAGAAATAGTACTGTTATCGATAGTTTTTCTAGCCGCTATCATCTTTAGAGTGGCCTATATCTGGGACTATAACATTCATTTCTATTTTGACCAAAGTCGAGATGCCTACCAATCACTGCAAATCTACCAAAAAGGTGACTTCAAAATACAAGGCCCCTCTGCCAGTGGTACAAATGACACCGTCTACCACGGCGTGCTTTACTACTATCTCATTGGTTTTTTCTACTTCTTATCTTCAGGTAACCCGGTTGTCCCTAATATAGCCATAATAGTCGTCGCGGCATCTAGCATGCTGCCAGTTTTTTTACTCGCTAAGAAAATTTTTAAATCAAACCTAGTCGGTTGGCTTTCGGTTCTACTCTTAACAGCCTCTTCAGACCAGATAATGTTTTCAGTCGCTTTGGCAAACACCACCTTACTTATTCCTTTACTTGCATGGTTTTACTACCTTCTGTGGACTATCTTTATAGAAAAGAACTATAAGTATCTGCCATTTTTGGCATTAATCTTTGGACTGTGTAACCAGTCAGCTGTTTTTTCATTGTATTTGGTATCAAACATTCTTGGAATTTATGGCTGGTTTTCATACAAGCGAAGAAGGCTACTTTTAGGCACATTTAGACACTATCTTCTTTCTGTCTTTATCTATCTACTAACAATCTCAACCATGTTGCTAACCCAATACAAGTTATGGAAAGCCGGCATTTTTGACCCTTTTAACACGGTTACCTCTGTACAAAGCTCCCGCCCTTTAGACACAGTGATTTTAGATTCACTGAGTTTCTTGTCGAAAAAACTAGAATTTATACTATTTCCAACTAACCCCGAAATCAGCTTACTAGTGGCTTCCATACTACTAATAATAGGTTTGGCTCTGCTTTTTAGTAACAAAAAAAATGGCCTTTTATATCTCTGGTTTCTCAGTCCTCTGCTTTTGGTCGCACTTACGGCTAAAAGCTCGTATCACATAAGCGTAGGCGTTAGTGCGGGGTTTTATATCTTGCTGGCAAGTATGCTAGCTAAAATTTCACACAAAACCTGGGGGAGAGTCGCTACTATCATGTTTCTTGCTATCTATCTCTACAGTAACTTAACCTACTTACTTGTAATCAAAAATCAGCGCGGGGATAAATTATCAGTTCAATCTGGAGGAATGCTTGGAGATCAGCTAGACCTGATAGAAAAGACATATACAGATAACCCAGACAGATCCTTTTCTATAGCTACACTTACAGGTCCCCACGGGATGAACACGACTTGGTCCTATTTGTATCAATGGTATGGAGTAGAGAAGTACGGCTATGTACCGACTTGGTTTGGAGCAGACCAAAAAGGTATTCCAGCTGGGGAGTACCTTACAAATGTTTCGCATCCGGAAAAAACGCATTATGTTATCTATGAACCTAATCCAGGTTCAAGTCCTGATACTCGAGAAGAATTTAGGGAACTACAAACAATATATGCAGGTGATCCACTTGAAACCGTAATTTTTGACAAACTTGTATTAGAAAAGAGATCCAGCGTCGATGCTAAATGAGTTAAGGCTTAAAAAATAAAAAACGGGCTTTTAGAAAACCCGTTTGTCTTGATATAAATCTGAGCGGCGGACGAGGGTCGAACTCGCGACCTCCTCCTTGGCAAGGAGGCGCTCTACCACTGAGCTACCACCGCTTAAGTCTTAGCATTTTAGCGCACAAATGCAAAAGTGCAAAGTCTTGTGCATCCGGAGGGATTCGAACCCCCGACACTCGGTTCCGAAGACCGATGCTCTATCCAGCTGAGCTACGGATGCATAAACCTAATTTTACCATTTTTTTTATATTTAAGTCGTATGCTAAAGTTAGTTATGACAGAAGCTTCAAAATTATCTCAAAAAAGCACTTCAGAAGAACCCTCCAGAAAGTTCCTTCAAGAAGAGTTTTTAGAAAACATCAGTGACGAAATTCGACTTAACGGTCACTACCTAATTCTGCTATTTTTCTCGACTATTATCGCCACCCTCGGTTTACTTATAAACAGTGCCGCTGTGGTTATCGGTGCCATGCTTATCTCACCACTTTTTTGGCCCATCTTAGGCGTAACTCTAAGCATTATTTCTAACAGAAGACGTTTGGCACGCCGATCAGCCCTTAATTTATTTGTGAGTGTCTTACTCGTACTGGTAGTTGGATTTCTGCTTGCCAAAATAAGCCCTCTCGCTCAAATCACGACTGAAATAAGCTCAAGAACCAACCCAACCCTATTGGATTTATTTATCGCTCTAGCAGCTAGTGTTATAGGAGTTTTAGCCATCTATGACGCCCGAATATCTCAATCGACCTCTGGTGTGGCTATATCAATAGCCCTGCTACCTGCTTTATGTGTTTCGGGTATAGGTATTGCCTTTGGATCTTGGGAGATTTTTATTGGTTCACTCTTGTTATTTTCAGCAAACATTGGCGCAATTATATTTGTAGGCGTACTTACTCTTTATTTACTCAAGTTTCGTCCCAGGGATAGTGAAGATCAAACTAGGTTTAAATGGGGGTTAGCTGCTTCATTTGTTTTTCTCTTACTTTTATCTCTGCCTCTAAGTTACTTTTTTCAACAAACAATTAGGCAAAATACGCTTACCAGTCAAATCAATACAATTCTTGAAGAAGAGATTCATTCTTTAAATAATGAATCTCGACTTGAAAACTTACGTATTAGTTTCCCTCAAAGATTTAGCTCCAACCTAGTTCAAATTGAAGCTACTGTATACCTATCTGAGGGCAATAGTTTTACTACACGACAGAGAAGCTTGCTTATTAACAGACTGTCAGACTCTGTTTCTAGAGATATTGATCTCAAGCTCAACCTGGTAAACTCATTGGTTTTAAAGAGAGCCGAAGATGAAGAGATTCGAGAACTCCGAGAGCAAATTCGCTCGATGATTATTACTACTTTGTCCAAAAATGGACGGCCACTCACTTTCGAAACCATTGATATTACTTTTCCTGAAGATGAAAAAGAACTCATTTCAGTTTTACTCATAATGAAAGACAATAGTCTTAGTTCAATTAATTACTCTGAAAAGATTCAGCTAGAAAAGGTCCTAGAGGATAAATTCCAGAGAGATTTTTTAGTCGAGGTCGAGTTTATTCCGATAACCCGTCTGAGTGAAAGTTCAGATGTGGCCTTACTTGAAACAAGAATCGGTACGCTTTTAGAAGAGAGATTATCGCTTATATCAGATAAAATTAAGCTAAATCGGTACCATCTTCTTTCTGTTGATCAAAGCACAAATGATGAGAGATTGAGTCAAGCTGAGGCTAGTACCTCTGCCGTTTTAGGTATACAGTCAGCTCAAGCTGTTGTTTACATCGAAGTTCCAGAAGATTATCTTATAGAAGATGACCTTAAAGTAAATTTGGAAGTAGATATTAGTAAAGAGCTTAATACCCAACTCAGCCTGGAAATTTATCTGATAAGATACGAAACCTTATAAAAAGAATTTTTTATGAAAAACATCTGGAAAATAATAAAAATTTCTCGCCCGTTGCATCGTTACTTTTTGGGTGCTAGTTTCCTAATCCTGGTTACAGCTCTACTAACTCAACTTTCACCTTTGATCATCAAAACTATAGTTGATCAAATTGAGCTTCAGGTAACAACTCAAAATGGAAACATTCAAAATTTGTATTTCTGGGTCGGTGCCTTTTTCGTCGCCAACATACTCAATGTTCTTATCAATGCTGTTACTCAACGTGCCGGCGATTACATTTCTTCGCGACTAGGCAAGTATCTGACAGAAGAATTTTATCGCAAAATTTTTACGCTACCACAAAAATACTTTGATTCTGAGATCTCAGGTAAAATCGTCAACCAATTAACTCGAGGTATTCTGTCTATTCAAAGCTTTGCTACTTCATCTACAAACTTTATACTTCCAGCCTTACTTCAAAGCTTCTTTACGATTTTTGTTCTAGCTTACTATGATCTGTTTATAGGTATTCTTGCCTTCAGTATCTTTCCTATCTATGTGGGCATTAGTCGCTACTCAACCATTGTCTGGGGTAAGAGGGAAGTAGAAAAAAATAAACGTGAAGACACTGCTCGTGGCCGAATTCAAGAAGTTATTTCTAATATACGGCTAGTTAAGAGTTTTAACACCCAAAGACAAGAATGGAATTTTATCTCCAAAAAGTATGGCCAGATCAATGAAATCTATGATAAACAATCACTCTCTTATCATCTTCTCAACTTTGTCAGAAATTTTGGTTTAGAGTTTATTATTTTTGTAATTATGGTGATGACCTTTGCTCAGACATTCACCGGCAAGTTTAGTCTTGGTGAGATGGTCTTGATTTTACAGTTACTAAACATGCTGCGACGCCCTCTTTTTGCTATGAGCTTTATTTTGGAACAAGTTCAGAGAGCAGAATCTGGTTCAAAGGAGTATTTCGAAATTATAGAATTAGAGTCAACCGAAAAATTTTCTAGTCTTAAATCAAAATGGAGAAAGATCTCAAAACCTACGATTGAATTTAAAAATGTTAATTTTTCTTATGATGAAGGTGGTGAAGTTATTCAAAATGTTAGCTTCAAACTCGATAAGCAAGAAACGATTGCCTTAGTTGGCCACTCAGGAGCAGGCAAGTCTACCCTGATAAACTTAATTCTTAAATTTTACGACCCAAGCAGTGGGGAGATCTTCCTCAAAGATGAAAGCTATAAAGAGCTTTCGCATAGTACTATCAGAAATCAGATATCGCTAGTGTTTCAGGATAATGAGCTGTTTTCTTCTACAGTAAAAGAGAATGTTGCCTATGGGCTACCAAAAGCTAAAGATGCAGATATTGTGAAAGCACTTAAACAAGCTAATGCTTGGGAATTTGTAAGCAAGCTACCAAAAGGACTCGAATCAGAAATAGGGGAACGAGGAGTAAAATTATCTGGAGGTCAAAAACAACGTATTCAAATCGCTCGGGCTATTTTAAGAGACGCACCTATTTTGATCTTAGACGAAGCTACTAGCAGTTTAGATTCTAAATCAGAAAAGTTGGTCCAGGATGCCTTGGATAAACTCTTTAAAAATCGACTGGTTATTATTATTGCTCACCGTTTTTCTACCATTCAAGACGCCGATAGAATTCTAGTAGTCAATTCCGGCACAATAGTAGATTCCGGTACTTCCAAAGAGTTAAGCAAGAAAGATGGTATCTATGCTGAATTACTCAGATATCAGATTGAAGGCAATAAGAAGTTGCTGAGCCAATACGATATTTATTAGCTCCAAGGATTGTCTTCTTTTGAAGCTCTTAAATTTTCAAGTTTTTGTTCAAAATCCATGTCTCGATTAACATGAGTAGGAGTATCTCGTAAGTGAGGAGGTTTGGATTGTCTCCATTCGTCTAACTCATCTAGATCATTTGGGATATCACCGTGAGATAAACAATCTTTCAAAAAACTAATCCACTCTCTTTTATACTCGGGCAGATCAGCATATTCTCTTTGAATCTCAAGCCAGGCTGTACAAACTGTTTGAGTTTTAGCTATCTGATTATCTTCAGTGATCTGGTCTGGTTGAAACAATAGTTCACTTTTTACCATAAGTATAGCTAGTTACATTGAGAACAAAGTGAGTTATATTTTTCATCGCATTCCTCGCAACAAACAAACAGACCTTTACACTTTTCTCGCTTAGCACAGTCGATGTAGCGGGTGATTTTGGTACCGCAATGTTCACAGGAAGATACGACAGTTGGATTGACATTATTTACTGGTATGCTCAGGCGTTTGTCGAAGACAAACATTTCGCCTTCAAAGTGTTTACCACCGGTTTTTTCTCCGTAGACATGAATACCTCCATGAAGTTGTCGGACATCGGTAAACCCTTGCTCTCGAAGGTAGGCAGAAGCCTTCTCACATCGAATACCACCAGTACAGTAGGTAACAACAGGCTTATCCTTGTAATCAGCTAGATTTTTCTGAACGAATTTTGGAAAGTCACGGAAGTTATCAATCGGAGGAATAAGTGCATTTTTAAATTTACCAATCTTAGCTTCATATTCATTACGAGCATCAAGAATTACAAAGTCAGTTTCTTCCTCATAAAGGGCTAATAATTCCTCAGGTTCAATATAATGGGCTTTATTATCGAGATCGACATCAGTCATCTTTTGTCGTAAGCCTAAGGTAACTATTTCAGGTCTAAGGACGACTCTCATTCTCGGAAAAATCTGCTCATGGGCCCAGGATATTTTCCATTCAATATCTTCCAAGCCTTTAATCTTCGAGGTTTCTTCCATATAGGTATCGACAGCTTCGGGAGATCCTGCAAGAGTACCATTAAGTCCTTCATCGGCAATTAAAACACGACCCTTGAGACCAAGACCTACACACAATTTGAGATGGGCTTTTCTAAACTTTTCATCTGCGTCTAAGGGTGCGTATTTATAGTAGAGGAGTACTTTAAACTTGTCCATGTTGGCTATTATACCAAGTTTTATTGCAGTCGCTAATGACTGTGACTATACTTAAAGCTATGTTTACGGCCAGCGATATTTCTAGTATTAGTGATGCAGCCAGAACCCGTGACGCAGTCATGGAGGTTAGAAATAGAGAAATGGGGATGAGTAGATCCTTTGGTCAAGTTTCTGGGCCGAGATATCAAGTCGGTGGCTCAAGCGATAAACTTCCAGTTGTTGAAACTGGAGGAAAGCCTTTTCTCGAACCATTGCTTTCAAAAAACACGCAAGTCTCATTACCCAAGGATATTCAGAAAAATAGTATTCTTGAGTATAAAGATCAAACGACCGGTCTGCACTATTACGGTCAAGTGACAAGTTCTGGTGAGGGGAAAGAGAGTATCGAGGTCAAAAATATCACAAAATCTGAAGCTGACAGGCAAGTGACCGACGATAGCGGCATTAAAGTCTATTCACTCAATCAGAATGACTTAGATACAAATCAAAACTCGTCTGCAATAAAATCTCTCCTAAGTTTGCTTGATCCCAGTGAAAGTTTTGTTTTCAAACTTATGACTACTTTGCTCGTCGGTAACATTTTCAAGTCAGAATCTCTTACAGATATTTTCATGGCTGTTTATATACGAATTGTAGGTTTGGCTGTGGCAGTTATCAGCTTGATTTATATCTCAGTAGTGTTATTTTAAGTACATGCTTATTGCAGTCGCTTCCCAAAATCCAGTAAAAATTAACGCTTCTAAGAAGGCTTTTGAAATTGTTTTTCCTAAGATAACTTTTGAAACGCAGGGGTTTGTAACTGATTCAAAGGTTTCAGACCAGCCAATTACTGATTCAGAGACACTCACAGGTGCAACCAACCGAGCTCAGCAGCTGAGGACAGATTACCCCAAGGCTGACTATTGGGTAGGGATTGAAGGCGGTATAGAGCTAAGAAAGAAGGATACAGAATGTTTTGCCTGGATTGTAGCTCTTTCGAAGAATAAAATGGGAGTAAGTCGAAGCGCCAGCTTCATTTTGCCTGAAGAAGCAAACAAGCTTTTGCATACTGGCAAGGAACTGGGGGATGTGATGGATGTTTTACATCAAAGAGA
>Ga0066639_10000739_pt1 | contig 28859 bp, 19 predicted proteins | sample CryGeyCG2114_010_2_FD_59504 | JGI IMG/M metagenome (GOLD analysis project Ga0066639, IMG submission 59504) | Groundwater microbial communities from aquifer - Crystal Geyser CG10_big_fil_rev_8/21/14_0.10 | ecosystem: Environmental > Aquatic > Deep subsurface > Groundwater | place: USA: Utah...
CCTTTTTAAAAAATCTCTCTGCAAATAATCAAAATTGTTAAAAAAATGATTACACATAACTAGCGCATATATGGAATGTTTAACCGATAATATTCCGATTCGGTATGTTATGCGTAGTAAAAGCCTCTTGTATACCGAAACAATACCGCTTTCTGCCCATTAAATCAATCATTCTTCGCCGCTTCAGCGCTATGGATAACAAGCAAACAAACGGCTCATTTAATGAGTCGTTTGTTGAAATTGTCTAAAATCCCACTCCCCTACGCGCCAAGATACTTCAACACCCCAAACACAAGAAACGCGGGCCAGACCAGAGCCTTGAGCAGGCCGACGACTGATGGCCAAAGTCCCTCTGTGACAGAAAGATAATAGGCGGCCGCGCCGACAAGCCCGAGGAAATAGCCGCATCCGCCGCACTTGGCGCCGGAGCAGCAGCCTTTTACTTTTTTAAACATAGTTTGTCTCCTAAATTATTATGGCAAATAATTTTCCGGATTGACCGGAATACCGTTCAATCTCACCTCTAGGTGCAGGTGCGGTCCGGTGGTCAGATTTCCCGCGCCCGAGGTTCCCGGTGTCGCGCCGGAGCATCCGATAACCTGTCCTTGCACCACAAACTCATCCTGTGCCACCAAAATGCAGCTGACGTGGCCGTAGACGCTTGAGAGCCCATCAGCATGTATGATGGATATGTAACTATACCCTAGCCCGCCATCATGCGCTTGGGACACATATCCCGAAGCAATGGCCTTGATGGGTGTTCCCTGCGGTGCGCGGATATCAATGGCCGGATGCTCAAAGTATCTGCGGAACGGATAATCAGGATCATGAAACGTTGCGGTGATAGTTCGTCCGGGAACCGGCCAGATGAACTGCTGTCCGGAAAGGCTCGAAAGAGTTTTGTCCCCGGATTCCTCAAGGCGGGCGCGCAATTGGCGTTCAAGATTCACCACATCCGCGTTAATCTGAGCTTGCTCAGCTCTCACCTGCTGCAGCAGCTGCTGAAACTTTCCTTCGTCCGCCTGCGTTGCCTCAAGGATGACATTCTTTGCGGTGATATTTTCTTCAAGCGAAAGCTGCTTCTCGGTCAGGCCGTCTCTCAGGGACTCAAGATCAGCATGTTGGGCCTCAAGCTCCTTTTTGTCTGTTTCTAATTTCTCTTTGAACGCCTTGACCTTTTCTATGACAAGATGCAAATCCCCTTCTATGGTAACGAGATACTGCTGTTGGTCAAAAAAATCATTGAACGCATTGTCAGAAAGCAGAATTTCAAGATAGCTCTTTTGGTCGTTCTGGAATAACACTCTAATGAATTCCCCGAGGCGCTCTTTCTGTATTGCTATTTCCTTGTTCTTCTGTTCAATATTATTCTCAGTCTCTTTTATCTGAACATTAAGCTTGATGATCTCCGCGCGTTTGAGCTCCAGCTGAAGCTTTGTTTGCGCGATGGTGTCTTCCAGTGTTGACAGTTGATTCTTAATGGTGAGAGCCTCGTTCCTTTTTGTCTGAATCTTGCTTTCGTATGCGTTCACCTTGCTCTGAAGATCATCAATAATCTCGCGTTGTTCTTTCAGCTGCTGCGCAAGATCTTGTATCTCAGGGTCTTTCCCTGAAACCTCTGCGGACGGGTCTTCCCCGCCGACTCCGTAGCCCGTGAATGCGTTCTCAGGCGTTTCCCGCGCCAGTAGATTGACCGGGAAGGTTAACAGCAAAACGACCAGTACTGCCGCACCGGTTCTTATAAAACCATACGTTGTTTTTGTATTTATTTGCTCGAAATTCATGATTTTATATTATACCACAAATCCCTCCTTTTAACAAATTCCTATTTCTCAAGCTTGTGGATAGCTGTTTGTATTCTATTCATGCTTTCGTCCTTGCCCAAGGCGGCCATGGTATCAAACAAATCAGGTGACCGCTCCATGCCCGTGACCGCAACGCGCAGAGGCCAAAGCAGATCCCCTTTCTTGATCCCCTGCTTATCACAGTAATCAAAAAAGGTTTGCCGCAATGATTCAGCATACCAGTCGTCGCATCCTTCCGCGATCACGCGCCCTTTACTAAGCATGCCGCAAGCAGCTGTTATGGTGCTTTTTTTGGGAATAAGCATTTCTGCCTCATACTGAAGCTCCCCGGGTTTCAGAAATTCAGTCAGGGCTTGAAACTCACCAAACGTCTCAAGCCTATCATGCACAACCGGAAGCGCGCGATCAATGAACGCCGCATCCATCAGCGGGTCGAACGCAGAGAGCGCTGAAGCAAGCGCAGGGACATCCATTTGCTGGATGTACTTGCTGTTCATCCAGCGCAGTTTTTCAATATCAAAAATGGGGTTGTTCTTATTTATCTTTTCAATATCAAATGAATCGATCAGCAGAGCGCGGGAGAATAATTCCTGATCTGTTTTTGGATTCCAGCCAAGAAACGCGAGATAGTTCGCCATTGCGTCCGGTAGAAATCCTTGGTCTCGATACGCAAGCACAGATACAGCGCCGTGGCGCTTTGAAAGTTTTGACTTATCCGTCCCGAGGATAATGGGCAAATGGACCCAAACCGGCTCGTCCCAGCCGAACGCGCGATAGAGCAGAACGTGCTTTGGCGTAGACGCAAGCCACTCATCCGCACGGATTACGTGCGAGATATTCATAAGATGATCATCAACAACAGACGCAAGGTGGTATGTCGGAAATCCATCCGACTTCAAAAGAACCTGATCATCAAGCGTATCGTTCGCAACACTGACAGATCCTTTGATCGCATCATGAAAGACGGTTGTCTCGCCTCGATCAAAACGCATGCGGACCGTGTACTGCTCTCCTGCTTTGATGCGCTCCCGCGCCTCGTCTACAGTCTGCGTATCAAACCTTCCGTCATATCGCGGCGGCATTTTTTTAGCTGACTGCTCGGCCCTCAGCGCGTCCAGCTGTTCAGGTGACGCAAAACTATAATACGCGTGCCCCTTCTGAATGAGCTCTTCCGCGTATTGTTTGTATATAGCAAGACGCTTTGACTGAAAGTACGGTCCAAACTCGCCTGCCTCCTCAATACGTCTCTCGCCTCTTGGCATTTGGACTTTGGCATTTGGACTTTCATTCCGAACCCCTTCATCAATATCTAAGCCAAGCCACGAAAGCGATTCAAGGATCGCCTCAAGACTGCCCGCGACCAGTCGTTCCTGATCCGTATCCTCGATCCTGACAATGAACGTGCCCTTTGCGTGGCGAGCGTAGAGCCATGCGAAAAGCGCCGTGCGGATGTTGCCGACGTGCGGTATGCCGGTTGGACTGGGAGCGAATCGAACTCGAATTTTTTTTGTCATATTCTTCCTTAAAAACGATTGTTAGAAAGCGGCGAAAGGCTATCGGGCGTTCTGATTTTTGACTGCTATTAGGACATACGCGTTTGCCGTCATTCTGGAGGCCTTGAATTCAAAGCCTCCAGAATGACGGCTATTTTTGTCAAAGGCGCACGTCCTATACTAATTTTTGCTGTCAATAACTATTTTCTGTTTTTGGCAACCAATTTCCATTCTGCAATGGCCATCCGCGCAAGCGGCCTTCGCTTCTCGTGAACACTCTCAACAAGTTTTTCAGGCGGCACCCAGCGATATTCGCATATCTCATGTTCATCAACCGAGATATCAGAACCATCTCCGTTATACGCAAGAAAAAAAAGAGATTGCTGTTGTCCGCGATAACCACCGTTCAGACGATGCCAAACCGGCCAATCATATCGATGCGTTGTCGCGCTCTTTCCGACTATGGCTGCGCTTGTTATACCCGTTTCTTCACTGATCTCCCGCAATACAGCATCTTCCTCGTTCTCATAACGATCAACTCCTCCTTGCGGCAGTTGCCAGTGTTCCTGCTCTTCCATGGCTCGGCGGACAATAAGTATCTCGTGCCGGGAATTTATAATGCACGCGGCGACATTTCTTCGATATGACGCGGACATCCGGACGCGCCACACGGCTGTTTCCCACAAAAACCGAAAAGTGGCGTTGAATATTCTTTTGAATCGCGCCGGCTCCTGAATAAGGCGCCACAACCACTCAAAACCAGCCTCTCGCACAATCTCCGGAGCGCGGCGCGCCTCTCCGGCCCAAAAGTCTATTGCTCCGCCGACAGTCATAAATAATTTCACGTTCGGAAGGTCTTTTGCATTGCTATTGATCCATAATTCCTGCTTTGGGCATCCGAATCCGACAAACACAATTGCGGCGCGAGAGTCGCTGATACGGCCAATGAGCGAGCTGTCCGCGGCAGAACATGATCCTTTGCTGATAGTTATGACGCCGCCGTGGGCCGCGCCCGCGATAGAAAGATTTGGAAATCGCTCTTTGAGCCGCAGAACCGCTTTTTGCGCTGTCTCTTCGCTGTGCCCGCCGAGGAAAAATACACCCTCTTGTTCCGCGCTAAGCGATGCCATCAGCGATTCTGCAAAATCAGTACCCGGAATACGGTCTGAGAGCCGCTCCCCGAGCATGAGCGCTCCGACCTTCAGGCCGATCCCGTCAGCAAGTCTGAGTGAAGAAGCATTAATAACCCTGCGGAGCATGAATGATCTTTTTGCCTTCAGGACGATCTCCGGATTCGGTGTGGTGATGTAGTGCTGCGCACGGTCATTAAGCATCTCGAGCGCTAGGGATAATGCCTGTGCATAACTCACGTCAGATACCTCAATACCCAGAATATTGACTGATTTCATGCCAAAAGTATACCATGCAATCACCGTATTTTCCAGTTGACCAATGTTCTGTATTCTACTAAAATAGACATACTATTCGCCCTTTTTATCGTCATATCATCACTTCCGTCAGCTCAAAACTGACACATTGGCGTCCACATTGGGATGTGTTAAAAAACGAAAGGGGGTTCAGCTCTATTTTGATTTAACGCACGATGCGACGCATGAAACATGAAAATAGCACCAACCAAAGGGCGAAAAAATTGATATCACGCGATATCAATAATGCCGAGAGCATTACGATCGAGGAGATTCCAATGGATATTGTCCTTCTGCAGTCCTGCAACACCCGGTTCGCTGCTGAGGCAAAAAGCACCGTGAAGAAGACAAAAGCGTTCGCCGGCCACTACCTGGCCTGATCACTTCGTCCTATATCCAACGGAGACCGAATGAAAACTCCACCGCGCGCCCGTTCCCGTCCTCCGCCTGAGTAGATATTTCCGCGACGTTCGGAAGCTGATGCTGTTCATTCTATTACTTTGGGCTGTCTGGCCCGGCGCGGCACTCATTTCATATGAGGCCGCGCTATTTTTTTTGGCGTGAGGTTTTATGCTACAATGAGCACATGAAAAAACCTATTGTGCTCATGATCCTAACTGCCCTCATTTTTGCCCCGCTCCATGCGGCATTGGCGGCTGATTTCAACGCAGACTACATTATTTCAGATGCCGAGCTTGAGGATTATGGCTCTCTTTCACAGGATGCGATCCAGCGTTTTTTGGAAAGCAAAGGCAGTTTCCTTGCCTCATACACGCATGTGGTTAACGGCGTGGTAAAAAAGGCAAGCCAGATTATATTTGATGAGGCAAATCTATATCAGATAAACCCGAAAGTCATACTCGCAATGCTTCAAAAAGAGCAAAGCCTTATAACTGACCGGACGCCAAGCCAAAATCAGCTCGACTGGGCAACCGGGTTCGGGGTCTGCGATTCCTGTTCCAAGGACGACCCATCACTGTCCTCGCTCAAAGGATTTTATAATCAGGTTTCTGATTTTGCCGAAAAAGTTCGCGTGAACTACCTGCGCGACCTGCAGTCGCTCGGCAGGACATTGACCGGATGGGGTCCGGGTAAAACAAAGACGACTCTGGATGGATATGATATCACGCCCGTCAACCGCGCTACCGCAATACTATACACCTATAATCCCTATCGCGGCGGAGATCGCATCGGCGCAAACTATAATTTCTGGAAAATATGGCAGCGTTATTTTGTGCGCGACTATCCCGACGGCACACTGCTCCAACAGTCAGGCGATGCCGGTGTTTGGCTCCTGCAGAACGGAAAGCGGCGGCCATTCGCGAGCCGCACCGCGCTGTATTCGCGATATGACCCGAAACGAATAATCCAGGTCGAGAAGAACGAGCTTGAAAAATACGAGATCGGTCCGCCGATCAAATTCGCTAACTATTCCCTGCTCAGAGCTCCGTGGGGCACTATCTATCTTCTGGTGGATGATACCATACGGGGAATCACGTCGCAGGAGGTATTCAGAACAATCGGATTTAATCCCGAAGAAGTCATATCTGTCGAGGCGGATGATCTCGCCTTGTATACGGAGGGAGATCCGATAACCATAGCATCATCCTATCCGACCGGCGCGCTTCTGCAGGACAACAAAACCGGCGCCGTGTTCTATGTGCAAGATGGCGTGAAGAAAGGCATAATTGATCGGTCGATCATGGCTATTGCCTTTAAGTCGCAGCGCCCGCTGCCGGTTCACCCCGAGGAACTGGATGAGTATCCATACGCGGGACGCGTGGCACTGCCCGATGGTACCATAGTCACCGCTCCGGGATCGCCGGCGGTTTATGTCATTGCTGACGGATCGCGCCGTCCGGTTGTTTCAGGCGAGGCATTTGAGAAACTCGGCTACCGCTGGAGCGATATTGTTGAAGTGCCCCAGCGCGTCATAGACATGCATCCTCTGGGTCCGCCGCTTGACTTGGTCGCCGTGTCAGACGGCGAGGATGTATTGGGTGATAATACGATCCAATAATATGCTGGTATACGCAGCGCACATCCCACACTCTCCCCTGCTCTTGCCGCAGATCGGTAAAGAGCGGTCGCGGCTGTTCAAAAAAATCAGAGGCGCCATCAAAACCATTGCGGAGGATTTGTACGCGCGAAAGGTAGACACGGTAATAACCATCACCCCGAACGGTGAAGGACAGGAACAAGCATACGTGGTGCACTTCTCGCCGAAGTTTGACATAGATTTTTCTCGGTTCGGCGACTTCAGCACTCGATCATACGCGCTCGGTGACTCGTACACCGCGTTCAAGCTGCGGCACATCCTTTCGCGCACCCACAGTATAAAATCGCTCACTCCGCGGATTCTTGATGCGGCATCGAGCGTGGCATCGCTTCAGTTGCGCTATACCGAATCCCAGCTTAGGATCGTGCCGCTGACATATGCTTTGGATCGGCCGGAACAACTGTACTCGTTCGGTACGCTATTGCGGGACAGTGTGGAACAGTGCCCGCAGCGCATAGCCATCATTTCGCTCGGCGACCTTGCGCGGAACAGGCGAAAAACAGCAAAAGAAACCAAAGATTTTGATACCTTACTCGCTAATGCCATCATTTCCCATGATACGGATTCTTTCATTAACGATTGCGGCACTCAAGCTGATACGTTTTTTGTCAGTGGTTATCGGCCTTTGGCTATCCTTTTAGGGGTACTTGACGACATTGCTGCCAGCTCTGACGTCGTGGAGTATGAACAGCCGATGGGTATTGGCATGATGGTTGCCCGATTTCAGTTTTAACATGATCGCAAAAATCGCCCCGCTTGTACGCCTGCCAGGATCGGTTGATGTCTTTGATTACCATATACCTGACGAACTCAGTGCCAGAATCGCCGCCGGCAGTCTTGTCGCGATCCCGTTCCGATCAAAAACCATACACGGCGTGGTCATTGAAACAACGGAAAAGACAGCCGCCTCGTTTCGCGCGCGGCCGATCACTGACATGCTTGAAGAAAAGCCAATACTCTCCGAAGAGCAAATCAAGCTGATCTCGCGATTCTCGGATCACTACTATGCGCCGCGTGCCCTGATTGTCCGATTGATAGTTCCTGACAGGCCAAAGCGGCTGTCAGCATCAAAAGAAACAACACATCCTGTTCCTCCTTTTCTGATAGAACAACAAGCATCAGTCGCCATTGAAGCGCTCGTCGCTGAAAATGATTCCCTGCCGCGCGAGATGCGCATTCAGGATCTGTCATCGTTTCTCTGGTTTCTAAAATCCTACGCGCGCAAATCAAAAAAAGGCATTACCATTATCGCTCCCACCATAGCTACCATTACCTTGCTCGCGCAAACTCTGAAGGATCAGTTTCCGGACCGTGTTGTTTGTTATCACAGTGAAATGAGCAAAGGACAGCAGTGGAACGCATACCGGCAATCTCTTCATAATGCTGAGCGAATACTCATCAGTACGCGACAAGGAGCACTATTGCCCCTGCCGCGCGGAGGAGTTATATTCATATACGACGCGACAAGCGAGGATCTCAAGCAAACAGATCAGCATCCTCGGTATGATGCCCGCACGGTCGCTTTGTGGCATGCCCAATACACAGAGTCCTCGCTGACACTGGTAAGCCACTCTGAACGGATCGCGCTAAAGAACGAAAAGCCGCTCATGCTTCCGCGCGCGGGAGGCCCTGCTGTCCGGACATCGCTTATAGATATCAAGCGCGAGCAAACAGCATCCGAAGGAAGAACACTGAGCTTCAGTGCGTACGAACACATTAACAAAACCCTGAAAGAGGGAAAACGGGTCCTGATCGCATCAATGCGGCGCGACTCTGAGGCAGGAATATCCGCCCGTGGCATTTTGAAAGAGTTGACCGATATTCAAAAAAATTGTACAATTGGCATCCTTGATACAAATAGTAAAAATGTACCGAATTCAGACATAATTATTGCCACTACAGGGTCTCTGGAAAGCCTAAAACTGCTTTCTGAGAGGAGTTCAATCGGTTTATTGCTCATTGCCTCTATTGAGCCGCTTCTTGCGCTTCCTGACTTCAGGTCAGCGGAGCGGGCGTACCATAAATTGGGCCATCTCAAGATGATTGCTCAGGAGCTGCGTATTCCCCACCTCGCGCTTCAGGCATTCGGCGATGACAACCGATCAGTGCGCGCGGCGATCTTCGGCGAGTATGAACAGTTCAAGGCCGCGGAACTTACCTCTCGCAAAGAGTTGCATTACCCCCCATTCACAGAACTTATAAAAATTTCTCAGAAAAAAGATTCAGCTCCCTCGGTAAAGGACTTGATGAGCCGCATACCACAGAGCAGCGCCTATCGAGTACAAGGGCCGTATACTGATCATAACGGACGCGTCTCCATCCTCATAAAAATGTCACGCCCCGAAACCATTCCCCTGCTTCGCGAGCTTTCCTCTGAATGGATCATAGATCGCGAGCCGGAAAATATCCTATAATAGTATTACATGTCAAAGCTGCCACTTGTTTATTACCCCTCTCCCACACTAGAACAGCCATCACAAAAGATGATTGATGTTACGGCTGCCCAGAGGTTAGTCCCTGACATGATCGATACCATGATTGCTGAACATGGCATTGGATTGGCCGCTCCCCAAATAGGAACAAACATTCAGCTCGCGATCATTAGCAAAGACGCGGATCCTTCGCTAAAAGACCACTTGGCTATCATCAACCCGAAGATATACTCAGCATCGCGCGACAGCGTGGAAGACACTGAAGGATGTCTTTCGATTCCGGGAGTTGAGGGTGTTGTGCCTCGCCACAAAAAAATCAAGGTCCGCTTTATCGGCATCGACGGACTTGAAACAAAAATAAAAGCAACCGGACTCTTCGCTCGCGTACTGCAACATGAGATTGATCATTTGAACGGAATATTATTTATAGAACGAGCGACAAAGATCACCCAAGGAGAAAATTCATTATCAGAATCAAACACGCTATAATTACGCCGAATCTTGAACACGACAATCGACATGACATCAGAAAAAATTAGGATTGCATTCTTTGGTACACCAGACTTCGCCGTTCCCACACTTGAGAGCCTTCTTTCTGATCCGCAAATTGATGTCAGGGTTGTTGTTACGCAGCCGGACAAGCCCGCGGGAAGGCACCACGCGGTTGCGCAGAAATCTCCAATAAAAAAACTGGCGGAGAAGAACAACATACCCGTGCATGATGATTCTCTTGATCGTTTTTCGCATGACGCCGAAATTGGGGTTCTTGTTGCTTATGGAAATATCGTTCCGCAAAAAACGATAGATTCCTTCAAATACGGAGTAGTCAATATTCACCCGTCTCTGCTTCCCCGCTATCGCGGTTCATCGCCCGTTCAAGCAGCCATTAGGAACAGAGATGAAGCAACCGGCGTTTCTATTATGGCGCTTGATAAAAAAATGGATCATGGGCCCATTCTCGCTCAGGAAACTGTTCCGCTTTCAGGGATTGAGACCGCCGGATCGCTCACTGACACACTCGCGCACATAGGCGCGCGCATGCTGTCGGATACAATAAAAAAATATACAAGCGGAACGCTCAAGCCGAGCGAACAGGAACATGACGCTGCTACATACACGCAAAAAATCAGCAAAGATGACGGCCGTATAGATTGGTCGCTTCCGAGCGCAGACATTGATGCGCACGTCCGAGCCATGACGCCGTGGCCCGGAGCATGGACCACGTGGAAAAATAAGCGTCTTATTGTCTGGCGGAGCAAGGGCGGCATACCCGTCGAAGTACAGCCAGAAGGGAAAAAACGCATGGACTATGACTCATTCCTCCGAGGCCAGCCTGACTTCTCGCTTGATAACACAATATAGAAAACGCGCCCCTTCTTTGACTAAGAAGAGGCGCGTATGTTATGAGTCGACATGCTGCAGAGTCGGCGATTGTTTTTTATTCGAGGATTCAATTCGCTGAGCGACCAAAAATGGACAGTCGCGTGTGTTTAGATTTGGGACGCATGGCGCGATATTCTCGCAGAGATTGCACAATTCGACAGGATCGGGCCTTTGTTTATTGCCACTCACGTTTTTCATATACTCCTCCTTGCGGAATTCATGCTCACAAAACCGAGTACCTGCGGATCACGAAAATCATGTTCTTAATAGCCGACGAAGAGCCATGGTATTGCCACCAATACATTAATGAAATCGCACGCAATGATCGATCGGCTATGACCCCGCAGCGGTCAGGTATTATTTTCTCCTCGCGCAGGATGTGAAGGTGCAAAAAATTAACGATTCTTCTTTGTGACATTAAAGCCCAAATACTTGCCTGTTGCAAGCCTGGTTTGAGCGTCAATGGCAGGAAGTGAACCGAAAACGATCATATTCACCGGAAAGAGCGCCCACTGTATAAACATATACAGATACCGGTACTTCTCGCCCTTCGGAGCAGGAGGCAGGAACACGATGGACAATATCGCGGTTGAAAAAAGCCCGATCATGGCGCTGGTCAAAAGCCAATGAAGCACAAAAGGCGCGTTCTGCGCTATCACGGTCTCTTGGGTGGTTCTGTCTGCAAAATAGAGCGGCAGCCGGCCCAAAAGGATGATAAGTATGGGCGCTGTTGCCCACGAATACATGCCTTCGGTTATGTTAAAAAAATACTTGAATTTTTTCATGAACGGAATTTTTTTATTCCGCCAAAAATGCCATATCATGTACGGAAAATGCTCAATGCCCCAAGCCCAGCGCCGCTGCTGCTTATACACGGCCACCATGCTCCCCCAGAACGTTCCTGTATCAACAGTATCCATGGAAACCGGAACATACATGGGCGTTACCGTGTAATTGCCATTGTAGTGAATGAAACACTGTAAAAATATCCGAGAGTCCTCAGTCACAATATCCGCTTCCCAAAAACCAACAGCCATCAAAGTCTTCCAGCTCATGCTATGCGACGAAAACGTGAACAATCGCTCGGGACGCGACAGGTCAGTCAAAAGCCAGAACGTGGTGCCGTTCGAAATGGTGCGCGTTATCGGATTGGACTGCCAGATGTTGTTGTTAAAAAGAGCGACCGGCTGATAGCTTGTGTGGTGCGGTTTTGGATGTGTCAGAAACTTATACGTCAAATGCGCGAAGTATTCGCGATGAACGACGGTATCAATATCAAACGTTGACGCAATGATCCGCTCATACGGTATTCCGCGCGAGTCTATCTTCTCTTTTGCCTGATGCGCTGCCCAGACATTGTTTGACCCCTTGCCCGGCTGTTCGTTTGGCAGATTCTTGGGGTGGACAGATACCCAGAGTGCGTGAAAATACTTTTCATATTTTTTCCTGATCCGCTCAGCGATCAGAACGCCATTCTTCTCGTCGCGCTCCTCTATGCCAAGAGCTATGATAAAACGGCCGGACGGATAATTGCTTTTTGTCAATGCGTCGAACGTGCTATCAAGCACATTGAACGACTCTTTGAACGTGGGCAGGAAAATGAGATGATACATGTCATCCCAATGAGACGCCATGCCGTCTTGTGATCGGGGATCTTCGGTTTTCAGTTTTTGAAGCCAATCGATTCCCGTATCGATCCTATACCGACGGTACGAGTTAAAAAGATAGATAAGCCAATAAATGGCTTTGATGAGCCAGTACAGATCAAATAGAATTATGATATATATCGCGACGAGCGGACTGTGAAACGAGAGAATGATCGCGCCGATAAAAGAACCCCATACCGTAAGCGCGGGTATGGTCTCAAGGATTCTGTATATTTTATTATGGGACAACCGTGGCATAATCTAAACCGTTTGTAAGACTTTTGCGACCAAGGCGCTACTCCAATTTGGCAAGCATACCCATTCGCTTAACATGATTGAACATGCGCATGAAAAACCACGAGCAGAGGAAAAGAAAAATGATGTTCAGACCGAGCGACCATAGCATGCTATCAATAGGGATGTGTCCGGTAGCAAGAACAGTCCGCATGCCTTCAAAGACGTGCGTTATGGGAATAACGTGCGCAATAGGCCGTACCCACGCCGGAAGAACTTCCAAAGGATAAAACACCGCGCTGATGGGCTGCAAGACAAACGTGATGCCAAATGCCAGTACCTGCGCGTCAGTCCCGTACCGGAATACAATGCCGGTCACAAACAGTCCGATAGACCAGCCGAATAGGAGCAGTAATCCAACGAACGGCAACAGCGCGAACCCAACACTGAATATGTTAAACGCATAGAGAAAGAATGCGGCCAACGCCATAATGGCAAGCGTAATGCCTATCTTTATTATGCCAACCAGAATGGAGGCGATGACAAATTCAAGATTAGAAAGCGGCGATACGTATAAATTAACAATGGAGCGGCTCCAGATATCCTGCAGGTATGAGATGGCGACATCCTGCTGCGCGCGTTGAAACAACATCCAGAGGATAATGCCGCCCAAAAAAAAGCCGGCGATCGACGCACCCTCTTCCGGTCCCCTGCTCGCCCGAATGAAGTTCGTCACAAAACCCCAGACCGCAAGCGAAACGATCGGCCAGTATAAAATATCCAGCCACCGAGGAAGCGACAGTTTCCAGAAATAAAGATGATGCAAAATAATTGCGTTGATTCGATGTAGCTTCATATGGCTATTGTTCACGAGCGATCTTCAAAAAGACGTCCTCCAGATCCGGCTCTTGAATTCGGATATCTCTGATATGGTCTCCGCGCTGGTATATCTGCCCCAATATCTTTGGAATGGATTCATTGTCAGTTGTTATATTGAGAACAGTACCGTCAAAACTTCCTTGGATATTTTTCTCGGACAAAAACTCCCGCAGGCGCTTCGGTTCGTGTTCAAAGACGATCGAGAGCGTATGATCAGGAATAAGAGAGGTCAATTTTTTCGGGGTATCATTCGCGACGATGTTTCCCTTCGACAGAAAGATGACGCGCCCGCACATTTCCTCAATCTCCGCCATGTTGTGAGACGTATAAAGCATGGAGATGTTTCGCGTCCGTCGAATCTCCTTCAAAATCTCTCTCATTTTTTCAGCGATATCCGGATCAAGGCTTGAAGTTGGCTCATCAAGCAGGAGCAGTTCGGGATCATTGAGCAATGCTTTTATAACCATAATGCGGGTCAGTTGGCCGCTCGAGAGCGTTACCGCTTTTTTATCCTTTAAATTCTCCGCCTCAAACTCTTTGAGCAGGGAATGTATCTTGTCATACCGCTTTAGTCCGTACAATTTCGCAAAGACCTTCAAATTTTCCCAAACCGTGAGCGCGCCGAATAGATTGACGTAGGCTGAAGTAAAATTCATGCGTTGCAGAACTTCTTCGCGGTGCGTGAAGGCAGGCATGCCGAATATGGTAACATCACCGCTGTTCGGGGTTATGATCTGAAGCAATATCTGAATGGTTGTTGTTTTTCCAGCTCCGTTCGGTCCCAAAAAACCAAGTATCTCGCCTTTCTCAAGAGAAAAAGAAATACCCTTCAGGGCTTCAAAATTGCCGTATGATTTGTAGAGGTTTTTTACCTCTAAAAGTGTACTCATATACGAAAAAGAGCATAACATATTTATCACGCTGATTCAACCAAACACGGGGCATCTCAGTACAAGATACCCTGCTTATCCACACAGATAACACCCCTGTTTAATCCCCAATGATCTGCATTGGCGCGCCGATCTCAAAATGCGAGAGCACATGATCAGGGACATATATGACATCCTGCCACCGGTAGAGCAATGCCTCAAAATCGGCTGCCGAGGTAATCGGTCGGCGCTTGCCGCCGGAGACAACGTACACTGAAGAGGTGTCGCTCTTGACGAGCATTCCATCAGGATATGCCATAGGATCACCAACAGCATAACCATCGCCACGCGATCTGTCTATGGTCCGAACACGTGAAAAATTCAATTTATTCCGTTTGAATATCGATTCTGACAAAAAGGCCCGCAACGTGCCGCTATCAACATAGTACACGGTTGGGTTATCAGAAAATTTGATCAGGTCGCCAGTATATAATTCCTCTGCGTCATCCAGAATAGTGCTGCGCGCATAGCCACCCAACAGGCCGGGGGCTACCTCGACCACATCGCCGAAGGAATATCCGCGCCGAGCAAAAACGTCCGCCGAGACTATGGGTTGCAGCGCACCGTCCTGAGCAACGCGAAATACTGAAGGTGACCCCTCTTCCTTTACGAGCGCGCCTGTTGCGAATCCAAGGGGTTCTGCTGGCTGATATACATCAAGCTGACGCGACGACGGCAGCGTAATGACATTCTTCCAATCGAACCGCGTTTCAAAAATGCGCGATGAGGTAATGAGCCGTTTGGCGCCGTTCTCAATATACCAAACCGCGGAGCTGTCGGGAGACTTGAGCAGTGTGCCGTTAGGATACGCGCCGACTGCTGTTCCCGCAATAATGCCGTTGTCTTCTGTTGTGATGTGACCCGTATCAATGGTTATGCCCGAAATCGGTTCTGCGGCAAGAACATCAGGCGCAACCGCAATCAAAGCATATATGCCCGGCCCGTCCATCAAAAGAGATACCGCGCGCGAGGCGGGATCAACAGATGAATTAACGATATGCCACTTATTTTCCACCGTGTCATAGCGTCCGGCTCGAAGCGTTACTGCGTCAACGCCGATGGCGTCTGCTTGAGTATAGGTTAACCTGAGCGACACCGGCGCTTTGAATGATGTAACTTTTGTTCCGTTCTGCGTTACGGAGATAACGTACATGCCGCCTCCGACACGAATTCCTACCGAAGGAGAAACAAAATACCTATCCCGCTCTATGGTGGTCGTTTCGGTTATTGAAACCGCGCTGGCGGCGCTCAGCGCGCCTGATGAAAGTGTAATAGTTGCGGTTGATCCGCCCGAGGCTTTTGTCGAAAGAGATCCCCCTGTTGGTGATATTGTCTTTGATGTAGATATGGCGCTCGGAGCGACATAGCCGCCGCCACCGCCTGGTGATGGAGACGGAGGAGCAATCACCACCGAAGCCTCTGAGGCTGTTGTGGCGCTGATCTCGTCGCTTGCTGTGGAGCAGTTGGTCGCCTTGTCACAGACATATATGGCAAAATAATAGGTTGTATTGGCAGCAAGTCCGGAAATGGTCACGCTATTTGTGGAAGATGAACCGAGCGAGCTGTTGGAAGATGCGGTGACTGCGGCTGCGTCAGGTGTTGACGATGTCACGCCAGTCGATGTGTCATAGTATATTTTATAAGAGCCAAAATCACTCTCTGTATAGGCTGGCGTCCACGAAAGCGCCACGCTATTCGGCGTTTCTCCGGATGACGCGGGCGATTCGACAGATGTTGATGGTCCGGTCGTATCCACGGTAAACGTATGCACGGAATTATCCATAACATTCCCTGCGCTATCTTCACCCGTTGTAATGGTTACGGTTGCCTGTCCATCGATATACGCGGAGCCGTCGTTCGCATTCACGGTATAGTCATATGTATACACATTGCCAACTCCGGCAACGAGCGAAGCGTTTGTAATTGCCGCGCTCCCCTGCTGTGTCACCGTAACGAGCGGCGCTACAGCCAAACTCTCGCTGAGGCTCAATGATATATGAGCGACTCCCGCTGCGAACGATGTCTTCTCTTCGTTATTTTGAGAAACAGAAAAATTCGCAACTGACGGTTTAACAATATCCTTTGACCATGTATTAAGCGCGGTGCGTGATGCCTGGCTTGAAAGCTGATTGCCGGCAACATCGAAAACGCCGCTTGCCGCTATGCGCGCATAAAGCGTTGGCGAGGTCTTTCCCCATCCTGAGATCATATTTTTCAAAGACTCTGTCAATGTGATTGAGAGCGGCGTGGCGTCAACATCATCAACCGTCGCTCCTGTGAGATTGGTCGAATTGCCGCCGGTAAGCGCATCTGCAAGGTATATATTGGCAACTGCCGTGCGTGAAGCATCAATCGCCTCATTGAAATTCAGAACTAACGAGCCTGTCGCGTGGGCATAGGTGTTCTCCGTCGAACCATCGGTTATCATAGTTGGCGGCACGCCGTCGACCACCGTATATTTCGCTGATTCGATGTCATTTGCCTTAGTGGTCAAAACAGCGCCGTTCGCAGTGACGCTAACCAAGACATAATACTCACCAACCGGCTTAAGCGCTGGAATCTTGAGCGATGCGCCGGAAATGGAAGTATCGGTTATGGCCGCGCCTGTAAGATTTAATACTGTTCCATCCGACAAGGATACGCCGGTAGCGCCGATGAGCCCGTGTCCGGTAACCGATATAAGCTGAGCGCTATTGTTGCTGTTTGAGGAAGGTGTCACATCGGTGACGATCGGCCCTGTCCTGACAGTCACCGAGTCGGAAGAAGCAGGATTTCCGTTTGTCGTAAAAGTGAGACTTCGAGAGTGCGTGGCACTTAGGGTCGAACCAGAGGAGACGGTCACGCCGAAGGTCATGAGCTCGGCGGCAGATGGCGCGAATGTCCACTTTATAGTATGAGCGTCTACTTCGGTAACAGTCGCCGCATTGCCCGAAAGCACGGTTGTAGAATCTTGCTTGAAATTCAGGTCAGTGGGAAAATCAACAGTGATATTCGTCGCTGTTGCGGCGTCTCCGAGATAAAACATGCGAAACCAAATCGTACCACCCGGCGATACTTCAGCGTGTGTTGTGTATGCGGAATCCGCTTGCCCATCCAGCTTTACGCGCATTTGTGCGGCTCCTGCGGCGTGCGCGGCATCAGCGTAAAAAGACACGAATATCAGTGCAATGAGTGCGAATAGATAGGAAATATATTTCATAGTGTTTCAGTATTAAATCGTACGGCGATCGGTAATCTTTCGCGCATGTTAATTTATCCGCAGGCGAGCTTCCTGCTCGCGGTCATTTACAAAAATCGTGTACGATCCGCTAGCCGCTGATTCAGGAACATCAGCGCTGAGCACACGATCATTGATTTGATTTTGATTTTCGAGAGCAAACAGTTTTCCCTTGCTCTGGTCGCGCAGTTGAATATGGACGTCCGGCGAAAGGCGAATTCCCTGCAGTACTATAGTACGCCGCGTTCCCGACTCTATGATGTCCGGCGTCGCCTGAACCACAACAGCCCTATCTTTCGACGGCAGTACGCTGAATACTAGTGTTTTAGCAAGCGTGTTATTCTTATCGTCTAAAAATTCGATCGTGTGATCTCCCGGAGTAAGGCCCGCGGGGATGCTCGCTTCTATCACTTCATCGGATTCGATCCTCCACGCAAGCTGCTTCTTTGACTCAGCAATACGAACATTTGAGATGCCGCCAAAATCCTGGCCCGCTATCACAACTCCGGCTCCGATATCTTCATACGTCCGTCGAGTGTTCATTCCCAGCACAATAGGATCGTACTCGATTGTTTTGCGGACAATGGCGCGCGGACGCTCGATTGTAGAAAAAAGACTGATGAGCGTTTTTGAGACAAGCGATGAATATGATGGTGCGTTAACCGATATTTCTGATTCAATAAGCGGCGCGCTTTTCTGATCAAACGCAACATCATCGCTAACCTTGGACTGCCATCGCAGATCCATAAACTCGCCCGGCGCGATGCGCGCGAGGGTCATGCCTGTTTTACCGAACAAGCGTTGTTCGTATTCTCCGGCATTCTCTGAACCGATGCCGCGCGATGCGCTCTCAAGCGTGTCCGGCCGGTAGACCTCGCCGCTTGTTGAATCAATTGAAAGCCGGACTCGGGGAAGCTCGGATACATTTGCATCAGGGGCGTGAATAAGAACAAAATGCTCAATAACATCCCCAGGCTGCGCCACGGTAGCGATATTCCACTCCCGCTCCTGCGCGCTTAGATTGCGAACCTTGTGAAAAACCTCAACCGGAAGAGGCGTCTCCCGAATAGCCGCTTCACGGAAAGCAAAAAGTACGCCAAAGACGAATATGCCTACAATGGCGATCCTCAGAACTGTTGTCCTGTTCAGCGGCACACGCATAATCAGATGATGAACAATTGGATATCGTAGGTAACGATCCCGCCGCCTGTTGCTTCGTTATCGTCGGCAGTCACAGTGATCGTCTGCGCGCCGGTCGCGCCATCGGCAAAATAGGTGAACGTAACCGTGACGCCGCTTGCTGTCCCGCTCACGAGCGGTGTTGCTGGAGTTCCGGTCGCGGAGATGGTTCCGGTTGAAGGCGTGACGGTGTAATCTATATTATTTCCATTCACATCTGTTATAACAAAGGATATGGGCTGCGTTCCGCCACTGTTCACAATGATCGTTTCGGTCGGTGATATGCCGGTAATGGTTGGATTTGTTTCTGGATACGGCACCGTGCCGCTGACCACGACTCCGCTCGGCGTAATGCGCACCGGAATGGTGCGGCTGTCCGTGGGCGTTGAAAATCCATTGGGGCCAACCGAAACCGTGAGAGTATACGCGCCGCTCGAAGATGGATTTTTTGTAAATCTAACCGCAACCGTGACCTCGTTTCCTGGATTCAATGAACCGGTATTCCAGCCGAGAGTCAGTTTATTTGTTCCATTGTTTAGATCGCTATTCTGCACGGAATCCCAAGTTACGCCGCCGCCGCTTACTGTAACATCGGCGCTTGCCGCCACATTGGTCAGGTCGAACGCGCTGTCGAACGTGATAACAAGATCGCCCGGCGCCCCCACCGATGATATGGATTCAAACTTGATCGTCTGAGTAACAGACGATTTTGACGGTGTCAGATCGCTCAAGGTCACGCTGAAATTGGTCAGAGTCGCGGCGCGTGTCACTATAACGCACGCGGCAAAGAGCACCACAACAATCGGAATAAATTGTTTAGAAAAAAGACGCATGTGTTATTCTTTATTTTCGTATTCGTCTGGCATAGAGGATGATTGATCACGTATAATCTCCTCGCGAAGCTGGCGCTTCAGCCGCTCCCTGCTTCGCTTCCGTAGAACACGGAACAGCAAGATAACTGCTGCGAGTGCTACGAGAAATGGGAGAATAATAAACCACGGGATAATCCAAAAGTGTATAGTGCTGACAGGAAAACGAGTCGACCCATACCCGAGATCGAGCTCGGCGGTATAGCGGCCGAATCCGACCCCGTTCCACACGATGTGGCGCGTGTTCTCGCTGCCAATCACCTGCGATCCATAACCGTTCCAGGGCTGAACAAACACGCGCGAACTGTTCGGCAGCACGTTTCCGGCGCCGTCATTGACGGGAATATAGTCAACCAGCTTTGTTCCGGTGACCGCTCCCGCGGGATTAAGCACCAATTCTTCGCCGACTCTCGCGATCGGCTTGCCGAACATGTTCTTCAGCGTGATCGATCCCTGCGGCTTAACGTGGACATTGCCGGTGTTTTGTATGCGTACGGCAAACGCGGCTGGAAATTTTGAAAAAAATGCTTGCGCCTTGGCTTCGGAAAAATCAGTGTCTGTCGTTCCGGCGGAAAAAGTGCCAAACAAAGTCAGGTCAGCGGATTCCTCGATCTGTCCTGAAACGCGAACCAGAATAAGCGTTCCCACTTTTTGCCTGATGGCAACGTCGCCACCGGCATCAGCAACTGGTGAAAAGAAGATCGTTCCAAAATGACCTCCTGCTTCGGCGTCGGACGGAACAGCGATGCTGAAAGGCACACTCACCCTGCCAAGCGGCGGAACAACCACGGGCTCGGACGGGATTGTTATCCATGACGACACTGAAAAGGCATTTGAACCCTCTCCTCCTTCAATGAATCGGGCCTTGCCAGCCTCTCCCTCGGCTACAAAATCAGCCTTTGACATTTCAAGGACAAGCTCCTTGTCCTCTCCATTGGTTATGGCAATTGATTGCCCCACTGTTCCGCCTTTATCAATCGTAAACTCATATTTGGGCGGAGATAAGGTAATACTTGCGGCTTGTGCTGGAAAACTGACCATAAAAAGGCACATGCTTGCAAGCAATGTAATGAATAGAGTCAATTTTCGGCTAACATTAAACATAATGCATTACTAATTCAATTATTTCAACACTATATCACATTTTTACATTTTTGACAAGTGTTTGACTCAGTATTGTTTTCACGGTACCCGACCCTATCAAAAGATAAGGTCGGATTTCCCTGACAACAATTAGAATGTTGAGGTGAGGGTAAAGGTAAGGGTATCTGAGTAGCTGCCAGCGTCAGTGGTGGCGCCAATCTTTGCTCCAACGGTCACAAACTGTGAGCTTGAGGTTGGAGTTGTCGCGGTAACCACGTCTTGAGTGGTACGCATATCGCGTCCGCCTGCTGCGCTAATGGCATTGTCAGTATCATCGAATGTCACTGTTCCGACTGCGCCAACCGTTGAAACCTTGTAATAGTCACCAGCTTCTCCGGTTTGTGCGGCTCCGGTCGCGATATCCTGCACACCGATCTCGCGATCATTGGCGTTATCCTTGGTGCCATTACCATCAAGATCGGTCGCAAGACCGGTTGAGGCCATGGTCACAGTGATACCACCGGTCGCGTTTGAGGCGTAGGAAAGGTTCACGTCATCCTTGGAATAGGTGCCGGAAACCAACGTGCCGAATGCGATTACTGAGTTGCCGTCTGTACCAGTTCCGATGGAAAATGTAACCACTGGATCAACGGTCGCTGTCACTGAAACGCTATTTGTTGCAACAGTCACAAATGCGAGAGTTGCTGAATCAGCGCCTGCGGTGATGGTAACGGTGTGCGTACCGGCTGCTGGGTTGGTTATATCAACCAAACCTGCTGCAGTGCCGTCGCCAATGGTAACCGTAACCGTGTCTCCTGCGTCAATAACGCCGCCAGTTGCTGCATCAACAGTAATAGTGATGGTGTCAGCGGCATCGCTGATAACTACCTCATCAGCTCCGATTGAATCCGCGCCCTCTAGGGTGCGAGCAACGCCGTCGCTGAGGGCAATGTCAGTAACGGTGAGTGATGACAGGTCAGGAGTAAAATTCGACATGTCAATCACGATGGTTCCGTTGTCAGCAACACCGCTCGTTGACTTGAACGTGATAGTGTGCTGAGAACCGGTGCTCTGCGCGATCGTTGAAAGCGTATCGCTCAGAGGAGAAAGTCCAGCTGCGCGAACTGGGGCGACCAGAGATGTGGCGGCAACCAGCGCGACAGCTGCGACTGTGGAAATAAATTTCTGCATAGAATTGTCTCCTTAGTTATGCCCCATTACCCGATGCTCGGTTCGACCATTATGGAGCGTGCCGCCCCCACCTCGCAAATGCGGGGCGGGGGCTCGAGGAGTTTAGGCAACGTGTTGCCTAAACTCCGAAACCCCCACGAAGGGGCCGCGAGCTCCACCGATTATCGGTTTGGTAATGGATTTGTTAAGCCTGCTTTTCGCTGTGCGAATCGCAGATGTGTATATTCCAGAAAATACACGCATCCGAGATCCGCCTTCTGTTAATAGATTGGAACCACAACAAATTCTATTGATCCGGCATAGTCCCCTGCCGGCTGGGTTATTCCGGCTATGGCAGCGCGGACATCAAACGTGTAGGTGCGCTGTTCAATAGCCTCAGGCAACGATCCCACAGAGGCAACCTGAACAAGGTGCGCCAACGCTGAACCGGACAGATCTATTTTATCAGACCAGGTTCCTGAGGCCTGTTTCATATCAATGTCTGTTATGGCATTCCCATATCCGTCGTTCAGATCAGGACTCAGCCGAGCAAAGACGGTGTATGTGGCTCCGTATGTTGAAACCGTGATCTGTTGTTTCTCCGCGAGGTCGGTCTCATCTACGGTGTTTCCGTCAAATCGGTAAGCAATAGGCACTGACGAGATGCTCACCGAAAATGCGTCAATCCAAAAATTCCACGACTGGATAGCGCTTGTATTTCCGGCATTGTCGCGAAGCGTTACGCTGATCGTGTGCTTTCCCGGAGCCAGATCAACCGAAGGCGTATGGGTCGCGACTTGCTGAGACGGATCAAACGACTCAGCCTGTTCGACGCCATCCAAGAGAAGCACAACTTGATTTGCGTACGCAGGATCAATGGCGCTATTGTCTCGTACACCTGAGCCGTTTTCGATGAGTTCAATTCGAATAGCCGGACGCCGCGCCGCGATAAGTGAATCATTCACCGGAAAAACGCTTGTCATGTCCGCCTCAGGCGCTGTGGCGTCTATTGCTCCCGGTGTCGCTCGCTGGAGATGCCAGTCCGAAAGGTCGTTGTCCGTGTCAATTCTGTTGCCGTCTCGCGACACTGATTCATCATACAATTCGAAGGCAGTAGAAATACCTGATGGCGCGTTGTCCGAGAGATTGCCGTCATTGAACGAACCGAGCGCGACACTGTCAACGACGATTTCATATTCCTCATAGATCCGAACGCGCTTGTTTGCCGATAGCGATGAGATGGGGATCACCACTATATCACCGACAGCCGTGTTGGTAAGCGAGCCGGTGCCAAAATAAACAATAGAGCCGGATACTGATCCGAAAGTATTTCCCCCTTCGCCCGAGCCTGTATCCGAAAGGCCGAAGCTCCAATTCGAGAGGTCTAATCCGTTCTCATTCAAATACAATTCAATGTATCGGTCATCAGCCGCGGGCGTACCGCCAGGCGTGCCGGTGAATCCAGAGCTCGACCAATCCTGCCGAGGATCAGCCACGATTTCGGTAATAGACGCGCCAGCCTCAACAAACGGTCCGCCAGGTCCCACGGCGCTTGCGTTTATTGTCATCACATTTCCGGCAACATCAGCCACGCCGGATATTTGATAGCGATAATCGTCACCGCGTGAAAGATTGACACCGCTGGAATCAAATCGGATAATGGTCTTATTTTGCGTGTAAGAGGCAATAGCGTTGGTGAGCGATAATGACGAAGCAATCGGACTCTCGATGTGATAGTTGGCAAGATCCTCTGATGATGCCTGTGTCACATCTTCACTCCATGTGATGACCGCGTAATCAGCTCCGGGGAGAGAAAGTAATTTCGAGCCGGTGACATAGGGCAATTGGCGATCAAGAATCAAAACAGCGCTATATGCTTCATTGGTAAAATGTCCGGTGTCTGTCACCGTACCCGCAACTAGCGCGAAATCAGACGCCGTAAAAGCAGTATTGTTCAAATTATTGACGGTGAGCGCTACGGTGTTCGCTGAGTCGGCCACGGTTGCGGCAGTCACGATCATGCCGGTTGCTGCGTAGTTGGCGGCAGCGCCCGCATCAGTAATATTTTTGCTGAATACGACCTCGACACGGTTAAAATCGACAGCTCGCACTTCAGTCACAACTGGCGGGATCCCGATAGCAAAATCCGCATCAGAAATATCCTCTGCGGCATTACCGGCCGCATCCGCGACAGTGATCTTGACGCGGACAATCTCTGAATCCACGTCCGCGGGAATGGTCCACGCCTGACTGCCGTCATTGATCCCATCCGTTGGAATGGCGGCCCAGTTCGCGCCATTGTCAGTGCTATACGCGAGACTGATGGGCAATGCGGCCAATCCGAAATTGTCCGATAGTGATGCCGTATTCCATGTTATCTGCTGTACGGTTCCCTGCTTCCATGCCTCATCTCCGTTTGGAGCGGTCAGCGCCGACGAAGAGACCGACGGTGCGGCGGAGTCTATGACAAATTGCGCGTCGGAGACGTCGCTCGATGTATTTCCCGCGAGATCTCGCGCGCTGATCCGTATGCGAACCGTATTAGAATCAATCGCAGGGACCGGCCAATCATACGAACCGTCATTCGCCTCATTGCTCGCGACCACTGTCCATGTATTTCCATCAGTTGAATAAGCGAGCGTTATGGGTTGCGGCACCAGATTCGGATCGGTGATGGCTGATTGATCCCATGCGATAGTCTGGGACGAATTGCCGGCCCACGCGACCCCTGAGGATGACGGAGATGACAGAGCGGAACTTGAAACAAACGGAGCGCTGTTGTCCGCGAGTATTGTATTACTGTCTGAGACGCCGTTTCCGGCCGCATCAGCAGCAGTGATCATGACAGTCACGGTGCCGTCTCCGGTAGATGCCGCCGTTACCGCCCCCCATACGGCAGTGCCGGTTGTATTGTCATATGCCGATGCAGCGCGTGCCGTATCAGCCGGATTGCCGGTTATCTCAGAAAGGTCCGCTGTAATATCTCCGGTGGCAATCTGTCCCTGCAGAAGGTTATCGGTGATAGTTGCAGTAAGAATGACAACGTCCCCGTTCTTCACGAACGCGGTATCATTAAGCGTTGCGTTGGTGATGGTTATGGAATCTATGGCTGGCGGTATCGTGTCATAATACACTGTTGCAACATCAGTCTTCTGATTGGCGGAACCGAGCGCGGCATCGGTAGCTATCGCGTGTATTGTGAAAATGCCATTCTTATTTGGAATAAAATCACCTGCTCCATCAGAATACCGCCATGTGGCAAAACCATCGCTGGTGACCGCGGGAAGAAAGACCGGCGGCAGAGACGAAGATATCCATCCGCTTCCGTTCCAGTGTTCGCCGCTCGAATCCTGTATCTCGACCACGACGCCTGCTATGGCTGATCCGGCATCAGAGGCGGTTCCGGAAATAGGATGTGTCGCGGCCCAGCTTGCGGCATTATACAGCGAGCCGGTTCCAATCGGACTAGTAATAGAGACTTCGGGAGCAGTAGTGTCTTTTGTTATGGCAGTTACTCCCGAACTTCCGATGTTCGGCGTGCCGAATACGCCATCAGTGGCCCGAGCAGTAATCGAATACGCCACGCCGTCAGGAGCGCTCAAATCAGGAGCAAAGGAGTATGTCCAGCTCGCGAAGCTGTCAGCGGTTGACGCCAATACCCACGCCTCGTCCGCAACCCACGAACTATTGTTCCAATAGAGCGAATCACTGTCTCTTTGTATGGAAACAGATACATCTGTAATGGATGAGCCGCCAGGATCATTAGCTGTACCGGTAATAGTAATGGGGCCACCCATGCTCTTCCCGCTAACAGGTGAAACAATCGCGGCGACCGGCGTTGCGGTATTTCCGGTTAGCAATATCAACGAATCAACATCATCAATAAACCCTGCCTGATCTGTCGCGCGCGCGCCTATAACGTAGGTATGTCCGTTGATTATGGGAGCGTCAAACAGGTATGACCATGTTTGAAATCCATCAGAACTGCTTGCTGGAATAAAAAAAGCTTCCGATCCCCACGCAGTGCCGTTCCATATTAGGGCGAGCGCGACATCGGTAAGAAGCACGCCAACGGATTGAATGCCGGTTGATGATGATCCAATGCTCATGTGCGCGGATCCGTCCGTTGCTGTTCCGGTCATGGTGAACCCGCCGCCTATGTGGCGCCCCAAAAGCGGCGCAGTGACAAGAACACTCGGAGCGGTGGTATCTATTTCAAATGTATTATCAGGACCAGTTGCCGGGTTTGATATGTTTCCCACGCCGTCTATCGCGCTCACTCGCCAGTAGTACGCGCCGTCCGGAAGCACAAGATCACTGGCCAATATCACAAGAGTGGTCTCAGATGCGCCCACTTCCTTGCTGGCAACAACCGAAGAAAAATCACTGTCATCATCTATCTCGATACGATAGCGCGCGACATCCGATGATGGCGACGCTGTCCAAACGAACGAGAGCGGATGATTCGCATCAAATTGTAAAACAGTATTGTTGAGTGACGTCGGCTGCACCAGAGACCCCGGCGCGTCCGGTGGCACAAAATCGGTTGACGCGCTTGTCGACTCAATATTGCCGTCCGTATTGCCGGAGGCGTCCTGCGCGCGAACGACAAATTGGTACAGCGCCTCGGGTGTGAGCGGCTGGGTCGCGTAAGCCGTCACGCCCGCGGGAACAGCCGCAATCGGCGTGGTGTAATCGATATCACCGGAGCCGTTGTTGGAATACACAAGATACTGCTCAACGTCGCCTTCGGGTACAGAAGCGGACCACTGTACGGTTGCGCGAAGCGTGTTGCTGTCAACCGAAGAAGATATGGCGCTCGGACCGGCGGGTGGAACAGTATCAATACTGACCGTCGTTGAGGAATCAAGATACGCGCCTGTTCCTGGAGCATTTTCAAATATAATACGCGGCACAACGCCGTTCATGTCGTCTCCTGATTGTACTGTGTATGTTCCGGAATAGTTAACACCACTTGATGAAAGCGGAATAATTTTGCCGCTAAGATCAACATACGCATTTTTGTTCTGCGTGCCTCGCGCGGTGAAGAGTAGTGTATCCCCAAGCTTTAGAGATGAGGCGCCGACATCAAACGAATCTATATTAGGAAGATTTGAAACAGCAATGCTCGTATTCTCTGAATTTCCTTCTATCTGTGCGCCGGAGCTGTCAGTAAACGAGAATACTGGTCCGCCCCATGGTATCTCAATAGTACCGGTCGGAAGAAAGTTATCTACTTTGACTGAATACTTGTAGTTCGCAAATGCAAAAGGCGCGAGTGTTCCGCCGTGCGACACGACTCCCCCATTATCAAACGGCGTAGTGCCGTCATCAGCCATTGCCTGCCAACTGCCTCCAGGCTCGGTGATCTGATACGCTGATCCAGCCGCATAGCTTGTAAAAGACGGAAGATCATCTGAAAGCGATATGTTCGACACGGCAGCGCCTTCAGGGTTTATATGAGAAACAATAAGCGTTACCTTGAATTCCTGCCCCGGATCAACAGCTATGCTGGTATCCCAGTATGGCATCCCCTGCTCCCACAGCTTGCCGCTTACTAAAATATCGTTATTGGCCTGAGCAATAAAACCAAAAATACCCACAAAAGCAATAAAGCCCAGCGTTAGCGGTATGATGAAAAAGTGTTTTATATCTCGAGGACGCAGCATCATGTTTTTGACCAATCAGGCAATTGTATCGCGTCCGACGCCTGACTGCAAGTGTTATTTTTCAAGCGTGTTAGCATACATAATTTAGCTATTTTTGTCAAAGGAAAATAAAAAGGGCCAACACATATTTATGCGCTGGCCCTTTGTGCTGCAAAACCTTACTTTTTTAGTCGCCGAGATGCAGCCCTGATTGCATCCTCTTCTTCTCGGGTTAAATCCGCTTCCCCGGGAAGTTCCTCGGGTGGAGGATACTTTGCCTTGCGCTTCTTTAAGGCAAGACATCGTTTGCGTGTGCATGGTCCCTTCAAGGCGCACCTCCGCCGACAAATATTGTCACTGACTTCTCGGCGGTCTTGGTATCAGAACCACTATTATTGATCGCGCGGGCGGTCACGATATGGTTACCGACGCTCAGACTGCTAAACGAGTATGAGCTGCCGGTCGCCCCTGTCGCGGTTCCGTCAACAAACCACTCAATGCGCGTGGCGTTCGTTGCCGATGCCGTGACTTGTCCTGTTTGACCAGCTGATAGCGTCGCAGGGCCAATCAATGAATCAAGTGTTGGTTGTGGTGATGGTGACGGTGGTGGAGTACCTCCATCGTCTCCACCATTATTTCCATTTCCATTGCCGTTATCAGTACTCGGCGTTGTTCCGCCTCCGGTCTGGCTCGGCGCCTGATAGAACGTTTGGCTGACTGATGTCTCAAACCCTGATCCATCAATTGCGGTTATGACAATATTTCGTGCGGTCTCGGCGCCCACTGTTCCAAATTGGTGCGAAAAGTCGACGTGAGCCGACTTTTCGCCGCTGTAGGAGGCTGCGTAGAATACGTCTCCTCCTTCTTCCCGAATACCGACACTTCCCAAGCCGGAAAACGAATCGACCATGGAAAAAGAAAATGTCAGTTGCGGCCCATCCATGGTTCCGTACACGCCGGACACCACGCCAATAATCTCCGGACCGCTTCTGTCGGGCTCTACCACGGCGAATGTGGTGTCTGTTGAATTGCCGGCTGCATCAACCATTGTCACCAACAAGACGTTGGTCCCTTCATGCAGCTTTTGAATCGGCATGCCCTGAATACTTAACGTGGGTGTTGGGCCCCAGATCACGTCACTATTGAGCCGGATGGTCAAAAGCACCTTTTCCGACAGCATCAATGAATCAATCCGCGAATGGTCCGGAAGCATTCTGAACGTCCGGACCACAGGGGCTTGAGCAACAGGTTTCGGCTGCGCCAGCACAGAATCAATTGCTGAGAGTGTGTCGGCGTCAACATGGACGTACATCGTGCCGGCAATACTCGCAAGAAAATTTCTTCCGTCGTTCGCGAGCGTCTCGCCCGAAGCTGATGTCACCAACATGGTGAACAGCGAGCTATCG
>Ga0066639_10000740_pt1 | contig 28852 bp, 29 predicted proteins | sample CryGeyCG2114_010_2_FD_59504 | JGI IMG/M metagenome (GOLD analysis project Ga0066639, IMG submission 59504) | Groundwater microbial communities from aquifer - Crystal Geyser CG10_big_fil_rev_8/21/14_0.10 | ecosystem: Environmental > Aquatic > Deep subsurface > Groundwater | place: USA: Utah...
TTCATAATAGCTGGAGGATTAATCAGATCAATTGCTGGACTTCACCAGAAGTAGTTTTTGTAGAACCAGAAGAACCACTATGATCAGAGTTATCATATTCCACTACACCTTTGTCTAAAGGTATGAAACTGGCACAGAGCCTGTTTACATCCCCGCCGTTTTTATCACGTGGATGATAATCAGCATCAAAGACAATGCAAACACGGTTGTATTTGTCCGGTAAATAAGAAGTGATCGTACCTCCATCTACTTCACCATGTGCTAAAGCAATGACACTCTTACCGCTCAAAGCACCACGCGAAAAAATATATTTCTCGTTACCATTCTCAGTGTTATCTTGATCAAGGTAGAGATTGAATTTAATGGTCTTGCCATCTTCATCGATGTTTACGGTATGAGCTTCATCTTGCGGAGCTGAAACGCCCCAAGAGATCTTGTAAAAATAACCTTGAGCTGGTTCAGGATCATCTTCTGATTTGTAACAGAACTGCTCATCCTTGCAGGTCAAACCACCTTTGCAAATGAAATTCTGTTCAGCACTCCTTTCACAGAGAATAGCTGAAGTCTTACTGGAAATCTCTGCCTGAATCGAGCCGACAAATTGGTAGGAACCGGAAGGTGTCATGACGAATCTAGAATTCTTTCCTGGTTGTTCTGCCTTTTTGTAATCATCAGCTTCACAGAGAAGATTTGAAACATGCCAACTGAGATCAATTTGATTAAGCCAATCGGCATCAGCGTTAGAACGCCATTTTTGATAATTATCTTCACCAATCAACAAGCTACTCAAGGGTTGATAGTTTCGGGAATCGATAATATTTCTAGTAAGGCTGCCATATTTACCAAAATCACCAGTCCATTCTCCTTTGAGGACACTGCCGACTGTTGAACCTTCCAAGAAGCTATGTTGATATCTTAATTGATCTTCTTTTTCTCTTAGTTGGTCTAGGCGAGACTTATCTTTCGCGTAAGAATCGAGCTGCGAGAGAATAGCCTTGTTTCCCGGTGTATTGATACGAGCTCTATAAGCTGAATCACTCTCACCGGGGTTTCTACTGACACCCAAGTAATCACCAATACCATTAAGTTGAGATCCACTAACAGCTTCAGGTACGCCACTGGCGAAAGACACTTGCGGAAGATTCCCCTTAACTTGATTATAACTTGAGGCCAGACCTTCCAAACTAGTTAATCTTTCTTCGATCCTATCGGCTTCAGCATCAATAGCATCGGCAGCCTGAAAATAAGATAAGCCTTCGTTACCCTGATCATCTTTATTACCTTGACCTAATTCAGCTTTATGTTCAATATCAGAAATAAAGGAATCTTGTTGAGGTTTAACTGAGGGAGATATTGTCGAAGGAGCTTGATTCTGCTTTAAAGCATCTTTAATTTCAGTCACATATTTCTTAAGCTGTTCATCATTTAAACCCTGTTCAGTTTTAATCTCGTCCGCTGTTTTACCTAAAGCTTGAAGTAAAGCAGTTACATCATCATCACTTAATGACCCATCTTTTTTAATAATGCTATTTATTTTTGCTAATTCCTGACTATTTATTTCTGAATCAGATTTTAAACTTACCAACTGTCGCTGGGAATCTTCTAGATTAGCTAACCTAATTTGATGAATCTGCAAAGCATCGCTTCCTCGACATGCCGCATCAGATTGACAATCTTCGATAATTGATCTAGTCTCAGTGATTCTTTGCTGGGACTGTTCAATCTGCGGATCTAAATTAACACTTTGTTCTAATGCTTGGATAGTCAGCCTCATCTCTTCTAAATCAGCTTTTTTAGCCTCAGCTAACTTCTTCTCAGTGTTAGCAGTAGCTGTTGCCGAGGAAGTTGATGCAGGAGCTGTGTTTGCAGGAACAGTTTGTTCTTGACCAGCAGCTTTCGCCAGAATTTGATCGTATTCATCAAGTGCAGTGTTATAGTTTTTAAGTGCCTCTTCAACTTGGGCCGGAGTTGAAGCAGTATCACTTCTTATTTTGTTATAATTAGCAAGAGCATTATCAATTTTAGTTTGAGCAGCTTCTATTTCTGTGGAAGTTGAGCTAGGAGATTGAGGAGCTGCTCCCTGAGTAGATGTTTTTTGATCTTGAGCTGAAGGATTAGTTTGAGAAGATAGAACTTTGGCTGCTTCTGAGGGGTTATCTGAATCAGCAATAGTTATTGCAGCAGACTGATATTTAGCAGCATTACCCACAACACCCAAAATTTCTTCATAATCAGAGTTTACCTGATTATAATAAGAAATCGTTTGTGGATTTACTTCTAAAGATGAAACTTTATCCAAGGATTCTTTAGCATATACTTGAGCAATTTTAGCATCTTCATAAGCTTTAACTGCTTCATTAGCTGCTAATTTAATATCTTCCTTACTTGCAGAAGGGTTTTCAGCCAAATTTATAGTTTTTATTAAAGCATCATTAGCTTTCTCAGCTGAGTTTATTGCTTCAGTTCGGGCATTTTTTAATTCTTCCACTGCAACTTTGTATAGTGTCACATCCGCTGAAGCAGCTTCCCCTGCCAAATTCTCTTGACTGCCACCTGAGAAGAAGTTAACGATCTTGCACCATAAGTTGCAATCTGTTGTAGTGGTATCTGTGGTGGTTGTTTCAGCAGCGCTGACTAGGCTGAACATCAGCAGTACAATCATTAATATGGCAGTTGTTTTTTTCATTTTAACCTAAGCTGGAAGCAGTTTCTGCTCCTTCACGTGGATCGGTTGCTGAAGTGGAGGAAGCTGTCGCTTCCGGAGCTTTTTGTGTTAGATCGCTAACCTTTATCTTGTCAGCGATGGAGCAATAAGGTGAGCTGGTTACTGAAGGTGTTGCTTGCACTGCGGAAGCGATAGTGTTGATGATATCGAATAATTTATCCAGCACAGTTATCGTCTTGCAAGCCCAAAGCCCCGTACCGCCAGTAGCTTTATCGTGGCAGAAAGTTTGACAACCTAGAGAGGCTGCGGCTGAGATTAACCCAATCGGATCGTTGAATAACTTTTTGATCAGATCACTAATCAATGAACCAGCGTTTAATGTTAGTACTTCAGCCACCGGACCAGTAACATATTCACAAACCTGCAGATCATAGAGCTGGTCACAAGATTCAACCGTAGCGATTCCTTGCGGAACTTCACGACCATAGCAGATAATTTTCCGGCAATGGATCTCCTGCAATTTCTGCAAGTTATAGAGGATTCCGGGAACACATAGGCCGATGGAAGAAACATAGATGTTATCATAAAGACTGGTTGATTTGGGCATACCAATTATCCCGCCTGTTGCTCCATTGTAAACATCCAAAACAGTCTGCTGCCAGGCGCCATACCAACCTAAAACATCGCTTACACCTTGATCAGCAATGTTAGGATTGCAATTTAATACTTGGACAATCGTCTGGATGGTTTCAATGAACTCTAGACTGGTAGTTTCACCATTTTGCACCGCCAAACAGGTTCCACGCAATACTTCACCGGCTGAAGCAGCAACTACACTATCTTCAGCAACATTGGCAGCGGCAACAGTAACACTACTGAAAATATCAAAAATCTGTAAAACATTATTGACAACATTCAGTATTCCACTAATGTATTTTATCCATTGCAAAGCATCAGTAACATATCGCATCGCGTCAGCGAATTCATAGAAATCATTCTCTCTGATCTCAGTTATCTTCTTAGCTAAATTCTCATCTACTGCACCAAGAGAAGAGTAAGCAAAGGTAACGGTAACCGGAACTTCTTCTACTTCAGGAATTCTTATCGCTTCCTTACCAGACCTGCTATAGACATTGAAGCGGCAGATGTAATTAAAATCTTTACCGGTAAAATCTTCTTTATCCCCACTAACAATTCCACTTAAATCATCCAGAGGGGAAAATTCCAAAATCAAATTAGTACTAACAGGACCTTCTTCACCTGCCGGAAAACTGCCGCCATAAAATAATGTTCGGCTAACTTCAGGAGCATAATCCTCTCCTGCCGCAGGACTGCAATCCAAAGCCTGCAATCTTAACATCCGGGCGGAAGGGTTGGCCGCCTTGAAAGTTATCTGTAAGGGCATTCTAGTATAAGTTAGTGGAACTACATCTAAATCAATAAATTTAAGCATCTGTTTGACATCGCTTTTTCCTACAGACCAATACTGGCCTTCTTCACTTAAGCCAAGGATATCAAAATGATAAAGAGCGTTGCTTGCTGAAGATAATTTTAAATTAGTACCAGCAATCCAGGAATCTGCCAAGTTGCCGGAACTGTCAGCTAATTGGAAAGAAATTTCTGCATTAGTCTTGGCTAACAATGGATCCTCAACTACAAACGAACAATCCCAAGTTTCTGGCTCAACTTCTTCACAAACATCACTACTATAAATAACCCAACCAGCTTGATTATCTTCTGATTCCGGGTAAGCTGCACTAGGACCGCTGATCAGATCATTAACATTGATCTTAAACTTAAAACCGGTTTTTTCTTTGATAGTAGCTTTGACCTGCAATAAATCACCACTTTGGAAATAATCCTTAGCACCAATCTCTGAGATACCAAAAGCAGATAATGCAATCACAACAGGTTTTGTGTCATCAACAATATGGGAAATGTCCGGCAAGGTCGCTTGGTTGCCTGCAATATCCTTTAAATCGTTTAAACTGATCCGTAAAGTTTCACCATTAGAACCAACTCTGCCACTGGTTTTCCAGCTACAAAGATAATTGCCATTATCTAACAGATCACAGTTGTCAGGTGAAGCAGTTTGTGAGGCGCCTAATTCACCGAGATTAGCACTGATACTCTCTAAATCGACACCTGAACCTTGATCACTTACTTCAAGAATGATAATATTCCCCTCATTGTTAACATAATAATTATCCAGATATTTACCGGTGCTGCCAAAACTGATCACTTGCGGAGCTTGTGTATCACTTTGCAGATCAGCTGAATGCACTTCTTGCACAGCAGTATTGCCTTTGCTATCTTTGGCCGTAACTTGAACAACAACCGGAGAAACTGGCTGTACCAAAACATTAGACCAGACGCAACGTAAAACATTGCCACCGATACCGTTACAAGCAGGAGGTTCATTGCTAAATTGAGCATTATCAGAAGCAGCGCTGATACTTACTAAAGAGCTAGATTCTTCGAGATCGATAATGATATCGGTGCGTTTAGGGAATGGCGGCAGATATTCACCGAAAGTTGTTAGATTCATCGTAGTGGAAATTTTCGGTGCCACAACATCGATAAAACTTGAAACAGTACTGGAAGCAGTGCTATGACCCAGACGATCGGCAGCCTGAACCTTGACTTTACGCCAACCTTCATCGTTGAAAGCAGTGGTTATTTCTTCAGAAAAAGTCTGTGTCAAATCCTGGCTGAAGGAAGTCAGGCTTTTCAAGACGGAACCGCTTTCGGCATCGATGATCTTCACTTCAGCTAAGCCGACAGCAAAAGCAGGATTCTCTGTTACCCTAAAATCAAGAATGACTTTACCATTTTCATCCTGAGCAAAACTATTGATTACAACATCGGGTCCTGAACCATCAGCCTTGATAGTATTAACTGTGGAAAGCGCTTGTTTAGGTAATCCTTGCTCGAGATAATTATAAAGAACCTGAAATTTATATTCTCCTTCAGTAATACCATCACTTAATGGACTAACGTAGCTGCATAACAAACCAGAAATGTCTTCTTGACAAGATTGAAACGGACGTTGATTGGCGCCAACTTGAATCTGTACCTCTTCGGGATTTACTGAACTGCCAGCAGGTAAATTAGAGATTAAAGCATCGACATTCCAAGTATCACTGTTAGCATCTATATATTGGTTGATACCATCCTCACCTTGATTCTTAGTTACTTTAACATTAGGAGCTCCTAAAACTTGCGCTGAATATAAGGGCAGCATCAGGATTAGAAAAATCATGAACAGTCCATTAAATCTTCTTGTTATCATTCTTCTTGCTATCAGTTTAGTTTCCATTTTTAGCTAAATTGCGGCTCCAGATATTTTCTTAGAGCTGGTTTCCCGGAAAGCTGAGCCAGTAGGGCAGGAACTTGCAGATCCTCAACTAACTTACCAGGTGTATTGATAGTTTTGTCGGAACAGGACTCAGCGATGAGGATGCTGCTGCATTGCTCAGCTGTCGTCTGAATTGATTCAGGAACGGCAGTAATATCCTGAACAGGAACTGTGAAGGTTAATAGATTTGAGACGTATAAATCTTCCGGCGTGACCTTAAAGTAAGCAGGTTCTGTTTCCCAGAGGATGTTTCCTTCCAGATATTCTGCTAAAGATTGCGCTTCAATCTTGAAACATTTTTGAGAACTCCAAGTTATGATGTCATAACTTTCGCATCTTTTATCGAGAGGGATAGTAATTTCCTTTTTTAGAGTAGCCATAGCCGTTACTTTATAGTAACCAGGAACCAGATCCATCGAGGAGATTTCATTGCCGGAAATGCTAACTGTGGTAAAGTATGGATCTTCGACAACTTCATCATGTAAGCCCTTAACTCTTTCTAGGGTGATGAAGACCTGCTCGTTGTCAGCTAAATCTTTAGGTTGGTTGATGAAATAGTAATCATTGAACTTGCTGATACTGGAATTGGCCTGAAAACTAATCAAAGGTTCTCCTTGCAACAAACTAGAACCTTGATTGAAGAAACATTGTTGCGCCGCCTTCTGGCAACTGATGTCTTTAAAAGGAATGACACCTAAAGCGGCTCCTTCAGTATAACTACACCTTAAGGGAGTCACACATTTTTTCAGTTCTTTTTTCTTTACTGTTACATCAATAGTCTTAATCTTATTTAACTCGACTACTCTTTCTGGCATACCGGCAACAGCATAACCAATGAAACCTGGTTGATTAACATTGCTATAGGTATCGATTGGATAGAAAGCACTAAGGTAATCTGGATTGATGAAATTTACCACTCCGCCATAGGCAGCCGGATATTTCTCACTGGAAACCCCGTCACTATCAGTTACCCCAATATCACATTCAGCTTGATTAGGGATGGTAAATCCGATGGAAACGTTAGCTAATGGTTCTTTTGTATAAGAATCAAGCACTAAAGTCTGGAGCAATTCAGTATTTCTCTGTTCTGTTCCACAAGCTAATGAAGTTATCTGCTGTGGCGATGAACTGGCTAGTTCAGCATCTGAGGGCACACGATTATTGCGAATATTTGCTTCCAGTGAAAAAATAAATTTATAGCCCTGTCCTCTTAAAGCGTTAGGGTCTTCTAGAGTAACCATGACGGGATAACTGATATCATAATGAGTATCATAAGTTTGCTGAGCGAAATTAAGAACTTGGAAATCAATAAATTGATTATCTGGTCTGATCACACCATCTTCACTGTTAGTTGAGAAAAATATCGGCCAATTGAAGTAATCAAAGTTGATGTTTAAATCCTCAGCTCCTGTTAGAGGTAGAACCATGTTGTCAGCGACTTTTTGCGCCAGCAATTCTCCTATCGGGTAAGCCGCATAATTGAAATTAGAACTACCAAGGTAACGCAACATTGGCACATAAGAAGTTAGCAAACCCTGAAAATTGTCGTGTAGAGTATTTTCATTCCAGGAATAAGGGGAGAAAAACTTAAATCCGGTTGAGGAAATAGGAGCGAAAGCAGAAGAATCCTTACGGCTGTAAACTGAAAGCAAATCTAATCCCTGCTTCTCCAAGAATTTGTAATCACGCTGAGTGTTGATGATAGTAGTAGCAACATCATATAGGTGCTGTAAGTCAACATCCAATTGCACGGCAAATCTTTCTAAAGATTCTTTCACGTCACCTAAAGAAGCTTCAACGGGCATCTCAATTATGACATTGACCGCTCCGGGTACAACTTTAACTTGAACATCTTGGATTGCACCCTGTTCGATACTGTATCCCTGAGCAGTAAAAGCAGAATAATCGTTCAAGCAGAAAGTTAACTTTTCCTTGATATCCCGCGCTAATTGCGCTTCAATGCTTAACTGCGAATCTTTATCAACACTTAACTCTGGTTTATGTGAAGAGAAAGTAATTGTTTTTTGTTCATCAGGTTGGGAATTGTAGAACCAATAGGGGATTAAAAGATTATTGAATTCCAAGCCATCAGCATTGGTAGGATTGGTTGGAGAGAACGTACCAACTAAGTCTGGGTAGAGATATCCTCCTTGCTCACCGAGACTGATCAATGTATCGGTTGAGACCTGATCTAAGCAATCTTGAGTGTAAGCTTGAACAGGAGTGAAACCTTCAGGAGCGCTGGTAATAATCTGGCTGCCAGCGGTGCTAACTTGATCCTTTGAAGTAGTCTTGATAACGAATAAAACGCCAGCAAAAACAAAAAGAATAATGATACCAATAATGATAAAAACTGTAATTTGACCTTTCTTAGAAACAAAATTATTTCTAGCAGTACCTAAATTACCCCTTTTGACATCCATCTTACAGATTAATTGTAATTATTTTCTCTATATAAATGTTATGCGTGATTGCTGCTAGTTCAAGACTAAATCAGACTAAATCATAAAAAATGTCAAGATTATTTAAAATTCAAAAATATTTCTCTTCTTAAATGCTAGATATCCCGACATTTCTAAATGTATCGCCTGGAGTATATATGAGAAAGGAAAGATACCAAGACGTCAAAAAAGGATTAAGAGAATATTTGCTGGTGTATAAAGGCAAGGTTCCAAGCAAAGAGGAGGTAGTGAATTATGTTGAAGAAGTCGGTAAAGAGATTAATTTACTGCAGAGAAGAATAGAGCTCAACTTACCCAGTTACAATCTCTCAAAAAAATTTTATGGAGCTAGGAGATTAACTTTTGGCCTTCCTGTTGAAATCACAAAAAGAATCGCTAATGGTGAATATCATGATTTTCTGTTAAAAAATACTGTAGCGGGTTATCAAGCAGGTTGGGAGATGATAAGATTTGAATATGGCTTGTTAGCAGAAAAAATTAAGGGAGATTTTCTGGAACACCATTTTTTATTAGCAGAGCAGACTAAGCCAGGTTTAGGAAAATTATGGTCGCAAAGAGTTTATCCTGACTTTCCAGAGGCTAAAGTAATGGTTAAGGACAATTATCTACCAATTCAACCCCAGGAATTAGAGATTATCTGCAACAAATCATTGGAAGAAATTACTGAAATCGCAGACCAGGGAGAGTTATTTTTAGATGAATTAGCAAGATTGCCATTAAGTTTATTAACAATCTTCGCAGAAAGTGTTCAGCTTAAGAGGGCTATGCGCGATCCAAGCATAAATTAATGGAAATCCTAGAGATTTCTGCTTATTTGATTTAACTGATTCGAGCGCCATCTTTGACACCCTGCACACTTACTCCTTGCAGATGTCGTTGGTTGTAGAAAACAAGACCTTCCTTGACAATCATCTTTATCTTGGCAAATTGGTCATAAGTTATGATCTCACGAGAATTTTTCATTCCTTTGAATGTAACTTCCTCCCCTAATTTCTTAACACCTGGATTGAGGAAAGCTAAGTTTTCGCCATCATCAGCAATAAGCGACATCGCTTCACTTAATTCACCACGCAGCTTTGCTGGTTTAAGATTAGTACAGAAAACAGCAATCTTGTCTTTAAGTTGTACAGGAGTAAAATTTTCTTTCAGCCCAGCTACAACTTGCTTAGTCTCCTTGCCAAAATCAACTTGCAGGACGTAAAGCTTATCTGCTTGCGGATGATCCTCTATCTTAACAATCTGACCTACCTTCATCTGCACCGGAAAAGTATTTTCATCTTCAATAACTTTTTCTCTGGATTCATTTTTTTCAACTGCCGGGTTGGTGTTAAGTTCTTCAATTTTTTGCACTAGCAGTTCTGGTTTGTTTAATTTACCAGAAAAGGTGAAATTGAGATCAGCAGCAGAAGGATTCTCTAAACCTAGTGCATGATAAATTTTGAGACTAAATTCCGGAAGGATCGGTGAAACCAAAATAGCTAATATTTTAGTTATGCCAATACACAGACCTACATCACTCCGAGCTGATTCTTTGTTTTTCCAAGGTTCGGCTTGCTGAAAATAGGCATTGCCCAAATCGGCAATCTTAAGGATACTTTTAGCTGCCATCTTGAAATCCATCTGCTGGTAATATTCAAGGGCATTGTTTACCAAAGCTAAGATATCATCACGCAACTCCAGATTCTCAGCAACATCCTGTATCAGACCATAATTTTTCTCAGCGAAAGTTAAGGTGCGGTAACAGAAATTGCCCAGATTGCCCATCAGGACATTATTGGTTACTGCCTGAAAATCAGCCAGATTTAAGTCAATGTCAACTAATTTCCGGTCAAGATGTGAGGCATAATAAAACCTTAATGCTTCAGCAGAGTAATCTTTAAGGAAATCTTTAGCGGTGAAAAATGTTCCACGTGATTTGCTCATCTTGGTACCGTTAACAGTGATAAAACCGTGAGTCGTTAGCTTAGGCAGAGGATAACCCATCGCCATGAACATCGCCGGCCAGAAAAGGTAATGAAAGTAGACGATGTCTTTACCGATGAAATGATAAACATTGCCTTCCAGCCAATATTTTTGCCATTCCGTTCCTTGCTGATCACACCAATTCTTGGTGGAAGAGATATAACCAATAGGTGCATCCAACCAGACGTAGAAGAATTTTTCTTCTCCCGTCTCTTCTCTGGAATGAGGAATTGTAAATCCGAAATAAGGAGCATCACGAGAGATACACCAATCATCCAGACCATTCTTGATCCATTCATTCAACCAATTTTTAATTTCTGGTTGCAGGAAGGAAGCAGGATCATTGATCCAAGAACTAAGTTTTTTTGAAAACTCGGATAATTTGAAAAAATAATGTTCGCTATCTTTCTGTCTTGGTGTAGAATTACAGATGACGCAATGCGGATCAACCAAATCAAAACCCTTAAGGATCGTGCTGCATTTCTCGCAGATATCTCCATACTGCTCTTCAGCCTGGCAATGCGGACAGGTTCCCTTGACAAAGCGATCTGGTAAAGAACGCTGGCAATGATCGCAATAGATTACCTTGATACTTTTACGATAGATGAAACCCTTACTTTTCAACGTTTCAAAGAAATGTTCAGCTAACTCTTTATTTTCTGGAGAATGCGTTTTATAATAATTGTCAAAATTGATAAGGAAACTGGCGAAATCCTTCTTATGCTCAATCCAGAATTGTTCGACAAAGCTCTCAGGAGGAATACCGGCGGCGCTGGCTTTAACCTCAATCGGAGTACCATGCATATCGGATGCACAGATATAGATAGCATGCTCTCCCTTAAGCTTAAGAAATCTAGCATAGATATCAGCTTGGATGTACTCTAGAAGATGACCGATGTGGATATTGCCATTAGCATAAGGCAAAGCTGCTGTAATGACCGTTCTTTCTACCATAAAGAGGTGAGAGTATCAGGGTTTATATAAAATTTTGCTTAGATTTCACGGTTAGACGAAGTGGTTAAATCTTATATCATTTACTGCAATAAACTTTATATAAAGTGCTAGTTATGGTCATTTAATGTTAAAATTCCTGAAATCCTTGTTTGAAAAGAAGAAAAATGAACCTGCTGAGGAGGTTAAAGCTGAGAATCTAGAACAGTGGTTTGAAGCAGAAGTAGTAAAGCATGACCTAGGTCGAATTGGTAAATGTTATTTCCAAGATCTAGCGCGATTGAAAGAACAACTGATCGAAAAAAGTCATAACTTGGAAAAGGTTGATATCCCAAAAGAACATGCCAAGGTAGAATCGAGAATCAAAAATATTGTTAAAGGGCATAGAAACAATTATGCGCGGATGATCAGGATCTTCATGGAAAGCATCAAAATTGAGGAACGATCATTCCAGAGTTTGACAGAATTGCAGGCATTATACAAATTCAATGATAAATTGGATGCAAGACTAGACGAATTAGCATTACATACAGCAAAAAGTTATCAAGCAGCGCAACATCTTTTCTTCCAGCCGGTAGAAGCCATCTTCAAGCAATTACAAGAACTTAATAGCCTTGTTAAAGAAACCAGAAAAATATTACAGGAAAAAAAAGCTGATCGATGGGGAGAACTAAAGGAAGCGATCGAAAGTCTTGAAGATACTGAAAGAAAAAGAACTTTATTAAGCAAGGAATTAAACGAAAAAGAAGCAATAGTTCCAGAGATGGAAAAAGAGCTTAATGATAAAGAAAGCGAGATAAATAAATTAGAACAAAGTGAAGATTATCGAGCTTACAAAGAATTACTAAGAAGGAAAGAATTAATCCACGCGGAGCTGAAGATTGTTGAACAAGAGATCTATTCTTACTTCGCTAAATTAAGCAAGCCATTAAAGAGATATGAAAGAATTGCCACGAACCATAGAATATTAGAAAAATATAACTCGGATTTTATAAAAGGATTCTGGGCGGACAAGAACCTTGAAATCTTTAAAGCCTTAGAAGGAATGAAGAATAATCTGCAAAACCTGAGATTTGATAGCAAGCAACAAGAAAATTTTAAACAGTTGGTTGAGAAAGCAGACTTATTAAATCCTTTAAGAGAAAAAGGAACAACCTTAACGGAAAGAATGAAGGGAATCGATCAATTGATTGGCAAAACAAATATTTCTAGAAGAATTGAAGAAGCAAACAGGAAAATTGAAAGTTTAAACAATACAATTAAGACGGTTAAAGAGGAAATTCCTGAACTTAAACAGAAAATTCAAGAAGTTGATAGAGAAAAATCAATCAATGAAATCGTTGAGAAGGTTAGAATGATTTTAGGGAAGGAAGTTAAGATTGTTTGAGTAAGATTTGTCATTATTTAGAGAATATTTTTAAAAGATATTAATTTTTAGTGGTTATAAAGCTAAGGAGGAAGATTAAAATGAAACAATACTATCACAATCAAGGAGAAATAAACGAACATAACATAGTTAGAACTGGACTTAAACGTGGGGTAGAATATCAAACAGTGGAGGGAATACGTGTAGAATATTCTATGGATTATAAAGGAGGAAAAGTTTTGGTTTGTGAAAACAATGTTTCTATAGATGGTAGATTTAGTCCATACGCCATTATACCTGGGAGAATTATTTCAACTGAAAGAAATATTTCACAAGTTGAACCAATACAAGATTATGAAGAAAGAAGAGAATTAACAGATTTAATTACTGAAAGATTTAGAGGGCCAATAAATTTTTGGTAAAATGAATAAAAAAATTATTTTTTCTTTTTCTCTTTGATCTTTTTCAACTTCTTGGTAATCGGAATTTTCTCACCGCAATGCTCACAACTAATGAGATAAGAAGGTACGCCTTGATAATTCTTACGAATATATTGTGTCGTTCCTTCTCCTTCCTTACCGCAAGCGGGACAAGTATAAACAGCTTCTAAGGTTAAAGATTCTTCATGCTCTTTCTTCTGTTCTGTGTACCCGCATTCCGGACAGACATATTCTTTAGCTCTAGTCTTAATTTTACCTTTTTCTACCGGTTTGCCCATCTTGGCTTTTTTGCATTTAGGACATTCCTTACGATAGACCCAGGCCATGACTTGCCCTTCACCGACAGAACGATTACTAAAATATAAACATTCATCCATTGATTCTGGTTGTCTTAACTTCATGATTTATTCACCTTTTTTCTTGTTGAACTCAGCAGTTAAAAAAGTTTTTGGTTATAGCTTGAGATCATTAGTAATCAAGGCCTGCTCTAAAGCTGCTGGACCAGTAATAAGACGATTGTAAAATTTGCCTTGTTTACTCTTAGGTGATCTAAACAGGCTAAGCATAAAACCAGCTAAAGTTCCCAGCGAGAAATAAAGCGGAAAATCGGTAATATAGCTTGCACCACCAGCAAAGGCACTAAGAGCAGTGACTTCTCCCATGACTGCACCCGCTAAGCAATAGCTTAAGGAATGTTTAAATCTAGATTCAAAGAAAGCACGGGTATAAGTTTCAAGTTCTTCTTTATCATAACAACGGAGATAGGTGAAGCCCGGTTCATACTGGAAAAGATCAAATTGAATTAATGAATCTAAGCCAGTTTTTGTTTTTTTATCTTCACGTGTGTAATGTAGAACATTGGTATCACTGCCAAACAAAGGTGTAGTATAATAACCGAGATCGATTAAAAGTTCATGCAGATCATGATTAAAACTTTGGTTAGAGATTATTTCTCTTAAATCATGAAGGAAATAAATCTCTTTAAAGTTAGCTACTTTTTGTTCGAGAACCATAATAATCTTAGAATTGAGTTTATTTTTAAATTTATTTTACTATTTTTGCAATCTCTTGATCTCAATCGAGATGGCAGAATCATTAAGACGGATGTAACGAGGACATTCAGTGTATTCAAGCTCGTTAACTTGGCAATAATCAACTAGTTCATTCTTTTCGGTTTCATCATGATATTTTACTACAACCACAAAACCGTTGTCTGAGGAATGAACTACCTCAAAAGATTTCTGCTCTAAATCGCTAATGACACTATCACGGATCTGCTGTAGGAAAGCGATACGTGCTGGTAGTTCATCAATCTTCTGGTTAATCTTGACCAAAGAAGTTTCATCTTCAAGCGTTTTTATTTCAGAAAGTTTATCCCATAAAGATGATTTGCCAGCAGAGATGAAACCACCACCCCTAGCTTCCACCAATTTCCATTTACCGAAACTGCAGACCAGAAAATCAGCATATTTACCATTACACAGCGCTGTTCCCAGGCTACCGGAAACATCAAGAATAACTAAGCAACCAAGCAGCTGGCAGATCTGATAAATCTGTTTCATCTCCTGTTCGGCAAAATAGCCACCTGGATTTTGATAAAGCAAAGCAGAAAATTGTTTTGTTGCAACTTTTTCTTGTAAGTCCTGCAAGTTTAATTTAGCTTCGCGACATTTAACCTCAACTGTGGTTAATCCAAGTTCAGCAGGCAGAGTTTTATAAGATAACCACCCACCTTCTTCTGGGATCAAAACTTTGCTGTCTTGCGGGAGGGCAGATAAAGCAGCTTTGATAGCAGTATTGCCCCTTGTAGTTAATTCAATGCACTTATGTCCGGTCAGTGTCCTAAGCTTAGTTAAGATAATATCTTTCATCTTGATTAAAATAAAATGATTGATTAATAAAGTTAATTGAAAAAATCTATAAAAAATATTAATCAGTTAAAAACTATTTTGACTTAAACTTAGATTCAATATTAAGGCGATTGATGATGACTTTCCGAGGAACAACCCCTATGATCTTACCTTTTTCCAGCACAGGTAAAAAATCTAAATCTTGCTCGTTGATTTTACGGAAAGCGGTAAAAGTGTTATCCTTTAAGGATAAAGTCAGTGAATTATTGAGCGGCAAGGAAAGCTGTTTTAGCTTAACTAAAGCATGCATCTTCTGAGGCAGAACCTGAATTTTCTTTAAGTCGAAAATTCCCAGATACTTTTCTTCCTTTACTATAAAAGTATCTTCTCCCAGATTAGAATATTTTTTCAGAAACTGCGCGAAACTCATTTTTCCTGAAAGGATATTATCCGCTTTCTTCATTAGATTATGTAGGGGGATTGCAGAAAGATAATCCTTGATCAAGACCTGCTGATAAGATGCTCCCGCCAAGAAATAAAGGAAACCGCCCAAAAGAATAAACCATAAGCCACCGCTACTGCCTTGAAACAGCGAGAAGATACCTAAGACAAAAAGGAAACTGGCAAAAAATTTTCCTCCTTTAGACGCTATCCTGGTAGCTTTCTTCAAATCCTTGTAATGGGCATAAAGAAGAGCACGAAAAGCCCTGCCGCCATCCAAAGGATAAGCTGGAACGATGTTAAAAATTGCGAGGATGAAATTTATCTGATACAAATAGAAAGTGATGGCTTCCACCATACCATTCCCATTAAGACGATAGATAAAGAAAAAGATCACACCTAAAACAGCAGAAAATAATGGACCAGCGATGGCCATCAAAAATTCTGAGCTGGGTTTCATCTCTTCTTTCTCGATTCCGGCTACACCGCCGAAGAAAAATAAGGTGATTGATTTAACCTGAATATTTCTGGTCTTAGCAACCAGAGAATGTGATAACTCATGCAAGATCACAGAAACGAAAAGCAACAGGGAAGCGATGATGCTCATAACCCAATAATCTTGAGTTGAAAATCCGCTGAAATAATGTGGGAAAAAAGAGGTGGCTAAACTCCAAGCCAAGATTACAAAGATGAAAAACCAGGAATAATGTAAACGAACTTCAATACCAAAAATCTTGAATAATTTAACACCTTTCCTCATAGAGCTTAGAAAGAAATTGTTGTTTATAAAATATTTGGTTTAAAGAAAAAAGGAAAATTAAAAAAATTATCCATAAAGATAGATAAACTTGGCAGGTTCACCGCTAAACCAATCTAAATCTGCGCCAGAGTTGAGGGTACAGGTTTTCTTGTCTGGATTTTCTGCTAGCTCACAACCAGTAACAAATTCGGCTTGCAAATTATCATTCTCATCCTTGAAAATATTTACCTTCAATCCATCTATCATGACTGAAATAGAATCATCTTCTTTTTGGATGTCAATGCTGGACCCATAATAATCCTTAAAGGAACCGGAAGAAGAGGAAACTTTTCCGTTACCATCCAGATCAACCATCAAAGCAGAATCTTTAGCTGAACCATTGATCTTCTGGAACCCATAATTCTTACTGGCTGATAAAGGTATGATTCCTGAGAATGAAGAGTCTGCTGAAGTTTTACTTAAAAATTCACCACCTACACCATAACGATTTAGCAGAAGAGCGCCGTTGTCAGTAGTCCCTTTATATTGCAAGAGATAAGATTTACTGCCGTCTCGCAAAACAAAGAAATCTCCTTTAGTTATTTTATCGTCTTCTTTTAATACCAAGCTATTACCAAAAGATTTTCCTAGACCAAACTGCTCATCATCACTGATGAAAGCTAAAGGCATCTTTACAGAATTTTTGCTACCATCAGTCCATTGCAAAACGTAACTATAATGTGCACCATATCTAGTGTCATCAACTACTTTCAGCAATTCGATTGTTTTTGCCTGCTGGAAACAAAATTCAGCATACCTCACTCTTTCCTCAACTTTACCATCCTTGAAATCAAGCAAGGTTATCCTACTATGATCATCAAATAAGTAAGGCTTTTGTAGTGAAATCAGACCGGTATCAACGCCATTGACCTCAAAATCAACTGCTGTACTAGTGATGTTGTTTAATTTTACTTCAATAAATTTATTATCTAGAGTGAACTGTTCATTATCCTGCAGATAAACCTTAGCCTGATGATCACATTCTAAGACTGCTGGAGTGGAAGGAGCTACATCAAGTTCAGCTGGAGATGATGGCACACAGGCACCAGCAACACATTCATTGCCTTCAGGACAAAAGAAATCTTTCTCAGCCAATTGGTTGTCTCCATTACAATAATATTCCATTACTTCTTGGTTGGATTTACACTCATCGGAGATTACCCCTGAACTTTCTTGACCATCCTGTAAAGTAAAGACATAACTAACTTGACCGACAACAAGAGCTTTTTGACCACCATCACTGTCGGAACATTCTAGCCAAGCGATCTTTTCCCTGATCTGATTGATCTTACCCATCTGTTCAGCAGAGGAAGCCTGACCGGTAAGAGCTGCTGCTTGTTCTTCAGGCGAGATTACCGCTTTAAGGTCATCCTGAGTGACGTTTTCTGTAGCTACCTGAGTACAGCCGCTGATGATAATTAGTGAAATGATTGAAAGAACTAATCCGATTAGTAATACTTTTCTCATAATTTACACCCCATTTTTTGGCTTTGCCAGTAGATAGAAATACTTCCTAGTTTAAATTAATTTCTAAAGGGTGAAGATTAAGACTCTGGAAAAAATCGTCTTGGTCGTCAACCTTTGGCGAAAATTTTATTTTTAATGGGAAGATTTTCGCGTCTGTCCCTGTAATATGGTTTTGGCAAGGTTGACCTCTTGACCATGCCGACTTCTTTTTCCACTGAGTCAAGATTAAAAGAAAGAAAATTTCTATTGAATGACGACCTTACTGGTTATAGTTGTTAAGTAACCATCAACAATGGTGCAGGATCCTGCCTTGATGAAAGTGTATTCATAACTTTCTCCGGTACGCAAAATATCACTTCTTGCTTCACGGCAGCCAGCAGTTGAACTACCGATAACCATAGCCTTGTTAAGATTTGGTGCATCTCTTTGGTTAACCCATCTAACCGTGTCACCAACTTTGATCACAGTAGTTTCTGGCACCATCTTAGTACCGACAAATTCTACAGTATAAACTTGCCCGCCCTGAGCATTGGTTTCTGTCTCAGCCATTGCTTCTTCGGGATTATCAACTGTTTCAGTGGTCGTTGTTTCAGTAGGAACATCTTCAATAGTTGTATCCTGAACGTTATCCGTTACCGATGTTTCTTCACTGGGAGTATTATCCAGAGTTGTAGTGTCTTCTGTCTTTTCAACAGGAGCACAGCTGACAATCAGCAATAAAGTTAATAGTAGTGCTAAGCTTACAATTAATGTTTTAATCTTATTTTTCATTTTTTCACCTCAGCTAAACCAGCTGGCTATCTTTACGAATAAACCGGAAACACCAAATTTTATTTTTTTGGTAAAACCGAGCGCTTCGTAGTTGATCTCTTTATTATCAAGAGCATCTTTTAATTCCTTGATTGGATTTTCAGCATCAATAATATTTTGCACAGTCGCTTCGGAAGTGTAAACGTTGACTGTAGGATCTTCTACTTCTGACATGCTAAACTCTTCTACAACTTTTTGTTTAGTAATTAAACCAAAAGTAATTTCACTTGAATCGTTTAAAGTCAAGTATAGATTGATCCGCTCATTAGCAAATAATGTTCCTAATGGTCCGGGTAAGGTTGTACCAACCAGATCCTGCTCTAGATTACTAAATTCTTCCAAGACATCTGCTGTAGTAAAAGGCAGGATTGCCGTTAGGAGTAATAATAAAGATAAAATTACTAAACTCTTTTTGATTTTTAATCTCATAGCGGACAGGAAAAGAAACAACTATTAAAAACTTTTGGAAGAAAGGAATTTATAAGTAATCTTTAATAGATAAACTTTTAAGTTCATACAGTTGAGTTCCATCACGAGTAAATACAGCATCAATAGATCCTCGCGAATAGATAGCTTCATTATTACCTCTAGACAAAATATGGAGCAGGTTCAGTTCACAATTTTCTTTTTGAGAATAGGTCACCTCCTGATTAAAAACAAATTGAATGCCACGATATGCTGATTTTTTGATTCCTACTACTTCATCAATATCCCTGTTTTGCCAAACTTTTTCCTTACCTTCAAAAATAGCATCGACATGATTATAACCATAACCAGGTAGGAGAATAATTTTATCATTAACTTCTGTTCTAAATTGAAATCCTCCTAATGCAGGTCCTATTATTTCAACACTGGGATTAAAGAAGACTATTGGTCCGTAAGTTAATTTTTTGTTTGTCATGGGTTGGAATTAGAGATAAGTAATTAATAAAGTTTTTGACAAAGTTTAAAATTCAATTGATTTCATATTCAACTTGCTGGAGACTATATTGGCTGTAAAGTATCGAATTAATAGTTAAGTTAAGGTTTTGGTATTGATAATTATCATCTTCAACAAGCCAATCGCTTTTATCGCCATTGACATCTAATTTAATCTTGCCTTCAGTGATAAAATAAAGTGTAACGTTGTAATTTTCTTCTCCGACCAGATGCTGGTTAGTCTGCCCTTGCTCAAGCGTAAAAAAGGGGCTGCTAGTGGAAGTTGCAGGAGGCTCATTCTCTTGAGGCGTGTCAACGGTTTCATTTACTGGCTCAAGACGGCAGAGGGTATCGGCACAGCCATAATCACAAGCATATTTATTGCTCCAACTACAATCAGGGTTTCTGTAGCCTCTCAGTTCATCATTAAGACAAGCCCAGCCTTCCTCACAAGTAGGAGGCCTTTCACAATCACCTTCACGACAACCAAGTTCACAGGTGGTTTGGTTAGTCCACGCACAGTTCTCATTAAGATAAGCTTTTTCTTTGCTATTGACACAATCCCATCTGGCTAGGCATGATTCGGAATTTGTATTGACATCAACTTCTATAGTCCCATTAATACCAGAAGAGTCAGTAAGAGTTGCTTCCTTATCATTACAACCAACTAAAATCAGAGAAATTAGTAATAAGAACAATAAAAAAATATTTTTCATGAATCAAAGGATAATAAAGAAATATAAAAATCTAACCTTTCACATTACCAATCGGTTTCAGAGCAACAACACGTTTCGTGATTCCAGCTGCTTCCAAAGCCGCTACGACTTCATTGACATCCTTGTAAGCTTTACCAGCCTCTTCAGCTAGACCATTCATCGTAACTGCATGGACATAGATACCTTCTTTCTCCATCCTTTCCTGTAATTCCTTGCCATCGACCAATTCCTTGGCTCTTTTCCGGCTCATCACTCTGCCTGCTCCATGTGCAGTAGAAGCGAAAGTTTGATCTGCGCCATCAGTTCCAGCTAACAGGTAGGAACCGGTTTCCATGGATCCGCCAAGAATTATCGGTTGGCCAAATTTAGCGTACTTCTCTGGTAAATCTTTAGCTCTGCTGGGTCCGAATGCTCTCGTGGAACCTTTACGATGGACTAAGAGAGTCTTTTTTTGACCATCTACTTCGTGTTCTTCAAACTTAGCGATGTTATGGGCAACGTCATAAACCAAGTTCATCTCCATCTCTTCTGCTGTTTTGTTGAAGATTCTGGAGAAAACTTCACGAATTCTGTGCATGATAACTTGCCGATTGACGAAAGCCATGTTGGCAGCACAAGCCATAGCAGCATAGTAATCTTTACCTTCCGGAGAATTGATAGGAGCGCAGGCTAATTCCTTATCCCTTATTTCAATACCATATTTGGGCATGACATCCAAGAATACTCTCAGATAATCTGTGCCAATCTGATGGCCGAAACCACGGCTGCCGCAGTGGACCATAATAACTATCTGCCCATCTCCAGTTATGCCCATAGCTTTTGCTGCTTCTTTATCGAAAATATTTTCTTCCTTGACAACCTGGATCTCTAAATAATGATTACCGGAACCTAGGGTGCCGATCTGGTCGAAACCTCTTTTGATCGCTTTATCAGAAACTTTTTTAGCATCAGCTCCAGGAATTTTTCCGTTACTTTCAATATATTTTAGATCGTCTTCGTTAGCGTAACCTTTCTTCAGGCACCATTCTGCGCCCTGCTCAATAAGTTCCTTAAATTCTTCTTTAGTAGTTTTAATGAAACCCTTGCAACCGACTCCTGCTGGTACTTTAAGATAGAGAGCATCAACTAGTTCTTTGATTTTTGGTTGCACTTCATCGATATGCAAGTTGGTTGTAATCAACCGCATCCCGCAATTGATATCGAAGCCGATACCGCCCGGTGAGATAACTCCACCTTTTTCCGGATCAAACGCAGCTACTCCGCCGATGGGGAAGCCGTAGCCCCAATGCCCATCTGGCATACAGTAAGCATATTTCTGGATCCCAGGTAAGGTAGCAACATTAGAAACCTGATTAAAGACACCTTCATCCATGGAATCAATAAGATCTTTAGTAGCGATAATTCTTGCTGGTACTAACATTCCTTCTTTAAAGGAGGTAGGTAATTCCCAGACATTGTCGTTGATTTGTTTAATTTCAGTAGGTGGTCCTTGTTTTATTTCTTTCATTTTTATCTCCGGGTTGGTTACGACCCGCTGGTTTTGTTTTCTGACTTATTTTATATAAAGGTTTCTTAAGAAAGTTGGATGGTTGGGGATTGTGTGGGATGTTACTCGGAGCCAAAGATACTAAAACTTTATATAATTTTATTAATCTATTCAATTTATGATTATACTTGGATGGAAAATAAAACCAATAACGGAATTAAATATTGATATTCCCGAACTTGAAAGTTCATGTGAAAAACATAAACTTAAATATAGAATTATTATTGGTAAAAGATATAACACTTTGTATTTCATTCCAATAAATTATTTTTGGGCATCAGAACAAGTTTTCAAAACTTGTGATAAATGTATTTCTGATTATGATGAATTACCAAGTAAATATGAAAAAATAATTCTAAATTATTATCATAAAAAAATCTCATCAAAAGATTTACATAATAAAATCAATCTCCAAGCTCAAGAATATAAAAAACAGGCTGAAATTGATGCAAAAAAAGATGACCAAAATTTAAGAGATTTTATTAAAATGATTCCTTATATTATTGGTTTTATTATTCTGATGTTGATTATAAAGTTTTTATTATTCTAGTGTATTTTTGGCTCCTCCGTCATACTGTGCATACGCTTCGCTTTGGCATTTTCTCGGCAAGAAAAAACACATAACAGCGCGATGTTAAGTTCAATAAAATTCCTGCCCTGAAATGAAAACTATGCTTTGTTCTTCAATATGTAAATAGTGTAAAATATTATTTTTTGAGACGAAAAGTATTTAAATATAGGTGAAAAACATAATATCATAACTATCCTAGGGGGTTTTAGAAATGAAAAATGACATGAATTGGGAAGAAATTGAAAAAAATATAAAGCAAATCAACAAAATTGTTGCTGATTGTGAAGAACCGGTTAAAGAACGCTGTTTCGAGCTTTTATTTGGTTTAAAATATGGTAATGTAACTCCAACAATAGATACTCCTCCGGTGGCTGATGAAAAGATAGATGCTCTCGGACAGGAAAACAGAAAGCCCGCATACGAATTACCTGGAAACGTGCTTGTTTTACTGAGAAAGAATGGTCTTACAGAAGTTGACTTAGAAAAGCTCTTCATGCTTGGTCATGAACCAATATTGTCAATATACAAAGTCGATCATTCGAAGATGTCACAGGCACAGGTTCAGAAGACTTTTATGATTCTACTTGAAAATGCACTCAGCACCGGACAATTTCGAGCCAACTATTCAGAGATACGTGATACTTGCAAGGAAGAGGGACTTGTTGACGGAAACTTTACGGGTAACCTTAAAAGCAGGGCAGAATATTTCAAAGGGGCAATTACTGAAAAATCAATTGATAGTAATGGTGTTGTTGAACTATCTGGTCTTGGCATGATCAAGCTAGCAGAGATAATAAAACAATTAGCTCAATAAAAATGAAAGAGCAGCTATTATCTGAACTAGAAGAACATAGTGAAATGATCAGTCTACTTCTTTCTGATCTAAAAAAACATGTTGCGGTGCAAGTTTCAAGTACTCAAATGCGATTGCAAGCAAAGGAAATTGCTATGGCATGGTTTAATAAAATTAAACCTATGCTAGAAAAAGTAAATCTTGAAGCAATTCCTTTAGGCAATCTCTCTGATAGCTTTGAAAGATTACTTCAGTACTCAAAAAAAGTTTCAAGAACCTCTTCCTACATTGCATTGCTTGAACCTTTAAGCAAGAGATACGTCGAAGACTTAATGCATGTAGTTGAAATTAAAAATTTTCAGATTCAATCAGGATGTAACATTGATCCTTATCTGGAGGGATTGCTGGAAGATGATAAAGACTATCTTTTGGAGGCCGCAAAATGTGCCAGAGAGGATTGTATTCGAGCATCTATTATTATGGGTTGGTGTGCTACGATTAATCGTATTCACCAAAAAATTGTAAATCTTGGTTTTACTAATTTCAATCAGGCAACAAGCGAAATGAAATCAAAATCTCAGGGTAGATATAAGAGATTTACAAAAGAATATAACATTAATTCTCTTTCTGAGCTTAGAGAAGTCTTTGATACAGATTTGCTTTGGATTTTAGAATATTTACAATTAATTGATGTAAACCAGCATGAAAGACTTCGTCATTGTTTTTTGTTAAGAAATAACTGCGGACATCCGGGAGATGCACCAATCACTGGGGAGAATCTATACTCATTTTATTCTGATGTTTCGCAAATAATTTTGAAGAACAAAGCATTTAATAGTTAGGGAGCAGGAATTTTACTTTGAATTTTTCCCTTCGGGAACGTTGCACTAAAATTAAATCATTCGGAGAGTTTAACAGGAATTCCGATGTTAAATTTAATAATTTCATGGGCTTAAAGAAGAAGGGCAATTTAGAACATTATTTAAATTAAACTTTCTTTCCATCAAATTATGAAATTCAAAAATCAAATTTTATTATGTATAACATTTATTGTCTTAATCATAATTTCATTTTTTTCAATAATTATTTTCCCACTAGTTAACTGGGATATTTTTAATGGAATCAACTTATTAGATAAATTTATTGATATGCTTTTTCTTTTCATACCAGTTTTAGTCGCATATATGTTATATTTACAATCTGAAAGAGCAAAAGAAAGAGAAAGACTTAGAAATGAAATAAATTCTATTAACATAACATTAAAAGAAATTGAAAAAAATAATCAATGGTGTAAGGAATATATTGATCAAGGAATTCAACCCTCAATAAAATTTTATAATTTAACAAAAGTTGGAATAGAAAGATGTTTAAATACACTTAATTTCAAGAATGAACAAGATTTCTTAGAAGCATTTTATATGTCGATTAAATTAATTAATATTGTTAATAATGTTATTGAAGCAAATATTATTTCAAGAAATAACCTGATCATTGAATTAAATCATTATAAAGACATAGAAAAAGAAAATTTATCTAAAAAAAGTGATGGGAAAATCACATCTATTGATAATTTTAATGTAAATCTAGTAAATATGTCAAATAAATCCATAGAGAAATCTGAGATTCTTAAAGTTCATTTAATTCAAAGAAAAAGAGAAAATATTAAAAAAATAAAATATATCTAAATTCCCCTTTATTCTTGTCCTTGATTTATCGCTTAATCTCTTTTTAAAAAAAACTGAACCCCCCTAACCAATCAACCGTAAGAAAAAGCAACTTTATTAAAGTCTGAAGATTATCTAAGCTGGATGATTCTTGAATTTATTCATTTGGCTGGTATCATTATTGCGCTTGGTGCAGTGACTGTAATCGATACTATGGGTTTCATTTCTAGGAAATCAAAAGAATGGACGCAAGTAACAATAAAAGCGCATCATGTTACAAAACCTTTAATTTGGTTGGGAACTTTATTGATGGGAATCAGCTGGATGTTTCTTTACTCCGGCAGTACTATTGACCTGATAAAAACAATCTTGATCTTTATTTTAGTGGCTAATGGTTCTTTTCTTTCATTTTATATCAGCCCGAGATTAGATCGGCTTTATGGGAAAAAAGTTATCTTGCCAAGTAAATTACAGCTGACCATTGCTTTTTCTATGATCATTTCATTTTCCTGCTGGTGGAGCTTAGTTTTTATTACAATAAAATGAAAATAGCTAAAATAAATTACTGGAAGTTGTTGCTATCTATTTTGATCTGTCAATCAGCAGGAGTTATTGGATCTTTCTTTACAGTATCCACCTGGTACCTCACTTTAAACAAACCATTTTTCAATCCACCAAGTTGGATTTTTTCACCAGTTTGGATAACTTTATACTTGATGATGGGAATTTCTTTATACTTGATCTGGAATCGACAATTTAAACCCAGACAAACAAAGATTGCAGTAACTATTTTTGGAGTTCAATTAGTACTCAATTCTTTATGGTCAGTAATATTTTTTGGTTTTAAATTGCCGTTGCTGGCATTTGTTGAAATAATCTTTTTATGGGTGGCAATTCTAACTACAATAATTTATTTTTACAGAATTTCTAAACCCGCTTCTTATTTACTTATTCCCTATCTCCTTTGGGTAAGTTTTGCAGCGGTGTTAAACTTTTCATTAGTTTATCTAAATTAAACTTTTTCCTCAGCCTTTCTCATTTTGTTGACAATCTTATCAGCCCATTTCTTTCCAGCATCACCACCCCACAACAGCCAAGCGATATAACCATTAGTGGGATTTTGAGGGTTATCCCAATCCTTCCGCTTATCTTTTCTGTGCCGGCTGAAATAGTTATGCATCCTCATAACCGTTCTTGGAGATAAATTAAGCCCTTGAGCGATTGTGGAAGCCCGAACAATTCCAGAACCGATTCCTAATTTACCTGCTACTCTTGAAGTCAATCCTCCTCTCTTGAACTTTCTCCGCAGACCTAATCCTTTCTTCGCTGCCTGGCGAACAGCAAGAGGTGGTTTAAAATCAATGTTTTGATATATTTTTTTCATTTTAAAAAAAGAAAGAAATGAAAAATCATCTCTTTACTAAGTAATATATTGTATATAATGCCGATACGCCAACAAGTACATAAACAATTCTTTGTAATACTGGTATACTTCCGAGAATTGCCTCAACTAAATCAAAACTAAACAAACCAACTAAACCCCAGTTTAGTCCGCCTATTACCAACAAAACTAAAGCAATCCAATCTACTGTATTTCTTTCTGTCATAATATCACCTCTTTTCTAGTAGTATTATTTTATCACTTAAAAACCTAACTAAAAACATCTGGTTCTCCTTTCCTCCACAATCCTTTTAAAATAACGAGGTTTTGAGACCATATGCTTACCTTGAAAGAGTTTCATCGGCAGATTATCCACACCTTGTTTGGGGTGTTGATTGTCTTAGGGGTCTATCTTAATCTGCTTAGACCATTAACTATTTTCTTGCTGATTATGGTAGGAATCTTAGCCAGTTTGCTTAGCAAGAGAATCTATTTGCCTGTATTCTCTGATTTCATTAAATTCTGGGAAAGAGATAAAGTCAAAAGCCAGTTTCCCGGCAAAGGGATGATTCTGTATCTAGCAGGTTGTTTATTAGCTTTACAATTGTTTGAACTAAGGATTGCTTTAGCTTCGATCATGATTTTAGCGTTCGGTGATTCAATTAGCCATATTGTCGGGGGGAAATATGGCAAATTAAAAAATATCTTCAACTGGAAAAGTAATAAATTACTGGAAGGGACGATTGCGGGAATCATCAGCGGATTTCTGGGAGCCTGGTTATTTGTGCCTTTCAGCTGGGCTTTTCTGGGAGCGGCTGGGGCGATGATTGCAGAAGTGGTGAAGATCGATTTCAATGAGAAAAGTCTGGATGATAATCTCGTCATTCCTTTAGTAGCTGGTACGATAATGTTTATGTTAGCAAAGTATACTTATCTGATTCCTTAGGCCTTCTTAAAAACTAATCTCTGCATGAACAATACCCACCATAATGTTCCCGTAAGGAAAGCAGTTACGGCAGAATAACTTAAGTTAAGACTTAGATAAGTGAAGGAAAGGACGTACAAACCAAGTGTCGTGGGGATGGAAGCGGCTAAGGTTACAAAACCTTTACGATCCTTAAAACCAGCTATAACCTGCGGTACTAAAGCTACTGAGAATACAATACTGGCGATCGTAATAACAATATCTTGCCAAACCATGCAAAAACAAAAAAGCAGTTGTTTTATATAATTAACTATGGATTTTCTTCCAAACCTAGATGCCGGGAAACGTGAGTGAACATTCTTTTAGAGATCAAGCCGATATGACCAACGTCGTAGACAATCTTATCTTTGACATTATCTAACCCAGATTTAAGCAAAGCAGAATCCCAAGGCTGAACCATTTGATCGTATCGAGACACAATATTCAAGATAGGAACATTAAGAGGTAAACCCTGTTCGTTCAATTTCAACAGATAATCACTACGGGGAAACATATCCTGACAGACGGGTACAAAGAAATTGAGGTAAGCCATCTTCGTGCCATGATGCGGTGTGCCCAGAAAAATGGCGCTGTCAAAAACTTCAGGAACTTTTGTCAGTAGATCACGAACAACCAGACCACCTAAGCTGTGACCTATAGCAGATATTTTTCGGTTGTCCCTAGCATATCGTTGATACAAGCCTTCAGCGATTTCCGTAACGTTATCTTCTAAAGATTCCCAGAAGCGGTAACCCAGAAATTCAGTGCTTATCCCTTCTTCCCTAAGATGTTTAGTTAACCCGTGCATATGCGAAGGAAGAGAAGGACCAAAATAACCTGGAACAAGCAGAGCTTTCCGCGCATCTCTATCAACAGGAATCTCTGGTTCAAGAATCTGATCCTCAAATTGCTGTAATTGATAGATTAAAGCTTCAGTTTCTCCCCTGATGGCATCAAATAAAGTTCCTGGCAATTTAATAGTTCATTCTTATTACCTTTTTTAAATCATTTGACAAAAATAGCCTAATCCAACCTTTGATTACCACAATCCTTTTAAACTTAATAGTAATTATCAGCACTATGGCAGAAGACAATAAAGAGGAATATTATGCTGCAGAAGAGCAGGGTATCGAAGAAGACGAAACTAGTGATGAGACTAAAGAAGAGATGGAACATGGTGAGAAGGACGAAGATGTCTACTCTCAAGAAGGTAGAGAGCAGTTAGAAGATGACGGAGAGATTGAACCGTGGGAAGAAGGATTCATGGAAGGAGCTTCTGCTGCCGGACAACTTGGTAAAGATGCCTTAACTGGTGAACCATTGATGGATGTTGAGGATGTGGTGGAAGCTGAGATTGATGGAAAGATCTATCGTTTTGTCAGCGAAGAAAATGCCGAGAAATTCCGTGAAAAAAATAGACAAGAAGAAGAATAAAAATTAATTTTTTAGGATTTATTTTTCCTTAAACATTTTCTGAACTTTGTTTTTAGCATTGGCGAAAGTTTTCCTTACCGCTGTCCGCCAATCCCAGTCATCTTGTGAGATGGAAACTATCCTTCCGGGGAATTCTACCCGCATGTTAATGGAATATTTGCAACGACTACCATCTTTCTCATAACGTTTAAGATGAACATGCAAAGCAAAGTTCTCGTTGTTGACTGCCCTCTGCAATTTCAGGGCTTCGTTAGCACAGATCTTCTGCAAAGCCTGCTGATCATATTTCTCCAA
>Ga0066639_10000744_pt1 | contig 28809 bp, 34 predicted proteins | sample CryGeyCG2114_010_2_FD_59504 | JGI IMG/M metagenome (GOLD analysis project Ga0066639, IMG submission 59504) | Groundwater microbial communities from aquifer - Crystal Geyser CG10_big_fil_rev_8/21/14_0.10 | ecosystem: Environmental > Aquatic > Deep subsurface > Groundwater | place: USA: Utah...
CCTTCACTTCGTTCAGGGTAAACTATCACTTGGCCTGTACTGTAATGCTTCTTCAACGTGGTTGGGTTTGATAGCAACTGACGATTCCAGATCCGCAACTGTCCTGGCAATTTTTACTACTTTGTGAAATGAACGGGCGGAAAGATTTAATTTATTGATGGCTTCTTTAAGAAGGACTATCGATTCTTTATCCAGTCTGCAAAATTCTTTAAGCATTTTGGGGCTCATTTCGGAATTGGATTTAATCTTTGTTGTTTTGAATCTCTTATTCTGGATTTCCCGTGCTTTTTGTACCCTTTGCTGTATTCTTGTTGAACTCTCGGCTTTTTCTTCCCTTGTTAACTTATCTACTCTGACTGCCGGAACATTAATATGCATGTCAGCCCCTCTATCGTGCGTTTTTTAGCCTCAAATTACCCTACAATTTGGTGAATTTTGGCCGATTTTTCATGCATCTCAGGTACCATCAACAAGTACTTATGAAAAATGAGGGCATTGTTGATGAAGTAATCAAGCTAATAATTTCTTATAAAGTTGTTCATAGGCATTTAGCATTGTCTCTTGCGAAAAATGTTTCTCCACTCTATCTCGACACTTTGCTCTATCAATCTGGCCAATCTTACTAATTGCCTCTACGGCTTGGTCGACATTAGTTACCACAAAACCCGTCACGCCATCTTCAACAATTTCGCTGACGGATCCCCTATCAAAAGCAACAACCGGTGTTCCGCAAGCCATAGCCTCTATTAAGACCAGTCCAAAAGGTTCATCCCACTTAATTGGGAAAAGAAGACAAAGGGCATTTTTTAGATATTCAATTTTTTGATTAAAATCAACTTCCCCTACATAAACAATTTTTACTCCGTCTATAAGGGGTTTAACCTTTTGGTTATAAAAATCTTCATCCGTAGGGTCAACTTTTGCTGCAATTACTAGTTTTTTGTTAGCAAGTTTCGCAATTTGAATAGCCTCCAAAATACCCTTAAAGTCTGTGATCCTACCCAAAAAAAGTAAATAATTACCTTGCTTATTTTTAAAGGCAAATCTTTTGATGTCTATGCCGTTATAAATAACCGTAGAGTTTAGGAAAAATTTTAAAGGATCTTTTTGATTTTTACTGATAAAAACATAATTGTACTGCCACAAATTTTTGTGCTTCTTGTAAAAATCTATATGTTTGCCAATATGAGTCGTATTGTGAAATGTAATTAACATTGGCTTGTTTATAAAATTCAAAAAATTAAATTCAATATTATCTACTTCGCAATTCAAAACAATAGGTTCAAAGTGGAAATGAAAGAGATCAAAATTTGATTGATTGGATAATACCTTTAAAAACTCGTTTATCTCAAATTTTCTGTTTTGAGAAAGATTTTTAATTGTTGGATATGGTGAACTTTCTATCAGATCAATGTTTACGTTCTTTAATTTTGACCCCTTAGCACAAAAAACGCCAATTTTATACCCTTTTTTGGCAAAACCTAAAGACAACTCTTGGGCTATCAGTTCAATCCCTCCATACTTTTCGGGTGGAATTGTATTCATCAAAGGAATAACCTCGGCGATTCTTTTGTTCATTTAATTTTTCCCTATTATCTCTTTATACAATTCTACATAATTTTGTGCCATCAAACTTAGATTAAATCTTGTAGTTGCTTCTTTACGGCATTTTTCGCGAGAAATAGTATCTATTATTTTGATTCTTTTTTTAAATTCTTCAAAATTATCAACTATAAAACCCGTCGTTTTGTCTGCTACTATTTCAGGAACCGATCCTCTCCTATAAGCGATAACCGGCGTTCCACAAGCCATAGATTCGGCCATTACCAGTCCAAAAGCTTCATTCCATCTGATCGGGAAAAGTAATGCTTTAGCATTTGCCAAAAGTTTAATTTTTTCACTCATTGTCACTTCTCCTATAAATTTAACCATATGATTATCAACATATGGCCATACCTCACTTGCTAAAAAGTCTTTTTCCTCTTCTCTAATTTCTCCGGCAATAATTAATTTTTCCTTTAACTCCCTAGCAGCTTTTACTGCCAAATCGATACCTTTGTTTTTTGTCAATGATCCTAAAAATAATAAATACTCGTTATCATTTTTTAAATTAGGTTTAAATTTTTCTGTTTCTATACCTAAATAAATAGTTTTGATATAGTTCAAATAAGGTGCTAACTTACGCTGTGCATCAGAAATAGAAACAAAAAAATTATCTTTAAATCTATCTGCTAAATAAGAAAAATCCGGCTTTAGACTGCTGTGGATAGTTGTTACAATGGGGATATTGATTAATTTTGAAAACACAAGCGGATGGAACCCTAAGTGATTATGAATAATATCAAAATCATTTAATCTTTTGAAAAGCTCATCAAAGATTAAAAATTCATAAGCTTGAATGCTCTTCCACGAAAACCCGCTGATAATATCGTATAAAGGTTTATCAACAACTTTAACTAATTTACCATCCGATTTAGACCCTCCGCATGCGAATAATGTCAGGTCATGGTCAAGCTTCACCAAACCCTTAGTTAAATTCGCAACAACACTCTCTACGCCTCCATATTTTTGTGGGGGTATGGTTTTCCAAAGGGGTGCCAGTTGAGCAATTCTCATTTGAAACTTATTTTTTGCTTTCTGTCATCGACTTTTCCATTTCATTAATTAATTTAGAAGAATACTTTTTTGTTGGTAAAATTTCCCAGCAAACGTAAAAAATAAGTAAATAATTTGCAGCTATCAAGAAAGTCGTAAAAGCCAGGAGGGGATTATTATTAATAAAATAATTTAGACCAACTAAAGAACTAATAATAATCATAAAAATCTCAATACTGGTATTTTTCAAAATGTTAGGCTTTTGGGGAAGAATAAATTTATTCGTACGTTCAAAAGAAAAATTCGTAACTAAAAATGATTTAATAAACGTTATTGAATACACCGCCACCATTCCAAAGTGTACAAATAAAGCTCTAAGAATATTTTTGGTCGGATACTCATTTGCGAAAGTTGCAACAAATGAAACAAGTTTCATAGCAAAATATAAATAAATCGTAAAGACAGAGATTAAAATTGACATTTTCCAAATATAATTATTATTGTGTCCAGTTGATCCTAAAAAAATGACCAAAATCGGTATGAGAGTAAAGTTAAACCAGGCCGTCATTTCAGAATAAAAACAAACTTTTTGTTTAAAATTAAGCTTTTTATTGAATAAAATTCTAAAAAAGTCCTTCTTTAATATTTGAGCATTACCAAAAGCCCATCGTAATTTTTGCTTCTTGTAAGCTTCAATATCGTAAGGCATCAATCCTCGACCCATAACCTTATCAACATAAATACCCCTGCGGCCAGCCTCAATTAATCTTGTCCCTATTTCCGCATCTTCAGTTAAACACTTTTTGTCGTAAAAACCTATCTCATTTAGTACATTTCTTTGAAATATTACCAGTGTTCCGGTTGATGGTACGCAATTAAAATAGTTTGCTATTTTCATGTAAGTCTTAAAAAAATGCTCATATTCAACGGTAATGCCTTTATTTACGCCTGTTATATTCTGGTAGGCTTGTGGGAACTGAACAAAAGCGACGTCGTCAACAAAGTAACTGAGTGCTTCCTTTAAAAACTGGGGTTTTACTTCATAGTCAGCATCAATAACAACAACGAATTCTGCCTCTGCGCTGGTCTCGTTTAGTGCAAAATTTAACGCACCTGCCTTGAAACCCTTAAGTTTATCTATATGAAAAAATTTAAAATTATTGCCTAGTTGGCTACAGTACTTTTCGACTGGTTTCCAAACTGCTTCATCGACTGTGTTATTGTCTACAACGATTACCTCGTAATTTTTATATTTTAATAACGATAAATGTTTCAGAGTATTTTTTAAAAGATCCGCCGGTTCATTAAAAGAAGGAATATGGATTGATACAAACCTGTCAAGAGTAGAGCTTGAAAATTTAAGTGGGAAAAGGGGCAGAAAAGAAGCGACAAGTTCTACTGAACATTGCAAAAGCACAATTATAAAAATAGCAATCAGCAGAGCCAATATTATCCATGGGAGATATATTAAACCAAGACCTAGTGTGGAAAACGAGATTAATATAATTAAAAAGTCAGTGGCCATAAGTTTAGGAAAAATATTTATCCGAGAAGTTGTGCAGTATAATTATGGTCATTGTTAAAATAAACTACACGCGGCCTGAAGGCCGTGGTATTTTGATTCTCGCTTCGCGAGACTAAAAGCTTGACCACGGCTTTAAAGCCGTGGTTCTCGCTTGCTCGAAATATATTGTATATGATTTAAGATTAATTAAAAAATTTAAGCAAAATTTGTTGAAGTTTAATTATTCTTCTAAGATGCCAGAGGCCCTGAGCATATCGAAGAGTCAGAACTTTTGATATACTTTCATAAACTTCCGAGGACTAACAGTCCACGGCGCTCTGCGAGCGAATACAAAACATGTATATAGGAATTGATGTAGGTGGTACTTCGATAAAATTAGCCTCTTTTAAAACTCTCTACTTGCCCAAAGCAGTTAAAGTAATTGAATTTAAAACTCAGAATAATTATCAAAACGATTTTGATAATCTTGCCAAGGCTATTTCTGAACTGGCAAAACCAAAAGTGAGCGGTGTAGGGATAGGTATTGCAGCAGTATTAGACAAGGAAAAAACACAAATTTTAAAAGCCAATAATATTAAAAGCTGGGAGAAGCAAACTTTAAAAGATGATTTAGAGAACTTATTTAAGTGTAAAATTGTTCTTGAAAATGATTCTACTTGTGCAGCTTTAGGTGAGGCTAAATTTGGTTATGGCGTGGGTAAAGATTTTATATTTATAACTTGGGGAACAGGCATTGGAGGATCTTGTGTTCGTTTGATAAACAACCAGGTCTATACTGTACCTTCAGAACTTGGACACCAGATTATAAAGTGGCAGGGAATTTTTGACAATTGCGGGCAACACGGCTGTTTGCAAACATATTGTGGTGGAAATGGAATTGCAAGGCTATACGGCAAGTCAGCAAAAAACCTGGCAGAAAATGAATGGCGGGAAGTGGAACAGCGTTTTGCTCACGGACTGCTTAATGTTTTGACAATTAATCCTGCTAGTCTTGTTATTTTCGCTGGCAGCATTGCTTTAAACCAAAAGAAAAAATTAGAAAATATAGAAGTTATTGTTCGTGACAAATTGAAAATATTTCAAGCTCCTCAGTTCTTAATTTCTAAATATCAAAATGATATAGGTTTGTATGGTGCGATAGCACTTTTAAGAAAATAGTAAATTCCAAGATAGTCACCTCGACAACTCAGTGTAAATAGCCCTTCGAGGATTCTCAGGCTCAGCTAAGTGGTTCCGTCGGACGATACTGTAGAGCTTCAGCAACATGATTTGACTTTATCTTTTCAGAGCCTTCCAAATCAGCGATAGTCCTTGCGATTTTAATTACCCTATGAAATGCGCGTGCAGATAAGTTGAGTTTGGCAATTGCTTGCTTGAGTAAGAGAACTGACTGCTGGTCTAAATTACAAAAAGCTTTCAGCTGTTTGTTGTTCATTTCTGCATTTGATGTAATCTTTAGTCCTTTAAACCTTTTAAGTTGAATGTCCCTGGCTTTTTGCACTCGTTTCTGAATATTAAATGATGATTCTGATTGATATTTTCCTGTTAATTTACCGGGTGGAATTGCAGGGACACTAACATGCATGTCAATTCGGTCGAGGATCGGACCCGAAATCCTTTTTTGATAGCGGGTTATTGCGTTAGGTGAACAAGTACAATTTCTTTTTTCATCCCCAAAATAACCGCAGGGACAGGGGTTTGTAGCTGCAACAAGAGTGAAACGTGACGGAAATTTTACGGAACCGGATGCCCTTGAAATTGTGACGTGGCCGTCTTCCATTGGCTGGCGCAGTGCTTCCAAAACATGTCTTGGGAATTCGGGAAATTCGTCAAGAAAAAGTACACCACGGTGAGCAAGGGAAATTTCTCCCGGCTTAGGAATATTTCCGCCGCCAATTAAACCGATATGACTGGTTGTATGATGAGGTGACCGGAAAGGCCTTGATAAAACTATTGGATTCTCGCGGTCAAGTAAATTCGCAACGGAATAAATTTTTGTAACTTCCAAACTTTCATCAAAAGTCAGACTGGGAAGAATTGTGGCGAAACTTCTGGCCATTAATGTCTTGCCGGCACCGGGAGTACCGCGCATTAAAATATTATGGGAACCTGCAGCCGCAAGCTCTAAAGCCCTTTTGGCGCTTTCCTGGCCTTTTACGTTTTCAAAATCGTAGTCACTGTTTTCTACTTTCAAAAATTTAATTTTTTTAATTTTGGCTGTTACTATTTTCTGCTTATTTGAAAAATGTTCATAAAGTTCTTTTAAGGATTTAACGGGAAAAATCTCGAGTTTATCCAGAATTTCGGCTTCCCCCAGATTATCTTCCGGGATAAAAACCTGCTGATATTTTTTTTCTTTCGCCATTAGGACAGACGGTAGGACACCCCATATTCTTCGGACGGAACCGTCGAGAGAAAGTTCGCCTAGAAAAATGGTCTTTTCTATTTGCGGCGGAGGCAACTGTTCGGAGGCGATTAAAATTCCCATAGCTATTGGCAGATCGTAAGCGGGACCTTCTTTGGGTAAATCTGCAGGAGCCAGATTGACAGTTATTCTTTTTGGAGGAAAATCTGCCCCGGAATTTTTAATTGCGGTCCTGACCCTTTCTTTAGATTCTTCGACAGCTTTGTCGGGAAGGCCGACTATTGTGAAGCTGGGTAAACCCTGGGAAGCGATATCTACCTCGACCGTTATAGGAACGGCATCAAGGCCTATTACTGCAGCTGATATTATTTTGGCGGGCACAGAACCAATATATCAGATTTTGGATTTCCGCCAGCCCGCCGCGACAGCTTCTTCTTCCGTACAAAACCAGCGTTCACCTTTTGACTCGTTAATTTGTGTTTTATCATAATATTTTTGACCCGGCATATGATAAATTTTTTCGCTTGACGTGCTTATATTACCTTTAATTTGACATCCGTTAGGCCCGGAAACTGCTTGCGGCTGACTTGACGCTGATTTATCTACTGAACCCGAACAAATATCCCAAAGCCCACTACTTCCCCGCATTGCTTCATCTTGGGCATTAACAAATTGATCCTGGTATTTAATGTCTGGAGGATAAGAAGAGGAATAGGCAAAACCCTGACGGACTAAATAATCATTGATAAAGATATTATCAATATAAACATATCGGAGAAGCCTGCCGTATTTGTCGGTTTCGGAAATATCTTTTTCCAAATAAACTTTCTTTCCTTCGACTAATTCCCTATTTTTGTCAGCAGATTCTTTGCCGAAACACTGGATGGGTTTTCTTGGATCAGATGTTTCAGGCGTATCAATTCCAATGTATCTAACTTTTTGTCCGCCTTCAATTTCAATGGTATCTCCATCGATCGCCCGAACAACTTTGACCCCCTCGTTATTTAAATCCAACTTATCTTCCGACTTTTTCCCAAGAGTTTGCGTGGTGGCGGACGGAAACAGGCTTGGATTGTTTTCATGATCACTTTTTTTTAGAGAATTATTTTTGGGAAAAACGAAGATTGTAATGATTACAAAAAATAAGATAAAAACAGAAAGCAGTCCAATCTTTGGTCTACTAATCATCAAATTATTGTTTTATTTCAATTATCTTTATTGAATGCCGTGAAGAATTTACAAAAAATTGTTCTTGTTTTATGTTTTCTTTTTCTAACTTAAAATCGAATCCGTGATTTACCAAAATCAAGGACTTTTCGCCGGATTTTTTGAAGGTTTGTCCTATATCTGCAACTTTTAATTCAAGATTATTATTTAGGTAGAGTGGAAGACCAAAGCGGTAAAGGGTTGATGTAGGTTCGACCCACAATATTACTTTTTCATTTACGGAAAGTTTGTTAATGTACACTGCAACCTCCTCGATGTTCCGGCCAGAAGTCCAGTCTTCCCAGAACTGGAAGCTGTCTTCCTTAGCAATGACGCCGCTTTTTTGAGGATCTTTGTGAAGTTTTACAGAGAAGTATAATGTCTGTGCGGTAAGTGCTAAAACAAGGATCAACGCCACAAAAGAACTCTTTTTATTTACTGTAGTAATAAAAAGACCAATAAAAATAATCAGGAATGGGGTGAGGCTTAATAAGTGCCGCGGGAAGAGCAGTGCGTCAAAAAATAGAAGAGATATTAAATAAAGTAAAAAAAAGATCGTAAGAAAAATATTCTTTTTGAAATTTATAAGGTTTATCAACATTCCTAAGAGCGTATAGATAATAAAAAGATTAGGAAAATATGCTTTAAACCAATTAAGGGTTAAAAAAACATTTTCTTTAAAATGAGCTATTGCCTGAATCGGTGTTCCGGGAATGAAAACAAAATTCGAAAGCGTACCGACCGCTACGGTTTTAAATGATAAAAGTGCCGCAAAAAGGAATAATAATGGAACTAGCGACGCTACCACAAAATAAAATGTTTCTTTAGAGTATTTTTTACCGATAATGAAAAGCGCAACCAATGGCGGTATCGTTAATGCAGCAATTTGTTTAGTAAAAAGCGCTAGAGTCAAAGGAAAAAAATATAACAATAATCTTTTATTAGTTCGCTTTTCGTAAAGATAATAAGCCGATACAAAAGATGCAAAGACCAGTAATGTTAAAAGTGTATCTAAAATTGCTAATTTATCGTAAATAATTGTGAAAGGTAAGGAGACAAATATTATAGATAGTATCTGGGAATATTTTATTTTCATTTTTCTTAAAAACAACAATAATAGGATGCAAAGCAAAAGACCTGCAATTAAAGAAACAGTTTTTCCCGCTAAGATTTGATTGGGTAAAAGAATTGTAAAAAAAGACGCAGCATAAGAAAAAAACGGTGCGATGCCCGAAGATAATGGTTTTATGAAACCTGAAGATTTATTTAATATCTCGAAGGTCCATTGGGTGTGAAAGGTCTCATCCTCAAAAAGCGGAATTTCCCATAAAAAAGGGATTCTTTGGAGGAGATAAATTGCTGATAAAATAAATATTGATAAAAACAAAAATTTCTTTTTGAAAGGCATTTGATTTTTATCGCCAATTTACTTCTTTTTCATCAAAAGTCAATTTTGAATTATCGAGTATTTGCCCTTTTAGCGACTTACTTTCAGTTGTAAAAATTACATCTTCCGAAACTTGAGGAAAATTTTCAGCAGAACCTATTAATACAATTCTTTCCTGGTCGGTAGTCGTTGGTTTTGTACTGTAAAGACTAAATGCCTGATACATCCAATCATAAAATGGGTATATGTAACTTTTCTTAGGATGATGGTTGTTAAGAACAAAAAGTGCAGTAAGACCTCCCCCATGAAGACTGATATCTCCTACCGTATAAAAAGAAAAATCTCTACTTCCTAAATTTCGGGATATATCTTTAACTACCTGATATTTCTGATAAAGAGGGTATTTAAAAGAAGAATTCACTAGAGAATAAAAATTTATTGAAAAGATTATAAAAAGAGTTAAATATACAAGAGAATCCCTTTTTAAGATCTCGGCGATTGTGAATGCAGAAAGTACAAAAATTGCGGGAAATATTATGCTGTAGTAATGGTCTAAAATGCTTTGCCCGTATAACATATAGAAGGATAATCCTCCCAGAAAAAACGAAAAAAGAAATATATAACAAATCTTTATCAGTATTTTTTCGCTTTCCTTTTTTTTATTTTTTGACCGCAGCTTCAATAACGGGAGAGATATTAAGCCAATAATTAAAAATCCGGAAAAAGGGTAGAAAAGAACAAGATCCTTGGGAAGCTTGCAATAGCAAAAATGCCTCTCGGCAAAATCTGCAGCTTTTGGAAAAAAAAGTCTTGATGTTGAAATTAACGGATTTGAAGTAAGAATAGCTTTATTTGTTTTGGATTTTTCCTCATTAATGATTTTATTTGTTGTATTTAATAAAGGCCCTGAAATTTTACCAGGGTGTCGAAGTTCGAAAACAAGAACAGGAGCTAAAAAAACCAATAAAATTAAAACTGCAAATAACAATTCTTTTCTAAAAACCGATACTTTAAAAAAAATAAATGAAATGATAGCCGCAACACCTATGACACCTATAGTTGGGTCGGCGTGGGCCGCTAGTCCTACTACTGCGGATAAAGGCAACATGTAGAAATATTTTTTCTTGTAAATTATTTGAATAAGACACAATATTGCGAATGATGTTAAAAAGAGATTCAGACTTAAAGGCCACCACCGGCGGTCAAAGAGTCCCCCAGCAAACGAGGATGCATACAAAAAACTGGAAACCAGACCGATTTTTAAATTTCCTATTTCCTTTCCTATAAAAAAAATGATAAGGGTAGTAGCAAGACCGAGGAGCCCGGATAAAAGCAAAATTTTAACAGGATCAAAACCGGCAAGTAAAAATATTGGAATTGACGCGATATGAAAAAACGAACCTAGAGAACCAACTGCAAGATTTGGGCTGACCAAAGTCGGTTTTTTTTCAACTATCATCCTTCGCACAACCGAACTTGCTATTTCTTCATCCGAAGACCAATATTGTAATTTTTGGAAATTATAGAAGCGGAAAAAGAAGGAAATGGCAATAATAACAGCCAATAAATATAAAGCGGGCTTTTCCACAAAACCATTCTACAATAGAATAGAGCCGCATGACATTTAGGCGCTGGTGCTGAAGATTAAATCTAATATATGATGGAGATAGAGTGAAAAGGGATCTTTTTTACACCTTGGCAATTGCTTACCTTGTGAGCATTTTTTCGATACCGTTTTTGATAAATACGGACCTAATGACAAAAATTCCTTTCGTTTTTGAATTTCTTTTTGTGGTTTTTCCCCTACTTTGTGTATTTGGTATTTTTGTTTCTTATTTGATAGGAAGGAAGGTACTAATTTTTTGGCAGTTAGCTAAATTCGGCATAGTCGGTGTCTTCAATACGATCATGGATTTTGGTTTATTAAATTTTCTGATCCTTATTACCGGAATTGTTTCGGGAACATGGATGATTGTCATGAATGCTACCTCATTTTCTCTTTCTATTTTTAACAGTTATTACTGGAATAAAGAATGGGTTTTCCCCAGCAGGAAGCAAGCAAGGTTTTCTACTTTTTTTGTTCTGACACTTATCGGTTTGGGGTTAAACACAGGAATTGTATTTGTTTTTACAACTTACATTCCACCAATTTTGAATTTATCGCCAATTTTGTGGGCAAATATTGCAAAAGTTTTGGCAACGGGCGTCTCATTATTTTGGAATTTTGGAGCCTATAAGCTGATTGTTTTTAACGAAAATTTTAAAGGAAATCAGCTTGCGTCGCTTCGCTCCTAAAGCTGATTGTTTTTAACGAAAATTTTAAAGGAAGTTCTAAGATTATTTAGGTTTTTCCAAGTACTTTTTTACTTTTTGAAGCGCTAAGGCTCTGTGGGAAATTTTGTTCTTTAGACTGGAAGGCATTTGGGCTAATGTTTTTGTATATCCATTCGGAATAAAAACTTTATCAAAACCAAATCCGTTTGTGCCTTTATCTTTTTTTAACAGGGTTCCGTGTGTAACTCCTTTAAAAACTCTCAAGTTTTTCCCATTGTAAATGGCTACTGCCGATGTAACTTTGGTCTCTGTTACTTTATTACTTACAAGTTCAACAGTTTTTTCGGTTCCTAGCTTTTGCAAAAAAAATTTTATAAACGTTCCGGGTAATCCGTTGAGTGATTTAATTTCCAAGCTTACATCTTCGACTACCACCGGTTTTTTTAATTTTCTGTAAGCGTCTTTTGCTTTTTGGGAAATAATTTCATCAAGATCAAGCGACTGTATCTCCGGAATATCAAGAGTTGATACTTTATGATTTGTTCCGAGTATCAGATTAATTTCTCTTAACTTATTTTTACTGCTTGTAACAACAGTATAATCCGCAAGTTTCATTTATTCGTATTCGATTGTTGCCGGGGGTTTTTGGGTGATGTCGTAAAGAACGCGATTTACTCCTGCAATTTCATTGACAATTCTGGTTGAAACTTTTTCAAGAAGTTCCTGTGGCAGTTTTGACCAGTCTGCTGTCATAAAATCCAGAGTATCTACGGACCTAAGAGCAATAATATAGGAATATGTGCGGGAATCACCCATAACGCCAACTGTTTTAACGGGAATTAAAGCGGCGAATGCTTGTCCTACCTTATTATATACATTGAAATTTTTCAGTTCCTCAATAAATATCAAGTCTGCTTTTTTCAGGATTGAAAGTCTTTCGTCAGTCACTTCCCCAAGAATGCGAATTGCAAGAGCTGGTCCAGGAAACGGATGTCTTGCGACAAATTCTTCGGGGAGGGCAAGCATTTTTCCAATTAGGCGGACTTCATCTTTATACAAATCTTTGAGAGGTTCAACAATTTTTAACTTTAAGCCGCTTGGAAGGGTGACATTATGATGACTTTTTATTTTATCGGCGTGTTTTGAGGTAGAAGCGGATTCCACTCTGTCAGGATAAATTGTACCCTGTGTAAGATACATAATATTTCCAATTTTTTTTGCCTGTTCTTCAAAGACCTTAAAATAAAGACCGGCTATTTTCCTTCTTTTTTCTTCGGGATCCGTAATGCCGCTTAGATTATTAATAAACCTATTCTTTTCCGAAATAACATTGAAATTTGTTAACTCTGTGGTTTTTGCAATTTGTTTGACCTCTTCAACTTCATTTTCCCTTAGTAGCCCCGTGTCTATTAAAATGCAAAAAAGGTTTTTGCCAATTGCCTGCTGGCAAAGTGTAGCAGCAACCAATGAATCAACTCCTCCGGAAAGAGCCATTATCACTTTTTGCCTTCCGATTTCCGTCTTTATTTCTTTTAAAATTTGGTTTTTTATTTTTGGTAAATCCCAATCTTTTTTTGAACCTGCTATTTTGAACAAAAAATTAGTTAAAACCTTTATGCCGTTTACAGTATGGGTTACTTCCGGATGAAACTGGACAGAATAAAATTTTCTTAGTGTATCCTCCATTGCGGCAATACCCGCATTTTTTGTTGACGCAATAACTTTGAACCCTATTGGTAAACTTTCCACTTGGTCTCCATGAGAAAACCAGACGGTTTGAGGGTTTTTAAGGCCTTCGAATAAGGGACTCTCTTTAATCTGTAAATTTTCTTTGCCGTATTGTTTAACTTTTGCAGACTTAACCTTTCCGCTTAACTGAAGCCCCATTAATTGGTGGCCGTAACAAATGCCTAATATTGGGATATTTAATTTATAAATTTGCGGATCAGGCTTTGGAGCATTTCTTTCAAGGCACGAATGCGGACTACCGGAAAAAATTATGGCATCGGGAGATAGTTTTTTTATTTCTTTTGCTGAGGTTTCCGCAGGGAGAAGTTCGCTCTTTACACCAAGTTCCCTGATTCTTCTTGCTATGAGGTGGGCATATTGTCCACCGAAGTTTATTACTGTTACCATAGCAAATTTTACCGCAATTTAAACTAATTTTGAAAGTGCGCTTGCGATTCGCTCTTTTGGAGGAACTGATATATCGATCTGAAATTTTTCACCGGAAGCTTTTTCATAAACGTCCTGATACCGTCTGGAAAGTTCCAGCACTAAACTTTCCGGCATTTGAGGCGGTTTTCCTTTTCCATGGTAACCCTGGTCTACAAACCAAAGTCTCATTAGCTCCTTATCGTAGTTTTCAATTTCTTTGCCGCTTTTGAAATTTTCCCGATATGTTGCCTTAACCCAAATTCTACTGCTGTCGGGGGTATGAATTTCATCAATTAAAATCAGTTTTCCCTGTCTATCAAGGCCAAATTCGTATTTTGTGTCCGCTAAAATAAATCCGGCTTTGTCGTAAATTTTAGTCCCTCGCTCAAAAAGGGCAATTGCGACTTTTTCAATCTGGCGCCAGATATTGGGGGAAATAAGTTTTTTAGAAATTATTTCTTTTTTTGTAATCGGTTCATCATGACCGCCCGGGCCAGTTTCCCTTGTAGTCGGTGTAATTACGGGTTTAGTTAATTTCTGATTTTTTTTGAGACCTTCCGGAAATTTAATTCCGTAGATGACCCTTTCCCCGTCCGAATATTTTTTCCAGAGTGAAGTGTCTGTCACGCCGGTAATGTAACTGCGTACAACAACTTCTATGGGGAGTGCGTTTGCTTCGGCAACCAGCATGACGTTGGGGTCGATAGTCCCGATCATGTGGTTTGAGATAATGTCACGCGTATGTTCGAACCAAAATTCCGAAAGTTTATTTAAAACTGCCCCTCTTAACGGTATAAGTCCCAGTACTCTATCAAAAGCGGAGATTCTGTCTGTAGCAATGAGGACCCTTAAATGGTCACGGCTGTACCAGTCGCGGACTTTTCCGCTGAGGCGCTTACCGAGCGGTTTAAAATCGACTTTATCTACTGATTGGGCAATTAATTTTTTGATTGTATTTTTATCAACCATGCCTAAGTGGACAGTCTAACTAATTTTCTAAACACTTATTGTATCCGATTTTCTTCAGTTTTGAATTTTTTTCCAGGACTTCCGTATTTAATTTCTTTTTATATTCTTGAATTTTTTCTGCAACTTTTGAATTCCCCACTGCAATAATCTGTGCCGCTAATATTGCCGCATTTTTTGCGGAGTTAATACCGACAGTCGCTACAGGAACACCCGGAGGCATTTGTACAATTGAAAGAAGAGAGTCGAGCCCTTCTAAGGATTTTGATTTTACGGGGACACCTATAACCGGAAGAGTAGTTGCTGCAGCGATAGATCCCGGAAGAGCTGCGGCTCCGCCGGCTCCGGCAATAATTACCTTTATTCCTTTTTCTTTAGCACTTTTGGCGAAATCCGAAGTTTCCTTCGGGGCCCTATGAGTGGAGAGGATCAATAATTCGCAAGCAATACCGATTTGTTCCAGGAATTTTGCCGCATCCGACATTACATTTAAGTCGGAATCACTGCCCATAACTATCGCGACTTCAGCTTTCATTTTTGTTTTTTCGAGTCCTTTATATCCCGAATCGCTTTTTCGGTCAAGCCTACTGCAATACCAATATAAGTTTCGGGAGTAAGTTTTGCGAGCTTTTCTTTTTCTTTTTCACCTATTGGTAGACCGTTGATCCAGCTTGTCCATTTTGATTTGTCGATATGTTCACCACGAGTAAGGGAAGCTATTAAGGAATAAGGATCTTGAATTTTTTCCCTGCGAAGGATAGTCTGTATCCCTTCTCCAAGTATTGCCCAGTCGCGGTTTAAGTCACTTGAGATTTGGTCTATATTTGGCCTGATCCTGGAAATCCCTGTAAGTACGCTTGTGTAACCTATTAGAGAAAAACCAAGGACTGTTGAAATGTTTCTTATTGCTGTACTGTCGGAAAGATCCCGCTGAAGACGGGATATCGCCAGTTTCCTGCTTAAAGTTTCTAAAACCCCATTTGCGATGATTAAATTTCCTTCCGAATTCTCGAAATCAATCGGATTTACTTTTTGCGGCATTGTAGATGAACCGACTTCGTCTTTTTTAACTTCCTGTACAAACCAACCATCAGAAATGTAGCGCCAGATATCCTGATCAAAGTCAATAATTACAGAATTAATCCTCTGGAAGTTCTGGAAATATTCGATTATGTCATCGTATGGGTTTATCTGGTTCGTTATGAAGTTTGGAATAAAACCCAAAGATTCTATAAATTTTTTAGAAAAATCAATCCAGTCAATATTTGGGTAGGTAAGGCTTAGGGCGTTATAGTTTCCGATGGCCCCATTTAATTTCCCGCTTAATTGCTGCTGCTGTAATTTTACAAGCTGCTTATTTAGGCGCGTTGCAAAAATGACAAGTTCTTTACCTATGGTTGTCGGGATTGCCGGCTGACCATGAGTCCTGCCAAGCATCGGAGTAGATTTATACTGATCTGCTCTCTGGCAAAGTTCATCCATCAGGCTTTCGGTGCGTGGAATAATTACTTCTTCTGTTGCCCGTTTCAGCATCAGACGATAGGCAAGGTTATTAACATCTTCGGAAGTAAGCCCTAAATGGATCGCTTCCGTTAAATCTTCAAGGGACGAGCCCTTCACTAAATCCCTAAAGGATCTTTCCATTGCTTTTACATCGTGCCTGGTCTCTTCTTCGATCTTCTTCACTTGAATTGCCCTGTCAAGATCTATTTTTTGACTAATAGAACCAAGAATTGTTTTTTCCTGAGATGTGAGTTTTCGTAAAGTACCCGAATTTGAAAGCGCTATTAGGTATTTCGCTTCAATTTCAAACCTGGTTTTTATGAGTGCGTATTCGGATACATATGAAGCAAGTTGGGTAATGCGTTTTCGATAACGTCCATCAAGAGGAGTAATTGCGGTTAATTCATTTAGAGCAGGATTAATTATTGATTGGCTCATTTTATTAAATCTTTAAGTGGTAATCTTACCAAGTTTTTTTTCTTTTTCTGCCTGCTTTATTTCCATCGCTACTCTTCTACCCATGGAAATATGTTTACCAAAAAGATATTGACTGTAAGGGGTAGCAGAAATTCCGGGAGAACCCGGCATTCTTGGGGCAACGTCGTAAACAACAATTTCCAGCTTTGGAAAAATTGGTCTTATTAATGATTGTAAGGCAAAAGGACCGATTATTCCTGGCGGACATGATTCTTGGGTCGTTTTTACAAACCTTTCTCCCGCCTCCATCGCATCTTCTATTAATGATTCGGGCAAGGTGACCGCTGTGTGACCCATTTCTTTGAAGGTCAACTCGACCCGTTTCAATACTTCTTCCTGTTGGGGAGCGGGAAGTCTTAAAAACCCGTCAAGATTTGTCTGCCTTCTGGTGTCGGTCCCTACAAGCTCCAATCTTTTTGAAAGAGGTGAATAGAAAAAATTAAAGTTTACGGAAGTGCCGACGACAAATTCTTCGATGACAGCTTCTTCAAGACCTTTTTGAGAAAGGAGGCCGTTTTCTATTCTTTTTTTGCCCTCTTCGTAGAATTCTTCCGGTGATGACGCAAAGAAAAATCCCCGTTCAAAGGACACTTGTTTTTGCTGGGCTTTGACGATTACAAGCCGGTCAATTCCTTGCGGATCTTTGAAAATTACAGGATGTTTAATACCAGCTTCTCGAAGAAGATCGTACTGATTCGGCTTTTCGGTCCTCTCTTCATACCTTAAAAGCTTTTTGTTCCCAAATACAGGAATATCAAAATCATTTTCAATTGCATCGTAATCGTTAATGTAGACTTCAAAAGAACGGTGGGGAATAAAGACACTATTTTTTGCTTTTAATTTTTTCTGGACACTATCTGATAGGACATCCTTAAATTTTTCGACTCCTATTACTTCATCAACACAGCCAATATCACCGTTTGATTTGAAGTAAGCCGCATAAGTTTTATCTCTACCTTTTTCTGTAATAACCAACGTAGCAAGCCCTTCATCTTTTGCACCGCGGCAGACATCAAGAGCACTATGACTGCCAAGAACCGCAACTGTAACTTTATGCATAAATTGCCTCACCTCTGTTGGGACCAACAGAAATAAAAGAAACAGGAACATTCGTTACTTTTTCTATTTCCCTAATATAATTAATTGCCTCTTTGGGTAGTTTGTCAAAATCCCTGACCTTTGTTATATCCTCTTTCCAACCCTTAAGGTTTGAATATACCGGTTTACACTTAGCTATCCGTTCTGCATCATTTGCTGGATATTCATTTATCTTGCCATTAATTTTGTAGTTTTTGCATATTTTTAAATCTCCAAGGTTGGACAAAACATCCATTTTTGTAACGGCAATATCGGTTACTCCATTAACAATACAGGCTTTTTTAATTGCCGCAAGATCCAACCAGCCGGGATTCCTTTCCCTGCCGGTTGTAGTACCGAATTCCTGTCCCTTATTGACGATTTTTGATCTTAGAGGACCTTCGATTTTGGTCGGCATGGGGCCAGCTCCCACCCTTGTCATATAGCTTTTGGTAATACCTACAACCCTATTTATTTTTGAGGGATGAAGGTCGAAACTTCTGGCAACACCGACTACTCCGGGGTTTGACGAAGTAACGAAAGGATAAGTACCGGCATCGATATCTAGAAGCCAACCCTGTGCTCCTTCAAATAGAACGTTTTTCCCGGATTCAATTGCCCGGTGAAGTGAAGAAACAGTATCCGCAATGTGCGGCTTTACCAAATTTATGTAATTTTTAAACTCCGAAAATATTTCGTCAGACGAAAGATTAAGATTATAAAATGTATTTTGTACTTTAACCTCTGCAGTAAGTTTAGATTTGAAGTCGGATGACAATAGATCTTTAACGCGAAGTCCGGTCCTTTCCGTCCTGTCGGCATATGTCGGTCCGACACCGTTTCCGGTTGTTCCGATTTTTTCATCGCGAAGTCTTTCTTTTAGGCCGTCCCTTTTAATATGCCATGGCATTGTAAGATGGGCATTCGGATCAATTCTTAAATTTTTGATTGAGACTTTTGCTTTTTGAAATTCTTCGATTTCCTTTTTCAAAACCTGCAAATTAACTGCGACGTTTCTGCCGACAAGGCAGATAGCAGACTGGTTGAAAATACCGGATGGGGTGATATGGAGTGCGAACTTTCCAAATTGATTTTTGACAGTGTGGCCGGTATTGGAACCCCCTGAATATCTGGCGATGATATGAGCCCTTGATGAAAGATCGTCAATAAGTCTGCCCTTGCCGGAATCGCCCCAATCGACACCCATTACACAAAGAAGACCTTGCCATTTATTAAGACTTTTGTTTTTCATTTAATCCAAAATCTGATCCAATTTATTTAATTTAATTGCCTCTTTTATTTCCATGGCAATCCTTCTGCCCGTTGAAACATCAAAGTCATAATAAAGAGCAGAATAAGGCGAGCCGTTTACAAAAAGATTGGTTCCGGCGACAATCCTGCAGGAAATTTCGATTATAGAAAACTTTTGTTCGGGTGTAATAATCGTTTCGAGGCAAAATGGTCCCCATATCCCTTTTTTCATTAATTTTTTGGAAGTTGCCACTACCCTTTCCCCCATCTCATAAGCTTCTGCAAGCAAGGATTCACGGAGTGTTAAAGGGCTGTTTCCGACGACAACAAACGACGGTTCGATCCCGAGGCCTTGCTGGTTTTGGGAGGGAATTCTTCCTAAGGAGTCGACGTTACTTTCATAACGCTTATCAATCGATAAAATCTGTAGCTCTTGCGTGAGCGGTGAATAAAAATAATGTATATAAAGCGGAACACCGATTACATATTCCTGGATAATAAAATTTCTGTCTTTGTACTTTCTGATCCGGTTCGCAAATTCTCTTTTATTTTTAGCGAAGAAATATCCATGGCCGCCGGCGGCCCCAAAAGACTTAACCATTACAGGCCTGTCAATGTCTTCGCCGTTTTCAAACTTTTTAGGGACCGGTACTCCTGCTTGTTCCATCCACCGTCTTTGCTTGAGGCGGTCGGATTCCCAATCGAGTACTTCTTTGTTTCCAAAGTAAGGAACCTTGATTTTCTTATTAGCGCTAGGTCCTAGATATGCGACAAAAGAACCATGAGGAATGAGAATTGCCTGTTTTTTGATGAGTTGATTTTCTACCTTAGGAAAATTGGAAAATTTCCGAATTTCTATAAAATCATCAATAAAATTAAACCTGGAATAAAGATTGCGCCTATCGGGAGTTATGATACAAATTGTTTCGAAACCTTCGTCTTTTGCGCCTTTTAATATCTGAAGCGCGGAGTGAGAGCCCAAAGTTGCGATTTTATACGCTTTTTGCCCTGCCATTGACGTATTTTATACACATTTGAGGCAAAAATCAAAAAAACGTTTTTTGGAGGCTAGGGTTGGGTTAGAATGTAACTAGTTTTTTCAGATTAGAAATCCAGTGACTATTATATCAGTGGTTTGCCAGCTCTTTTACTTTTTCAATGTCCGATTCTATTTCTTTTTTTAGATCGGCAATATTTTTGAAATTTTTAACTTCCCTAACAAATTCCCCTATCGTGAATTCTAAAATTTTGCCGTAAAGGTCGCCGTTAAAACCCAAGAGGTGAATTTCCAAAACATTATTATTTTCATTTTTGACAATCCTCGGACCATAAAACAAAACACCCAAATAAACCTGGCCGTTAATTTTTATTTGAGATGAATAAATCCCTTCTTTAATATCTCCCGTTTTCTTGGGGTTTAAATTCACTGTGGGGAAACCGATTTCACCGGCACTTTTGTCGCCCTTTCTGACCTTATCTTTAATCCAAATTGTCACTTACGGAATTTTGAAACCTGGTACATTGAGAAGAAGAGAATAGCAACACCAAGAAGCTGGGTGGCAGAAAGCGGCTTTTTAAAATAAAAATAATCTATAAAAATTGCCGAAGCCGGCCATGTAAGTTCCAAAATTGTTGTAACCCTTGCCGGAGTCTTTTTCAAACCATAGTAATAAATTAAAAGGGCAACCATACCCGTTGAAAGGGTAATGATAATCAAAGTCAGCCATTGTGAGTTTGTAAGTGAAAAAATATTTGTTTGCGGGCTGGTAGAAATCAGGAAAATAAAGGCAAAAAGAGGGGCAATTAAAAATCGTAAAAATGTTGCCGTAATATGGGAAACTTTATTTAAAACGATTTTTGAAAATGCAGTGGAAGTCCCCCACATGACCCCGGCTCCGAGTGCAAGGCCTGCGGCAATTAAAGTTTGAGAGTCGGATGACAGATTGACCTTTAGGTCCTTAAAAGTGACAAGATACGAAGCGGCTATTGCAAGAATTGCCCATAGCAGAAACTTCTGGTTTACTTTCTCTTTTAAGAGAATGGCCGCTGCAGTTATTGCCCATATCGGTTGTAGTTGCTGTAAAAGTGCGACAACAGAAAACTGGATATAATTAACTTTGCCGAGGGCGGCCGTATAAAATATGGTTCCGAGGGCCCCGGAAAATAGGGAGACGACAATAATCGCTACCCATTCTTTTGGGGATAATTTCCTGAGGTGGAGACCGAAGTATAAAACAACAGGAACAAGAAATAGTGCACCCAAAGCATGCTCCCAAAAAACGATTAGTGAGGGAGGCAAAATAAAAAGACTGCGTCTTAGCAGGCCGTCAAAACTCCAAAGCAGTGCCGCGATTACGATAAACAGAGGACCGAAGGCCAATATTTTTTTCACTTGTTAATTCTACAGCAAAAAGATTTTACAAGGGAAGGTTCAAGCGCCAAATTACGAATGTTAAAAATGCCGCAAAAGATGTCCATAATAAATACGGGACTAGGAGAATTGAGGCCATTTTGGAAATTGTCCAAATGAGGGCTGTTAGAAGCAAAACGCTGAAGACCAATAAAATGGACTCGACTGCTGATGAAAATATAAGATTATGGAAAAAAAATAGAAAACTCCAAGTAACATTCAGAAAAGCGTTCAAAAGGAAAAAAGGAATGACAAGCCGTATTTTTTTTTGTTTTTGCCAGACAATTAATGCAGAGATTGTTGCCAGTATAAAAATAATTGTCCAGATAATCCCAATAATTTTCCCGGAGAGGGTCCATGAAGGAAGATTTATTCCACCGTACCAAATCATGCCGCTTTTAGTAAAAATACTTCCTACAACTGCGGTGATTAATGTAGTAAGCGGAATTAAAAAGTAACCGAGTATCACGTGTATATTTTTGACCCTCCAAAGACGAGTGTCAAATTGAGGATTTTTATATAATTGTAGTTGGTGAAATTAAAGGTTCTTTTTTACCTGTTTTTAACACTTGCCGTTTTTGGATTTTTTCTGACAAGAGGCACGAGCGTTTATTCCGGTCTTAAAAGCCTCGCGCCTTATTCCATTTGCGAAACGCCAACCGCTTATAAAATAGGCAGAGTAGACAGCCGGTTCGGGGTTTCCCAAAAACAATTTTCCCAACACATTGTTGAGGCCGCCGGCATTTGGGGTAAAGCATATGGAAAAACCTTATTTGAGGAACAAGCCGATGCGGTTCTTACAATTAACCTTGTTTTTGATGAAAGACAAGCGCTAACAAATAAATTGAATACGGACAAGAACCAAATTTCTACAAAAAAAGAGGAACTTACTCCGAAGATAGAAGAATACCGGAGCCTCGTTGCCAATTTTAAAAAGGAACTTGCTGATTTTAACAACCAGGTAAAATACTGGAACTTGCAAGGGGGCGCACCGGAAGAAGAATTTAAAGAACTACAGGAAAAACAGCAGGAACTTGAAAAACAGGTAACAGTAATTAATGATTTAGCGGCTAAGTTAAATATTTCTTCGGATGAAATTAATTCGCAAATTAATAATTTTAACCAGACAATAAATACCTTCAATGAAACCCTGACGGAAAAACCCGAGGAAGGAATTTACGATTCACAAACCAATTCAATCGATATTTATTTTAATGTCAGCCGCGATGAGTTAGTCCATACACTGGCTCATGAATTCGGGCATGTCCTTGATATGCAGCACGTCGCAAATCAAAAATCGATAATGCATGCAAAATCAAACACGGTACTGATTCCGAGCCAAAATGATCTTAGCGAACTTGAAAAAGTTTGCAGGGAACATACTTTTTGGGAAAATGTACAGGAAAGAATTTCCGCTTTAAAAACCGATTAAACCGGCCTATCTCCTCAGTAGTTACGTGAGACGTACAATAAATCAGGCGGCATTATATGCCAAAAAAATTTACCTATGCCCTGGTCCAAACCATCATCAATTGTCTTGATGCTGCCATTGCGGCGGTTGCCAGGCCACCAATTAAGTTAAGGGTCTGGTCAAACCAGCCAAGACCGTTTGGCAGTATACCGTACAGTGTCGGTGAAATAAGCCCGACTACAAATGCTGCCAGATAGAAAACTGCAAAGATTGCAAGAGTTGCTCTTGCAGTATAGTCCGAGGATAGGCCTCCCTAAATCAGCATACCTCCCAAAACTATCCTAGAAACATCCGCAAAGAGGTCAATATTCATTACCTTTGCTATTTGGCCTTCTCCGGAAACTAAGCCTATCACGCCAAGTGCCGCCACAATTAATCCGATTACTATGGTAAATGAAGTGATTCTCACGAATTTTTTCATCTCCTCCCTGTATTTAGCGAAAAGATTATATGAAAAGATTTTTACAGGATTATGGGAAAAGCGTATGAAAAGGGAAAGAAAAAAGTAATTTAAATTTCAAAAACTTTTGTTCTGGAAGAATAACCCGAAACGAGACGGACTTTTGAATGCGGCATTTTAAAATGGTCGGCCAAAGCGTTTTTTATTGCCATATTGGCGAGACCTTTAGCAGGAGGTTCTTTGACCCAGACTGCATATTCACCATCCCCTATTTTCTCAATCTTCTGACGGTGCGATGAAGGTTTTGCGCGAATAGTGATTTTCATTTGGGCTTGGTAATTATACTGTGTCCGCGTAATTATTCGACTGGCCCCTCAAGTGTTGCGGTTGTGCTGGATGCTTCTCCTTGTAGTGCGACCATCGCTCCATGTGAAAGGTCGATCAGTTTTCCGGCCGAGTCGCATCCCGGACAGGTATCTTTGATAATTACCTCAATACAGGAATCGTTATCGCAAACTTTTACCCTATCCCCGCAATTAAACGGTGAACTATATGCCCTTGCCGCAGTCGTCGGATCATTAGGATCAAACGGTTCACCCGTACAACCCAAGGTATCTTCAAGACCATATCCGTCATCGATTCCATAGTAAGTAATCGGGCCGCTTAACTTATACGGTGCTTCCCATGTAAGCCCTTGGCCGGTTTGAGCTTCCTGGCTTTGTGCCGGCAAAACCTGTGTTTCCTGCGGTATTGGAGCAGATGTAGGCTCCGGAGTCGGAGTTGCTGTTTGTTTTTCCAACAACTCTTCCTTTTTTATCAAAGCGTCAATCCTTTTTTCTTCACTGCTATTATTAAGTTCCAACGAGGCGGCAGGAGAAGGCGAAGGAACAGTTCCAATTTCCTCAATGGATGCCCGGCCGGAAGTTGCCACTAAAAGGGAAATTGTCCCTATTGATAGCCCAGACCAAACCGCCCGGACAATCCAGCTTCTTTTATTCGAATTAAAGTGTTCTCTTTCTCTCTGCATTTTCTTTCCTTTTGAAAAATTTGAGAGTGAGCTAAAAAACCGCGCCAAAAAATCCGGCCAAAGGTCAAAAAACGGGGGGAAACAACAAAAAAGCCTCGCGACATACGAGGCCAAGAATTTAAAAATCATTTCCCCAAAAGAGCAAACTTGCTTCTTTTTGGGTGTCCTAATTTTAGACAGACCCTTCCTTGGCACCCGTCGCTCAAAAAATTGAGATCGGGTTGTCGGATGCTTAAAACCTACCCTTCATCGCTGTTTGATTACAGCTGCGAAGTTCACTTCTTCAGGGTGAATTTACCCGTATTTGTTTCGGGTAGAAGGTAGATTTTGCGCAGGAAGTATTATGCGCGCTTATTCCCTCACCTAGTGGTAAGGGACAGTTCTAGCATCACTCTTTATATTAAAATGTTAACAGGGGAATTTTAGCAGAAAAGCTTGTTGTAATCAACCCTTTAATGGATAGTTTTCCCGGAGTTACAGGAAGATTACTATATCGCGGGAAGGAAAGTGAAACCCGTTACCAAACAAATGGTATGAGGCGGAAGCGTACTTTTTTGCAGTAGTCGCGATAACCTGTAAGATCGCGTTTCAAAACCTCTTCTTCGTTTAAGGTCCTAAAAATAATAATCGCGCAAACGGGAAAAAATAATAATACTGCCCAGTAGGAACCGAGGGCTAACGACATAAACAGAAACATCGGAATAATTCCGGCATACATTGGATGACGAATTTGCGCATAAACTCCCGTATCAATTAATTTGTGGTCCGGAAACACTTCGACAGTGCGTGCCGCAAAAGGGTTTTCCTTAAACGAAAGAAAGATTAAAAAGTAACCTAAAATTATAATTAAATCGGAAGTTAAAACCAGCCAGACGGGAACGTTTGACCAGCCGAAACGAAAATCAAGTCCGGGGATAAGAAATCCCAAAAAGAAAAGTAAACCTGTTATTTTTATGATCGCTTTCTGCTGAACTTCCTTTTCTTTGAATCTAAGCCTCCGCTCCAGAAACTCCGGGGAGCGAGTTAGAAAATAATTAGAAACAAAAAACGGTGGGATCAGAATCACCGCAATGAAAAGCCAGCCTTGCCAGTAGTTAATTGTTCCCGCCGGAATAAAAAGCAGGGCGGCAAGCATAACAATTGCCGACGGGTATAAAATCAGAATCTTTCTTTTTAGTTTTTTTATTAAATCCGCATTTATTTTTTAGGCTGTTTTTGACCGCCCGGCTAAGAGAACTTGTCGCAGCGAAAGAATAAAAATAACTATGTAGAAAATTAGTCCATAGACGCATGTCGGCATAACCAGCGGATAATTTACACTCCCCGCGCTCATCCATAGGCGAATTTCCGCCAGAACAAAATTGCCGGCAAAAATTATTCCGGCTGCTGAGACCGCCAAAATAAACTTAACTAAAAGATCCGATTTTGCCTTGGCATATAGACCAAAAAGTGATGCCGCAAACATCGACAAAAACATGCCAAAGCCAAAGTAGCACGCAGGATAACCCAAAAAATACGGACACTCATTAAACGCGCAGCTCTTAGTCAAGAACTTTGCCGCGCTAAGGTAACCGGAAAACAAAACACCGCCCAAGGAAAGTATGGTAGTTATTTTGAAATAAGTTACCGCTTTCATCCTAAACTCAATATAACACTCCGCTACAAGTAAAAATATAAAAAAAGGATTTAAAGTGTTATCTATTCAACTTCGGAAGCGGCGGCGCGGTAATTGCAAAAGTCACAGTCATCACCAGGCGCGGGAATTTTTTCACTTTTCAGACATTCGATTGCGGAAAGCACTACGCCTTCCACCCAGTCGGTATTTCCTTCATACGGAATTACTTTAATATCAAATTCAAGCTTTGCATCGAACGCTTCTTTGTCTGCTTTTCCATTGCAGTAAACAAAATATCCGGTACTAGATACTTTATGTCCGTTTTTGGCAAACAACCACTGGTAAATTTCCATTTGTCTCTTGTAACCAATCTGCCACTCGGCATCGAGAGTTACTTCATCTTCTTTACTGGTCGCTTTGTAGTCCACAATAATAAACTCCCCTTTTGGGTTTACCCAAACATCGTCTACCCCACCTGTGACAATCACGTTTGACCCATCAATCCGGAAAGTAATCCCTGCACGAAGTGAATCGCGCCACTCGTCTATTTTTTCGTGAGCAAGCGGAACTGCGTCCACCTTGTAATGTTTCATCAAAGGGTGGGCCGTACCTTTTGCCCTGTGAATATCGAATTCTTTTTTAAGAAGTTTATCGACGGCGGAGTTTAAGGAAAACGGATATCCCGGGGGTTGTGCTACTCCAAGACGCCTGTCCATGTAAAAACACCGCGGGCAATTTATAAAAAGGTCAATTTTGCTGCGGCTTAAACGGAATGTGTCGGACGAAGAAGGATCGAAAAGATTCTTAGTTCTTCTGGGATTATAATAATCACTCATAACTTCTACTTCTTATTTTTCTTCGGTTTTTTAACTTCCCTTTTTTGTCTGCCCTGACTGTGAGCCATAAAAACCACCTTCCTTCCATATAATTATATATTAAAACCAAATCTCGGTATTACTTCGAATGTTTTTTCAGCCAAGCGGATATCTTTGGTAGATCCAGTTTTTTCGATTCGACATCGAGGGCGAATTGGACTAGTTCTTTGTTTGACACTTTTAATATGTATCCATTTATTTCTAGAAAGCGATATCCAAGGTAAGTAGCTGTTCTTTTGTTACCGTCTGCAAAGGGATGATTTAGCAGAAGTGAATGGATTAAAGCTGCAGCTTTATCAAAAATTGTTTTATACAGATACTTCCCCGCAAAACTGGCAGCCGGCCTTGCCAAGGCCGAATCTAAAAGTCCCACATCCCGCAAGCCTTGTGACCCTCCTGTTGCCGCAACTATCTTTTGGTGGGCAAAAAGAGCTTGCTCAACCGTAATTAAATGAAGATCCATTTATTTATTGGCGAGCTCTTCAAGCGCCGGCCTGTACTCTTTAATAAAATCATCCACAGAATTAACAAATTCAGGAGTCAGCCCAAATGTGCCTTTTGATTTAGGCCTGACAGTTAACGTGTCGAGGGATGATTCGACAACCACGTCATCGCCAGCCTTAATTTTTGCTCCTTTTATAAAATCTTTAGGCATGGTTACAGCTATAGAATTTCCGACTTTAATTACTTTCTGAATCAAATTAATTCACCTCCTCGTTATAACAACGTACTAACGTAGTATACCGTACAATAATTCGCGAGTCAATAATTAATGACTACAAGGAGAGGCCTTGCTGGGGTTTATCAAGTTGGTCAATTTGCTTTTTCAGATTCTTCTCTTATTTTTGGTGGTTTCGTTTTGAGTACGTTTTTATAGACACTTTTTCTTAAATTACCTGCCTTTTCAATTACTTCCAATAATTGCTTTCTGATTTGGGGATCTTCCGGGGCTGTTTTTGCCGCACCGGCTAAAGACTCCATTAATCTTTCTTGTGATGCGCGAATTTTTTCAAATATTTCTTCTTTCGTTGGCATTCGACCACCAAATTGCTTCATTATTTCTTCGCGTCTTTTTTTACTAAGTTTTGGCATATAAAGGAAATATTATAAGGAAGAAAGATGGAAAGTCAAAGTTAATTCGTTTACCAGAATTTTCTTGGAGGGAATGCGTTTAAGGGCTACGGGTTATTATCTATAAATGTCTCTTCTGTGGCCCACTCTTAATATTTCTACTCTTTTACCGCTTATCGTAAATAGAATCCTATAATTGCCAACCCTTAGTCTTCTTGTATCCTCAATAGGAAAATCTTTAAGTTTTACGGAGTGTTCAAATGGGTCAGCTAACAACTTGTGTTCGATCGCTTGCTTAAGTTTTTTTTTGACTAAATTATCCAGCTTTGATATATCCTTGGCGGACCTTTTGGAATAAACCAGGAGATAGGCCATCTCCCTTAGAGATCACCAAAAACTTGTTCGTGAGTGTAATATTCGCCTTTTTTTATTTGCTCTTTGGCTTCTTTAATTGAATTAATAAATTCTTTACTGCCAAGGGCTTCCAGGTCTTCCAGTGTGTCCAGATCAACTAAGCCGGCTACAGGTTTTCCGCCCCTGGTTATAATGAGAAAATCTTTTTTTTCGTTAACTTCGGAAATTGCAGATGCTAAATTATTTCTAAGTTTTGTGCTCTCAATTATCTTCGGCATGATTTTATTATACAATATTTATGTACATAGTCAATGTACATAATCTAACCAAGTCAAATGTTAAAAAGTATGAATTATATCGATGAGGTATGGGTTAATTCAACTTTTATTGATTTGCCACTATGATGGTCGTTAATTAAATTGGATTCTGAGTTTTGTGCCTAAAGCGGAAGCAAGTTTTTCTAAAAAAGAAACCGACGGATTAGCCCGGCCCGATTCTAGCCTGGCTATCGCGGATTGCTTTGTTCCGACTTTTTTTGCCAGTTCTTCCTGAGTCAACCCTTTTTTAACGCGGGCTTCGATTATTGCCGATATAATTTCATACCGGGGACGAAGGGTCTCGTATTCTTCAGCAACGGTTTTGTCTTTTAGTAATTCTTTTTTAAGTACTTTCCAACTTTTCATATTTCTAAACACATCTTTCTAATTATGATTATAACATATATGTTATCTGTTACAAAATTTATGTACAGTATCAGGGTTTCGTTTACATCGATGCCTTCAAGATAGGACTTGTTGTTGATA
>Ga0066639_10000745_pt1 | contig 28808 bp, 24 predicted proteins | sample CryGeyCG2114_010_2_FD_59504 | JGI IMG/M metagenome (GOLD analysis project Ga0066639, IMG submission 59504) | Groundwater microbial communities from aquifer - Crystal Geyser CG10_big_fil_rev_8/21/14_0.10 | ecosystem: Environmental > Aquatic > Deep subsurface > Groundwater | place: USA: Utah...
TTTGGGTAATCATTGCAAGCGTTGTGCTAAGCATGCCAAGTATTGGCCTTGTGTATGGATGGTATGAGATCATTGGCGTAAGCCCACGGTTCTTTGCTCTTGCGGATACATTTATATCAGCACCTCTTACGGAAATTGCCTTCCTTCCACTTCTCGTGCTTGCAGCACGGCTCTGCCCTAAAGGCATAGAAGCAACCATGTTTGCTGTCCTCGCTTCTATTATGAATATTGGATATGCATTATCAGACCTTGGTGGAGCATGGCTTTTAAACCACTTCAATGTTCACCAAGCAATGGGTGATATTGCCGCAAACTACGAACAACTCGATATTGTACTCTGGATTGCAATACTCAGTAGCTTCCTTCCAATGCCATTTATTATGATGCTTCCAGAGGTACGCGTCACAGAAGAGCTTACCAGTAGCTCTAAAGAAGACACTGTAGGCTCTGTTCTTGGTACAGAGAAAAAAGATATAGCGTAAAAATTGTATATTTCTCTCAGTACATAGAATCTTCCTGGAAGACTTCTTCAAGAGCACGCTGCTGAGACACAGGAAGCATCTCTACAAAATCGGTGTAAGACATGTGAGATGTCAATTCCTATTCAGCACCAACTGCAGCCAATTTATCGAGTTGATCTTGCTGAATAAGGGCATCGATAATTTGCTTAATACCTCCTTCCATAATACCTGGAAGGTTGTTGAAACTCTGGTTAATACGATGGTCTGTAACACGGTCTTGCGGGTAGTTATATGTTCGAATCTTCTCACTTCTGTCGCCAGAACCAATCTGCCCTAGTCGCATATCACCTCGCTCTTTTGCGAGTCGCTCTTGCTCTGCTGCATAAAGCCTTGATCGAAGAACACCCATAGCTTTGAGCTTATTTTTTAACTGAGACTTTTCATCCTGACAAATAACAATAATGTCTGTCGGTATGTGCGTAATACGAACTGCTGAATCTGTCGTGTTAACCGACTGTCCACCTGGACCACTTGACCGAAAGATATCAATTCGTAGATCTTCATCTCTAATCTGGATGTCTACTTCTTCAGCTTCTGGAAGGATAGCAACAGATGCTGCACTTGTATGAACGCGTCCTTTGTTCTCTGTCGCAGGAATACGCTGTACACGATGTACACCAGACTCAAACTTTAGCTCTCCATATGCACCGACTCCATCGATCTTACAGACCACTTCCTTCACCCCTCCACTTTCAGAATCTCTCTTATCCATAAGTTCTGCTGTCCAACCTCGCTCTTCTGCGTATCGCAAGTACATACGAAGCAACTCTCCTGCAAAGATCGCTGCCTCATCTCCACCTGTTCCAGCACGAATTTCGAGGATAACAGACCTATCATCATCAGCATCTTTTGGAATAAGAAAGAGTTTCATTTCTTCTTCAAGCTCTGGTAGTTTTTTCTTTGCAATTTCTGCTTCTGCTTCTGCCATTTCTATCATCTCAGGGTCTTCACCCGCTTCTTTAACGAAATCGATTGCAGCCTGGCATGCCTCATACTCTTTCATCATTCCAAGTAACGGGCGAAGATCAGACATTCTTTTTCCGATACGAGCAATGTGCTTTGGATCGCTCAATACCTCTGGACTTTGCATTTTTTGCTCAAGTTCTTTGTATTCACCAGCCAGTAGTCGTAGCTTATCAATCATACAATAATTAGTATTTTCTCTGCTTTGTATCAAATTGGTAACAATACTTGCCCACTGGATGGTTCCAAAAGATATCAAACCTCTCTTGTAGGAGGAAGTTAAAGGTGGCACATAACTCAAAATGACTCGAATCAATGATTGTATAATCGTATTGAATACCAGTTTCAGGATCATGAATATTTGGCAATTGGTAGAGTGCTTTGTCTAGCACCTCATCGAGTGTTTTTGGAATCGGGAGCACAGGATGTTCGACTTCTGTTGGATCTTTCGGCGTACGATCATCATAGACAATTGAGAAAATTGTTGATTGAATTTGTCGAAGATCACTAAGGCGTGCGTCATCAAATTTCTGCTGTCTTCCTGTTGCTGGTGACCCGACAATCAAAATTCCCCACACAACTGCTAGACCTATGACGCTAGATGTAAAACCGAAAAACTTCTTATTCAAAGATTTTGTCTTAGAAACAGCTGTTTTTAACGACAGGAAATAATAGGTAAACGTTGCCCCAGCAAGAATAAAGACTACTGCTACCTTTAGAAGGAACCGTACAGAAAGTTCTCCTTCAAGGAGTGAAAAGACTAACGTTATAAGATTAACCATTAATGTTGATGCTGCAACAAAGAGTGTGATGTATGTCAGCCATCGACGTATGCCGCTCCACGCCTTTTGCGGATGAGAGACAATATCTTTATGTATCAAACGAGACATCCACAAGAGTAGTGGAAATGCGACGATTATTGCAGCCATGCTCATTCTAATACCAGAGAAATCTTGATTTTGGCTATACATAGATTCTGTAACATCTGGAAACGCTCGATTGATATACTGAAAGAACAGAATAATCAAACTAATGACCATTGTGTACAGTGCAGCGAAACTTAACAGGTGTAAGAACGCCTCTCTAGCCCCTCCTACATCTGGCGGTGTTGGAACCTCCATATCTAGCCCTTCAGAGCTTAAGGCTTGAGCAATCTCCTTTTCCTTCCAACCAGAAGACAGTAATAACATACGAATTGTTGAGTGATCCATCCCTTTTTTTCTTGCATGCGCGATAAAATCTTCCAAAGTAGTACTCATAAAGAAAATGTTGAAAAAAATAGATTGATCCAATAATAGACTATTTTAGTACTCACGTATGTAATAATTCCAGTATTCTACACATAATGAAGATTATGGTTGCTATGTCCGGCGGTGTAGATTCCTCTGTTGTTGCTCATAAACTTAAAGAAGAAGGGCACGATCTTATAGGTGTAATGATGAAGCTATGGGTAGACCCCCTTGCTCCTGAGGTGCGCCGCATGCTCCCATCGAAGTGTTGTTCTATAGAACACATCAATAGGGCCCGTACAGTCTGTGAAAGCTTAGGTATGCCGTTTTATGTTATGAACCTTGAAGAGGACTTTAAATCTGAAGTTGTTGATCCCTTCATTGAAGATTATCAAGCTGGAAAAACACCAAATCCCTGTATTAACTGCAATAGAGATTTAAAATTTGGAAGACTTCTTCAGAAAATGAAAGATCTTGGCTGTGAAAAACTTGCCACTGGCCACTATGCAAAGGTAATGAAAGATGATCAAGGTGTATATCACCTTCATGAAGCAACGGATCTACCAAAAGATCAAAGTTATTATCTCTATGGACTATCACAAGAACAACTCAGCAATGTTATTTTTCCACTTGGTGATCTTCATAAGACAGAGACCTTTGCGCTCGCACAGAAATACAATGTCCCCATGAATAGTGATTATCACGAAAGCCAAGACCTCTGCTTTTTTCCAGAAAAAGAACCAAAAGAATTCTTGAAGCGATACATAACCGACATGGAACCAGGCGATATCAAACTTGAAGATGGAAGCACAGTGGGCACACATGAAGGCTTGCCCCTCTATACAATCGGCCAACGACGAGGGCTTGGCATTGGCGGACTTATTATTCCACTACACGTTGTGCGAAAAGAGACAGATACGAATACTATTATTGTTGCACCAAATGGATCTGACCATACACAAAGCCTTGAGGCAGATGCGCTTAAATGGATTTATAAAGAGATTGATCGACATATCGATTTTGAATGCATTGTTCGAATCAGCTCACATGGACAGCGATGTCATGGGGTGGCAAATCACAATGGTGAAACATTAAAATTTGTCTTCTCCAAGCCAATAAGAGGAATAGCTGCTGGGCAGTCTATTGTGCTTTATAACGAGGATGAGATCCTTGGTGGCGGAGTTATTGTTTAGATGGTACAATCATATTCTTATCCCTACTAAAACTCTTTGTTTTTTGCTATAATAAAAGGATTCCTCTCTTTTCTCACCAAGACTGGCAAAACGATGACGATGAACGAGTTCACATTGATGAAACTGGTCATATCTATATTCATAGCAAAGAGACAGATCCAAAGCTTGTGATGCAACCTCTGTATGAAGACATTGAAGATATCACTATCGTACGTACAACAGAATGGCAAATTACTGAACAAGATGAAGTAATTCAATCTGCCCGAAAAGAAGAACGGCAGTCTGAAAAAACAGAACAACTTGTTGATGTCTTAAAAAATGTTCGTAGTAGCATCCTAAACAATACAAGCTCTGTTTTAAATGAAGGAAAAAATCAATATGTTCATAGCTATCATAGAGCAACGTTTCATTTGTCTGATATTCAAAAAGCAGTAATTCAAGGAATGAAATCCTTATGGTCTTTCCTTTCACAACCAGTATGGGTGATGCGCAAAAACAACTCTGCAAAGAAGTACAATCGCGGAACGCTCTTCATGCTTGATGCAATTCGTTTTGGAGGGACCTTCTCAGCGATTTTTGTAGGACTCTTTGTATCACTCAACTATCAAAGCTTCTATCAGATTATCACTCCGTATCTCGACCCTGTAGAGCGCATCTCAACTGCGAATGGCTCTGTTTCTGATATTGATAGTGCCCTAAAAGATAAGCTTATGAAAAGCCCTATGCTTGCGACCGCAGGACGTGAAGAAGGAAATTTACTCAGCTATCTCCCAAATGTTGGACCACCAGAAAATAGAGTTATCATCCCAAAGCTTGGCCTAAACGTGCCTCTTGTTACCCCTTCCTATAACTCTCTCCTCAAAGAAGACTGGGAAGGTGTTGAAGAAGACATTCAAGATGCCCTACAACATGGTGTAGTTCATTACCCAGGAACAGCAAGGCCTGGACAGGCTGGGAACTTCTTTATTACTGGTCACAGCTCGTATTACCCATGGGCAGATGGAAACTTTAAAACTATTTTTGCGAGACTACATGAGCTGGAAATTGGTGATGAATATTGGGTGTATTATGGCGGTGATAAACATCGTTATGTCGTCATGAGTAAAAAAGAAGTAAAGCCATCTGATGTTACTGTCTTAGACCAGCCTACCAATAAACGTGTCTCAACTATGATGACATGCACGCCAGTCGGTACCACGCTTCGTCGTCTTATTGTTCAATCACAAGAGGTGGATTCTGTTACAGGAGTTGCCCTTCAAGTTGGAGAAAAAGAAACACGCACTGTTCAAGATGCCTTACCATCGGCTCTACCAATCTAAAGAGAATACCTTTCATAGAATGGATTGCTTCTTTAGAATAGCGATGATCTTTTTCATATAGCCGCAGTGGTGGAATGGTAGACACGAGGGACTTAAAATCCCTTGGGCATTAGCCCGTACTGGTTCGATTCCAGTCTGCGGTACCAAGTTTTTGAGTATAGCCAAATATATCTTTATATGTTATAATATATAAAGAAACACACATTATGTACTCAAAAACATTATCATTGCCGTTTCTAGGCACAGACAGACGAGCAAGAGTGACCACAGTTGGTTGGATTATGCTATTTGGTGCAATCATTGCTGGTTCGACATCCACCACATTCGCAAAAGAATTAAGCACAGCGTTCTCCCCTCTTTCACTACTTGTTTTAAGTGAAATGATTGTTCTCACTTTTACTATCTTATCATTTGGGTTTTTCCCTCTTTTAAAGGAAGTTCTTTCTATTAAAAAGAAATATATTCCAGCACTTCTACTCGTTGGATTTACCAATAGTATTGTTGCTCCAATACTGGTCTTTACGGGGCTTCATATGACCCAAGCGGTCAATGCAGAGCTCTACTTACGAAGCTACAGCTTTTTCCTCTTTATCTATGCGGCAATCTTTCTTAAAGAAAAAATCACACGGACAGACATGTTCGCACTCCTATGTATGACTATTGGTATATGCATTGTTGCTTTGCGTGGTTTTCAAGGAAGTTTGACAATAGCACCTGGAGACCTCCTCGTTCTTTCTGGCGCTATTGTTTATGCTATAGGTGGAATTATATTTAAAGTAAAACTTCATAAGCTTCACTCAGAAGTTGTGCTCTGTGTACGAGGTATGATTGCTATATCATTTTTCTTTTTATTTTCACCTTTTACAGAAACGGTGATTATTCATGAAATTCGATCCTTCCCACTTGCACTTTTAGGGTCACTTCTTGGGTATGGCTTTATTGCTCGATTTCTGTATATGTTTGGATTCTATGAAGCTGTTGAGAGACTAGAAGTGCATACTGTATCACTTCTTCTTCCACTTATCACTGTTGGGAGTTTAGTATTTGCGCACTTACACCTTGGTGAGGCCATCTATTGGTATCATATTGTTGGAGCAGGATTCCTCATTATGGGTTCTATTGTTATGAAATACTCTTCACCAAAAGCACATCTTGAAAGGGAGATGCGTCACACAAACAGGCAGCACGTTTAGTTTCCGTAGACCTGAAAGCCAAGAGAAAATATTTTTGCTGTTTCTGCTCTATTGACAGAATCCTCTGGTCCAAAGAGGCCTGTTGGATTTCCGAGTTCATCACTGTACCCTGCAATAATCCCCTTCCCTGCAGCGGTCTCTATTGCTGCTGCATATGGGGTAACTGTTGTGACATCATTAAATACACTTCCAGACCGAGGAGAAATACGCGCACCAAATGCCTGCAATACGGTAACTACCACGTCAGTTCTTGTGGCTGGACGAGTCACATCTACAGTCCCTTCGGAAAAAATAGCCCACTTACGGTTTTCTGCACACTGAATATACCGTTCTGACCAACGCCCCATTACAGATTCATTTTTTATTGTGTTATCACACGTATACATATCAATGCGTGCTGCAAGAGTTGCCATTTTGGCTAGCTGCTCAATTGTAACACTATCTGCAGGGCCAAATTCTCCTGTCGGCCTATTGTGAGTATCTCTATATCCAGAAATAAGATTACGTTCAGCAGCGTCTCGAATATATGGAGCGAACCACTCAAATAGTGGAACATCGTTTAGGCGCACTGGTACACCATCAACTTTTATTGTGACATGTGTATCACTTAGATCAAAAGAGTCTGTCGGATCCTCTTCTTCTTCATCGACAGGAAATAGTTCTTTTTGCGATTCTCGTTCTGCATCTTTTATGTCTTGATCCGCGAATGATGCATCCAATTTTATGACATCCTCGTAAAGCTCTATATCTGTTATTAACTTTTCCCACTCACCAGCATACACAACAGGAGAAACCATATTTAAAGCCAAAAATATTATCCATACGTTTCTTCGCATGGACATCATGGTACGTCTAAACAGACTTTTGCACAAACTACTTGCCGAGCGGTGGATAGATAGGTAGGCTCCATCGGAACATGGATACAGGGAATAGCACTGGCTCATCTGGAGCCCGAAAGGGCGAAGGAGAGGCTTTTTCCATAAATTCCGATGCTATAAAGACTATCCTTCTTCTTGGATCTGGTGCATTGAAGATTGGAGAGGCAGGAGAATTTGACTACTCTGGAAGCCAAGCAATTAAGGCATTCAAAGAAGAAGGGAAACGAGTCATTCTGATCAATCCAAATATTGCAACAAACCAAACAAGTTGGGGGCTTGCAGATAAAGTATACTTCGAACCAGTTACACCAAATTTTGTAGAACGCATTATTGAAAAGGAAAACCCAGATGCTATTGCACTGAGCTTTGGAGGCCAAACTGCACTGAACTGTGGAGTCGCACTTGAAGAAAGTGGCGTCCTAGAAAAGCACAACGTAGCTGTTCTTGGAACAAGTGTACATAGTATCAACCTTACAGAGGACAGAGCTGCATTTAATGCAGAGCTTAAATCTATCAATGTTGATGTCCCAAAAAGCTTTGCCTGCGAGAGCATGGATGAAACTCTTAAGGCTGGAAAAGAGATCGGGTATCCTGTGATTATCCGAGCTGCATTTGCCCTTGGAGGAAAAGGAAGTGGCCGTGCGATGAACGAAGCAGAGCTTATTGATATTTGTAAGGTTGCATTCGTAGAATCACATCAAGTTCTTGTTGAAGAAGACCTTACTGGATGGAAAGAGATTGAGTACGAAGTAGTACGCGATGCATACGATAACTGTATTACAGTCTGTAATATGGAAAACGTTGACCCTCTTGGTATCCATACTGGAGAGTCTATCGTTGTTGCTCCTAGCCAAACCCTCGACAACAACGAGTATCAAATGCTTCGAAATATTGCCTTAAAAGTTATTCGACATCTACAGATTGTTGGTGAATGCAATATTCAATATGCACTTGACCCAAAGTCCCGTAAGTACCGAGTTATCGAAGTCAACGCACGTCTGAGTAGAAGTTCTGCACTTGCATCGAAGGCAACAGGGTACCCTCTCGCATTTGTTGCGGCAAAACTAGCACTTGGCTACAGCCTTCCAGAGCTACGCAACGCAATTACGGAAATAACAAGTGCAGATTTCGAGCCTTCACTGGATTACGTTGCAGTAAAAGTTCCTCGTTGGGATCTGCAGAAATTCCGTTTTGTTTCAGATAAAGTAACAAGTGAAATGAAATCTGTTGGAGAGGTCATGGCACTTGGCCGCACATTCGAGGAGGCAATGCAGAAAGCAATGCGAATGCTTAATATTGGCTCTCAGGGATTATTCCCTCAGACTATTCCTTTTGATGATATTGATGCAGAAGTAAAGAGGCCGACTCCAAGGCGCATCTTTGCTGTTGCGGAAGCCTTGCGTGAAAAGTGGACTCCAGAGCAGATTAATATCGCAACAGGTATAGATATGTGGTTTCTCGAACGCATTCGCCATGCTGCTCTTATTCAAAATGAACTTGAAACTCATGGAAAAATGCCAAGTGTAGAACTCTTACGTCGAGCTAAGAAAGCAGGGTTCTCTGATGAGGGTATCGCATACAGCATAGAAGAAAATGCAGAAGCTGTTCGAACATTTCGCAAGCAAGAAGGTATTGTTCCATATATAAAACAGGTCGATACACTTGCAGGTGAATTCCCTGCTCATACCAATTACCTCTACCTCACATACCATGGTACTGAGCACGACATTGCATTTGATACTACAGACAAAAGAGCACTTGTACTTGGTGGTGGGCCATACTCCATTGGTTCATCTGTAGAGTTTGATTGGTGCTGTGTTCAGGCAACGCACGAGATGCAAAAGCAAGGATACTCTGTTGCTATGATTAACAGTAACCCAGAGACAGTAAGTACAGATTACGATGAATGCAATGCTCTGTTCTTTGATGAGCTCAATGAAGAACGTGTTCGAGATATCATCGATCAGATACATCCAGAAGGTGTTGTCGTTTCGATGGGGGGACAGATTCCAAACAATCTTGCTCCAAAACTTGCCACTGCAGGGATTCCTATCTTTGGAACATCTCCAAAAAATATTGATAACGCTGAAGATAGACATAAGTTTAGTTCTCTTCTTGATGAGCATACTATCGACCAACCAGAATGGCAGGAGTTCACAGAACTCGAAGATGCATTGGCATTCTCGGAAAGCGTCGGCTATCCAGTTATTGTGCGTCCTAGCTATGTACTCTCTGGAGCATCGATGGCAGTTGTTCATTCTGATGAAGACCTCTCTGCATATGTTGAGCAGTCTGCATTCGTAAATAAAGAAGCACCGATTGTTGTGTCGAAATTTGAGCAAGGTGCAAAAGAAATAGAATTTGATGGTGTTGCCCAAAACGGAAAGCTTCTTATTTATGCAATTTCAGAACACATTGAAAATGCAGGTGTTCACTCTGGTGATGCCACTATTGTGCTCCCACCACAACGTATCAACCTTGAAACAGTTCGTAGAGTAAAAGCAATTGCAAAGGAGATTGGATCTGCTCTTGAAATCTCTGGGCCATACAACATTCAATTCCTTGCAAAGAACAACAAACTTAAAGTTATTGAGTGTAACCTCCGTGCTAGCCGTAGTTTTCCTTTTGCTAGTAAAGTTACTGGTGAAAACTTTATCACCATTGCTACACAGGCTCTTATTGGAAAAGCAGATACCGACAAGCAGTATCAAACACTAGATCTTGACCATGTAGGTGTAAAAGCAGCTCAGTTTAGCTTTAGCAGACTCAAAGGTGCAGACCCTCGATTGGGCGTTGAAATGGCAAGTACAGGCGAAGTTGCATGTTTTGGAAATAATGCAGAACAAGCGTTACTTACTGCAATGCTCGCCGTTGGGTTCAAGATTCCTAAGAAGAACATCTTAATCACTATTGGGCGTATAGAAGATAAAGTGGATATGCTAAGCAATATTCAAGACCTTCACCAAAGAGACTATAAATTCTTTGCAACAAAGCGGACACATGAATTCCTTGAGTCTCGCGGTATTCCTTGTGCGATGCTTCATAAAGTCTCTGAACCACGGGACCCAAATATCAGAGAATACCTTGAAAAGAAGAGAATAGACCTCGTTATCAATATTCCAACACATTCCAGAGGTACGGAACAGACAGATGGCTACTTTATCCGTCGACTTGCAACTGATAATGGCATTCCCCTCATTACGAACGTTCAGCTTGCAAAACGCATAATAGAGGCTATTTGTAGAGAGGATGTCGATAATCTGCCAATTCTAGCGTGGCCAAATCTACTCAATCATAAGGCATAAAGAGGGATTTTTATTGCCTGATTGGGCCTAATTTCCTATGCTTACACGGATTTTAGCCCTTACCAATGTTTTCCATGGCCAAAAAAGATGATGATGCAGTAATTATCGAAGAGGATCAGACACTTGTTACAAAAGAAGGTTTGAAAAAACTTCAAGATGAACTTGAGAATTTAAAGACAGTTCGTCGAAAAGAAGTTGCAGACCGATTGAAAGAAGCGATCTCCTATGGAGACCTTTCAGAAAACTCTGAATACCAAGAAGCAAAGAATGAGCAAGCCTTTACTGAAGGACGCATCATGGAAGTTGAGCAAATGATCAAGAGTGCAAAAATCATCTCTGATAAAAAATCAACAACAGGTGGTGACCTTATCCAGATTGGAAAAACAGTTACTATTAAAAATAAAACTGATGGTGATGATCCTGTTGCATACATGATTGTTGGTTCAACAGAAGCAAACCCTCATGAAAATAAGATTAGTAATGAGTCTCCTGTTGGAAAGGCTCTCCTTGGTAAAAAGAAGGGTGACATTGTGGATGTTCAGACCCCTGCTGGTCCATACAAATACGAGGTGATCAAAGTAGCATAATAGTGCTATAATACTCGTAATGACTTCTGCAGAACTTACTATTTCAGATGAAACGAAACAAACGTTCCCAGAACTTGTGGAAATGATTGTTTCATCTGAAAGCATGAATAATGAAGAGCGTCAGTATTGGATAAATATCTTGCCAATAATGACACCTGAACAAATGAAGAACCTTCATGACATTCTAACAAATGAAAAGGTTCAACTCGCTGCAATTGATAAAAAATATGCAAAAAAACTCACTCCTGAAGAACAATCTGAGCATATTAAAAACACCGAACTGAATATGCAAAAAAAGAGAGAGGAACGAAAAAGACGAGAAGAAAATTTTGAATCAAAAGATGAAATAGTCTCTGAAGATCTTCTTAAGAAAATTGAAGATCTCTAATTAGCACGTACACATAATGCAACTATCTATGAGGGCAGTTATTTCATCTGTTGCATCAACTGTTGATCTATACCCTCCTGTTTTTAACGCAATATCTGCGTCTGTGAAGCGATCGACTATTGATGCAAGTCTTGCTGAATCCATCTTCTTTGCGAGAGGAACTAGTGTTCGCGCTGTTGGAAAAGGGACTCCTGCGGTTTTTGCTATTGATGCAGGATGTGAGTCTCCATCCTGTACACACGCAGTAACGAGCACAAGTTGAGCGATAATCCATGTCATTCTACTCCATAAACCATACGGGCTTTCTCCTCTGTTCATAAGTTCTCTAGCGAATGTAAGTGCCCCATGAGAATTACCAGCAGCCATTAAATCCATGAGCTTCCATCCTGCTTGCTCTGCGCTAAGCATTACCAAAAGATTAATGTCATCTCGTGAAATCTCTCTTCCATATGCATATGTAGCAATCTTCTGTATTTCTGAAAATAGTAACATTTGATCTTCTCCAACATGATCAATCAAAAACTGGATTTCAGATCTCCTAATCCGGGCACCAAAATACGCTGCGGTTTCTTCCACCCAACTGGCAAGCTTCGCACCATGGATAACAGGAAATGTCTTCACCTCTGCTTTAACGAGTATCTCTTTTGTAGCACTGAGACGCTTGTCTGGTTTTGATTCCACAATCAATAGAATAACTGCAGGATGAATAACATTATCAATCTGTTTCATATGTTCCTTTTCCATCTTTGGAATACCATCAAGGACTACTAGTCTCTTTTCTGCAATAAATGGTGATGTAGCCAATGCATCCAGTAGTGCAGATACTTTCAGGCCTTTTGCCTGCAACTTCATAATATTTTCATCACCAAATTTCTCTGTAAAATTATTAATCCATCGTTTTTGTTCTTCCGCTATTTGGTAAAGGTTTTCGCCAGTTAATAAGAATATCTGAGACATAGAGGTTATGAGTGTATCATATCAGTATTATACTTAGAACATATTATTATTTCTTTGCAACTTATCCACTCTCGTAGAAAAGTCTATTTTGAGCTATAATAATACGATATGTACATCAAATACCCACACTACATTCGAAGGAATATTCAGCTTCTGAGCCTTAGCACATTGTGCCTCGTAAGCTCCTTCGTCATCGGCCTTCACACTGCAGGCAATGTACAACCCATTCATCTTATTGAAGCAGGGGGTACGATGCAGGCTGGAGATATGGATGGTAACGGTACTGTAGATATTGCTGATGCAATTCTCATTCTTGAGATTGCGCAGGGATACGCACCTGCAAGTCCAGACCAGCTTCTTGCTGATCCAAACTCTGATGGTGCTCTTACAGTAGACGATGCTATTCGGATTCTCTCCATCCTTTCTTTGCAGTAATCATTATTCTTATGAAGAGAAATACATACCAGCATTGGCTCGGGCTCTGCCTCTACACTATTGCAATACTCTGTACTGCACTACCGCAGCAATCATTTGCTACCACAATGGATGCGACATTTGAGTTTTACCCTCATTGTGACCTTCGAACAGGTGATGAAAAAGAAGATGACACATGGGCTCTTGGTCCTATCCCTAGTCCTGGCATCGTTGCAGATACTGGTGAGGGTCGGAAAAGTATTACCTGTACTGAATTTGATATTCATGACCCCCAGACACTAAAGACTCGCCCTCTCCGTGAAGGAGACATTCTTGATATCGATATCGTCATTGAAAATCCATCAGAACAGGAGATCTCTCGTGCGCGTGCATGGCTCTCATATGATCCTGATGTTTTGCGTGGTGATAGCATTGAAATACACTCTGCATTTCCTGTCATAACACCAGGCGAAAGTGTCTTTTCAAATGATGAAGGATACGCAAAAATGGGCGCAAGTTCTGACGAGAAAGAGCCTAAAACAAAAAATGTGATGTTTGCACGACTTCAATTTACCGTCCTTAATACCAATGTAGGCAAGACACCAATTACATTCCATGATCCTCAACTCGATGGACACACTGTGATTATGGCTAAAGATGGCTCTGAAGATTCATACATTCTCGAAAATGATCCTGGAGTACTTCTTGTTGTCTTTGCAGAAGATTCAGAATCTTCAATACAAGAAGAGGAAACATCTTCAACAGAAGATACAACTGATGTTAATCCATTTAATGGTCTACCAATGCCAGAAAATTCTTGTATTAGTAATGCAGATTGCTCATCAGATATTTGTATAAATGGCATGTGTGCTGAATCGAACAGCAAACTTCCAAATGGCGATAGCTGTATTACAGATAATCAATGTGAAAGCGGTCTTTGTGGAAGCGGTATCTGTATCCCTAGCCTTTCAGATCAACAAGAGCTAGAACAAAATTCAGTGCAAAATATACCGGAAGACGTACCAACTGACACTCCTCATTCAAATCCTACTCCATCTGAAACAGGTAGGACTGCTTTTTCACTACTTCAGATTCAAAATGTCCGTGCCACAACAGATGGTAGTGCAATCTTCCTATCATGGAATCCTCTGAATTCTAATCAGATGAAAGGATACAATGTCTATTATGGAACAACATCAGGACGCTATATCCAACGAAAGACAATTGATAAATCAGAAAATACTATTACGATTCGATCTCTTTCTGTTGGAACTGAATATTTCTTAGCAGTAAGAGCACTCAGTACCTCTAATGAAGAAAGTGCATTCTCTCAAGAGGTATCTGTGGTTGTTGGGCAGCCAGAATCCTCTAGTGCACCTCTTGTTCTTGGCTCTATCCTCAATAACAACTCACCACGAACACCTATTCTTCCAGGTGATACATCTGTCGTTCCTGGAGAAACAGGGATTCCTTCACTACTCCTTCTAGCAGTGATCATTGCTGCTGTCATTGGAACAGCATTTGCTTCTCGAAGACAATTTGCTGTCACTCCGTTTAATCCTCATGCCTAATCTTCATCCTCATTGGGAATCTGATGGAACAGAAATCCCTGTTCATACTCGGGAGGAAAAACAAGACTCTCATACGATGCCACGTAATGCAAAAGCAGTCTCACGGCAGCCTGCTGCCATTGTGGGCATGATTACAGTTATGGCATTTGGATACCTCTTTTTTCAAGGTGTCGAATCTCTTACTGGGCAGGTTGCTGGAAATTCAAGAATAAAAACCGTCACTATTACCGAAAATGGACTTGATCCTGCCATTCTTGAAATTGAGCATGGTGATACTATTACATGGACAAATACCCAAGCTATTCCTCATATCATAGAATCAACAAGTCTCTGTAGTGACACAGGATACTGTCTACAAACAAAAACCTTATTCCAAGGAGAAAGCGATAATTTTACGATCACTCTGGATATCCCAGCAGGATCATACGACTATACCTCAGCAACATCGAGTGATATACAAGGAACCATTATTATCACAACAACGCCAGCTGATGACTTCCAAGATATCACATCACTTCTTGATAACAGCATTTTTGGAAATACACCAATAGATAATGCACCTTTACAGCCAAATGCACCAATTCCCACTGCAGTTCCAGAGGCTGCTGGAATCACAAATACAAGTATTCCACGAAACCCATACACTGCAGACAGTACACGTATCCATCCGTTTGATAGCAAAGGAAACCCAATAGAATCTGCATTTGGAGATATTCCAAATACGCAAACAGCATCAGTACCACGAGTAAACACCAATGGACGAGGACCTATATCACAACCTCAAACAGGAGCTGGTGGTACGCTATTTATTCTTCTTGGAAGCATTATTGTTTTATGGATTGTCACAAAGCAGTGCTTTGAGAAAACGTATCACTTTTAAGAGTCATTTTGTACAACAGTGCAAACATTGTTAATACACTGTGCAGAATTTGGTAAACAACTTGCACAGAGTGTTGGCTCTTCTGTGCTACATTGCTCTACATACTGAATCACTTCAGATGTAATATTAAGTAACTTATTTTTCGTTACAGCCTTCCCACACGTGAGGTACGGGCTACACCCCCTTGCAAAAATGGTACAATCTTCGTTTTTTTCGCATGCTACATTTTTATCAAACAAGATATCAAGACTTCTCTTTTTTTGCTGACACGCAGTAAGACCTCCTTCACAATCGTCAGGACATGAACCTCTTCGAAGTAACTCTGGTCCACTATCACTAAACGTATACTCATCAGACTCCCCTTCTTCACAAAGTCCATTGCCACACACTGGCCCTCCTAAAGCGCAATCTTGTGGACAGTACATGCTAGTTCCGGTTCTATCTGGAAATGCTGTTTCCCCATCTTCACATGTTCCATTTCCACAAATAGTTGTTGCAGCCCTTGGGATACACACGCCAGCGCATGCCTGAATACACACTGCTCCCTGTGGACATGGGTAACGGCAGTCCCCTTGCTCCACAGAGCACACCTCACTTGTTTGGCATTCTGCACTTGAGAAACATTTCTTCTGTGTACATGCCCTTTCGGTACATGCGATACCTGCCTCTGTACACGAACAAATATTACATCCATCTGGTGCTGGATATCTGTCTCCTATTTTGTATCCACCGCTACAATGAATTTCCTCCTGACAATCAAGTGTACAACCATCCCCATTTAATGTATTTCCATCGTCACACTCTTCACCTACCTGCACAACATTATCCCCACAAGAGCCAAGTCCCATTTGGTCTCGTATTTGTGCTATTTGATTCCTCATAAGGTTAATTGTCTGCTGATCATATCTATCAAGAATGACTGCAACTTGTCCACGTGTTACATAATCATGAGGTCCAAACCTTCCTGTGTCATATCCAGTAATTGTCCCCTTTTTCGCAAATCGATTAACAGAATCAAAGAAATAATCATTGGGAAGCACATCTGGAAACATCAATCCTCCAAACTGCTGAGCTACTACCGTACCTGAAAGCATAATAACCATACCCGCAAAGAACGTGACGGTGAGTTTTGACGTATTCATGTTGTGCAGTGTACATCAGCATAACCCGTATGATAGATTGCGAAAATAGACTTTCAGTGTACACTTATAGTTAGTATGCCATTAGATAAAGAAATGCAGCAACGGCTTGCGGAGCACAGGAAAGAAGAACGACATGGATCAAAACTTGGCCCGTTCATTCAAGATATTGTCTATGGTGGAAACGATGGTATTGTCACAACATTTGCTGTTGTTGCAGGAACAGTTGGTGCAAGCCTTCCAGATTATGTTGTTATTATTCTTGGTCTTGCAAACTTGATTGCTGATGGTACTTCTATGGGAACTGGAGCATATCTATCTATTAAATCTGAGACTGACCATTACGAACGGCTACGAAAAGAGGAAATCGCGGAAATTAATGAGATTCCTGATATTGAAAAAGCTGAGGTTCGTATTGCCTATGCTGAAAAAGGATTTTCTGGAAAAGATCTCGATACTGTCGTGGATATCATCACGAGCAATAAAGATGTCTGGGCAGATACTATGATGGCTGAAGAACACGGTATGATTCGAAATTCTGATGGTCACCCTGTTATTCATGGAACAATGACCTTTATCAGCTTTCTGATATTTGGATCTATCCCCCTTCTCCCTTACCTGCTGGGCCTAGATCAAAACAGTAGATTTAGCATCGCGATATGGTCCACATTTGCTGCTCTATTCATACTAGGTCTAACACGAAGCATTGTTACGAAAGAGCGTATATTCCGCGGTCCGTTTGAGATTATCGCAGTTGGAGCACTTGGAGCTTTTGTTGCTTATGGTATTGGCGTCCTTTTACGCGACATAGCAAACGTTGCACTGTAGTATAGAATATATGACTATTGAATTACCGAAGAAATCAGTTTTATGGAGCGTTGTAGGCTTGTTCTTTTTCCTCCTATTTATTGTTTATGGACATGCATTAGGGTTTGATTTTGTACATTGGGATGATGGCATCTTAATCTATGAAAACGAAGCTGTTCGTGGAATAACGCTTCAAAACCTTAAAACTATTTTTACAACGTACGACCCTGAGCTCTACATCCCATTCACGCTCATTTCGTATCAAATTGACTATATGATCGGTGGCATTAATCCCACTATATATCACTTCCATAGTCTCATACTTCATGTCCTCAATAGTCTTCTTGTAACGCTACTCCTAAAAAATCTTCTCAAAAATAACTGGATCGCACTTTTTGCTGGTCTTATTTTTGCATTGCACCCACTCAACGTCGAAGCAGTTGTATGGGCTAGTGCTCGAAAAGATCTTCTTTCAACCTTATTTTTTTTATTATCACTTCTAGGATATATATCATTTAGGGATGACCAAAAGAAATCGTACTACTACGCTAGCATTGCGTTATTTGCATGTGCGCTCCTCTCAAAAGTTACAGTCATTGGACTACCTATTCTTTTGCTACTACTCGATTGGAAAGAAAATCGTATATGGGAGAAAGGTATACTTTCTGAAAAAATTCCATACTTTGTTTTGTCCTTCTTCTTCGGATTTATCGCAATCTTTGGAAAGACAACGGTACTTGGGAGCTCTTCTCTTGAAGAGAAAATTCTTATCCCTATTAAAAGCATCGTATTTTACCTGGAGAAATTCATCCTCCCGACTAAGCTGTCTGTTTTATACCCTATTGCTAGCGACATTAATCTTCATAATCCAATGTTTCTCTTGCCGCTTATTGGGCTTATTGGGCTTGGTATTGGTATAATCTACTCGCTTAAAAAAACAAAGGTGTTCTTCTTTGGTTTTGCGTGGTTCGCAATTTGCGTAGGCCCTACGCTGCTTAACTTCTTCAAAGGAGACTTCCTCTACTACGCATCAGATAGATACGCATACACAGCAATAATTGGACTCCTGTATATACTTGGCTGGTTTTTTCTTCAAATATCACACAAGAAATGGGTTGCAGGCTTGTGCGTTGCCATGCTCTTTGGATACAGCATTGGTACTATCAGACAAGCTTCCTCATGGGAAAATACATACACTTTATTCCAGCATGTCATTAAACATTACCCTGATGCTGCAGCTGCTGGATACAATAACGTTGGTAACTACGTCAGTCTTCAGTACAGGGAAGAAGGAAAGCTCGATGAGGCAATAGAGCTTTACCAAAAGGCTCTCGAGATTAGTCAAAAGCACAGTAGGAATGTTGGTGATACAAACCCTGGTGTCAGTAAAATCCTTAGCAACCTTGCATCTGCCTATCGACAAAAAGGGGAAATGGCTACATCACTTAAAACATATAAAGAGTCACTTCGTATTAACCCCATTAATACCCATGCTCTTCTTGGACTTGGAACATACTACAACCAGCAAGGACAGGCAGAACTTGCAGAGTCTTACTACTACTCTGCTATAGAAGCTAATCCTCGCTTTGTAACATCATATGTCAATCTTGGCTCTCTCTATGTACAGGCAGGGCGATACAATGATGCTGTTGATATCCTTGAAACTGGTGTGAGCTACAATCCATTTTACCCACAGGCTCAGTACAACCTTGCAGTTGCTTTGCGTAAAATTGGCCGCAATGCAGAATCACTGGCTCGGCTCGAAACAGCTGTAAAACTGGAACCGAGCTTTGTCGCTGCTCGTATTAACCTTGGTATTCAGTATGCAGAGAGGCAAAGGATTCAAGAGTCAATAGATCAATTCAAAGCTGTACTGCAGTACGATCCGAGCAATGCCCGAGCACGTTCTGCAATACAGCAATTAGAAAACGTTGAATAACGTATTACTGAAGTTCAACCTTCAATTCAATGAGAATCTCTGCATTTGGTGCCTTTATGCTATCTGCAGGTCCTCCAACATTGTATTCAGTCCTGTCTAGTGTGTACTTTGCTTGTACGTAGTCTTCAGTGATATTCATTGTGATAACCACCTCTGTACTGACATCCTTAATCGTAAGCATTCCAGTAACTGCATAACTATCATTATCAAGCATAGTAATATCAGATGACACAAACGTTGCAGTCCCATACGTTTCTGATTCAAAGAAATCTGGTGATAGTAAATGCTTTGTTAGTCCTTCAGATTCTGTTTCAAGACTATCAATTTGAATTGTTGCTTCAAGAGAGACAGGCTTTCCTTCTACAAAATTTACACTTGTTGTAAACTCATTGAACTGACACTCGTGTGACACTATTTCTCCTTTTGTACCAGTAAATGCAATAAAACTTTTCGATACGTTTTCATTGAGGGTTCCTGTAAATGTTGATTCTTCCATTTTTTTATCTTCCGTAGGCACTTCGCGTTCTTCTTCTGTAATAACAGTCGATGAACATGCAGAAAGTAATATTGCGAGTGCAAACAATGGAATAAGAAGTTTTGATGACATAATGTTCGAAAGAATAAAGTAGGAGCAAAAGTCTAATTTAGACACTCATCCTTTGCAAGATGACAGGCTATCTGTTATATGTCAAAACATTCTATTCAAATCGTTCTCATCCGTAAATGAACTTATGCGAGCTATTATTTCCTGAACATACTCGACGTCATATGAAATCGCAAGTTTTGTTTATTATCGTCGCCTTCTTTGTCCACCGCCTGAAGAATTACTCCTTCCGCTACTAAAGCTTCTTTTTCCAGAAGGACGACCTACCCTTCCTCCCCCACTTCCTCTTCGTGGTGGACGACCACTACTACCAGAGCCACCTTCAAGGGATGCTGATGGAACTGATGAATGAGACTTTCGTGGGATTGGCGTACGGATGAGTCTTTCTATATCGCGGATATGACCTGCTTGTGTTGGTGTTGCAAGCGAAATAGCACGGCCTTCTTTTCCTGCTCTCGCTGTTCGACCAATTCTGTGAACATAGTCTGCTGCATCGTCTGGAAGATCGTAGTTGATGACAAGTGTAATATCATCAACGTCAATTCCTCGAGATGCGACGTCTGTCGCTACAAGTATTCTAAATGTTCCATTCTTAAAACCACCAAGAGCACTTCGTCTTTGTCCAAGAGTTTTATTACCATGAATCTCAACAGCCTTGAAGCGTTCATCGTTCAGTACTTTTGTCACCTTTTTTGCACCATGCTTTGTGCGTGTGAACACGATGACTTTACCCTTACTCTCAGTAAGAAGTGTACTCAGCAACTTTTGCTTATCTGGCTGCTTTACAATAATAAGCTCTTGTTCGATCTTTGCTGCTGTTGTCCCCTCTTGTGCAACTTCAATACGAAGCGGCATGTTCATCTCTGCTGTAGCGAGCTTCACAATGTCCTGTGGCATTGTGGCAGAGAACAATAATGTCTGACGCTGACGTGGTATCTGTGAAAGAATTTTATTAATCTGTGGTTTGAAACCCATATCAAGCATTCGATCTGCTTCATCAAGTACTAATACTTCAACTTCTCTCAGTGTCACTGTCCTCTGGTCTAAGTGGTCATTAAGACGGCCTGGAGTTGCAATAAGAATGCGAGGATTATTCTTTAATGCCTTCTTCTGAAGATGCATAGGAGATCCTCCAACAAACACAGCAGTCTTTATACCAAGGACAGATGCATACGGCTTTAGTGCATCATCCACCTGATATGCAAGTTCACGTGTTGGTAGAACAATAAGTGCTCGCTTCTTCCCTTGTGAGAGATGTTGTAATAACGGAAGTCCAAATGCGAATGTCTTCCCTGTTCCTGTTTGAGCGATACCAATAAGATCTTTCCCCTGGTTTGCGAGTGGAATTGCTTGATGCTGAATTGGGGTCGGCTTTGTGATACCTCGTGTATTGAGGATCTTTAAGAGTTCGGGGATAACACCCATCTCCTGAAAGCCAGAAGACTCCGCTGGTTTGTCATTCTCATTATTCATCCGAACCACTATACCCATCTTTCTTTAAAAAGAAAGCTAATTTTAACTAAATTGTCTATTTATCGCTTAAATTACTAATTGTTGACATATATAAATAATTTAGTATTATAACATCCTTTTATGTACCGGATTGCTGAAAAAGCACTGGCTGTACTTCTTGCATTACTCCTCAGTAATGGTGGTATAACCCCTGTTTATGCAGCAGTATCATTTGATGTACGGACTATTGATGGGTCTGGGAATAATACAATTGAGCCTCTCTGGGGGTCTACTGATACACATCTATTACGGTTAACATCAACCGATTATGCCGATGGCATTTCAGAGCCACGAGGCGGGACAGGAGCCATTAGTGCACGGGTAATCTCTAATGAAATTGCAGCACAATCGACTGACATACGAAATACACGAGGTCTTTCTGATATGTTTTGGACATGGGGACAATTTGTCGATCATGACATCGACCTCACAGATAATGCCTCGCCAGCTGAAGCCTACAACATCGCAGTTCCAACTGGCGATCCATATTTTGATCCGTTATCTACTGGAACACAGACTATTGGATTCAATAGATCTGTTAGTGACTCTGGATCTTCACCGCGTCAGCAACTTAACCAGATTACTGCATATCTGGATGCCTCAAATGTTTATGGGTCCGATGTGGCCCGTGCGGATACTATTCGTGCATTTAGCGGTGGTCTCCTTCGTGTTAGCAGTGGGAATTTTCTCCCCTTTAACACTTCTGGACTTCCAAATGCCATGAGTACATCGTCGATGTTCTTCCTCGCAGGAGATATCCGCGCAAACGAACAACCTGGACTCACTGCACTTCACACCCTATTTGTTCGCGAGCATAACCGTATCGCAACTGAGCTACGAGCACTAAACCCACTTCTTACAGATGACGAACTATACGAGACAGCTCGGCTGAAAGTAGGAGCAATAGAACAAGCAATTACGTATAATGATTTTCTACCTTCACTCTTTGGTAGTGATATTCTCCCTACATACTCTGGATACAACCCGTCAGTTGATGCAGGAATAGCAAACGAATTTTCGACAGCTGCCTACCGACTAGGACATAGTATGATCTCCCCTACCCTCCTTCGTCTGGATGGAGAGGGCTTAGAGATTCCTGAGGGGCATGTGTCGCTACTCTCTGGGTTCTTTAACCCTGCTATTGTTCAGCAGGCAGATATTGACCCGCTCCTTCGTGGCCTCTCTGCACAAGTCATGCAAGAAGTAGATACACAGGAAATCGACGCACTACGTAACTTCCTTTTCGGGCCTCCTGGCTCTGGTGGGTTTGATCTAGTCTCACTCAACATCCAACGAGGTCGTGACCACGGACTTGCAGGCTACAACCAAGCAAGACGAGACCTCGGGCTTACGGCGCACACAAGTTTTTCAGACATAACATCAGATAGCACAATGGCAGCAAAACTTGATGCCGTATACGGAGGTGACCTAGAAGCAATAGACCTATGGGTTGGCGGACTTGCGGAAGACCATCTTGCAGGGTCTAGCCTTGGTGAAACCATTACCACTATTCTTAAGAATCAATTTACGAGAATTCGTGATGGCGATAGATTTTGGTACGAGAATTACTTCACAGGAAGCGACCTTCTCGAAATTCAGTCGACAACTCTCAAAGATGTTATTGAACGAAATACAGATGTTGACGGCCTTCAAGACAATGTCTTCTTTGCCGTCTTTCCTGAAGCAGACCTCTCAGTTAGCTTAGAGGTGAATACTTTAACACTGAGCGGGTCTCTTATGACAGCAGAAGTACAGGTTGGTAATACTGGTCCTCTCACTGCCAGTGGCATCACAGTGACAATCCCTGTTCCATCTCATACGACATTTACATCAACAGGATCGTTTGTAGGATGTAGCGGTGGCTCTGGTACAGACATCATCTGTACTGTCTCCCCTCTTGCATCTGGTGAATCGAGAAATCTTGATGTGGTCTTCAATCCACTTTCAAGTGGATGCTTTGCAGATATCGATATCTCTGCAACTGTAAGTGCCTTACAGCAAGATAGTTATACTGCAAACAACTCAGCAAGTAGCCAAACATACTATGCTTGCCCAGGTCCAAACGACATCGACCTGAGCATCGAGATTGGATCTTCTGTTTCTGCCGAGCGCAGTGGTTCATTTAGCGCAATGGCAACAGTAACAAATAATGGACCTGCATTTGCAACAGGAGCAACCATGACTATTAGTATTCCAGCTGGGCTTGATGTTAATAGTATCAATGCAGCAGAGTGCTTGGCAGCAGGAAATACTATGACGTGTAGTGGCCTTGATATTGCATATGGTGATACATTCTCAGTTGAGATCGAACTCAACATTCCAGAGTCCTTCACATGTCCTTCATCTGTGACTATTGAAGCATTAGCACTGGTAGGTCAGCAACAAGATTACTTTAGTGGAAATGACTCGTCAGAAGCAGTTACCATCATTGAATGCGAGCCAGAGAACGACTTAAGCATTTCCCTAACTGGAAACAGTACTTCATATACAGCAACTGTTAGCAATAATGGTCCTGCAACAGCTGTATCTCCTGTCGTCTCTACAACACTGCCGTCAGGAGTACGCTTTAGTACTTCTGGTAGCTCTAGTGGATGTGTACAAAATGGATCTATTATCAACTGTAGCATATCACCACTTCATGATGGAGAATTAGCGTCTGTCACTATTCTCTTCATAGCACTTCCCACACTTTCTTGTGGGACGAATATCGCGGTTGAGTCCACTGTATCATCTACGGAAAAAGAGCTAAATGAATCTGATAATACCGCATCTGCACACACTGAACTTATCTGTGATAACTTCTCAGGGAATGATGACAGTGCTAGCCATAGAGATCCTCTCAACCGAGATACTGTTGGTCGATCAACTTCACATGGCTCTACAAGAGGAAAAGGAGCAAAAGAAGCACTTCTTGCTCTGTCACTTCTTGGTCGTATGAATGGCATGCATACGACAGTCTCGTATACAGGGCACTTCCGTATGGCAAATAATGCGGCACCTGTTAAAAATGTTTCTGGCGTTGCATCAGACAGAACAGTCATCATTGATGGATATACTGAACAAGAGCGTCACATCATCTGCGGAATGAAGAGGTACATCGAAGAGCAAGATCCGCGTGGCCGAAAGACTCCAGGGTTTAGGCAGTGGCTTGCAGAAAGAATTGCTCATGAACTACATCGCACTACAGAAGAAGTAACGATGACAATGACAAGCAATAGTGTGTGTCAGTAATAACTATAATGATGTAAAGAAATCTGTCATTGCCTTTCCTGCACTCTTTGGCCAGTTATGGGGGTAATACTCGCCATCGTACGATGTATCATTTTCATGGGGACAAAAATGTACAGGGTTATTGGTACACTCTGCATGAGAAACGCACAGTAATGCCTCTGGCGACACGGGAGATGTACTCCAGTTGCATCCATTTTCCTCTACTCGCATTTCACGATTTCTTACCGATCCACTAAATGGCGAAAGCCTATCATCTGGATTATGAATAATCATTGCTGCACTTGGGCCTGCGCAATCTGTAATAATAGAGGAACTTCCTACACTCGCTGAAGCACGGATAACGTCTCCTCGAACACAAGCCAAAGAATTACTAAACCATCCCCCAAGAGAATGCCCAGCAACAAAAATGCGATCCATATCAATGCAATACTGTTCTGATAACTGCTCTATGAGAGCATCAACAAAAGATAAGTCGCCTTCGATGGACCAATTAAATGTCCCATTACCATTACTCCGAGCAGCTGGGTACACAACAATGGTATCTTTCATTTCTTTATCAAATTTATAGTAAGACCTCACTTGAGTGTTGCTATTTGTCCGCCCGTGAAATGCAAGAACAAGAGGCACAGGATCGTGTATAATATAACTCTCAGGCACCGTCAGGAGATACGAACGCTCCTCACCACTAACATTTACCGTGCTACCGAGTGCAGGCTTTGCCTTTCCACACCCCTCAGAAAATCTTGGAATAACACTCTCTTCATCGTATTGCAAAATACGCCACAAAACATCTGCTGCACGCAGTCGTGTAAGCTCCTCCCAAGGAATATAACTATGTGCGGGAAGAATATCTGCACTATTGAGATTATCAACATATGGTGCATACCACTGTTCTCCTTCTGCATCGTCAATCTCCCTACCATACGCACCAAGGATGATTTTTATCGCCTCAGCAAAATTAACCGTTCGATCTGGCTTGTAGGTTCCATCAGGATATCCATCGATAATACCTCTTCTCTTTGCTGCACACACATACGGCGCATACCATTCATCAGGATTAATATCGGAAAAACATCGTCTATCCGCAGCTGTTACATTACGGCCTTTAAATACAATCTTTAAAAGCTCTGCTCTGTTAATCGCTGTATCTGGCCTAAATGTTCCGTCTGGATATCCTCCAATAATTTGCCTGCTTTGCAATCCTTCTACTGCTTTGCTATATCCAAACCACTGATCCTGCATATCTGGAAACGATGCAGCACATACCATCACTGGTTGTATACATACTGCTGCCGCTAGAACACTCGCCGCAAATCTAAAAAGAGACATACAGAAAGTATACCAGAAACGATGTACTATTTCTTATATACCCCCCAAGCAGACCACAGTGCGGCAAGAGTTGCTACGAAGTTGAGTTGCTTATTAACGCTGTTACGAGGAATAACAAAGCGATTATTGCTTCGATACAAATTGAAATGAGCTGTAAGTAATTCATACCTCAAATTCTACCTCATCAGAGGCAAACTGCAATCTTCTCTATTCTGCAAGCCATGTGGCAGCCTGTCATAAATGATCAATTACTATTTGAAAATATAAATTCCCCTATTGCAAATAGGGAAAATAGAGTAATATATTTTCCTATGAAATACTTTACACAAATAATTGCAGCCACTTTATTTCTTAGTGCTTGTAGTGCACAACCTGCTTTAGAACCAAAGCAAATTGAGGAAGAGAAACAAGTCGATCAGGAAAATATCCTGCAATCCTCCTCATCATCATCACAAGGTGAAATAGATATGAAAGAGGTGTCCCCTGAAGTACAAGAATCATCCTCTGCAGGATCATCAGAAAGCCCCCCTGATATGGTTGACCTTCATGAAATGCTCATTGACACACTACATAACGAATATCGTTCTCATGCACGTTATCAGGCAGTTTTAGATACATTTGATCGACCATCCCCTTTTCCACTCGTCGATGAACAATCAGAAGAAAAGATTCTTGCACTGCAAACGGTTTTGGAGAAATACAACCTTCCTATAGGCAAAAATCCGTACCTTGGGCAAATCATTGCACCTAACCGAATTGTACAAGCTTGTAGAAAAGGAAAAGAAGGTGAACTAGAAACAATAGCTCTTTATGAGAAATTTCTTCCTTTAGTTACCGATTTCACTGATGTGCATACTGTCTTTTCTAAGAATGCAGAAATGTCCCGTAATACATACATACCACTATTCAATAATTGCATAGAAAATGAGTACTAAGAGGTTATCACTTCAATAACCTCGATTTTATTATGTCAATTTAATGGTGGGCTTGAAGGGTTTGAATGCAAACTCTTTGTGGAGAGAAATATATCAATGGTTTGCTGCCTTTAAACCGTACGCAACACACATAATTAAAGTATAATTGATCTATGAAAAATGCAGATAAAATTGTAGCAAATGCAAAAAAGAAAATGGGCAATATGACTAAGGCACAGATGGAAGAGATCTCACAACTAGAAGTCATAACTACCGGCAGAGCCGGTAGCATGGGAAAAGCCCCTGGAAGGGGCTAGCTAAAGAGAAGTTGAGCTACCGGTTGTTATCAATACCACTTGAGATCCAGTTCAGGTCCATCGAAGAACTGATCTTTCTTCCATTGGTCTTGAACGTATTTACGAATAACATCTTCATCGACTCCAACGGTGTTTACAAAGTATCCTCGTGACCAGAATGATTTTTGGCTAACGGATTTTTTGCGGGCAAACATGTTATGAGCCCTGACAGCTGATTTTCCTTTGATGAATCCCATGATATACGCAACAGAATGTTTGGGTGGGATACGGAGTACAAGATGAATGTGATCAGGACATGCTGTTCCTTCAATCACCTTCACTTCCTTTTGTTTTGCTAATTCTCTGATGATTTTTCCAATCTGTATTCTTATGGTTCCGTAGAGGACTTTCTTTCTATATTTGGGTACGATGACTACGTGATATTTGCAGTCCCACACTACATGAGCTTGGGTTGTGAATGATCGCATTATTAAAGAGGTGTAATGCCTCCTTCGGGGGGCTTTTCCCTTTTCATCATAAAATAAACGCCGGAACGGTAGAACCTACGGAAGTCTCACCGGCAGAGCCGGTGGTTTACTATTTCATTATTAGAGGGACAATTTGGCGTTCAAGTGATATCGCGAAGAAAATCCCAAATAGTGTTTATAGGGGTGATTATATTTCAAATAGATACAGGCGTATTTCACTGAAACCTGAGTTATATGAAGAAAGACCTGAAGAAGATTGGATTCATATGAAAGTAGAACCATGCATAGATGATAGGCTCTTTTATATGGCTCAGGAACGATTACGGACAGACTTCAGAAGAGGTCGTGGTGGTGGCAGTGAAATATATATGCTTAAAGGTAAATTGGTAGATGTTGCGACAGGTAAGGGCTTTGTTGGATATAAAGCAGCTGATGGAAACCGTCACTATCGCAGAAAAAAGTTTACAGATGATGATGGCAATGAGTTTAAAACAATGAGTGTATCTGGAACCGTTATCGAAGATTACGCTTGGGGCTTCATCAAAGCAACAATCGAAAAACCTGAAGAGTTTCTCCGTTTACATAAAGAATCTATGGATGATCAAACACGAAGAGAGGAGCTTATTCGACAACTGGACTTTTATGAAGAGCAGCTTTCAAAGGCAAACAATCGAATTGAGAGGACAAAAGATGCATACCTTGAAGACGAAGAGGAAATCTTAAAGGAAAGCGATGTAAAACACAGATTAACAAAATATGAAGCCCAACGAGATGAAGCTTTGATTAACAAAAAGAAGGTTGAAACAGAACTTCAACGGATTGCGCAATATGACGTAGCCTGTGAAGACCTTCGTAGATTCTCTGCAAAGTTTGAGAAGAAGCTCAATAAAGCCACATATGAGGAGAAAAAAGTGCTAGCAGATCTGCTGATAGAGAAGATTGAAGTGTGTGAAAACGAAGATGAAAGAAAGGCAATAGTTCACTTCCGATTCGACCCAAATGCCATAACGAGGGCTATCCCCGATGGTCGAAGTGATAATTCGCAAGACAAAGGAAAAAAGCCCCCATCGGGAGGGGGTGAAACTAAAGATATGGTGAAGTGTACCCCATTTGGTAGACACAGTAGAACCCCCTAACCCTCGACCTGGGAC
>Ga0066639_10000746_pt1 | contig 28808 bp, 22 predicted proteins | sample CryGeyCG2114_010_2_FD_59504 | JGI IMG/M metagenome (GOLD analysis project Ga0066639, IMG submission 59504) | Groundwater microbial communities from aquifer - Crystal Geyser CG10_big_fil_rev_8/21/14_0.10 | ecosystem: Environmental > Aquatic > Deep subsurface > Groundwater | place: USA: Utah...
CCAATGGAAGGAAAATCAGAAGGCATAACTTAAGAAATGTTAAAGAAATTTTTAAAAAAATGAATTGATCGACTAACCACTCCTTCATGATGCATTTTCATAAATAAATACATCCAAGCACAAGTAATAAAAGCATTGAAAATTCCAGCAAAAACTAACACCAATCCGATGTAAAAAGCTAAACCAGAATAAATAGCAAACGCAATTAAAAATTTAAGACCAGTAAACCCAGCCACCAAAAGCAAAACCAAAGATGGCAAGAAAGCTATAAACGATCCGTACACCAAAACACCAACTAACAGAACAGTAAACAACATTAATACCAGGCCTAATTCCAACGAAACCATTAAATGGTGGGATAACAAGTTCCAACCTTTTACTAAAGATTTTTTTATACTTTTCTTTTCTAACATTAAATAACCACTAGTATAAATAACTGTAGCTTCAATTAATAAGGCCAAAAATATTGAAATGGTGGCCAATAATATTACCAGTAAATTTTGTCCTAAAGTGTTATCTTGAATAATTCTAAATGAAATCAGAGAAAATAAACAAGCAATAAAGAACTGCAAAATTCTTCCAACAAAAGTCACGGATAAAAGCGGGAAAAAACTAAATACACCATTATTCCAAGCTTCATGCAATGGAATAACTTTGCCTTTTTTATACCAGTGAATAGCATAGGAAATAATAGCTCCCCTAGCGCTAACCGCTACAAAGATTAAAGAAATAATTATTAATAATAAAATACCAAACAACCACAAAATCAATAAGATTACCGAAACTTTATGCCAATTCCAAGCTCTAAAAAAATCAAAAATAAAACTTGGATTCCAAAGATTAAAACCTTCATTGGTGGTTTTGTATATTAATCCCATAAAATCACTAAGACCCCATTGTCCCAACAAAGCAGATAAAAAACCAAAAATCCACAATGATTTCTTTTTGAATACCAATTGCCAAGAGTGACTTATCGCTTGGCGAAAAGTTGGCTCATGCATAAATACAAGTAAACGCTGACAATTAACTTTGTCAAACTAAAAATATTATAACATATTTTTTAATTTAAAACAAAAATCCCCCGAATTAATCGGGGGATTTTTTATTTTTTATTCTGCTTTTGGTCTTGGGCCTAAAATTCTTTCAATATCTTCTTGTTCAACTGTTTCTTTTTCCATCAATTCAGCCACTAATAGATCCATTTTTTCACGATTTGTCACTACTATATGATGGGCGCGCTTATTAGCCTCTTCCACCAAACTATGAATTTCTTTATCGATCTCCTCGGCGGTTTTATCGCTATAATCCTGTTGTTCGTGAATTTCGCGTCCCAAGAAAATCATTTCTTCTCTTTCGCCAAAGGTACGCGGACCTAATTTTTCACTCATACCATACCTAGTCACCATATCTTTAGCGGTTTTGGTGGCGTTGCGCAAATCAGAACTTGGACCGGTAGTGATCATATTATCACCAAAAATCAATTTTTCTACCACATAACCACCAAGCATCATAGCCAAATCATCTTTAAATTGAGCTAGGGTGCGGTAATGTTTGTCTTCGGTTGGCATATTTAGGGTATAGCCACCAGCTTGTCCACGAGAAATAATAGAAACCTTACGCACCGGATCACAATGTGGTGAGAAATAACCCACAATCGCATGACCAGCCTCATGATAGGCAGTCATTTTTTTCTCTTTTTCATTGATAATTCTATTTTTTCTTTCCGGCCCGAGCATTACCTTTTCAATACTTTCCAAAACTTCAGTTTCACCCACTGTTTTTTTATTACGACGTACTGCTAAAATAGCCGCTTCATTCAAAAGATTGGCCAAATCGGCACCGGAAAAACCAGGTGTTCGCTCAGCTAACTTACGCAACGAGACTTCCTTGTCTAGAGGTTTCCCTAAAGCATGGATCTTTAAAATTTCTTCTCTATCTTTAATATCTGGCAGATCAATCACTACTCTGCGATCAAAACGACCAGGACGCAATAAGGCCGGATCTAAAACATCAGGACGATTGGTGGCCGCCATAACTATCACTCCCATATTAGGATCAAACCCGTCCATTTCCACCAAAATCTGATTTAATGTTTGTTCACGTTCATCATGACCACCACCTAAACCAGTGCCACGACGACGTCCCACCGCATCGATTTCATCAATAAAAACGATGGCTGGGGCAGCTTTTTTGGCTTTGCTAAATAAATCACGTACACGAGAAGCTCCTACACCCACAAACATTTCCACAAACTCAGATCCACTCATATGGAAAAACGGCACACCAGCTTCACCGGCAACTGCTTTGGCTAATAAAGTTTTACCAGTACCGGGTGAACCCATCAACAACCCGCCTTTAGGAATTTTGGCACCCATCTCAGAAAACTTTTTTGGGTCTTTCAAAAAATCTACCACTTCTTCCAATTCAATTTTTGCTTCTTTAGCACCGGCCACATCAGCAAAAGTTTTTTTGTCTTTGGCATCTGGAGCTACTTGGCGCGGGTTGCTCTGACCAAAACCCATAGCTTTAGTGTTAGCACCTTGCACGCTTCTGGTCATAAAATATAGGAATACCATTATTATGACCAAAGGAATTATGGCCGGTAAAAGATTGGCCAACCAAAACTTCCAAGAACTTTCATCTTTTATCTCTACCGCTATCCCTTTTCTAGCTTCATCGGTAACACCGTAATTTTTTATCACATCACCAAACGATTCGCCCGCTTCTTTACGCACCTCTTGATGTTTGGCGGCTGAATCTTTTAATTCTATATTTAGAGTATCTCCCTGGACTACGACTTTCTTAACTTGACTAGCATTAATCTCCTGAACTAATTGACCAATATCTATGGTATCAGGCTTTTGATCTTCGCGTGCCCTAGTTAAGCCCAAAACACCGGCTACAGCCAATAAAACTAAAAATACTGCTAAAAAATTCTTTAAAAAATTTCTCATAAGATTATTCTTCTGTATTAATAATGATAATACTACCTTATATATTGAACAAAATCAAGTTCTAAACTAAAATCTCCCCAACTAATGTCGGGGAGATTTTTGAGAAAATTTATTCTGCTTTTACTTCTTCTTTCTTTTCTTCCTTTTTATCTTCTTTTTTGGACTTACCTTTAACACCGGCTACTTTTAGTCCCAAACGGTGTTCAGTCGGTTCTACCGATACTACTTCAAACTCTAATTCTTGTCCAAGTTTAAATTTGTCATTAATATTATTTATCGGCTCGTCAGAAAGTTCGGAAATGTGAGCGAGACCATGAATTTCTTTGTCTAAGGCGATCATCAAACCAAATGGTTCTACTTTGATTATCTTACCTTTTACTTTATCGCCCATTTTATATTTATCTTTTACTTGTTTCCAAGGATCTTCCACCAAGCGTTTTATAGACAAATAAATCTTGGAGTGATCAAGCTGAATAATTTGAGCCTTCACACTATCACCAACTTTAAGAACATCTTTAGGGTGATCGATACGCTGCCAAGCAATTTCAGAGATATGAATCAAGCCTTCTAAGCCTTCACCGAATTTCACAAAAGCACCAAAGGAAGTAAGGGCAGAAATTTCGCCGGTAACAATATCTCCAATTTTATAAGCTTCCAATACGGCTTTCTGGGAGTCTTCCCAAACAGCTCGTTCAGATACTATCAATTTTTCTTCTTTCTCATCAGCGTCAATGACTTTCACTTCAAATTCTTTTCCTTGCATTTCACGTAACTTATCCAAAATTCTATTTTTATCACCACCAGTAACTCGAGGATAGTGATCAGGAGAAAGCTGAGAAACTGGCATAAAACCAGACAGAGCATCAACTCGCATCATCAGACCACCTTTATTGGCGGACACTACTTTGGCTTTTATAGTCAAGCCATCTTTCATTAATTTCTTCATGCCATCCCAAGCGCGTTGATAACCAGCAATACGGAAAGAAAGTTCCATTTCGCCGTTCTCATTTTCTAAATCAATAACTGTAGCTTCGGCTTCATCGCCAGCTTTTAAATCAGCATACTCACGTGATTCGGCAAATAATTCACGACCACGGATTACACCAGTAGTAACTCCCTCGATATCCATACGCACCTCACCACGATCGACGGAAATTATTTTTCCTTTTACAACTTCACCAACTTTAGGGACGTTGATATTAATACCAGCCAACAAGGTTTTAAAGTCTTGTTTGGCAACATTTTTGACAGAGTCTGTCATAATAAACAAAAAAAACGTTCTTATCCCTTCTCGATAAATCGAGACAGAGTGCTAGCCACTAAATTGGGCTAACTTGAATGTTTGATTTTCTAAAACAATACTATACTTAATTTATGTTTTTGTCAAGAAAGACAAAACCACCTAGAACCTCCTTACTATGTAGCCTAAGCTATAAATTAAGCAACAAAGTAAGCAGTAGGTGGTTTTGAACTAAACGTCTTGCCCCAGGTACATCTTCCCTGGGGGGCAAAAGCCGTTCGGCTAGATCTGCGGGCCAAACCACGGCCACCAGCCCAAGTACACCCCCAACAAATAGAGGGCGACCAGGATCAGGACCATGCCCAACACCAGGATGGGCAGAGCGCGCCGGATGAACAGCTTCTCCAGGAGACTGAAACGAGAAAATCGGAGCATGACGTCCTCCCTCAGATGCAATGCGGCATCTGCACAAAAAAACTATCAAAAAACAGCCAAAAAGTCAATAGTCAAGACCGGTTAAATCTTGCACCCAAATACATAATATGATATAATTTTACTAGTTTTTGCTATCTTAATTTTTAGGATTTTAATGAAAATATGCATATTTCTTGGCTTGGACAAACCTGCATCCGTCTACAAACAAAAAACTTGGATGAAGACATCACGGTAATAATAGATGGCTATAAACCAGCTGTCGGAGAATTTCCTCGCAGCTTTAGCCCTCAAATCGCTCTATATTCTCACGGCGAAGATGACGCCACCACTCTTTCTCAGAACCCTTTTGTAATTAATTCTTCAGGTGAGTGTGAGGTAAAAGGTGTGATGTGTTACAGTTATCCCTGTAGTGATGGACAAATTTTTAAAATCAATTCAGAAAACTTAAATTTAGTTCATTTAGGTAAAATCACCAAAAAAATAGATGAAAAAGTTATAGAGAAATTAGGTTCTCCGGATATTTTGTTTGTTCCGGTTGGGGGCGGGTCGGAATACCTATCTCCTAAAGACGCTGCCGATTTGATATCCAGTTTAGAGCCGCGTCTGGTAATTCCAATGGCCTATCAATGTGATAGCGATCCAAAAGCCGGCACACTAACTGAGTTTATTAAGGCGTCCGGTTTAAAACCAGATACTACTGATAAAAAAATTATTATAAAAAAGAAAGATTTACCAAGCGGAGAAACAAAATTAGTGGTATTAGAAAAAAACTATTAATATATGCCAACCAAAAAAGGAGGCAAAAAACAAAAGAAACCGTCCCAAAAAGATAACGAACCGATAAAACAAATGCCAAGCCTGGTATTCAACAACATCAGAGTAACTAATGATGCACCAGAAATAGAAAAAAAAGACGTAAAAAAAGATCCACCTAAAAGTACTCCCAACAAACCAATCATAAATTTGCGAGAAAAATTTTTAGAAGAACAACTGGGTAGAGAAAAAAAATTATCGTTCTGGCTATGGATAGGAGTGATCGGTTTAGGAATTGTTATCGCATTCTTTTGGGGATATTCACTCTGGGCAAATTTTTCCACTATCAATTGGAAAAAAACTGAAGAGAACAAAATTATTGATAAAACTTCAAGCGATTGGGATCAAACTTTCAAAGAAATAAAAGAAAATGAAATTCAAAATCAATTAACCAAATTACAAATAAAAGAAGTTTTAAGCACTCAAATTCAAAAACAATTTTCTAATACCAGCGTTGTTGTTACCAGTCCAAGTAGCACCACTTCTACTGCCGAAAACACTAATACAACTACCAGTTTAAATAAAATTACTACTAGCTCTAGTCGATAAATATGCAAAATAAACTTGAATTACCAAAAGGAGATATTGGAAAAATTTCACCCACCTCTATTGTGAGTGAAATGAAAAGTTCTTATCTAGAATACGCCATGAGCGTGATAATCTCTCGTGCTCTTCCTGATGTACGCGATGGTTTAAAACCGGTACATCGTCGTATTCTTTATGCTATGTGGAATATAGGCCTGCGTCATACCGGAAAATTTCGCAAGTCTGCTCATGTGGTCGGTGAAGTGATGGCCAAATATCACCCTCATGGTGATGCCGCCATTTACGATTCAATGGTACGTATGGCTCAAGATTTTTCTATGCGTCACATGCTGGTAGATGGTCAGGGAAACTTCGGTAGTATGGATGGCGATAGTGCAGCGGCGATGCGTTATACCGAGGCACGCCTGCGCTCTATTGCTGAGGAAATGCTTTTTGATATTGAAAAAAATACTGTCAATTTCAACCCTACTTATGATGGTTCTCACACAGAACCCATGGTACTGCCGGCCAAATTACCAAATTTGTTATTAAACGGTACTATGGGTATTGCGGTTGGTATGGCAACTTCTATACCACCTCACAATCTATCAGAATTATGTGAAGGTATCATAAAACTAATTGACGAACCAGATACTTCCATGGAAGAAATCGCTGAAATAATAAAGGGGCCGGATTTTCCAACTGGCGGTATCATATATAATAAAAAAGATATCCTAACCGCTTGTTCAACCGGAAGAGGTGGAGTAGTAGTTCGCGCTAAAGCAGAAATACAAGAGACAAAAAAGAGCGGAGTGTTTCAGATCGTTGTAACTGAAGTTCCCTATCAAGTGAACAAGGCGGAAATGATCGAAAAAATTGCCAACTTGGTACAAGACAAAAAAATGGAAGGCATTCGTGATTTGCGCGATGAATCCAACAAAGACGGCGTACGAGTGGTAATCGAATTAAAAAAAGATGCTTATCCACAAAAAGTTCTAAACCAACTTTATAAACAAACTGACCTACAAACCACTTTCCACTATAATCTTTTAGCTTTAGTAGACGGCATTCAGCCACGAGTATTGAATCTAAAAAATATCCTGGAAGAATTTATCAAACACCGCCAGGTAGTAATTCGACGACGTACCGAATTTGATTTGGAAAAAGCCAAAGACAGAGCACATATTTTAGAAGGTCTAAAAATGGCTTTGGATAAAATAGATTTAGTAATAAAAACCATACGCGCCAGTAAAGATAAGGATGAAGCAAAGAAAAATTTAATTGCCAAATTTAAATTTAGTGATCGTCAAGCCACTGCCATTCTAGAAATGAGATTGCAACAATTGGCCAATTTGGAAAGACAAAAAATCGAGGATGAACTTAAAGAAAAAAGATTGTTAATAAAAGAATTGGAAAGTATCTTAGCTTCTGCTAAAAAAATACTGGGAATAGTAAAAACTGAAACCGAAGAAATAAAAGAAAAATACGGCGAAGAACGTCGCACCAAGATTGTGGCGCACGGTGTCAAAGAATTCACTACCGAAGATTTGATCCCCAATGAACCGACTGTGATAATGGTTACTACCGATGGTTATATCAAACGCTTACCTCCGGACACTTTCCATCAACAATCCCGCGGCGGTAAAGGTGTTATTGGTGTTACTACTAAAGAAGAAGAAAGTGTAGACCATTTAATGGCCACTAACACTCATGATAATATTTTATTCTTCACCAATCGCGGTCGAGTGTTCCAACTTATGGCTTATGACGTTCCTCAAGCCAGCCGTACCGCCAAAGGACAGGCACTAGTGAACTTCTTGCAGCTAGCTCCTAATGAAAAAATTACGGCTTTACTTGGCACCGGTGATCTAAGCACATTCAAATATTTAGTAATGGTCACCACTCGCGGAAATATAAAGAAAACCGCATTGGCAGACTTTGCCAACGTGCGTCGCAATGGTTTGATTGCCCTTAAATTAAAAACTGACGATAATCTAGAATGGGTAAAACCAAGTACCGGTAGCAATGAAATTATGATTGCCACCAAGCAAGGCCAAGCTATTCGCTTCCGCGAAAAAGATGTTCGTCAAATGGGACGCACGGCTAGCGGCGTTCGCGGTATGCGCCTCAAAGGAAGTGATGAAGTGATTGGCATGGACATAGTAGATCCAAAAAATAAAAGCTTAGAGTTTTTGACCGTTGGTGAAAACGGCGTAGGAAAACGTACTGAACTGGAAGAATATAAAGTGCAAGGACGAGGCGGCAGTGGGGTAAAAACTGCTGAAATCACCGCTAAAACCGGCAACCTTACCTTTGCTAAAGTAGTAGATTCGGTAGAGTCAAATGAAAAAGACTTACTATTGATGTCCGCCAAAGGACAAGTAATACGTTTACCATTTAAATCTATATCCTCTTCTGGTAGAGCCACTCAAGGAGTACGTCTGATGCGTTTCAAAGAAGATGGCGATAAGGTCATGACGGTAACGATGTTGTAAAATTTAAAAAAAATAAAAATCTCCGTTAACTACGGAGATTTTTTGTTATATAAAAAATTATATCAAACGTCTCAACCTACGTAAAAAATAATACAACCTATACTTAAATTTATCTACCACCAAATCAAAGGTGCCGGGCATTTCCTGATAACTTCCCCCAAAACCATCTTTGAATCTGCTCACCCCTGCATATTGATGTTGTTCGTCAAACTCATATTCTTGGCTATCATTTTTTTTTGGAGCCACACCAAAAAAATCATACATCTTACACCCCTGATCTTTAGCCAATTTTATTCCCTGCCACTGTAAAATATACGGAGCCATCAACTGACGATAATCGTGATCAGATGCTCCAAATAGATAAGTAAAGGTTTCTCCAAAACCCACAAAAACTGAGGTGGCTATCGGCACAGCTCCGCTGTACACAATCAATTGATGACTAAATTTTGATTTTAAAATCGCTTCATAGTGTTCTGTTTCATGCAAACGAAAATTATCACGACTTCCAGTCTTTTTCATTAGATCTAAAAATATTTTTAAATTCTTATTTTTTTCAACCTTCAAACCCTTCCTCTGAGACAAACGGATATTATACCTAGTTTTTTCGTGCATATGAGACAACAAATCATCCTCTGACTTTTGCAAATCTAAAATTAAAGTGGCGCTAGGATTGACATCTATTGTTTTTAATAATTTTGCTGAATCAATTTTAGTTGGCTCTAATCTTAAAAAGATTACATCTTGTTTTGCTAAATATTCTTTTACAGCAATAAAAAATTTGGAAAGATCCTCTCCTGTCGGTCCTTTTGGACAAAAAGCATATTTCCAACCAAAAAGTGTTTTCACAAAAACCAACTGCAGCAATACAACCACTATCCCGTTTTCTTTTAGAAATAAGCGCTCTATTTTTTTACCTTCAGACTGTAAAATTTCCCCCCACTGCCAAGACTGCAAAAAACTAGCCCCATGTTCTAAGGCCTGTTTATTCCAAACTATTTCATCAGTAATTTTTTCTATATTTATCATAAACGTTGTTATTTTAATCTAAATCAACAGGAAAATCAACCCAAACCCTTTACAAAATCAGTTTTTTGGTGTATAATAGCCTTAATAATTTGGAATTCCCAAGTTTCATTTTTTTACTAAATAATACCATCAATATGGGCTTACCCGGTCATCGCCGTACCAGTAGTCACAAACGCCGTCGCGCTTCTCAACATGGTCTTACTGCTGTCAATCCAGCTGTTTGTCCAAAATGTGGCAAAACTACCCGTCCACATCGCGCTTGTGCTTTTTGTGGTACTTATCGCGGTCGTCAAGTAGTGAATGTAGACAAACGCGCTTCTCGTACTACTCGCAAAACTAAAAAGAAATAATTTTACGGCCAATGGTTTTCGCTATTGGCCTTAGTTTTTACTATGTCCAATCGTCATTTAGCTCGCAGTATCGCCATGCAGACCATCTTTGAATGGGATTTTCGTGGACAGCCTAGTGCTGGTCTGCCGGCAATTTTGGATCAAAACATAAAAGAGTTCGGCGTAGGACTAGGTGAAGAAAAGCAATTTTCTAGTGATATAGTAAATGGAATCATTGATAATCTAAAAGAAATTGATGAAATAATTGTTAAATACGCCCCCAACTGGCCATTAGAAAAAATCACTGTAATGGATAGAAATATTTTAAGAATTGGCATCTGGGAAATGAAATTTAATCCTAATGTTCCTCCCAAAGTGGCTATAAATGAAGCAATAGAGCTAGCCAAAAGCTACGGCGGTCCTGCTTCCGGAAAATTTGTTAATGGTGTTTTGGGTTCGCTATATAAAGATATGTACCCCAATGGAGAAACTGAACCCGAAAAAAAATAATTTAATTCACATTATCGTTTATCGCCTGTCGCCCAAATATTGTGCGCTATGCGAGAAGCGAGTAAATCATATAACTTTATGAATGTTATAGACTTACCAGAAGTACAAGAAAAAAACTTCTCTCTCATAGAACAAAAGGTTGGAATAAAATTCCAACATCCTGAATATCTCATACAAGCTTTTGTCCATCGCTCTTATCTAAACGAACATCATGATTTCCCACTTGGACAAAATGAAAGACTTGAATTTTTAGGAGATGCTGTGGTAGAATTAGTTGTCACTGAATACCTCTTCAATGAATATGGCAACCCTGAAGGCGAACTAACCAATTGGCGCGCTGCTCTAGTAAATGCTAAAATGCTATCTAGTGTAGCCTATGAAATTGGCATGGAACCGTTCTTGTTCCTAAGTCATGGTGAACAGAAAGATGCCGCTACTAAAGCGCGCGATTATATAATGGCCAATGTATTTGAATCATTTGTTGGGGCTGTATATATGGATCAGGGTTATGATGTGGCTAAAAAATTTATCATGGACTGGGTAATCTCAAAATTACCTTATGTATTAGAAAACGGTTTGTACATGGATGCAAAAAGTCGTTTCCAAGAATCGTCTCAAGAAATTTTAGGAATTACTCCTACCTATCGCGTCTTAGAAGAAACCGGACCAGATCATGCTAAAAATTTTAAAGTAGGTGTTTTCCTAGAAAAAGAACTAGTTGCTTCAGGAGAAGGTAGTAGCAAACAAGAAGCTCAAACAGAAGCAGCTGAAGCCGCCTTAAAAATTAAGGCTTGGAAAGGACCAAAAATAGAAATAATAAAAAGACAACCAGGTGACTCTATTTAAAAGTCACTTCACGGGTCGCTAGCTCAGCTGGTAGAGCAGATCCCTCTTAAGGATAAGGTCCTGGGTTCGATCCCCAGGCGACCCACAAACCCGCCGATGGCGGGTTTTATCTGCCCTTGTCGTTCAACGGATAGGATACCAGGCTTCGAACCTGGGGATGTGGGTTCGACTCCTGCCGAGGGCACAAATAAAAAATCACTTTATTAAAATAGTGATTTTATTTTTTTAAAAAAAATTAAAATAAATAAAAAAATTAAAATAAAAATTTTTTTATGTTCACCTGTGTATAACTTTGCATAACACTATTTCTTTTTTTTAAAAAAGACTTTATAATATATGCAAGGTCGAAGAAAATATTTTTTACAACAATGCTTGTCTTGTAAAAAATACTTCTCAAAATTTTTTCTCGCACTCGCGAGTAGAAAAAATTAATGTCTCTCACTTAAGAGAGAATTCAGGAGGTGAAATCCTATGGCAAAGAAAGTTAAAAAAATGAAGAAGAAGGCGGCTCCAAAAAAGAAGAAAGTTGCTAAGAAAAAAGCTGCTCCAAAAAAGAAAGTTGCTAAGAAAAAAGCTACCAAGAAAAAGAAACGCTAAGCTTCTTTAAAAAATCCGTCCAAATGGACGGATTTTGTTTTATCTTGGCTATTTTTTTGTTAGAATAACTTGCTCTGCAGCTTTGTTTTTTTTGATTCTGATATGGTTTCTATCTTGCCATACTGACCATCAAACCCAGCGGTTGCTTTTACTTTACCAGCGCGCATATTTTTTATTCCCAAAAAAATATTTTTATCAGATACTTTATTTTCAATTTCTTCTAACGGGACATCCAATAAAATTTTAAATTCATTTCCCAATTGATCAAGCAACTTATTATACTCTGCCATCACTTTTTTACTCTTCACGCCCACACCAAAAGCCTCAGATATTATTTCTCTAAGCGGTACTATATATTTATGAGGAATAAAATTATCTTCTAAGATATCCGCCTCTTCCACATCCGCCAAATCATCTACTCGGTGCAACACCCCAACAGTTAATTCTTTTTTACACTTTGGACAAATCCTTTTGCGTTTCTTTGTTTCTTTCGGCAACATACTTATCTGACAGATACGATGGCCATCGATATGATACATGCCCTCTTCTGGATAAAATTCAATAGTATATAAAAATTTTTTGTGGTCATTGCTCCTAATACAATCCAAAACACCGTCATAAGATATCATATCCGCACTAGAAAAAGCCAAAACGTTGGCTTCGCGACCTAAATTTTCTAAACTATGGGCATCGGAATTAGAAACCAAAACAATATTATTGAGTCTACTAAGACGATGATTCATAGTCGGGTCACTAGATAAACCGGTTTCAATAGCGCAAATATTAGGTGTTAGCTCCTCAAAACATTCCTCTAGGCTATCATAGCCTGACTTTGATCCAAATATCGCAAACCAAGGTGTCCAAGCATGAGCCGGTATCATCATAAACCGGCGATCCAAATCCAGCATTATCTTTAAAACTTCTTTAGCATGCAGACCCATTATTGGACGTCCGTCAGAACGTAAATTTACCCCTTTAGAAACTAAAGCCACATTCAATTTACCAGCCGCTTCAATACTTGGAGCCAACAAGAGCAGATGTACCCGACGCACTTTATCTTTGTGTTTATAGATACAAGAAATTTCTGTGGCTAATATAAACTTAGTTGTACTGGAAGAATTTTTTAACTGGTAAAGACCGCTACTACCTATTTCTGTTAACTCACTTTTTATATGTTCAAACCAAGCGGGATGAGTAAAATCACCAGTCGCACAAATATCTATCCCTTTTCTCTCACAAACTTTGGCGATATTTGGCAATTCCAACAAGGGTGAACAAGCGCGCGCATACTTAGAGTGGATATGAAGATCTACAATTTGTTTTATCATAACCATTTGACCATTAAGCTTTTTAGCCTTATAATTCACTAATAATTATTAGTATATACTATCCCAAAAGTCTAAGACGGTCAATTTATGAAATTAAAATTTGATGACCAAAAAGTTAAAGACATAGTAGAAAAAATATCCGCTGATGGGGCTAAAAAATTACATATTCTTAGTGATTTTGACAAAACTCTAACCCGCGTATCATATATAAAAGGTAAACCAGTCGGTTCACTTATCGGACAATTGCGCGCCGGTGGTTATCTGTCTCCAGAGTATGCGCCAGAGTCTTACAAACTGTTTGAAAAATATTCGCCTTTTGAAAATGACCACACTATCTCCCTAAACAAAAAACTTAAAAAAATGGAGCAGTGGTGGGAAAAACATCATGAATTACTAATTCGTTGTAAGTTGAATAAAAACGACATGGATCAAGTAATGAAAACTGCGCACCTAAAACTACGCCCGGGGGTAAAAAACTTTTTTAAACTATTGCACAAACATAAAATACCCATAGTAATAATTTCCGCCGGACCGGCTTACATGATTGAAAAAATGCTCAAAAATAACAGCTTGCTCACTAAAAACATTCATATTGTAGCCAATTATTATAATTTTGATAAAAACGGCTATATGACCAGCGTAAAAAAACCAATTATTCATTCATTAAACAAATATGAAATAATTTTAAAAAATCTACCATTCTTTGATCAGTTAAAACAACGTACCAACGTAATCCTATTAGGCGACCAACCAGATGACTTGGGAATGATAAAGGGGTTTGAATACGACAACCTATTGACTATTGCTTTTTCTCAAACAGAAAAAGACAGACAGAGATTGGCCAAAGAATTTAATGTTGCGCTTGGAGGAAATGACAAATTTAATTTTGTAAATGATATAATCAAAAAAATCCTATGATTAATAATGAAGAAAAAGAAGAAAAAATTGAGTTCTCTTTAAAATTAGTGGTTACTCTTACTCTTTATTTAGTTTCTTTGTTTGCCTCTAACACATTGGGCTCAAAATTAATGCCTTTCTTATTTGGCACCCAATTGTCAGTAGCAGTTTTTTCCTTTCCCTTTGTATTTTTAACAACCGATGTGGTGGGAGAAGTATATGGTAAAAAAACCGCTCGTTTATTTGTTATTGCCGGAGCATTGAGCATCGCTATCTTCCTTGTATATTCTGGCATTTCTACTATTGTTCCTTGGGGTAGCCGAGCACTTTGGGTTAAGGATAGCTACAACCAAATATTTGGATTATCAGCCCGCATGGCCGTGGCTTCTCTATTGGCTTATATCATCGCCGAATATCAAGACGTATTATCTTTTTTCTTTTTCAAACGAAACGTGGGGGCAAAATATTTTTGGGTACGTTCCACCTTGTCTAATGTTTGGTCTCAGCTGCTAGATACCATTATTTTTATGACTGTGGCTTTTTTGGGAGTTTATCCGCTCAAAACTTTAGTCCTGATCATTATCCCTTGGTGGATATATAAAGTTATAATGGGTATGCTATACACACCACTTAGCTATATAGGTCTTCATCTACTACGTAAAAAACCTGAACATGTTAGTTAAACCAATAAAAACTGCGCTCTTTAAAGAAAGAGCTAGCCTGAATGATTTTTTAGATAAATATTTACCGAAAATAAAGAACGGTGACATCGTAATAATAACTTCCAAAATAGTTGCCCTATCAGAAGGTAGATTTTGTCAGCCAAAAAATGAAGCCGAAAAGGCAAAAATAATAAAGGAGGAGAGTGAATTGGTCATCAAGACCAAACACGTTTACCTGACTATTAAAAACGGTGAGGTGCTGGCCAATGCTGGCGTAGATGAATCAAACGCTAACGGTAAATTAATTTTATTACCAAAGGACAGCTACTTGAGTGCAAAATTAATTAGAAAATTATTGCTAAAAAAATATCGTCTTAAAAAATTGGGGGTGATAATTAGTGACAGCCGCTTATTGCCACTACGCGCAGGGGTGGTGGGGATTGCTTTAGGATATGCCGGCTTCAAGGGGATAAAAAACTACGTAGGCAAACCAGACCTGTTCAAAAGACCTTTTGAATTTTCCAAAACAGATATTGCTGACAGCCTAGCTACAGCCGCAGTATTAACCATGGGAGAAGGCACCGAGAAACAACCTCTTTGTGTGATATCAGATGCACCAGTAAGTTTCACCGACCACACCAACCGCAAGGAACTAAAAATAGATATCAAAGAAGATATCTATAAGCCTTTGTTTGAGAAAATCTAGAGTGAAAACGGTGGCCGCACAGCCACTGTTTTTATTTCTTCTCCAGTTGCGGTTTTAAAAGTAAAAGAAGTCGCACACAAATAAATAGACTTGTCAGGGTTGGGATATTTGGCGCCATATTTTAAATCTCCAATAATCGGATGACCAATATATTCCAATTGCGAACGTATCTGGTGTGGACGTCCAGTTTTTAAATTTATTTCCAATAAAGAATTTTTACCATCTGATTTTAAAACTTTATAATCCAATTCCGCATACAAAGCACCTGACTTCTCAAAATCAAATAATTCTACTTTATTTATTTTCTCATCTTTAATTAGCCAATTTATAAGTGTACCTTGTTTGTCTATAAGCACTCCTTCCACTAACGCTTGATAGATTTTTTTTACCTTATGCCCTCTAATCTGATCAGATAATCGCGAAGCGCCTTTGCTGGTTTTGGCGAACAACACCACCCCACTAACCGGTCGATCTAAACGGTGCAACAAACCCAAAAAAACCTGACCGGGTTTATTGTATTTTTCCTTTAGGTATTTTTTAACTTCATCCATCAAGCATATATCACCTGTACTGTCTCCTTGCACCAAAACACCAGCTGGTTTATAAACCGCTATTAAATGATTATCTTCATATAAAACCTTCAACATAGACTTAATCAAAATATGGTATACCCCACCATTCACTTGGGTCAACAAAACGATAACGACGATCTAATTTAGACACCTCTTCCATATCGTCGGAAGATAAATTAAAGTCAAAAATCTCAGAATTATTTTTAATATTTAAAGGGGTAACGCTTTTAGGTATAGCAATTGTACCTCTCTGAACTGCCCATTTAATCAAAATTTGAGCGGGCGTCTTTTTGTATTTATCCGATAAAGAAACGATAACATCATCATCAAATAATCGCGGCGGATGTTCTTGTCTTTTATTATTAGCCGGAGAACCCAAAGGAGAATAGGCAGTAACTGTTATAGTTTTATCTCTACAATACTGCACCAGCTTAGTTTGTTGGTTATAAGGGTGGAGCTCAATTTGATTTACAGCAGGAATTATTTTGGCATAAGTAAGCAGATCAATAAGCATCGGCCCTGTAAAATTAGCCACTCCAATTGATTTAACTAATCCAGTTGAAAGCAAATCCTCCATAGCCTGCCAAGTTTCTTGGATAGAAATTGGTGAGGTGATTATCATTCCATTTTTATCAACCGGATCACCACCTAAACCTTTTGGCGAAGCTACCGCCCAATGTATAAGATATAAGTCTAAATAATCCAGCTGCAAATCAGATAAAGTTTTTTTGCAAGCGACTTCCACGTCAGCCTTGGCGTGAGAATCGTTCCATAATTTACTAGTGACAAAAATTTCTTCTCTTTTTATTACCTTGCTAGAAAAAATTTTACCAAATACATTTCCTATTTCTTTTTCATTTCCATAAATAGACGCGCAATCGATATGTTTATAACCACACTCTTCAATGGCATACGATACCGCCTCCCCCACTTTGTTTGGAGGTGACTTCCAGGTACCTAGTCCCAAAACCGGCATTTTTTGACTGTTGTTTAAAGTAATATAATCCATAAAAAATTATTTAATTTTTTTATGCCATAAACTTTGTCCTGAGCATAAGGCCACTGCCAAAGCATCAGCCGCATCATCCGATTTTATTTTGCCTTTTATACCCAAAATTGTGGCTACCATCTTTTGCATCTGACTTTTTTCTGCCCGACCATAACCGGTTATAGCCTGTTTAACTTGTAATGGTGTAAACTCATCTACTTCGATCTTAGCATTAACGGCTGACAACAGTATAACTCCTCTAGCCTGACCGACTTCGATAGCAGTAGTGACATTTTTAAAAAAAAATAATTCTTCTACTGACAATCGGTTTGGTTGGTATTTTTTAATCAAAAAATTCACACTATCATAAATTTCAGCCAACCTATGAACAAACTTTTGCTTGGGAGAAGTGGTAATACAACCAAAACTTAACGCTTTCCATTCGTTTTTTTTATTTCTTTCAATCACCCCAAAACCAACCCGGCCAAAACCCGGATCAATACCAAGAATTATTTCATTTTTTAATGACATAAATCTATTTTAACCAGCGTTAGTATAGTAGTCTTCCACATCATCATTTTCTTCCAATTGATCAAACAGTCTGGCTATTTGTTCACGCACTTCGTCGCTGATAGCCACCTCATCTTTGGGAATATAACGTAAACCAGAATCATCAGTCTCAATATTTAGATCTTTTAGCTTGTTCAAAACTTTAGAAAAATTTTCTACTTTAGTTTTTATCTCTACCTGTTCACCTTCGATAGAAATATCTTCTGCCCCCGCTTCTATCAAATCAAGTTCAAAACTATCTCGATCGGCCGGTAGCTTGGAACTTTCTAGCTGGATAAGTCCTAATAAATCAAACATCCACAATACGCTTCCACTACTTCCAAGTGTACCGCCATTTTTTGACAACAAATGTTTAATATCCGCACTGGTACGATTACGATTGTCAGTTAAACATTTAATTATTACTGCCACTCCACCGGGACCATAAGCTTCATATAAAACCTCTTCAATTTGTACACCTTCACCCGCTTGTCCGGTAGCCTTCTTTATCGCTCTATCAATGTTATCTTTAGGCATAGAAACAGACTTGGCCTTGTCTATCGCTAAACGTAAAGAAAAATTTGTTTCTGGATCACCACCACCCCTTGAAGCAGCCACCATTATCGCTTTAGAAAATTTTGAAAACATGCTGCTACGTTTAGCATCTTGCTTACCCTTACGAGCTTGAATATTATGCCATTTAGAATGTCCGGACATATTATCTAGATTTAAATTTATCTTTTTTACACGAAGCTATTTTACCACTTTTTAGCCAAAAATCAAGGAGAAATAAAAAACACGACTATTGTAGCGAGAAACAACTAGTCGTGTTTAATTTAAATCTTATTTCTTGAAACCAGTACCAGCTGGAATCAAACGACCAATAATAACGTTTTCCTTCAAACCTTCTAAGTAATCAATCTTGCCGGTCAATGCGGTATTAATCAATACTTTGGCAGTTTCTTGGAAAGAAGCAGAGGACAAGAAGCTTTGAGTTGAAAGAGAGACACGGCTAACACCAAATAGTAATTCTTTAGCGGTAGAAACTTTTCCACCATTCTTCTTAGCCAACTGATTGGCATACATGAACTGAGCCTTTTCTACTACTTCGCCAGGCAACAATTCGGTATCACCAGCCTCTTCTATCTGGACACGACTAAACATTTGACAAATCAACAATTCTACGTGTTTATCATTAACCTTCTGACCTTGAGAAGAATAGATATTCTGTACTTCTTGCAAAATATATCTTTGTACGGCTGGACGTCCTTTCAGTTCAAATAGCTCTTGCAAGTTGATACTTCCATCAGTCATTTGTTGACCTTTTTCTACTTGATCGCCAGTTTTTACATACAACTTATAACCTAACGGTACGATGTATTCGCGTACTTTTGGACCTACATAAGACAAGGTCATGTTATTTTTACCGAGCTTAACTTTAGTCTGATATTTAGCGTTAATTTCTTCACCAGAAGTACCGCGCACCAGAATAGTTTGTCCAGCCGCTACCTCATCACCATCTTTTACCATCACCTCATCACCACTATCAAATTTAATTTTTACTTCTTCCATACCCTCAAAATGAACTTTGAGAATTTTTTGCCCACGACGTCCTTCAAAAATCTTTTTACCGGTTGGTGAAGTTACAATCTTACCATCCGCGTCTTCTATTTCTATTTTACCATCTACTTCTGACAAAATTGCTTTACGTTTTGGCGGACGACATTCAAACAACTCTTCTACACGCGGCAAACCTTGAGTAATATCGCCACCAGCTACACCACCAGCATGGAAAGTACGTAGGGTCAACTGAGTACCAGGTTCACCCAAAGATTGAGCCGCAATAATACCAACGGCGGTACCAAATTCTACTGGTTTATTATGAGCTAAATCAAAACCATAACATTTACGACAGAAGCCCTTTGGAAGTTTACACTGCAAAACACTATGAACGTGTATATTATCTACACTACCTTCATCAATTGCACGAGCAATTTTATCATCAATTACGTCACCGGCTTTTACCAATACTTTATTGCCAATTTTTACATCAGAGATAACATAGCGACCCCAAACACGATCCGACAACTTCTCTCCCATTTCTTTAGATTGGGCAATAGTGAATATTTCACCAGTATTATCACCACAATCTTCCTCAATTATCACCACATCTTGTGATACGTCTACTAAACGACGAGTCAAATAACCGGCGTTAGCAGTACGTAAAGCGGTATCAGACAAACCTTTACGAGTACCGTGAGATGAAATAAAGAATTCTAACACATCGAACCCTTCTTTAAAGTTACCTTTTACCGGCAATTCAATAATATCACCTGATGGAGATACCACTAAACCTTTCATACCAATAACCTGACCTAACTGACCCCAAGTACCACGAGCACCTGATTCAATCATAGCATACACTGGGCCATTTTTATCCAAATTCTTTTGATTATTGGCCACGATCTTATCTTTAGTTGATGTCCAAATTTCTAAAATCTTAGCATGACGTTCCGCTTGAGTTAATAAACCTTCTTGATATTGTTCTTCCACTTCTGTCACTTGTTTATCAGCAATATTAATCAAAGCTGGTTTTTCTTCAATTTTTGGAAAATCAGCAATTCCTAAAGAGTAGCCGGATTTAGTAACATAACGATAGCCCAAATTTTTCAATTCATCCAAGAACCTAGCTGTTTCTTCTTGACCATAATATTCCAAACAAAAACGAATAATTTCGGCTAATTTTTTAACAGTAATAGTTTCATTATAATAAGCAATTTTATCCGGTAAAATTTCATTGAACAAAATACGACCCAAAGAAGTTTCTACTAATTTGTTAGTACCTTCTGGCAATTTGTTCAACTCCGCTTCGCTAAAACGTACTTTAATTCTTTTGTGTAAAGTGATAATACGAGTTTTATAAGCCAACTTCGCATCTTGTACTGATGAGAAGAATTTCTTTACCGGCTCAGTATCACTACTGTGATAATTGGTTAGATAAAAACAACCAAGCGCAATATCTTGCTTAGGAGTAATCACCGGCTGACCAGTCGCTGGTTTGAGTAAATTTTTCTCAGAGGCCATTAAATTTTCTGCCTCCCAACGAGCTTCAGCGGTCAATGGTAGATGCACAGCCATCTGGTCACCATCAAAGTCCGCATTAAAAGCTGTACAAGTTAGAGGGTGTAGCTGAATAGCTTTACCTTCTACTAAACGGGGATGAAAAGCTTGAATACCCAAACGATGTAAAGTAGGAGCGCGATTCAAAAATACGCGAGTATTTTGTGTAAGCTCTTCTAAGATGTCCCATACCTCATCATGTTCCGCTTCAATATATCTGGAAGCGCTACGAACGTTGTGAGCTAATTCACGCTTAATAATTTCACCCATGATGAATGGTTTGAAAAGTTCCAAAGCCATACGCTTAGGCAAACCACATTCATCGATGTTAAGTTGTGGTCCAACCACAATTACGCTACGTCCAGAATAATCAACACGTTTACCAAGCAAATTCTGACGGAAACGACCTTGTTTACCTTTTAAAATATCAGCCAAAGAACGTAACTGTCGTTTCTGACCGGTAGCCGCCAAAACGGTCTTGGCATGACGAGCATTATTATCAATCAACGCATCCACCGCTTCTTGTAACATGCGTTTTTCATTACGACAAATAACTTCTGGTGCATCCAAATCCAACAAACGACGTAAGCGATTGTTACGATTGATAACACGACGATACAAATCATTTAAATCAGATGTGGCAAAACGACCACCATCCAAAGCGACCATCGGACGCAAATCTGGAGGAATAACTGGAATACATTTTAAGATAGTCCACTCTGGTCTAATCTTGTTGATCATCAAACTGTTAAGTAATTTGTGACGACGAATGAGGCGCTCTAGTTTAGCACCTTTAGAACTAGCTTGTTCTTCTATAATTTGTTTAATAGTTTCAGGAATATTAATTCTTTCCAACAATCCGTAAACTGCTTCCGCACCAATACCCGCTTCAAACAAATGACCAAAACGTAAAGATAGTTCCTGATAACGATTTTCTGACAAAATCTTCAAAACTTGCAATTCTTTCAAATCTTTGTCGGCAGCCAAAAAATCTTGCTCCAGAGCTTGTAATTTACGTTCCATTTCATGTTGAATTTTCTCTAATTGAGTAGCCTCAAGCTTTTGATCATTAGCCTTCTTGATCTCTGTTTCAGATTCATGTTCAATCTGTTTCTTTTTAGTTTTATATTCCTGACGGATTTGATCGCTGGCTTTACGTTTACCTTCTTCATCGATATGAGTAATTATGAAGGAAGCAAAATAAATAACTTTTTCCAAGGCTTGTACCGGTACGTCTAAAATCAAACCTACTTTGGAAGGAACGCTACGCAAAAACCAAATATGAGCCACTGGAGCAGATAACTCTATATGTCCCATACGTTCACGACGTACCAAAGAAGTAGTTACTTCCACTCCACACTTATCACAAACAATTCCTTTATAACGAATTTTTTTATACTTTCCACAATAACATTCCCAATCTTTGGTTGGCCCAAAAATTTCTTCGGCAAACAAGCCACCTTTTTCCGGTTTTTGAGTACGATAATTTATGGTTTCTGGTTTATTTACTTCACCAAAAGACCATGCGCGTATTGTTTCTGGAGATGCTAAGCGCAGACGAATCGCATCAAAATTTGTATTTTTAATTGATTCTCGGTTCATATAAAATTTTATTATTTATTTGAATTTTCCTGAGCAACCGAGAGGTCGTCCAGCGCGTTCTCATTTTTTTTGTTCTGTTTTTCTTCTTCCGCTTCTACTTCAGCCACTGGAGCATATTCGCCGGATTCAGAACGCTTTAATAATTCTACTTCTAAACCAAGACCTTTAATTTCGCGCACCAGCACGTTGAAAGACTCCGGAATATTAACACGGGTTATTTCTTCACCCTTGATTATAGCCTCATAAGCTTTAGAACGACCAGGTACATCATCAGATTTAATTGTCAAAATTTCTTGTAAAGTATGCGCCGCACCATAAGCTTCCAAAGCCCAAACTTCCATCTCACCAAATCTCTGACCACCAAATTGAGCCTTACCACCAAGCGGTTGTTGAGTGATCAAACTGTAAGGTCCAATACTACGTTGGTGAATTTTATCTTCAACCATATGGTTTAATTTGAGCATATAGTTATAACCAATAGTAGTTTTGTGATCAAAAGGTTCTCCAGTACGACCATCATAAAGCTGGGCTTGTCCAGATACTGGCAAACCGGCTTTTTTCAATTCTTCATAAATTTGTTCTTCGGTCAAACCATTCAAAACCGGAGTGGCTACTTTATAACCAAGGGCGTTGGCGGCCAAGCCAAGATGAGTTTCTAATAACTGTCCCAAGTTCATACGAGAGATAACACCAAGTGGAGATAAAACAATGTCAATCGGTGTGCCATCTTCCAAGAAAGGTAAATCTTCTGAAGGTACAACTTTAGAAATAACACCTTTGTTACCATGACGACCAGCCATTTTATCACCAACCTGTATTTTTCTCATATCAGCTACTGTGATCTGTACTTGTTTGATAACACCTGGTTCTAGCTTATCGCCGGCTTCTTCTGAGAACACTTGAATACCAATAACCTTACCGTGTTCACCGTGTTCAAGATATAAAGAAGAATCACGAACATCACGAGCTTTTTCACCAAAAATTGCTCTCAACAATCTTTCCTCAGCAGACAATTCAGTCTCACCTTTAGGGGTAATCTTACCAACTAAAATATCACCGGATTTTACTTCGGCACCAATACGTACTATACCTTCTGAATCTAAATTTTTTAATTTTTCTTCTGAGACATTAGGAATATCAGAAGTTACTACTTCCGGCCCCAATTTAGTCTCGCGGACATCAATAGTATAATCTTCTATATGTATAGAAGTATAACGATCTTTTTGAACCACTCTTTCAGATACGATGATAGCATCTTCATAGTTAAAACCATCCCAAGCCATATAAGCAACCAACATGTTTTGGCCAAGAGCCAATTCATCTTGTGCGATACTTGGACCGTTACTCAAGAAATCTCCTTTTTTAACTTTTTGACCTACTACTACTGTAGGGTGTTGGTTGATACAAGTGGCCGCATTAGCACGAATAAATTTATTCAAATAATAGGTATGTGTTTCTTTTTTTCCTTTTAAAACCACGTGAGCACCATCACATTCAACGATCTCACCATCTTCATCGGCGATTATCACTTGTCCAGAATAAAGCGCGGCTTCATGTTCCACACCCGTACCAACTAAAGGTGGTTCTGGTCTAATACATGGAACTGCCTGACGTTGCATGTTTGTACCCATCAAAGCACGGGTCGCATCATCATGTTCTAAGAACGGAATACAGGAGGTGGCCACACTCACAATTTGAGCAGAAGATACATCCAAGAAGTCTAGATCAACTGTTTTTGACACACCCGGTTTGGAATTAACACGAGCGGGCACATATTCATCTACGAAGTAACCATCACTATCAACTAAAGTTTTAGCTGAAGCAGTGACGAATTTTTCTTCTTTAAAAGCACTAAGATATACCACCTCGTTGGTAACACGTGGTTTTACTGGAATAACCGCTACTTTTTCTTTAGCCAATTTAGCAGCAATTTCTTTAGTGATTTTAGTACCATCTTTTATTGACCCAACATCACCACGCAAAATCTCTCCCTCAGTAAAGGTGGTTTCATTTTTTACTTCTTTTAAAATTTTTCGATAAGCAGTCTCAATGAAACCAAACTCATTGATACGGGCAAAACTTGAAAGATGATTTACCAAACCAATATTTGGACCTTCAGGAGTGGCAATCGGACAAATACGACCGTAGTGAGTAGTATGCACATCACGCACTTCGAAACTAGCACGATCACGAGACAAACCACCTGGACCTAAAGCAGACAAACGACGTTTGTGTTCCAATTCGGATAGTGGATTGTGCTGATCCATAAACTGTGACATCTGTGAACTCATGAAAAATTCACGGATAGCACTCATTACTGGACGGGCATTAATAATTTTATTTGGCACCAACTGTTCTACATCATAGGTGCTCATACGATCCTTAACGATACGCTCCATACGAGCCAAACCAACACGGAAGCGATTTTGAACCAACTCACCAACAGCACGAATACGACGGTTACCTAAATGGTCTACATCATCCGGTTCTTCTTGAGTTACATTTAAACGAATTACTTCTTTTATTACTGCTAATAATTTTTCAGTAGAAAGAACTCGATTTTCTTTATTATCGTAATCTTCAGATTTAGAAGCTAAATCAAATTTGGTATTAAATTTATAAACACCAACCCTACCTAAATCATATCGCTCAAAATTAAAGAACATGGAGTGAATTAAACCTTTAGCATTTTCAGCCGTAGCTAAATCGCCGGGACGAATACGTTTGTAAACTTCAATCAAACCTTCGTCCATATTTTTTGCTAAATCTTTTTTCAAAGTAGCATCAATATAGTCGATAGTTGGATGAGTATTAACATCTTTAAAAAATTCTACGATCTTAGCGTCGTCATCAAAACCAAAAGCACGCAACAAAGAAGTTACGGCTACTTTACGTTTTCTATCTACCTTTACCCAAAGAGCATTGTTGATATCGGTTTCGATTTCCAACCAAGCTCCACGATTAGGGATAATCTTAGCACCATAATAACGACGACCGCGTTCACTTTGAGCAGTGAAGAACGCGCCGGCACTACGAATAAGCTGGGAAACAATTACACGTTCGATACCATTAACAATAAAAGTACCACGACCAGTCATCATTGGAACATCGCCTAAATAGATTTCTTGTGATTTGCTCTGACCGGTCTGCTTGTTAGTTAAACGAGCAGTAATACGAAGCGGCGCTTCAAAGGTGACGTTGCGTTTTTTACAAGTAACCTCATCAAAACGGGGTTCATCTAAATAATAGTCTTCAAAATATAACTCCAAATTACGTCCAGAAAAATCAGTGATTGGAGAGACTTCTTCGAAAAGTTCCTTTATACCAAATTTTAAAAACCAATTATATGAATCTAACTGTAACTCAATTAGATTTGGAAGAGGGATAGTATTTTTTACTTTAGTAAAAAACTTTCTATCTTTTTCCTTAAGTGCTTGACGCTTAAATACGGGCATAAGGTAGAGTTTTTAAATAAATTTTTAAAAAAGTTGATTTTGGAAATTAACAAACAAAAAAAGTGCCAAAAAACTGACTTTCTTGGCTTTTTTGTTATTGTTTAGCGGAAAACGGCAAGGTTAACATGAAAATAATTTTTATTAAATTACCTTGCAAGTAGCTTTTTTATCCGGTTGATAAAGGCCACTTTTTCGCTTATCTAAGCGATTTTCTTGGGTGCGGGACAACGTCCCATGAAGTGCGTAAATAATACTATATAAAAGAAATTTTGTCAAATAAAGCTAGTGAATACAAAATTGTCAAGTTTTTACCATTTTTTTGGCTAATATAAAACAAAAAAAGACTGATAGAAATAAAAAAACCTCCAAGTTATCCACAATTATAAAATCTCACCCTCTCTATTTTCCCCTTCTTCCTTGTCTATTATGTAAATATCCGCCCCATATTCATCATTACCCACAAACTTAGCTGCGCCCTTTATAATTCTTTCAAAAGGCCAACAAGCAGAACAACCATTTTCGTCATTATTACATTTAAATCTATTGAGTTGTCTAGCCAATTTAATTTGTTTAGCAATTTCTAAAATCTTACTTTCTGCACCAGCTAAATCAGGTATTTTCTTTTCGGTAAGAAAATCATTGTCAGCCAGATACCAATAGCTAGCTTTGCTGGTTTTTCTTTTCTGACAATTGGATACCAATAAACTATATATTGGCAACTGCAAAGAATCTGATTCCTCTTGGTTCTTGCCGGTTTTAAAATCAATAATATGGACACTGTCAGTATCTGGTAAATATTCCAACCAATCTACTTTCCCACACAAAATAATATTATCTTCTTCGGATAACCAATAGTACGGCAAATCCATCTGAATTTTTACTGATAGATTATTTATCGGTCCGGGATGGTTGTACACGCGAGCCAGCATATCTAAACCGCGTTTTTTATAACTATATTCCACGTCTTCATCTGAGAAACCACCTCGATCACCTCTAACCTTTGACCAAGCTCTTTCAAATTTATTTGGTAGAGGCTCATCAAACCGTCTGTCTTTAGGTAACTGTGACAAAGACTCCAAAACTTCATGGACGCTTTGTCCTAGCGCCAAAGCCGGCGTCATTAATTTTATTTTATGTTTAGTGCGTGGATCACGATAAACATTTTTTAAAAAATATGCCCGCGGACATTTTAACCAATCAGAAATTGAAGTGTGTGACACCCATACGGCAGTATATTTGTCAGCTGACATAAATTTATTTAATAATTATAGATACTCGAATTTAATAATATCACTTTTTAGCATAAAAACAAACACCCCCTAGAAAAATTTTTGTTATTATGATATTATGGGCATATGAGAAATTTCACTAAAATAATATCCAGCATAATTATATTAGCCACGCTAACAGTTGTGGTAGTTGCTTATATATGCCCGATGAGAACATTAGTTCACAGTGGTACCAGCCGAGCTATGTCCAATGACATTTGCCAAATAACAAACGGTCTAAACATTGAGTCCTCTCCCAGCTGTATGAGTTCACATACTTACTTAGCCGGCCAATTGATTAGTAGTATGCCACAAATCGCAGACTATATTTTGGGATTCATTCTGTTGGTTATAATTTCTCCGCTTTATCTTTTCCTAAAAAATATTTCTTCTACCCTACCATTACTGTTAACAAACAAGTCAAGGTTCTTATTTAAATATTATCGAATATTTATAAAATTATTGCTAGAAAAGGACCTATTTAGATATCTGAATTTCGTAGGTAATTACAGTATCGTTTCATTAGTTTAATTTCTCGTCAGCATTCGAACGTGATTGTTTTGGTAGAAATTTTATTTGAAACGATTTTTTAATTGTTAAATTATCTCTTCTTAAATTATGAAGAAAATAAAAATACCTATAAGAGGAATGCATTGTGCCTCCTGCGAAATACTAGTTGGAGAAAACATCAAAAAAATTCCAGGAGTAGGAATGGTGGAAGTGGATCAAAAAAAGTCTTCAGCCACTATTCAATACCGTGGATCTGAGCCCAACAAAGAGGCTATTTACAAAGCAGTAAAAGACGCTGGATACGAGGTGGGAGAAAAAGATAAACTACCTTGGCTTTCGCTGGACAAAAGAGACTACAAAGATTTACTGAGAGCGGCCTTGATACTGCTAAGCGTTTATCTAGTTGCCCGATGGTTCAATTTATTTGATCTAAATGTAAATACCCAAAACACCGGCATAATCGTGGCGTTGTTTGTGGGGCTAGTGGCTGGAGTGTCCACCTGTATGGCACTGGTTGGTGGTTTGGTACTTAGTTTATCTGCTCGCCACGCTGAACTTCATCCCGAAGCCACTATGATACAGAAGTTTAGACCGCACATATTCTTCAACATCGGCAGAATTTCTGGTTATGCCTTACTAGGAGGAACAATCGGATTGATAGGTGCCGCTATAAGACCATCACCAAACACCTTGGGCTTATTGACTATGGCCATAGGTGGTGTAATGATATTTTTTGGACTAAAATTAATAGAGATATTCCCTGTCTTAAAAGATAAAAATATTACTTTACCATCAAGTGTAGCCAAACTTTTTGGATTACACAAAGAAGTAAAAGAATATAGTTCTAAGAGTTCTATAGTCATGGGTGCCTTAACTTTCTTCTTGCCCTGCGGCTTTACTCAAGCCATGCAACTATACGCTGTATCTACCGGAAGTTTCTGGCAAGGAGCGGCTATAATGGGGCTATTCGCCATTGGAACCGCTCCGGGATTATTAGGAATAGGCGGTTTAACCTCTGTATTTAAAGGGCACAAAGCGCGCATCTTTTTTATGACAGCTGGATTAGCAGTGATAATGCTAGGATGGTTCAACATTACTAATGGAAGCCAACTCTTTTCAATTGGTATCAAACCAGTCAAAGCAGCCACTGCTACTGGCGAAATTCAAGAGATAAGAATGACTCAAAATAATGACGGCTATAGTCCAAATGTATTTACTGTTGAAAAGGGTAGGCCGGTAAAATGGATCATCAATTCAACTTCACCGTTTTCTTGCGCTTCTTATCTTGTGATGCCTAAATATGGAATCAGCAAGGGTTTGAAATCTGGAGAAAACATCATCCAATTCACCCCAACTACTGTCGGCGAAATACCTTTTTCTT
>Ga0066639_10000747_pt1 | contig 28763 bp, 28 predicted proteins | sample CryGeyCG2114_010_2_FD_59504 | JGI IMG/M metagenome (GOLD analysis project Ga0066639, IMG submission 59504) | Groundwater microbial communities from aquifer - Crystal Geyser CG10_big_fil_rev_8/21/14_0.10 | ecosystem: Environmental > Aquatic > Deep subsurface > Groundwater | place: USA: Utah...
AAAAGCTGTGGAAAATATTAAAAGTAATCCACATAAAAAATATTTACCCATCTTTTTTTTTAACTCCTTTCTATCTCTTTATTAAAATACTAGATAGAATGAAGTTAAAGGCCAAGTATTTTTAATTTTTAACTTCGTAATACTGCTTTAATGTGCTCACAATTTTTCTTTCCACACGTGCAGCCGATTGGATCTCCTAAAAAAACGCTATAAGATTCTTTAGGATCTAAAGGATTACTTACATTGTATAATTCTTTGTCTGTTTGTTCAACTTCCCAGTCGTCCTTAAATTTAAGTTCTTCATCACTTACTTTTTCATCTAAGTTCTCTTCAACAAAGCCAGTTGAAAGTTGCAGTGCTTTTGCAATCTGACAATGTAAACAATTGCAATGAGGTTCTGGTTTTGGTAAGTGCTCAGAATCATTAATCCCCAAAACTTTTACAATATTTGCGATCTTGGAAATTACTTCAGGCGGTAAAGAAGGAGAGTTTGCTTGGTTAGGGTTATGCTGCATAGCAGACCCCATAGACTCAAACGAATCTAAGCCGAATTTAAAAGGAATACCCATAGACATCATATTTGAATCTTTTGGGGTTGGGATATTTTCCGCTTCCTCTTCTACAAATTTTGCATGATATGCAAATATTTTATCGATTATTGCTTGATCTAGGTTAGGAATTTCAATTCTTGAATCATTATTCAGTAACACAACTAACACGAAACGGTCATGTTTTTCTTCTAAGTGAATAGAGGTAATATTTTTCCAAGATGTTGAAATATATGGAGGAACGCTCAAAACTTTGCGATTTACATTCATAGAAAGTACCTAGTTTATAATCATTTATTATTATACCAAATGTAGATGGTCTGCGTCAATATTTTTTAGCACTCTCAGCTCTTCTCTGCTGAGTTTTGGTGCAAGTAACTATAAAGTAATAATTTGAGTATCTGCTCATACCTTTATATTTGACTTTTAGTTGAAGTTTTTATCGAATCTAAGCTTTTTTTTGAATTAAAAAAAAGAGTCTACGCTAAAAAAAACAAATTAGCTATTGTCCAATTTAAGGGAGGCTTTGTGTAGTTTTCCTAAAACCAAAATTAAATAAACAAGGTGAGGAAGCTGTGAGTAGGAAAACCTTTGTTCTAGATACTAATGTCTTATTGCATGACCCAAAATCATTTTTGAAATTCAAAGAAAATGATGTCGTAATCCCATTGATTGTGCTTGAAGAATTGGATAGCTATAAAAAAAACCATAATGAATTAGGTCAAAATGCCAGGGAGGTCATTAGGTATATAGATTCTTTTAGTGAACAGGATAAAAGGCTTCATGACGGTATTGTTTTAGAGCAGGGCCCAACGTTAAGAGTACCTATTTCTGCAATTTCTTCAAAAAGCAAGGAGTTTCCTCTACCACTAGATAGAAATTCTAATCGAATTTTATTTCTAGCATATCAATTGCATCAAAATGGAGAGACAGTAGTTTTTATTTCAAAAGATTTTGTTACTAGAGTAAAAGCTGAGGCTATGAACTTGGATGCTCAAGATTTTACAAGTCTTCAACTAGCTTATGATGATATGCGACAGGGAATCCGTAAACTTGAAGTGCCAAAGCAAGAGATCGATCTTTTTTATAAAGATGGACACTTATCTCCGGTTGGAAATTTCTTTGCTAATGAATATTGCGTTTTAACTTCTCCTGAAAATTCTTCTGCTGTTTGTAAATATAATCAAAAACTTGCAAAACTAGAACCTTTGATCCACATCAAAAAAGATATTTGGGGTATACAGCCTTTGAACGTAGAGCAAAAATGTGCCCTTGATCTTTTAATGCGCGAAGATATTCCATTAGTATCCTTAATTGGTCCAGCAGGAACTGGAAAGACTTTAATGGCGTTGGCATGCGGTATGAAAAAAGTTTTCGATGAGAGCCTTTATTCAAAAATAATAGTCTCAAGACCTATTGTTCCGCTTGGAAAAGATATTGGATATTTGCCTGGGACTAAAGAAGAGAAGCTTTACCATTGGATGCAACCTATATATGACAATCTAGAAGTTTTATGTAACAATATTAATGGGGAGTCAAATGCTAGATCTACAATGGAGTGGATAATGGAAAGTGGTAAAATTGAAATGGAGGCTGTCACATACATTCGTGGTAGGACTTTACCAAAAACCTATATGATAATTGATGAGGCTCAAAACTTAACTCCCCATGAAGTGAAAACAATTATTTCAAGGGCAGGTAAAAACACGAAAGTTATATTGACCGGAGACCCTACACAGATTGATAATCCATATTTAGATAAAGATTCTAACGGGTTGACATATACAATAGGAAAATTCAAAGACCAGCGTCTTTTTGGTTGTATATTCTTAGATAAAACGGAAAGGTCTGAGCTTGCCGCGCTAGCTGCAGAGATTATGTGAGGTTATATTAAATATAGCTGTCAAATATAAAAGCATGTTATAATTTCATCCCTAATAATAATAAAAAAAACTAAAAGGTGTAATTTATGACTAATGCTAAACTCAAATTGTCTCTTTTTGCGTTAAGAGTTTCAATATTTTTAGTTACACTGATATGGGTAATAAATCAGCTTTTAAACCCTAGTCAGGCAATTGAAATATTTGAGGGGTTGTCAAATATGCCAGATTACGCAATTTATGTAATCGGCACAATAGAACTTATTTTAATAAGTGGTTTTTTGTTAGGAATTTTCAAAACAGTTACTTATGGAGCTGTTCTGCTAATTCAAGCAGTATCAGTGTTCTCACTTATAGATGAGTTTTTTAAACCATTTTCAGGTTCAAATATGATGCTTTTAGCTTATATTCCAATGTTTGCAGCCTGCGTAATGCTTTTTTTACTAAGAAGAAAAGATACTTTTTTATCTCTCCAGTAGAGGCTTATTTAATATAGCTTTCTTTGAAAAGGTATTTCCAAGGTAAATAAAAAAGGATCAAAATAGTCCAAGCCATAAAAACAATACTTAAGGCGACTGGAATCTTATTTTTCAAAAATAAGACATTTATAACTAGCCAGGTTAATTTGTAAAGACTCTGAAAGAACAAGATTGGGGAATATTTTAAAGGATGTATCAATCCTATAAAAGAGATTGCAGCAATAGCTATCCAAAAGCTCCCAATCAGTTGCATGACCTGGCTTGGTTCAAATGTTTTCTGGTAGATAACAATCGAGGCTAGCTCAGCATTGAATACGCTCATGAAGCCAATGAAGCCTGCAACGAAGATGTTAACTAAATAAATAATTCTTAGCATTTTCTTTTTTAGAAGAAAAATAGCCTTAATGCTGTATTTGCATCAAGCACAAAAAAGAGCTTAGTTAATTGATAAAAATTTGATCTCCTTCGATTAAGATATTTGTGTATCTATTATACCTATCAACATAAAATCTATAGTCATATCTATCAACCTTACCCCTAGAGGATTCAACAGACCACTCAATCACATGATATCCAGGAGTTAGTCTAAAAGAATAATACCCCCTGTTTCCACTAGAAGTAGGAGTTTTTAGATTGATTCTATATCCATCTATAAATGCATCTAATACTCGTTCTCCAGAAGAGGAGTCTTCTTTTATATTGATTGATACTTGGTTGTAATAATAACCATAGCCTCTATAGTAATATCTTCTTGGATACCTAGGTCCTACATAGAACCTAAACCTCACTCCACTTCTACTATTTCCGCGGCGTCCGCCATGGCCACGGCTTCCATTTCTGGCTATCTCTTTTTTGTCAGCTTTGATGTGATTCTTGTTAAAGCTGTAAAGAGGTGAAAATAAAACAATTAATAATAATAGGTGTTTAATGACTTTCATAATTAATTTCTCGTTTATCTCTAATTATTATTATTAAACTAACTCTAATTAATATTAAAGTTTTTAATTAAAGTTGTAATTAAATGTAATGTTGTTTAATTAACTATGTTAATAGGTGGAGCTATAAAGGTTTGCAGGGGGGGTGAAAAGAAACTCCTCGCTTAGTGCGAGGAGTTTCTATTTGCGATCTTTAATCAATAAAATGAGGTTAAACATGAAGTTTAATCTCAAAAGGTTCAAAAGATAAAAAGCTTATCTTTTGCGGAAAAAAGCCCGTTTTCTATTTCTTGAGCTTTTTTGCCTTTTAATTGAGTCTGAATCTACTGCATCAAACTCAAAATAACTTTGCTTTTGTAGGTGTTTTGAAATAAGCAGTTTTGCTATTTCTTCCAAGCTTAATTCTTTTTTTAAAGAAACTAAGAGTTTTTCGCTATCTTCATGTATGGGCTCTAGTTTAAGCTGATCTGCGAAACGCTTGTCTAAAACTGACTTAAGTTCTTCTTTAGTTGGGAGATTGGTAAAATTAATTTCTGATATCTTTTTTAGTAAGATCTTTTTTACGAGATATTTTTGGTTTACTGATACTAAAGTTACAGCTGTTCCCTTATTTCCCATTCTTCCGGTTCTTCCAATTCTGTGGGTAAAGCTATCAGATGAATAGGGGAGGTCATAATTAAAGACATAAGAGATATCTGATACATCAATTCCTCTAGCTGCAACATCTGTTGCTACCAGTATTTTGTCGGATGATGTTCTAAATTTGTTGATAGAATTTTGCCTTTCTTTTTGAGACATATCTCCTTGTAGACTTAAAATTGGGAAGCCTAAAGTTAGTAAGTCTGAGGAAAGCTCTTCTACTTCTTTTTTTGTGTTACAAAAAATAACTGCTTTTTTAGGTAAATGAAATTGAAGGGCTTGTATAAGAGCTTGCTTTCTTTTTCTGTTAGGGATGAGGTAATAGATTTGATGAATATCTTTATGCTCTTTTTCTTCAGTTGATAAATCTATAGTAATAGGATTTTTTAAAAATTTCTTTGAGATTTTCTGAATTTTAGAAGACAGAGTTGCTGAAAAAAGCAGCGTTTGTCTTTCCTTAGGAAGAAATGAAAAAATAGCTTGAATATCTTCAAAAAATCCCATGTTCAACATTTCATCACCCTCGTCTAAAACTACAACTGAAGGAGAGAAGTCTTTTAAGTGCTTGGACCTGAATAAATCTAAAAGTCGTCCAGGAGTACCAACTATTATTCGATTATCCTTTTTGAGTAGTTTTAATTGCTTTCCCATAGATTCCCCACCATAGATGGCGTTTGGGGTAATGTTCAAATATTTACTGAATTTTTTCATCTCATCACAAACTTGTAGAGCCAGTTCCCTTGTGGGGGTCAAAATTAATATTTGAGCATCTGGGGATTTGGATATTAAGTTTAATGAAGGGAGACCAAAAGCTGCAGTTTTACCAGATCCTGTTTGTGCTTTTGCTGTTACATCTTTTCCATCTAAAATGATTGGTATTACAGAGCTTTGTACTGGTGTGGGGTTAAGATATCCGACTTCTTGTATTGCCTTTAAAAGGTCCTGGTTAAGTGAGAACGATTCAAAAGTCTGGTTTTTATCAAATTTTTTCATACCTCTCCTAAAGAGTATTAATTGGTCACTAAAAAAGTGTAAATCATTAGGTAAATAACTCTTTAAAATTATTAAGAGAGCTAAATAAAGACTTTACAACTATACAGTATTTAAAACTGTTTTCTGGGCTTAAAGGATAATAAAAAAAGCTATATTAGACTAGAAAATTATTAAAGAACTTGAGCTAAGAAATATTAAATCATTTTTTATTTAATAAAAAAAATTTGCACAATCTTTTCTTCATCTAGTGACTAAAAGATCATGCAATCTAGATAGGCTTAGCGTCTTCTTGGGCCTCTGCTAGTTCTCTCTTCTTGAGGTCTAGCTTCGTTTACAGTAAGAGCTCTGCCATTAACTTCAGATCCATTCAAAGCTTCAATTGCAGCTTTAGCTTCTTCTGAATTTTCCATTTCAACAAAACCAAATCCTTTTGATCTGCCAGTATTTCTATCCATGATCACATTAGCTGAAATAACAGCTCCATGTGATTCAAATAAGTTTTGAAGGTCATTACTGTTTAAGTCGTAGGATAAATTCCCAACATATATTTTTTTGCTCACTTTAATTCTCCTAGTGCTATGTAAAAATAAAATTTAACATAGTTTTTCTATTTATTAAGTTTGTTTATCTTGAATCGACATAAGAGGGCGATTTCGATCTCATTTCGCCAAGATTTCTATTTCGCGCAAATATACAAAAGTAAAAAGCACGAAAAGAAGTACTTTATATTAATAATAAATTTGCACGCAACATAAATTGTTAATAATTTTTCAAGACATGAGGAAAAGTAATTTGAAAAGCCCGTTATTTCCTGTATTTGGCTGTTTTCTTAGCAATTTTTTTAGGTTGTTTTACATGCTGATGGCCGGCTTTAGTCCCTTTTTTTTTGCTAGATTCGTGGCAGCTTTTTCTTGAGGTGTTAAAGCTTCAATTGCTTTTTTTAGGCTTTCCTGCATATTGCCAATCCTGATCTGTCCACTTTTGCAATGAATTATCAGCTTTTTTTGAGCCAACATAGCCACCTCCTCTTTCTTTATAGATTTTAGTAGCTATTTGAGCTTTTCTGGCAGACCACTGCCCACTTTTTCCTCCTTTAGAAGAGGAAACTACTTCATTTTTAACTTTTTGCCATAGTTTAGGGTTTGATTTGCGACTGATACTCACTTTAAATCCTTTGTTCAATTTAAAATTATCACATTGATAATTAATTGAAATTAAAATAATAATTATAATTAGAGGTTAATTATGAGTAGTGAAGGTATTGATGTTTCTAAATTAAAAAAAGTAGGTTCCAAATATCTATATAGAAATAAGCTATGGTCTTTGAACAAACCATATAGGTCTACTGCAAAGGGGAAAAAGATGATGGTCTTAGCTACCAAAACAAAAAATGGCAAAAAATTTGCAAGATTAATTCATTTTGGAGCTTCAGGATATGGTCATAACTACAGTAAAGAAGCAAAAAAAAGATATTTAGCTCGTAGTGGCAACATCCGCAATAAAACAGGTAAGCTGACCAAAGATGATCCTTGGAGTGCAAATTATTGGACTAGAAAAGTTCTTTGGCCTGCTAATAAACCAGCAACAGGACCAAAGAGTAGAAAAGCTGCATAATTATTTATGTGGATGAGCCATTTTATGAGGATCGATTAATTTATCAAAATCGCTATCAGATAGATAAGCAAGTTCTTGATTGGCTTTTCTCAAAGAGATATTTTTTTCATAAGCATGATGAGCAAGCTTAGAGGCCTTGTCATATCCAATTTTTGGACTTAAAGCCGTAACTAGCATTAATGACTCATTAAGATATTCGTCAATTTTAGGTTTGTTTGGCTTTGTGCCCTCTAAAAGAAAGTCAGTAAAGTTGTTGCAACAATCTGCCAGAATTCTAGCTGATTGAATAATATTAAAAATCATCATCGGTTTATAAACATTCATTTCTAAGTGCCCACCAGCACCTGCTAGCGCGACAGCTACATCATAACCGATAACTTGAGCTGCTGCCATCGCCATAGCCTCACATTGCGTTGGGTTAACTTTACCTGGCATTATAGAAGATCCTGGCTCATTTGATGGAATTTCAAGCTCATGAATACCAGCTCTTGGCCCACAGCTTAAAAAACGGATGTCATTTGCAATTTTATACAATGAACAAGCGCATGTTTTTAAAGCTCCGCTGGCCATTACAAGTGCATCGTGAGATCCTTGAACTGCAAATTTATTTGAAGCGCTTATAAATGGCAGCTTAGTAATGTCACTAATTTTTTGGGCTGCCTTCTCTGCAAAGCCTTTGCAAGCGTTTAGCCCAGTTCCAATAGCAGTTCCGCCTATTGCCAATTTATAGACATCATTTAAAGACCATTTTAACCTAGTAACATTTTCTTCTAGCAGCGTTGCATATCCCGAAAATTCTTGACCAAGCGTTAAGGGGACGGCATCTTGCAAATGTGTACGGCCTATTTTTACTATACCGTCCCACTCAACTGATTTTTTACTAAGTGCTTTGCGCATTTTTTCTACTTTTGGGATTAAAATATTAGTAAAGATTAATCCAGTAGAGATGCACATAGCTGTTGGAAATACATCATTAGAAGACTGTGACATATTAACATGATCATTAGGATGAATAGGGTCTTTACTTCCAAGCTTACCGCCAGCTATTTCAATAGCTCTATTTGATATAACCTCATTGACATTCATGTTGAATTGAGTGCCGCTTCCTGTCATCCAAACATGCAATGGAAAGTGGTCGTTGAGCTTTCCTTCTATAACTTCTTCTGCGGCTTTTACAATAAGATCAGCCTTCTCTTTTGGTAATTTTTTTAACTCATGATTACTCAATGCAGCTGCCTTTTTTAAAATAGCCATTGCTTGAACCATTTCAATAGGGATCAGGTCAGTTCCAATATTAAAAAATTTTAAAGATCTTTGAGTTTGAGCGCCCCAATATTTATCATCAGGAACTGCGATTTCTCCGATGCTGTCAGTCTCTTTTCGAACACCCTTTCCCATATATCCTCTTTTTCTGGATCTTAGATAAGTAAGCATTTTTTTGTAAAAAAAAATAGAAACTTACATTGTAACAGGTAAATATTTTATTTTTTTTATAAAGAATAATTAGATGATCGTAGAGTAATAGCGTTAGCTCTTTTGATCAGGTATAAGAAGATTGATGGACTTTCTTTTTTAAAAATCAAAAGAGAATGAAAATTCTTTTTTCCATTTAATAGATGATTGGACCACTAAAGCGTCAATCAAAAACAAGGTAAAGTCGTACCAAGTATGTAGCGCTACACTTTCCTTTAATGAATTGTTTTTATAAGCAAGAAAACCGAAATAAGCACCTAATGTTGTAATAAAAGGAAGTGAAAAAGAGTAATATCTCCACCTGTCCTTTTCATCTAAAAGAACTGCATTGGGAATATGGGTTAATCCAAAAATTAATGAAGATGCTGTAATAGCTCCCCATGGTGGTAGGGCATCATAAAAAGAAGATTGAATAAAACCTCTGAAAAAGGCCTCTTCCCCAATTCCAATCGGCAGAGCTGCAAGTGGCATAATTTCATTAGAAGAAATGTCACAGCGTACATGAGATGCACTTTTGTATGCTACTTTGCTAATTATAGCTGCCAAAGAAATTGCCCCTATGAAGCCTCCCCAAACTTCAGGTTTTTTTAAAATTTTAAAGTTGAAAGGAGCTGTACTTAAATCAGCAAATGAGTCGATCGGTATATTTTTAATATCATTATTATAAAGATGAGTATCTCTATATGCTGCATAAATTCCATAAAAACTTAAGTTTTGGGCAGCAACAAAGCTTGAAATTCTCAGAGGTTCATTTGAGTCGCTTAATATATTTAAAGTATGTGCGGCACCAGAGCTGCCAAAAAGACTTCCAGCTGTTTTTAAATCACCTAGATAAGTATGTCCAAGTCCTGGGATCAATGCTGATAGTCCAACTGCAATAAAGGTGCTTTTTTTTCTAGCAGGGAGAGTTATATTAGGTGTAACTTCCAAGGATTCTGAAGAGATGGTAGGGAAATCATAATAATTTTGTTCAAATGCTGTTAGATCCTCATTAAAAAGGTCATTTTCACTGGAAGGTTCAGGAACATCATCTGCAGCAAAGATTAAACTAGAGCTAAGAAGGAAAACAGAAGTTAGAATTTTTATACTTTTCATTTGAGCCTAAAATTTTTAGAAAAAAAAGAGTAATAAAGATTCTATTTTTTTGTCTAACTTTCAATTTGAATTAAGAGATAAAAAAAATAAAAACGATATAACTTTACAATTTTTCAGATCTATGCAAATAAAAAAATATAAGCTTAGGTGAGGTTAGATAATGAATTACAAAAGAATTTTAGGAATAGTGATATTTCTTTGTGGTGTTGCTTTAGTGATTGTCTCTATTTACATCAAAAATCAAGTTGATGCTGGTAAATTAAAAATTTCAAGAGCAGAAAAGCAAGTAGAAGGTGGCAAGAAGCTATTTTCATTAAATCCTGTTTCAAAAGAAGTTGGTAAAAAAATAGTCATTGATCCAGCTGAAAGAAAAATAGCAAAGGGAAAGCAAGATGTTAACTACTATGAAAAAATATCGAATAGATTAATGACTATAGGGATAATATGTGGTGCTTTAGGGTTTATACTGTTTTTATTCGCTAAGAAAAAGCAGAAGGGTTAATGGTTTTTTTTTCCGCGTTAAAAGAATATATTCGGACCAGCCTTTGGGTGATTCCAGTTTCAATGGGACTGTTTTCATTACTTTTATCAATAGGTCTTTTTTACTTTGAATTAGCTCATGGTCCATTGATTCGCTTTGAGCTAATAAAAGATGTTAGTGTCGGATCATTTTCTAATACTTTTAGCACTTTACTTGCTGCAATAGTTACTGTATTTGGAATTTTATTACCGATGATTTTTTCCATACTTATCAGAGCTTCTAATCAATTTTCTCCTAGAATATTAAGAACCTACCGCTCTGCAGTAGCGCCAAAAGTATTGGTAGGACTAATGCTGGCTACTATTCTTTATTTTATGAGTTTTCTCATAATAGCAAATTACTTTTCGGCTCAAATTATTTCTCCGACATCACTGTTTTTGGCATTTTTATTTGTTGTTCTGACAATTTATTCAATTCCATCTTTTTTTGATCAGTTTGCAGCTAGCTTAGAGCCGGTTTATATAGTGAGTCATATAGCAAATGATTTAAAAGCCTTATTAAAAAGTTTTGATGACATCAACTCTAGCAATGGTTTTTCAAGCTTTAGACAAGACCGCTCTTTCCTTGATTCAAAAAAATATCAATTTAGAATAAATTCACCTAAAACAGGCTACATACAGGCGATAGACTACAATAGTTTAGTTGAAATATGTCACAAGAACTCAATATTAGCAGCAGTCCCTGTGCGTCCAGGGGAGTTCATATTAGAGCACAGTCCGATTCTTTTTTCAAATGAAAGGCAATCACTTACAACTGAAGTTAAAGAAAATATATATAATTGTTTTGCGTTTAGCAAAAGATGTTCTGGAATCAGTGACCTTGAATTTCAGTTAGATGAGCTGGTCGGAATTGTTGTAAGAGCCTTATCTCCCGGAGTTACCGATATTGCTACTGCAATTGAATGTATTAACCATGTTGGGTTTGCATGCAATGAACTGTTAAACCGTAGATTAAAAAGTGGAATTCACCTGGACAAAGAAAATAAGCAAAGGTTATTGAGCAAAGAATTTGACTTTTATGGATTTGTACATGCAGCATTTGATCCAATTAGACAAAACATAAATTCGCAGCCCTTGGTAGTCATCCATGTTCTTAAGGTGGTTCAGAACCTCACAAGTAACTGTAAACATAAAGACAGAGCCGCGGTATTAGCTAACATTGCTTTGCAATTTATTAAAGAGGCTAATAAGCAAGTAGGCGATTTTGATATGGATAGAATGCAGCGATTTTTAGAGTCGATTGAATCGAATGTCCATCAATTGAAATAATTTAAAGAAATTCAAAGTCTTCAAAAATAATATTTTTTCGATTTAAACCAAGGTTTAGAAATTGCTTGGTTAAGTCATTTGTCATTCTCTTAGGACCACACATCAATATGCTACAATCTTTTAACGTTTCGATCTTTTCTTGAACTTTACTGATATCAAGACGGTTTTTTTGTTCTGAACAAAAAAAGAAGAAATTAAAATTTGGATTCTTTGAGCTAATGTCCTTAAATTCATCTAAAAAAATAGCATCTGCTTTATTGTGAACACAGTAAAACAAACTAACTTTTTTATTACTGTTTTTTGGTTCTTGTACATCTTTTGACCATATTAAAAAAGGCGCTATACCTATTCCTCCGGCAATCCAAACTTGAGAATTTTGCGCCTTTAAATAGTTGAATTTCCCATAAGGTCCTTCAATGCATACGGTGTCTTTTGGTTTTAAATCATTATAGAGTGATTTAGTAAAGTCACCTCTAGCTTTCACCACAATTGAAATGCTAGAGCCATTTGAATTTCCGAGGAGCGTAAATGGGTGTGACTCTCGAGATAAAGAGCTTTTTTTGAAGCTAAAAAAAGCATATTGACCCGGAATAAATGCCAGATTATTTTTTTTGGGGAGCAAACTAGCGATTATGGTATTGGAAGTTAACTCTTTTGTTTTTACAACTTCATATAATGGATAATTTAAGAAAAACTCAGAAATTATCTGCTTATAAATTATGCTAAAAAATCCAAGTGTCATTGGAATAAGCAGTAAAAGCGTTGCAAAATTTGAATTTCCAAAAAGCTTATAAGAAATCAAAAAATGAAATGAAGCCAAAATAAACACAACACTCATGAATTTATGGCTTATTTTCCATTTGTCATAAGGAAGTAGTTTAAGTAGGGTAATTCCTAGTATGACCACCATCAACCAAAAACTATAAGCGCCTAGATTGACAGACAACCTATCGTGTAAAGGGAAAAAAAATAGCAAGAGTTTGTCAATTCTACTAGGAGCCCATTTCAGCGCTAAAATCAATGGATGAATCAAGATAAAGCAAAAGCCATATTTCCCCATTAAGATATGAGTTCTATAAATTTGATCTAGTCCACCAAACCAGTTTTCTAATTTCTTCCATCTAGATGACAGAAAAAGTGACAGAGAAAAAAGAGAGTATCCAATTAGTCCAAAAAAAGAGCCGATTCCTTTCAAGGTGTGGTTAATCCCATCTCTCCATGAATCAGATACAGCAAAAAGCCATAGAATAGAGACACAAGCTACAAACAAAAAACAAACTAGAGCACTTTTTCTATGTGAGATAAATATAGGTTTATTACCATTCATATTTTTTTTATACAGATTTATCTAAATAATTAAAACAACAGAACCGTCTACTTTTCCTTGTTTAATCGCTTGAAGCGCTTCATTTGCTTGATCTAATGGGAAGCTAGTTATTTTGCTGTCTACATGTATGTCTTGCATGAGTTTCATAAATTCATTTCCGTCTTCTCTAGTTAAATTTGCAACTGAAGAGATAGATCTTTCTCCCCAAAGTAGCGAATAGGGGAAAGTTGGTATATTACTCATATGAATTCCAGCGCTAATTACATGCCCCCCTTTTTTTATGGATTTTAGTGCTTGTACGTATAGTTCACCCACAGGGGCAAAAATAATACAGCTGTCTAATAAAGAAGGTGGTGCTTGATCAGATCCACCTGCCCAAATAGCACCAAGAGATAAAGCAAACTTTTGTTTCTCATCATCTTTTGGTCTTGTGAAAACATAAACTTCAAAGCCTAATGAGGTAGCTACTTGAATTAATAAGTGAGCAGAGGAACCAAATCCGTAAAAGCCAATTTTCTTACGTGCCTTGGCCAACTTAAAAGCCCGATAGCCAATCAAACCAGCGCAAAGCAGTGGGGCTGCCTTTATATCGCTATAATAAGAGGGGATAGAAAAAATATAATCCTCATGAGCTGTACAATACTCAGCAAAGCCACCATTTTTTGTATATCCTGTAAACTGGGCGTTGTCGCATAGATTTTCTTTTCCACTTAAGCAAAATTCACATGACTGACAGCTTTTTCCAAGCCAGGGTACTCCTACTCTCTCACCAATTTTATATCTAGATGCATAGATTCCTGTATCTTCTATTTTCCCTACAATTTGATGTCCTAAGATTAACGGTAAATTTGTTGGAGCAAGATCTTGATCAATAATGTGTACATCAGTACGGCAAACACCACATACGATGACCTTAATTAAAACTTCTTTTTCTTTAGGTTTTGGCTTAGGAATATCTTCTAATGACAAATCTTTTCCAAAGCTTTTAAGAACCATAGCTTTCATAAGGGCCTCAGCAGATAAATAGGCTTTAAATTTAAGTTATACAAAATAGTTTTGTTTTGATATTAAAAAAAAATAAATTAATCAGAGAAAGGTAAGTATTTTTTTATGCATAACATTAAGCCATTTTGGGATTTTCCCTTATTTAGAGAGGAGTATTTTGACAACTCATTATCTGGTTTGACAGTATCAGAAGATAATGAACATGTTTATGTAGAAGCGCAAGTCCCAGGTGTTCCAATTGAGGATATACATGTTGAGTTTGAAGATGGTTATTTGAATATCCATGCTGAAGTTAAAGAAGAAAAAAAACAAAAAAAGTATTATAAAAAATCTCAAAATGTTTTTTCTTATTCTTTAAATGTTCCAGGAAAAATTGATGCTGAAAGTGACATACAAGCAATATGTAAGAACGGCATTTTGAAAATCACTTTTAAAAAACTAGAAAGTAAACCTTCTGGCAAAAAAATTCATGTAAAAGAAGAGTAGTCTTATATTGCTTTTAAGGGTCATAAATATTATTTTAATAGAGGCTCGCTATTTTATGTGAATGTGATAATTTTCTTTAATTAGAAAATCAAATCATGTAATATTACTTACATGAAAAATCATAGTTATATTTTAAATATCTTTCCACGCGTCCCATTTGTCGTGCGCCTTGCGCACATATAATTCTTTTCCCTTCTAAATTTCTTATCTAATTTTTTTTAACAAACCAGGTAGTAGTATGAAACCGACAACTAGCCTTTCTTCATTTGGGATTGGTCTTACAATATTTTCTATGTTTTTTGGAGCTGGAAACAGTATTTTCCCTCTATATGTAGGAGTTATGTCAAAAGGACTTTGGCATATCTCTTTTTTAGGACTTTTTTTGACGGCAATCGTTATGCCGGTTTTAGGCATTTTTGCGATTTTAAAGTCAAAAGGAGATCCGCTTTATTTTTTTGAAAGAATGGGAAAACCTTTTGGTTTTTTTGTTGCAACTTTAGTAATTAGCTTATTAGGTCCTTTGGGCTCAACTCCAAGATGTATAGCTATTTCTTACTCAACATTGATAGGTGATTCAGTAACATCTATGCCAGTTTTTGCCTTTTTTTCATGTCTATTAATTTTCCTTTGCTCTCTTAAAAAGCGGTATATTTTAACAATTATTGGATACGCATTAACTCCAATACTAATTTTGTCATTAATTAGCATTATTATAGCTGGACTTGTTTCAGAAAATATAACCACTGGCGCAATTGAAAGTACTCATAATTTATTTTTTTTGGGGCTTTTTGAAGGTTATAAGACTATGGATCTTTTAGCTTCATTTTTCTTTTCCTCTACAATATTGAGTCTTATCTCAAGATCCCAATCTTCTGAGAGATTGTTGATAAGAGGGGGGATAATTGGAGGTATGCTTCTAGCTATAATGTATGGAGGATTTTGTTTTGTAGCTGGTACACATGCTAATTTTTTAAGCAATGTTCCTCAAGAACAACTGTTAAGCAAAGTAGCTGAGATATTATTAGGAAATAGGGCTTCATTTATAGTAAAAATTGCAATATCAACAGCATGCTTGACAACAGCAATTGCACTAATTACAGCTTTTACAGACTTTATGCAAGTTAGGGTGTTAAAAAACAAAATTTCTTACACTTATGTTCTTGCAGGATCTTTATGTGTGACATTTGGTGTGTCAATGTTTGAGTTTTCTAACATATCACAGATGCTTTCCACTATTTTAAATGTAATCTATCCAGTAGTGATTTTACTGACCTTGTTTAGTTGTTTTTTTAAACAAACGGAAAAATCAATAGAAAGCTATTAACTTTTAGAGGACTAATTATTAGTAGAGCTCATTTTTGATTAGCATTGTATTTAATCTTAAGTCTGTGTAGCTTAGCAGTCTACGAATTTAATTAAGGGAAAAAATGAAAAAAACTATATTTATGGCTGCTTTGTTTATGAGCTTTAATGCATTTTCACTTCCAGCAGGTGTTTTTGAAGAAAAGCAAGCAGCAGAGCCTGTAAAACCATTAGTTTTACAAAAACTTTCAGAAAGGGCTAAACAAAATAAAAACTGGAAGGCTATTGTTAAACTAGGAGACCATGAGCAAGTTATATTTATGAGTGTTTCATCTTCAACTACATCAGATAATAAGATCGGAAGAGCTAAGCGTTCATATGATCAACTTATTCTAATAGCTCAAGGAACAGCTCTTGTATCATTAAATGGAAATACATCAACGGTTAAAAACGGAGACATGATTTTCATACCAAAAGGTACTACATATGAAATTACTAGCAAAAGCAGAATCAACAAACTAAAATTGGCAAGCTTTTGTTCTGGGGTTTCATCTCCTAAAGATGAACTCTATAGAAATAAAATAGATGAAAAATCTAATTAATTTGTCCCATATTCCTACTGTCATTAGACGGTAGGAATATCTACAAATTTTATTATTCATATCTTTCAAACATAAAATTACATCATTTGACAAGTCTTACATATTTTGCTAACTAGGAAATATGATACGTAAATTACTATCCGGTAAATATCGGCTATATTCTAGAAAAAAAGATCCCAAAACTGGAAAAAGAAGAAACCTGGGGACCTTCAATACTCGTAAAGCAGCTGAAAAGCACGAAAGAGAAATTCATTTTTTTAAGAAGAAAAACTAAGGTCTTTGTTTGTATCTATTTTTAATCTCAAAAAATACAATTAAAGCACCTGAAATAATTACCAATATTCCAAAAATCACAGGAAGCCTGATGCATTTCGCGTCTTTTTCAATTGTGGCCTCTAAAGGACCAATATCAAGGATTTTTTCATGTCTTATATACGAAACTTGATCATAGATAATTCCAGCCGCTCCTAAAATAATTAAAAAAATACCAATTCCCAGTAAAATTTTATTCCATTTCATAGCTTGCCTTTTTATTTTCAATGTAATTATTTTTGCTTATCTATGCAATAAATATTAGTTTTTTAGAACTAAAGACTTAAAAATAGATCTTTGTTATAATTTTTCTATAAAATTTAAAGTCTAAGTTCATGCATGAAAAACAGGTAGCTTTTGATCTAACACTTCCAGATTGGGAGAAGTGGGCGCTCAGAGAATCTATACCCCAATATAGAGCAAAACAGATCTTTCAGTGGATTTTTAAAAAAAATATCACTAACCCTCTTCTTTTTAATAATTTGCCGTTGATTGAGCGAGAAAAGCTAGTAGCATCTTTTTGTTGGGAGCCGTTAACCATAGATTCTAAGCTGATCTCTAAAGATGACAGCCAAAAATTATTGCTTAAAACAAAAGACAATCTTTTGATTGAACTAGTTATTATGTTGTACGAGAACCGTACTACGCTGTGTATCAGTTCTCAGGTAGGATGCAGAATGGGATGTACTTTTTGCCAAACAGGCAAAATGGGCTTTAAAAGAAATTTAACCTCCGGTGAAATTCTAGCCCAATTACTTATGGCTAATAAGGCCTTAGAGGATAGGAAAGTGACGAATGTGGTTTTTATGGGGATGGGAGAGCCGCTTGATAACTATGAGTCTGTGATAAAGGCTTGTTCTACTATGATTGATAAAGAGGCTTTTAACTTGTCGAAATCTAAAGTAACTGTCTCCACATCCGGACTAGTTCCTGAAATTAAGCGATTGGGGCAGGACCTGCCTGTGAGATTGGCAATTTCTCTTCACAACCCAGATAACGAAAAAAGAAGCAAACTAATGCCTATCAATCGCAAATACAGCTTAGAAGAGCTAAAAAAAGCTTTATTAGAATACCCAGCACCTTCTCGTTATGGAATTACCTTTGAATATGTGATGATAGAAGGTGTTAATGATAGTTTACAAGATGCTAAGAAACTAGTTCATTTTTTACATGGTATAAAGGCAAAGGTGAACTTAATACCCGTCAACCCATTCCCAGGTGTTGCAATTACAGCTTCAACAGAAGAGAGGATTAGAGAGTTTCAAACTTATTTAACAAAAAGATCTATCCCTGCCCCAGTTAGATACAGTAAGGGTAAAGATGTTAGTGGAGGCTGCGGTCAACTTGCAGCAAAGCGCAAAGACGAGCTTGACATGGATCCCAGAAAGCTTAGAAAGAAAAGGCTTTTAACTACTATTACTGAATAAATCTAAATAAAATAATACAAAAAAAATTATTATTTATTTAATTGTATCTTAAACAATTAAGTCATTGTATATTTTAAATAATTCAGCAATAATTCAAAAAAAAATTCAAAATAAATATCTATTTGTTAATATGAAGTAAAGGAGGACGCGATTTATGAAGACTATTAGAGCTTTGTCAATTATTGCTTTAGCTGCTTATTTGATTTTTCAAGGTTTATATTACTTAGCTGAGCTATCATCACCTGTAACGCATGCCGCTATCGGTATTCTAGGTCTAGGTGCTGGTGTGCTGATGTTTATTTCTCTTGGACATTGGGTTGATATAAGCAAAGAAAAATAAACTAAAGTTTGTTCCTAGCTTTTTTATCTAAAAAGCTAGGAAATTTTTCCCTTTAAACAATCTTTTTGTAAAAACTTATTTTATCAGATTTTTTAACTTTGATTGAGAAACCCACTCATTTGTTCTTAGGAAATGGTCAACTTGTTCTTTTGCCATCTCTTCATCTAGATCTGCTGGAAGGTCGTTTGCAGCAGTATAATGAATCCCTAATACTTGTGTGATATCTTTTAGTGATTGCTCGACAGACTCGAGATTAGACATTTTATCATCGATAAAGATCACTTTTTTAGGAACCCAATTAATTTCTTTAAAGAAGTTTGTCAGAACAGGTCCCTTTTCATGTAAAGAAGTGATAATGACACCTGATTTATAAATAGGTGGGAATTCCTTATCTGGGTCTTTAGGAAGTTGGATAGAGTCTACATTTGAGAAAGTGGCTCCAAATTGAAATCCAAATTCTTCCAACTCTCTGATTCTCCAGTCAAGAAAGCTATCTATTTCTCCAATTTTTCCTCCTGGCGCCGCAGTAAATGCGATTACAGGTATTTCCATATTTTGCAGTTCTTCTATGAGAGATACACTTTGACTATTTATTAGAGAGTGGGGAGCTTTCATTAGTATTTCGCGAAAAATATATCTTTTTTCCCCTAATTCATTAGTCATTACTTTTTTTCCACCTAATAACTGGTCCAAATATTGTTCCCATTTTGGCCTTAAAACTGAATCATTGGGTGTAATTAAAGTTTGATCAACATCCCAAAGAATTAACGTATCTTTATCTGCATCTTTGACTAATTTACTTACTGTATCCAAATCACTAGTAGCTACGATATTAGAACCTGAAGGCTCTGTAGTTGTATTAGAACACCCCGGAACTGTGTTGAATAATAAGAAAAATCCTACAAATACTTTCAAAAAATAAAACATTAAAAAACCTATTAATATAAAAAAATATGAAGAAGCTTAGCAGGTAATAGTGTTTTTAACATATTAGAGTTTGTATTAAATTAATTATTGTAGTTTTGACAGTTTACAAATAAAGATATATAAAAATTTTCTTCCTCTTTTTTTTTAGGAAGTTTAACTTTGATAGTTAACTCAGGAAAATTTATGTCTATCAAGCAGACCAACTTAAAAAAATATATATTCATAACTTTAGCTTTGATTTTAAGCTTCAAACTTGAAGCCGCAAAATCTCCAATTATTAAAAGTGAATTTGTTTTCAAAAAAGCACCTTTTGATTCCTGTCACGCATCTACTTTAACTCAAGTTAAATCTGGAGAAATTCTTTGTTCGCTATTTGCTGGGACTGAGGAAGGGGCTAAAGATGTTTCTATTTGGCTAACACGTTTAAGTAAAGGAAAGTGGAGTTTTCCTAAGGTTGTTGCAAGAGAAGATAGTCCTTGTTGGAACCCAGTTTTGTATACAATGCCCTCAGGTAAAGTTCTTTTATTCTATAAAGCTGGAATACATCCTCAACTATGGTCTGGTTTTTTAAAAATCTCCTCAGATAATGGAAAAACATGGTCAAATGCTAAGGATTTACCTGCAGGAGTTATAGGCCCTGCTAAAAATCGGCCTCTTTTATTAGATAACGGAGCTCTTCTTTGCGGCTCTTCGGTTGAAAGCTGGAGACGTTGGGGTTGTTGGGTAGATATTACTTTAGATATCGGAGATAGCTGGGAAAAAAGCAGGCCAATAAATGTAGATTTTCAATTATTTGGAATTATTCAACCTACTTTATTCTTTTCTGGTAACAACAAAATTAAGATGCTAGCTAGGTCTCATCAAATAGGATATATTTGTGAGGCTGAGTCATCTGATGGGGGAGTGACGTGGACTTCTGCCAAACCTACAAAACTACCAAATCCAAACTCTAGTATTGATGCTATAAACCTAAATGATGGCAGGATACTTCTAGTTTATAATAATTCAAAAGAAAATCGTTATCCTTTAAATGTAGCAATTTCAGAAGATGGTGGTAATAGCTGGGAGGACAGACTGATCTTGGAAGATTCTCCAGGTGAGTTTTCTTATCCATGTGTTATTCAGACAAAAGGTGGAAAGATTCATATAAGCTACACATGGAATCGAGAAAATATTAAATATGTGGTTCTAGATCCTGATTGTCTATAGCTTTAAAATCAGAGATTTGATTTCACAAAGCGCTCCATTAGTTTATCAAAAGTAGGGGAGGGTGTTAACAGCATATATTTGCCTATCTTTTTTGCCTCTGGTAACTGTTGGTTAATTAAAATGCTTTTTCCTTTTTCTCCAAGCTTTTTCAATCCCCATCCAGAAATCAATCTAATCGCAAAGTGACTATCTGATAATCCTTTCTCTAAAATTGCGGCTCTTTTTTCATCTTTAGTGTTAAATATAGCAAAAAATGAAGTAAACCTTATTTGCCAGTTAGGATCATTTAAATTTTTTTCAAAAAAGTCTACAGATCCAGGAGTTGGGATGTTCTTCAAAGCATGAAAAGCCCACCACCTTAGTGGAAGATTATTACTCATTAGGTCGTTTTTCAATAATTCAAAAGTTAAAAATCCTGTTTTTTCAGATAAAACTTTTAAACATATAATTCTTTCATTTTCCTCTGCTCTTTTGTAAATATTAAGTAATAGCTGAAAAGTTTGACAAGAAGATGAGAAAAATGAATCTCTAAAAAAAAGCTCTATGGTTGATGGAGATATTTTAGACATATATTTTATACATGCATAGATCAGCTCGCTATTTTTAATATGAACAGCATAATTAGCTATAGCAAGTTGCAGTAAAACTGTTTTGCTTTTTAAAAATTTAAAGGCGTAATTTTCATATGCCGGATCAAAAGACATGCTTAAAGCTCTAATAGCTAAAATTTGCTTATCCCACTTTGTTGAATTGATATGTGATAAAAAATCTTCGTAAAAAACATCATAAATAATCCATCTTTTAAAGCTTGTCCAAAAAGAATCACTAAATATTTGATCGAAATCTTGTAGTATTTTTATGACAGATTCAAAATCTCTTATTTCATTTGGGATTAATAATCTTTCGCCAAAAACTCTTTGTGAAATTAGTTGAGAAAAAATTACCTTTAAGGTTTTAGCTTTAAAAGCCTTTCTTCTGTATTTTAATTGAAAAAAAAATGTAAAAGATACAGCAGCTATCAATAGCAAAAAAAGAAATTCATATTCTAAAAAAATAATTTTTTTGATTGTTAAGTCGATCATTTTAAAATTAATTCATCAATTTTCATAACTAAGCTGTTAATGTTGAAAGGCTTATTTATTGAAATAATAAATGCGTTAGATAAGAGCTCTAAATTTTCAGTTTCTTTTGAACTGCTTGATAAATAGATAATAGGCGTTTTTTTCCCCACGATATTTGAAAGTTTTTCTGTTATAACCAATGAATTTTCAGCTTCTAAATCTGAATCGACTAAAATAAGTTTTGCGCTGTCATGAAATAGATGGTCTTTTACCCATTTTGTTGCATCTTTGCCTACATCTAAAAAAAGAGGACTAAACTGTCTTACAGTGAACACATAATTGAAAGTTTCAGTTAAAATAGAGTTGTCACATAAAATTAGAATTGTATTATTCGTTGCTTTTTTGGAATAGGCTATTACTGCAGTTGAGGCAATTGATATTTCTCCCGGCTTTTGATTTAGAATTTGCATTTTAGAAAATGAGACTAATGTATTTAGGGTCTTTCCATGGTATGGATACATAATAACAGTACCAAAAATATTAATTTCTTTTTTTTGAGTTTTTTCTTTATAAAAATTTAAAAATTCTATCATTATTCTTTTAAGTTGAGCTGATGAAAAGTCAGTTGAAATAATTAAAAAATCATTTTTCCTGTAGTTTCCAACCAGTTCTTTTTTGCTGAAATAAGAACTTAAATAAGTGCAAAAAAAATCGTATGAGAGTTTGACTTCGTCTGGTTGTAATTTAGCTGGATCAAAGTAAAAGTAGCCAATTGAAAGTTCATTGTTTGTTATGCAGATAGTCTCAAAAGAGTCTATTAAAATTTTTTTTTGATATAGACCGTAGTATAAATCTTGGTTTTTTAGAGCACTTAAAATTTGCTGCTTGGCGAAAAAACAAATTAGTGATTCTTTAAAGGTATTTAAATTGGTTGTTTTTTTTAGAAAATAGTCTATCTGGGATTTTAAGCTATTTTCTGGATTCTTAGAATCGGTTAAAGCTATTTTATAGATATCTGAATACCTAGGATCTTTATTCATAGAGTTTAGAATGTCTAATCCATTTAGGTTAGGATTTTCAATGTTTATAATTACGGCTTCTGGATAGTGATAGTTTAATGTTTCAAAAAAAATATCTTTATTGGCGCTTGGTAAAAAAACAATATTTGAGTTCTTAAATGTGCTAGACAATTTTTCCAAAGAGTTTTGATCTTCATCAAGCATTAAAGTATATTTTTCTTCTCTTAGAGATTCTTTAAAAGGAGACTGGAGAATCTCAAAAAGTTTTGTAAACTTTAAAGGCTTAGATAGAAAAAAATTAATTGGCAGATCCTTTGTTTTTAATCTGGTTTCAAAATCATCGTGTACAGTTAAAATTGAAATTATGGATCTTTCAGCTAATGGATTTTCAGCTGTAAACTTTTTAATTAGATCTAAGCCTGTGATTGTCTCTTTTGAGCTTTCTAGATCAAAAAAAATCATTCTGGGACAGAATTGGTTAGAAACGATTTTTTCGCTAGCATTTTGAAAGTTTGATTCTACTTCAATCGTAAATCCTAGTTTAAATGCCTCATTTTTTGCCAAATTCAATATATCAGTATCATCTTCAATAAAGAAAAGATCAGTGCTATAGCCAAATGGTTTTTTAGTAATGTTTTCTTTGTTTTTTTTTTGAAGGACCTCTAATTGGATTGGATTAATGTTTTGCAGCTTTGAAATAAACTGATTAAATGAATCAATTAAATATTGTTTAGTAGCTTCATCCTTGGCTTTGTTTGAAAGCTCTTTATCTAGTTTTTTACAGTGATTTCCTGCATCTTCAAACCCAAAAGAACCTAAAGTACCAGCTAGTTTGTGGTATTTTTTGCGAACCTCTTCAATGGCAACGTTTTTAGATTTATCAATAATTTCTGAAATTGCTTTTTCTATTTCATAAACTTTATCGAAAATACCTTTTTGATAGTCTAGCATTAATTGGGCACTATTAGACTTATCAGTAAGAGTTATCTTAAACAGCAATTTTGCTAAAGGTTCACCAATGGGGATTTTTACAAGGTAATCTATTGGAAAGTTTTGTTTTTTTTCTAATATTTCAGGATATAATTTAGCTTCACAACCAACAATTATTTCAGAAAACAAGTGTTTACTAACACTTTCATAAGAAGTGATGTTATTCAAGTCTTGCTGAGAATTGATAAAAATAAAAATACATGTAGGTTCATTCTTTACATCTATTTTCTTTAATTTCTCATCAGTTAATTGTTCTATATTTATGTTGTTTGCTTTTGCAGCATCAAAAAGCGACTTAAACTTGTCATTTTGTTCAGCTTTTAGGTCTTTTTTGGAAAAATTGTAAAATAAAAATTTCATAGATTTCTTAAGTAGTGATACTAAATTTAAACTCTTCTTTATTTAAAACTTTAAACTCTAAAGCTCCTCCCATCTTACTCAGAACTATTTTACTTATAAAAAGAGGGAGATGAGTTTGAATATTTTTTTTCATTGAAAAAACAATATCATCTAATCCTTTCTCTAACAGATATAAACTGTTTTCATCTACTACTTTTGCTTTGGTATAAATCTCGAGTAGTATTCCAGGCTTGTTCTCTACTTTTATTTCACCTTCTTGTGAAACTTGAGTTATATAGTTAAATATGTTCACAAAAAGCTGTTTAAGGCGTAGGACATCTAATTCAGCAGATACTACTGGGTCAATTTGAATATTAATAATTAGGTTTTTTTCTTTTGCTTTTATTTCTAGAGGTTCTAGGATGTTTTTTACTTGCTTATTCAGATTTATATACTCTTTATGTAGGATAATTTTACCACTTTGTATGTTAGTGAGGTCGGCAAGCTCATTTATTAATTTTACCACTTTAGTACAATTGGCAGAAATTTTGCTTAACGAGAGTTTTTGTTCTTCGGTTAAAGGTCCATCCGATTCATTCTTCAGGCTTTTGATGAATTCTTTTGATGAGTTTAAGGGAACATTCAGTTCATTAGATAGTAGACCAATAAACTCGTCTTTTGTTTTATTTGCTTGAAATACTTTATTTTTTTCGCTTTCAATCACCCAGAAAGTGCTCAGGTTATCAATTGATATTCCAATTAATGGAAAAAGCAGAGAAAAAAGTTCTAAAAATTGAGCTAAATCATAGGAATTAATAAACCAAGCAGGTGAAAAGGCTATATAAACCTCGCCTAAAGTCATTGGGAAAAAGCCGATAAATAATCCTAGGGAAAAAACCGAGTTAGATTTTTTATAAAAAACATAAGAGCAAATTATTAATAGGAAATAAATCGCAGCTGGGATTAGTTCTAGCTGATGTTTTAAAACTCCATCAAATAGCAGATTTGGAATATTTTTATTGAATACTGTAAAATATGTACTATAAATCGCGATTGAAAAAGTAGAGATACAAATTATACTAATAGCAAACATTTTGTTTGTTATTTTAAAGTTTTCAAAAAAAGCGATAATTAAAAATATTAACAAATATAAAGCAGCAAGAGACGATCTGCTAACTATCCAATAAAACTCATTTAAATTCTCCCGAGGAGATTTGAATACCAAAAATTCTATAAAACTTAAGTAGGCCCAAAAAATAAAAATAATTCCAAGAAATTGAATGTATCGATTGTTACGAATTTGGTCGAAGAAAAAGCAACCAAGAGAAATATAAATAGCGCTACTGAAAGTAAACCAGTTAAGTGTTAGATGAAATAAGAAAGATATAAACTCAGATTTAGTCAAGCTACCTGATTGATACTCTTGCTTAAATAAGAAAAGTACTAAATCAAGTGCAGTTGAATCTTTATTAAAAAAAAAATAAAGAAAAATAGAAGCTGCGAAAAAAAGACCAGTGAGGATCAAAAGAACTACTAGAAAAGGTGTTTTTCGAATGCTGTAATTTATTTGAGAGCTTTGTTCTTTCATATATTTTTTTGTTAAACTATTTCAATAATTGATTTCTTATGATCAGTCAATAAAAATACTTTTAGATAAAGAACCATTGTGATACCCAAAGGAAATGACCAGTTTTGTCTATTTTTTTGGAAATTTCGTTGTTAGTTATTTTTTAATTGTAAACTCTTTTTATGCATTTTTAATAATTCTGGCAATTCCAATAATCTATAGACGTTTTAGAGAAGTAAGTTTAGAAAACCTTTTCAAAGTTAGAAAAGCAGAAAATCTACCCTCAATTGCTATTTTAATACCTGCATATAATGAAGAAAATAACGTGATAATGGCGATTGAAAATGCTCTAGCGGTTTTTTATCCTCAAAAAGAGATTATTGTAATCAACGATGGCTCTGAAGATAAAACATTTCAATTGATTATGGATCAATATCAACTTGTAAAAATACCTTTGGTAATTTCTCAGGAAATAAAAACAAAACAGATCAGGGGCATTTATCAATCAAAAACATTTCCAGAGATACTGGTAATAGACAAAGAAAATGGTGGCCGTGGTGATGCTTTGAATACAGGAATTAATACTGCTACAAGCGACCTATTTTTAACCATGGATGTCGACACTGTGTTAGAAGTAGATTCATTAACTAGGATGATCAGGCCTTTTTTAACAACACCAGGTGTTTTGGCTCAAGGTGGAACATTAAGAATTTTAAATGGATGTGAAGTTAGGGCAGGTAAAGTTTATAGAGTTAATCTACCAAAAGGTTTAATTCCAGCGATTCAAGTAGTTGAGTACCTTCGTGCATTTTTGTATGGGAGATTAGGTTGGAATGCTTTAGGAGGTAATTTAATAATAGCTGGAGCATTTGGACTTTTTAATAGAAAGGTGGTTTTGGAGTTAAAGGGATATGATACTTCTACTGTAGCAGAAGATTTTGAGATAACTCTTAAAATTCAAAAATGGGCACGGGAAAATGGAAATAAGAATTCTATTTTTTTTATACCTGATCCTGTTGCATGGACAAAAGTGCCAGACAAATTATCTTGGATTGCACGGCAAAGAACGAGATGGCACCAGGGTGTAATTGAAGTCATAGCAAAATATAAGTCAGTCCTTTTCAATCCTCGTTATGGAAAATTAGGGTTGATCGGAATGCCTTATATGTTAATCGGCGAGATGATAGAACCTTTTTTTGAACTAGCAGGATGGGGATTAATTTTCTTCTGGCTATTTTCTGGTTCTACAAATTTTGAAATTGTAATTTATATATTAATGGTGTCGTATGGGATAACTTTTGGGCTGACAGTAGTTTCTATTATCCTGGAAATTACAACCTTTAGACGGTATAAAGTTTTTCCTCAATTAGTAAAAATGTTTATTTACTCTTTTTTAGAAAATTTTGGTTTTCGACAGCTATACATTTTTTGGCGGATAAAAGGATTTTATATGTATTTTACTGGCAAGAGAAAGTGGTAATTATGAAAAAATGTTTAATAATTTATTTTTTTGTTTTTTCTTTTCAGCTTTTTTCTCAAGAAAATGTAGAAATAACACCGCAATATGCTAAAGATCTTATGGAGCAAAAAGAGTATGAAAAAGCTGAAAAAGCCTATGCGCATTTGTTATCGCAAGACCCTAATAACCGAGACTATCTTTATAATTTAGGCGTTATAAATTACAGGTTAAATAGAAATGAAAAAGCCAAATACTACTTTGATAAATGTATTCAGTTAAATGAAGATGATCTAGATGCAAGACTGTTTATTGGCTATATACTTCAAAGAGAGAAAAAAAACAAAGAGGCTCAAGAACAGTGGAAGTATATACTTAGTAAGAAACCAGATTATACTGATGCTAGACAAGCTTTAGATAATAGTAGTTTCGATGATTTTTTAATAACTCCTAAGTACGCTGAAAATCTTATGAATCAAGGTGATTATGAAGAGGCTATAAATGCTTACGAGGATCTTCTTTCACAAGATCCAAATAATCGAGACTATCTTTATAACTTAGGGGTTATCAACTATCGCTTAAACAGAAATGAGAAGGCCAAATACTACTTTAAAAAGTGTATAGACCTTAATAATGAGGATTTAGACTCAAGGTATTTCCTTGGTAATATCTACCTTAGAGAAGGAGAAATAGCAGAGGCAAAAAAACAGCTTCAATATGTAGTCGATAAAAGCCCGAGTTATTATGATGCCAGGGTCTCTCTTGCTAGAATTTATGAAAAAGAAGGTAATATTGTTGATGCTGTCCAGGCGTATGATCAAGTTTTACTAGAAAATCCAACCAACTTAGAAGCTCTAGATTTTAGATCTAAAGCGCAGCTAAGACAAGAATATTACAACTTGGGACTAAAAGACCTGCAGAAAATACATGAAGTTAATCCTACCAATGCTCTCAAAGCTCAAATAATTGCCCTAAAGCCGCTTGTAAATCCATCTATTTATACTCAAACTGGATACGCAGAAGAAACAGAAGAAGATTTGGTGTTGTTGATTAGAACTGTGCGTTTAAAGACTTGGTTTAGTGATTTTCTCTTTCAATATCCGATTACAAACTATTTACGCGCATTTGGAGGCTTTAATTATTCTCAAAATGAGCAATATAATATTCAGGCCGGAATTAATAACTATAAGTATAACTCCTATGATCAAAGAGTTGGTTTAGAAAGTTATTTTCAAGAGCATTGGTATATAAGAGCTGAATCTAAATTTCTATGGGCAAGAAATACTGGGGTTAATATTTTTCCATTTTCAGCTCCGACTATATGGCAGCCAAGCGCTACTTTTCGTTTTTCAACACCTCAGCATATAGTATGGACAAGTGGCTATAAAGACTCATTTGTTGCAAGAAATTTTGATATTATAACTTCTTATTTGGTTAAGCGGAAAGTTTATTTATTAGGCTACGAGTATCGCTATTTACTACCTTTTTCTGGGGTTGGAGTAGAGGGATCATTAGGTTGGTATGATGCATTTATGAAAAATCGCAAGAAGGAATTCAAAATGTGGCTGCGTTATCAGTTGCCATTTGAAAAGACCAACTTTATTATTGCTTATAATGGAAGATGGGGAAGTTTTGATTTAGTAGATCCTGATTATTATTCATATAGATGGCAGTGGAAGCACGATGGCAAGTTTACTTGGCTGCATTTATGGGAAGGGCAAGGTTCATTCGAATTTACATATACATTTACTTGGCTGACAGAAAGGGACTTTGTAAATATTGCAGAAGACATCACAACAACAGTAGATACTCCTCAGGTGCTTAACAAAAACATTTACAGAGCAAATACAGTTGAAATAAAGCTAAAAAAATACTTTCGAACTAATGTTGAGCTAGAAGGGGACTTTCTTTATTACAATAATACAAATA